>Ga0306921_10003146_pt1 | contig 16711 bp, 12 predicted proteins | sample sta12Cox44000080_FD_203760 | JGI IMG/M metagenome (GOLD analysis project Ga0306921, IMG submission 203760) | Lab enrichment of tropical soil microbial communities from Luquillo Experimental Forest, Puerto Rico - statoxic.12C.oxic.44.000.080 (v2)... | ecosystem: Environmental > Terrestrial >...
GCAAAAGTTGAAATCGATCGACTTAATCCACAACCGCTATTCTCTTTAGGCGCCTGACCATTCGGCGCCTTGCTGACGCCCGAAAACCAACCCGATATGAGAAATCCGGGCTAGGGCTGAGCGCTGCACCCAAGCCGATGGAAGTCGCAAGCCTAGCCGCGCCGGCTCGCCTCGCGGGTCGCCCATCCGTGGCCGTCCTGCCGTTCAAGAACCTGTCGGGCGATGCCGGCCAGGACTTTTTTAGTGACGGGATCGCCGAGGACGTGATCACCGCGCTCGGCCGCTTTTCGAACCTGCTTGTCGTCGCCAAATCGGCGAGCTTCCAATTCAAGGACCGGAACATCGGGCCTACCGAGATCGGCCGTCTGCTCGACGCGCGCTATCTGCTCGAGGGCAGCGTTCGTCGCGCCAGCGACCGCGTCCGCGTCACCGCCGAGTTGATCGAGGCAGCCACGGGTCGGCACGTCTGGTCCGAAGCCTATGATGCCGAGACCAAGGACATCTTCGCCGTACAGCAGGACATTGCCCGACGCGTCGTCGGTGCCGCAGCGGTGAGGCTCACCCGCTTCGAGCGCGACCGCGCGCTGGCCAAGCCCGCCGCGAGCCTCGCCGCCTACGAATACGTGCTGCGCGGCCGCGATTACTTTTCACACGCGACGCGCGAGCAGAACGAAAGTGCGCGCGACATGTTCCAGCGCGCGATCGATCTCGATCCGAATTACGCCGCCGCTTATGCGGCCCTCGGCTTCGCGCACCACGCCGCCTTCCTGTCGGGATGGACCGAGTTTCCCGAGGACGAGCTCGAGCGCGCCGAGGCCTTGGCGCAGAAGGCCCTGGCGCTCGACCCGGCGGCGACCAGCGCCTACCGTTTGTTGTCCTTCATCGATATAGTCAAGAAGCGCTATGATCTGGGGCTGCGTCAGATTGACCGCGCGCTCGAGATCAACCCGAGCGACGCCGAGAATTACGAGGCGCGGGGGGCGATCCTCGCCTGGGCGGGCAGAGCGTCGGAGGCTCTGCCATGGATCGAGGCGGCGCTGCGGTTTGATCATGCCAATGCCTCGGCTGCGATGCAGCTGTGCATGGCAAATTACTTCCTCGGCCGCGACGCGGACGCGGTCGCGGCCTGTGACCGCGTCGCGGCGCGCGACCCTGGGCGGTTCGCGCAGACCGAGATCCATCCGTTCCTCGCCGCGGCCTATGCCCAGCTGGGTCGGACCGAGGATGCTGCGAGCGAGCGCGTCATCATGAGGCGCCTTTCGCCCTTCTTCGACGCCGAGCGCTTTGCCGCGCAGTTCGGCACGCAGGAAGCCCGCGAGCGTGTCCTCGATGGGCTAAGGAAGGCCGGGTTTCACTAAGGCGGCCAGCCTCCTTCGGTCACCGGACCAGGCGAACGCGCGGCGGCGCCGCGCGGCGCGCTACTTGATCGACGCGAAGGCCTCGACCTGAACCAGGAAGTCAGGGTCGGGTAATTGCGACACCGGCACCGTCGCACTCAGCGGCGGCGAAGGCGGGCCGAAATAGCGCAGCCGCAAATCGGCGGATTTGTCGAATTCGGCGGGCTCTTTGACGTAGCTGACGGAAAAGATAATGTCCTTGACCGTCGCGCCGCCGGCTTCAAGGCAGGCGCCGACGTTCTTGCCGACCTGCTCGATCTGCGCCTGCAGAGTGCCTTTGCCGACGACATTACCTGCCGCATCGCGCGCGACCTGCCCGCCGACGGTCTATGCTGGACATATTATTTCGTCGGCCGCTACAACGACGCGGTCGGGTCCGGAGACCGCGCCCTCGCCCGGAGCCCCGGACGGAACGGCCAGACGCTCATCCATCCGTTTCTTGCGGCTGCGTATGCGCAAATGGGCAGGAGACAGGATGCCGAGGGCGAGCGCGCCGTCGTCATGCGTCTCTCCCCTTTCTTCGATGCCCGGATTTTCGCCGCGCAATTCGGCACGCAGGAAGCCCGCGACCACATGCTCGACGGACTGAAGAAGGCCGGCTTTCATTGAACCCTGTCGCAGTCACGCAAAGTTGGCGACAGTTTGACTAAAATCAGCGATAAATACGACTATAAATTAACCTTTTAATCCACTACGCTCGTTAATCGAGAGTGGTGGGGCGAAGATGGCGGATACGGCGATCGCGGGCGAACGGGTCGGCTTCGTGCCCGCCTGGGTCGCGCGCATTGCAACCGGCCTTTCCGACCGCCTCGCTGCCGAGAGCGAGCGGCGCTTGCTCTGGCTGCCGGTTTTCTTCGGCGCCGGGATTGGACTCTATTTCGCGCTAAAGGTCGAGCCGCCGTTGTGGCCGGGTGTCGTTGCGGCGACGGCCGGCGCCGGTCTGAGCGTCGCCCTGCGCCGGCATCCGGCATGGTGCGAGGCGGCGCTCGCTCTTACCGTCTTCGCCGCCGGCTTTGCGCTGATGGGCGAGACGGCCTGGGAGCGGCGGGCGCCGATGTTGGAGCGCCACCTCGGACCGGTCATCGTTACCGGACGGGTTATCGATATCGATTTGGCCCAGAAGGGCTGGCGCATCGTCGTCGAGCCAGATCCCATGGCCGGGCTCGGCCCAGCCGGCCAGCCGCACCGCCTGCGCCTGCATATCCCGTGGACCAGCGACGAGCTGAACCCGGGTGACTATGTCCGGCTCAAGGCGATGCTTTACCCGGTGCCGCCGCAGATCTTACCGGGCGGGCGCGATTTCGAGCGCGAGCTCTACTTCGCCGGGATCGGCGGGGTCGGCTACACGTTTGGCGGTGCTCGCCGGATCGCCGGCCCTGAAGGTGCCTCCGAAGCCGGAGGCGGTTGGGGCGAGAAGCTACGGCATTTACGCACCGAGATGACTCGGCGGATCAACGCCGTGCTCCCGGGCTCGACCGGCGGGGTCGCCTCGGCGCTGATCACCGGCAAGCGCGGCGCCATCGCGGAAGAGGTCAAGCAATCCTTCCGGGATTCCGGTCTGTCGCACCTGTTGGCGATCGCCGGGCTGCATCTGGGGCTTGTCGGCGCCTTTGTGTTCTTCACGGTGCGCGGCAGTTTGGCGCTGATTCCGCCAGTCGCGTTGCGCTATCCGATCAAGAAGATCGCCGCTGGCGTCACACTCGTCGTGCTCACCTGCTATCTGCTGATCTCGGGTGCTGCGATCCCGACCGAGCGCGCGTTCGTCATGAATGGCGTGGTCTTTGCGGCGATCCTAATCGACCGGCTGCGCATCTCGATGCGGATCTGCGCGATTGCCGCCGCGGTCGTGCTCGTCCTCGATCCGGCGAGCCTGGTGGGTGTCAGCTTTCAGATGTCGTTCGGCGCGGTCGTTGCCCTGGTTGCGGTTTACGAGACCTTTGGCGGTCAGCTCGGCCGTGTCTTGCGCGGCCAGTCTTTATTGGCAGGAGTATTGGGATATTGCGGGGCGGTGGCGGTCACGACCCTCGTCGCGACCCTCGGCACCTACCCTTTCTCGATCTACCACTTCCACCACATCGCGCTTTATTCGCCGCTCGCCAATGTCATCGCGGTGCCGTTGAGCGCGCTTTGGACATTGCCTTGGGGTGTCGTCACCTGCCTGCTGTTGCCGTTCGGTCTCGAGCGTCTGGCGCTCGTCCCGATGGGTTGGGGGATCGACGTAACGATCTGGGTCGCGCAGCATGTATCGACACTGCCGGGCAATGTCTGGCCGACGCCACGATTGCCGCCGTCGGGGCTCTTGCTGATCTCGCTCGGCGGGCTGTGGCTGTGCTTGTGGCGCGGTTCGTGGCGGAGTTGGGGGATCGTTGCGATCGTCGTCGGATTCGCGAGCATGATGCTGACCCGGCCCCCCGACATCGTCATTGCCGATATCGGGCGGCTTGTCGCCGCCCGAGCGGCCGACGGGCATTATTTTGTCTCGGCCGACAAGGGCGAGAGTATGGCGCGCTCGTTCCTGGCGGAAGAGACTGGCCAGGCTCTCGCTGACTGGCCCGAAGCCGGGATCGGAGCGGAAGACGGGCTCGACTGTGCCAAAGCGTCGTGCCTGTACACGGCGCATGGCCGCACCGTGGCGATCATCACCAGCGAGGCCGCGCTGCCCCTCAAGTGCGGCGGCGTTGACGCGATCATCAGTCAGGTGCCGGCCGGATTTCGCTGCCGATCGATGATGCCGGTCATCGACCGGATCGACTCGTGGCGGCGTGGCGCCGTCGCGCTGTGGCTCGACGCCGACGGCATCACCGTCGAGAGCACCAATGAGACTCGCGGCGATCGCCCTTGGGTTCCGCACCCCCGCCCCGCGCATGAGCGACCGCTGCTTGGTGCAACTGAGAAGATCCCCGCGTTTAGCGGTCCGACCAATTGAGCTTCAGCCCGGCGACCGGCCAGTCGACGGTTACGAGCTGTCCGGTCCACGATAACGTGACAAAGGCGGTCTTCAGGTCAGCGCCGCCGAAGCAGATGTTTGTCGTCATCAGATCGGGCATTGGATGGTGCTCGACATGTCTTCCATCCGGCGAAATCACGGTGATCCCGCCGTTAATGAGGGTGGCGACACAGATCCGTCCCTCGGCGTCGAGCGCCAGCGAATCGAAGCGCTGAAATCCACCGACCCCGGCAACGAGACGACCGCCATGCGGCGAGGGCCAAGGTTGCTTCTTGACGACCCCCGGCTCGACGATGTCGAAGGCCCACAGCCGCGCGGATTCGGTTTCCGCGACATAGAGCGTCTTTTCATCGGGTGAAAGTCCGACACCGTTCGGTGTGATCATCGGGAACGCGACTTCGGTGATGAACGAGCCGTCGGCCTTGGCGTAATACACCGCGCCACGATCCATCTCGCGGGCGCGAACCTTGCCAAGATCGCTGAAGTAAAAGCCACCCTGCGCGTCGAAGACGAGATCGTTCGGACCCTTCAGGGGCATTTCGCCGGCCGCTCGATAGAGGCATTCGACGACGCCGGTCTCCAGATCGATGCGCTCGATCCGGCCGCCGCTGTAATCATCGGCCTGCATCAGCGGCCGCCGGTGCGACCCCTCGATCTGCCATCTGAAGCCGCCGTTGTTGCAAATGTAGCATTTCCCGTCCGGACCGAGCGCGGCTCCGTTCGGGCCGCCTCCCGGCCGCGCGACGATTGTTTTGGTTCCATCAGGCGACACGCGGGTGAGGGTGCCGGCAAAGATCTCGACGAGCAGTACTGAGCCGTCGGCGAGTGCTACCGGACCCTCGGGAAACCCCAAATCTTCGGCCAGCGTGCGGATTTCCATTGCTGAAATTCCCGATCACGCCGGGGACATCAGCGACCAATACCAGGTGAAAAACTCTCGGTCCAACCCGGACGACAGAGGCACGCCGGCGCGATGAAGCTCCTCCGCCACGGCGTCATCGGCTGCGGGCAAGGCCGTTTCGGCCGGTGCATCCCCGGACGCGATCTCGATCAATTGGAGATCGGTGCGCTCGGCGAATTTCGGGATCACACGAACGAGCACCGCACGCCGGGAATTCACCATTATTCGACTGAGTGGCCCGAACTCGAAGCAGCTTTCGTGATCATCGGCGTCGGTCGGGCCGGCGAAGAACAGGTGCGGTCGAGACCCAACGAAATTCACCAGGAACTTCCAATTCCACGTCGTATTGTGGCACTGCCGCCTGGTTACTTTGCCGTCGGCGAGCCATGCGGGGAGGGGGCCGGCGATACTTTCATCGGACACCGGACTGACGGACGGGGCGACGAGAAGCAGCCCATCGCGGACGCAGACCCGATAGCTCGTCAGCCGGAGCCGCGACGGATCGATCCGAGAAGACAATTCGGGCTCGACCAACCGGCCGTCGAGCGCGTACTCCCAGCCATGGTAAGGGCATATCAGCCGCTCGGCAGAGCCGTCCTCGGCGTCGCACACGGGATAACCGGCGTGAATGCAGACATTGCGCAGCGCGTGCAGGTGACCCCCGCTGTCGCGGGTCACGATGATCGAGCGGCTGTCGGCATCGAACCGGAAGTAACGGCCGTCCTCGGCTAATCGCGTCGCGTGGTCTGCGGCTATCCATGGTCGGCCAAAGATCCGCTCGCGTTCGACGGCGAAGACGCCGGCTTCGCTAAACAAAGCAGGATCGGGCGCAATCTCGCCCGCCCCACCGAGCTGTTCTGCGAGAGCGGTAACGCTGGCTGGCAAATCCATCGGAAGTTTCTCCTGATTGCTATTTAGTTCCGCAGAGCGCCTTAATTACCTGTCCCGACATGTAACCCCGGGACGGCGCCGAACCACTCCGGGCGTGCGCGCTCGATCTGAGCGGCGATCTGCAACAGAAGATCCTCGCGGCAGAAATTGCCGTAAAACTGCACGCCAATCGGCAGCCCGTCCTGGTCGAGGCCGGCCGGCAGCGAGATGCCCGGCAGACCGGTCTCGTTTGCCGGCATCGTGTAGCGGCAGGCATCGCACAGCCGGTCGAGCCAAGGGTCGAGCTCCTCGTCGCGCAGCAGCGAGTATGGTCCATCAGCTTTTGGCACGCGGATCGCCATAGTCGGCACCAGCAACAGGTCAAACCTTTCCATGAGCCTGCCGAACTCTCGAGTGACCGTGTTGTTGTCGGCCATCATCTTCCAGATGTCGAATTTGTCGTAACGCTCGGCGGCGAGATAGTGGCGGTAGACCATCGGGCCGAGATATTGCTCGAGTCGCCCTGGGTCGAGCTGGCGCTCCTTGGCCGTTGCGGCGAATTGTGCCCGGCTGCCCGTCCAGCCGATGGTGTAGGCGGACCATAACGCTGTCCAGTCGCAAATCGATCGGTCGTCGAGCTCCTCGACAAAATGGCCCAGCCCGTCGAGCAGCCCGGCAACTGTGCGGACGCGCTCGGCAACTTCGGGATCGGTCGCCGTCCTTCGTCCCCAGCGGCCGGTCGACAATCCGATCTTCAGCGGTCCCGGATCGCGTTCGACGGTCGAGAGGTAGGGTCCGGAGGGTTGCCCGATCGGGATGAAACTGCCGCCGTTGGGGGTGTGGGTCAGGTAATCGTAAGCTGCTGCGGTGTCGCGAACCGTGCGAGTGACGACGCCGTCGATGCTGATGCGGCTGATGTATTCGCTCTGGGCCAACGGGCGCGGCACGCGGCCGCGTGTCGCCTTGAGCCCGACCAGACCGCAGAATGCGGCTGGAATACGGGTCGACCCACCGCCGTCGGAGGACATGCTGATCGTCACCACCCCGGCGGCGACCGCTGCGGCCGAGCCGCCCGAGGAGCCACCCGGGGTTCGCTCCGGGTTCCAGGGATTGCGCGTCACTTTGACCCGGCCGAGGTAATCGGTCGTCGTGTCGAAGGTCATCCCGAATTCGGGTGTCGTCGACCGACCGATCGGAACCAGCCCGGCCCGGAGGTAATTGGCGACCAGCGGGTCCGTCGCTTTGACGACGTGATCCCGGAACAGCCGGGAGCCCGATTCTTGCGTGCGGCCGGCGAGACCGGAGCCGAGGTCCTTGAGCAGCATCGGGACACCGTAGAGCTGACCCGTCTTGCTCGGGCCGTCCGTGTCGGGATCGGCGACGGCATCCTCGTAAATCCCGAGCACCGCCTCGATCGCGGGATCGAGCCGCCTCACGGCTTCCGCCGCTTGCGCAGACAGTTCCTTAGCGGTGAGCTCTTTCGCTCGAACTCGATCCGCAAGCGCTAGGGCGTCGTGCTTGTGCCATTCGTCCCAGCTCATCGCCAAACCGGTCGAAGTCGCCATCGGCGCATCCCTCTTCACTGCCCGTCGATGGAGGTCGCGGGCGAGCGATGATCAGGGCACAGCCAGGCCGACGTCAACCGGGGGTTCGTAAGGGAAGCGGCGCTTGGCGGTCGTTCGCGAAAGCGGACGCCGCCGAGAGCAGCCGCCGCGCGGCCTACTTCCCCAATTTATTTACCGGAAATGACACTGCGGGCCGCACAGGCCCGCAGCGCAACATCCGTTCGACCCCTAGAGCTCGCTGGCGACCAAGCTGAACGTATTGGACAGGTCGGTGCCGAGAAGGGCCATTGCGGCGATGGCGGCGATCGCGATAAGCGCGGCAATCAGCCCATATTCGATTGCCGTAACACCGTGTCTGTCCTCCGTCAGACGGCGGACGATCCTCGAATCCTTTCCCTCGACCAAGCCCAGCAAGAATGATACGCAACCCGTCATCATAATCTCCGACTCCGACACATATTGTGGTCCCCAGATATCAAGTCATAATTATTGCCAAATCTTTAATTCTTCAGATCTTTTAACTAACTTTTTAGAAAAAGATTGCACCGGCGGCTCCAGATACAATAACCATACTGCGACTTGGGGAATGAGGAGCCATCGGCGTTGGTCGGCCGAGCCGTAAATCCCGGTCTCGACAGTATCCGAAGCGTTTATCGGCCTCACCGTTTCCGCGCGGCATTGTTGGGCAGGCGCAGTTCTCTGCGTCGTGCACCCCAGCGTCCCGCTTAAATTCTTTTCTAACGCTGCGCGCCTAAGCTTGTCGATTACCGCTCGGAATTGGTTCGGGTCATCCAACAGAGGTCGGCGAGCCGATGGTGTCGGCGAGTTTGCGTTTTTACCGCTCACTGGGCAATTCGCTCGACCACGGCCGCATCGCCGCTTATTGCCGGATCCTACTCGCGATCGAGGTCAGCTGCTTTCTGTTCCTTGTTGCAGGAACTCACGGCCTGATCGTGCCGCTCAGCGCGCCCACGAGCACCGATTTCGTCAGCTTTTATGCGGCCGGAAGCTTGGCCGACGCCGGTACGCCGGAACTCGTCTATGACCAGGCGGCGCACAATGCTGCCGAAGAGCGGGCAACCGCACCCGGCGTCGAATACCGGTTCTTTTACTACCCGCCGGTTTTCCTGCTACTTTGCGCCCTCCTCGCGCGTCTGCCTTATCTCGTGGCGTTCTTGGCTTTCGAAGGGGCGACCCTAATTCTCTATCTAATCGTTTTGCGCAACATTCTGGACGACCGCGGCTTTGCAGGGCTCGTCCCGATATTGGCATTTCCCGCCGTGTTCTGGACACTCGGCTTGGGTCAGAATGCATTTCTTACGGCGGCGCTATTCGGGGCAGGGACGCTCTGCGTTGACCGTCGGCCGATCGTCGCAGGCTTGCTTTTCGGCGCACTTTGCTACAAGCCGCATTTCGGCCTACTGGTTCCGGTCGCGCTTGCCGCCGGGGGCCATTGGCGTGCGTTCGCTGCAGCCTTCGCCGCGGCGGCGGCGCTTTGCTTGTCCTCTCTGATGCTCTTTGGCTGGGCTACGTGGAGTGATTTTTTCACGACCGTTGCCGCCTCGCACACCACTTACGAATCCGGGCGCATCGCGTTTGGTGGGCTCGTCAGCCCATTCGGCGCGGTATTGCTGCTCGGTGGGAAATCCGCAACGGCCTATGCCGTGCAAGCCGGGGCGACTCTATCGGCCGGCCTGCTGGTGGGCTTCGTCTGGCGCTGCCGCCGCGCCCTACCGATCAGGGCGGCAACCCTCGCGGCGGCGACCTTGGTCGCGATCCCGGTAATTCTGATCTACGATTTGACGTTGGCTGGGGTCGCTGCGGTTTGGCTCGTCCGCGCCCGCGGGGGAGACGAACTCCCGGTATGGGAGAAGGTGGCGCTGGCCGGAGCTTTCCTGCTGCTGTTGAATCCACGTGGCCTCGCGGAGGTTTCGCACGTTCCTATCGCGCCGCTCGTCGCCGTGACGCTGATCGTCGCCGTCGCCACCCGCGTGTTCTGCAGCGAGGCTCGCTCCGCCCGCTTTGCGACCGCCTGAGCGCGGCTCTGTTGAACTATTTCCGCGGGCTCCAGGGCGGGCTCCGCGGAGGCCTACCGTGCAGCCTCCAATTCAGCCGCCTTTTTCTCGATCAGTTCGACGAGATGATCGACGATGTCGGCGTTTTTCAGGCGGTGATCGGTCAGGCCGCTGATATACACTTGATGCGTGCCGTTGCCACCGCCGGTGAAGCCGATATCGGTTTCACGCGCCTCTCCCGGACCATTGACCACGCAGCCGATGACCGAGACCGTCAGCGGCGTGGTGATGTGGGCGAGCCGCTCTTCGAGCCGCTCGACCGTCTTGATCACTTCGAATTGCTGCCGGGCGCAAGACGGGCAGGAGATGACAGTGACTCCTCGGCGGCGCAGGTTCAGGGACTTCAGCATCTCGAAACCGGCTTTGACCTCCTCGACCGGATCGGCCGACAACGAAACTCGGATCGTGTCGCCGATCCCCGACCACAGCAGCATGCCGAGCCCGATCGAGGACTTGACCGTACCGCTGCGCAGACCGCCCGCTTCGGTGATCCCGAGGTGCAGGGGGTAGTCGCAAGCTTCGGCGAGCTGCTGATAGGCAGCGACCGCGAGAAACACGTCGGACGCCTTGCACGAGATCTTGAACTCGAAGAAGTCGTTGTCCTCGAGGATCTTGGCATGGTTGATCGCGCTTTCGACCATCGCTTCGGGGCACGGTTCTCCGTAGCGCTCGAGGAGATCGCGTTCGAGCGAGCCGGCATTAACGCCGATCCGCATCGAGCAGCCGTGATCCTTTGCCGCCTTGATCACCTCGCGGACGCGCACCGCTGAGCCGATGTTGCCGGGATTGATCCGCAGGCACGCCGCACCACTCTCCGCCGCCTCGATCGCCCGTTTGTAATGGAAGTGAATGTCGGCGACGATCGGCACCGTCACTTGCCGCACGATCTCCTTCAAAGCCAGGGCGGACTCCTGGTCGGGGCAGGAAACTCGAACGATATCCGCCCCGGCAGACTGGAGCGCACGGACCTGTGCGACTGTCCCCGCTACGTCACTCGTTACGGTGTTGGTCATCGATTGCACCGTGATCGGTGCGTCGCCGCCAACCGGCACCTTGCCGACATGGATCTGGCGACACGCACGGCGGTGGATGTCGCGATAGGGCCTGACACTCATCGTCAAATCTCGCGCAGCTGGTACGCTGTCAACGGCTTATAAGCAGGTTTGACACCAGAGGACAATCAAGGCCGGATTCATCCGCCGACAGCCGTCCCCGAGATCAGCGCTTGCGGTTCGAGCGAAACGTTTCGGATCGCGCCGTTGGGGCCGATCGCCGGCGCGGGTTTGCCGTCGACCGTAATTTCGAGACCGCCGGCATTGCCGGTGCGCATCGATACACCCGGCCGATCGGGGACACGGTAGCTCTCCCCGGCTTTCAGCACATGGTCGAGTAGTACGGACCCGCCGACGTCGCGGACCCGCACCCAGCTGTCCGCAGTTGCCCGGATAACGATGCGCGCCGTTCCATCGAGGATCCCATAGGCACGCGGTCCCTCGCCTTGGGGTACTGGGGCGAGCCCGACCAAGACCGGGGGAGGAACTGGGGGCAGCGCCGATATCGCCCCTGGCACGGGGGTTGCGCGCACGGGAGGCGGCACTGGTGGAGCCAAAACCGAATCTCCGGTCGAACCAACTTCGGAGCTGGTCGGAGTAGGCGACCTGAACTCGGCGCGGGGGGCCGCGGGGGGCTGAGTTTCGGCCGCAGCTTGTAAAGGCGGCGGGGTGGTAGGCTCGCTTGTGCGTTGCGCGGAGGTCAGCGGCAGAAGCTCGCTCGGCAATTCGGCGACGCGTTCCGGGCGTGAGCGCTCGACAGTCGACAGGTAGTACCAGGTGCCGTACCCGCAAAACACCAAAATCAGCGCTACGAGGAGCATCCCGCCGCCGGGAATGCTGCGTTCACCGAGCGGCATCGGAAAGGCGAGATCGCGCTTGACGTCGAGCCCGGTGGACTCTGCCTTGAAGCGGCGCAGGATCTCGCCGCCGTCCAAACCGAGGTAATCGCTGTAGGTGCGCACGAAGCCGATCGCGTAGGTCGGGCCGGGAAGCAGGTCCGGACGCCCAGCTTCGAGCGCCGCCAGGTAATCAGGCTTGATCTTAAGTGCGGCCGCGACGTCGTCCAGGTCGAGACGAAGCGCCTCCCGCTGCTGCCGCAGCAGATCCCCGGCGGATCGGGGGCCTGATGGCGAAGCGGCTTTGCCGTCGGGCAGATCCTCCACAAAGGGGGTCTTGAGACGCCGGAACAACGCCATGTGATGATCCCGCTACCACCCTATTTTAACCAATGACGCAGGCGGCTGTCCAACCTGCGGCGTTGGGCGTCTCACAAGGCGATGTTGTGATCGAGCGCGTAGGCTTCGAGCTTCGGTCTGAGCGAATGATCCGGCCGGCCCCCGATCTCGTCGAGATAACCGGCGACAGCGGTCGCATCAAGGGTGCGGATCATCGTCTTGACCGGGCCGATCGCGGTCGCCGCCATCGACAATGTCCGGAAGCCGAGCCCTATCAGCGTCATCGCCTCGATAGGGTTGCCCGCCATCTCGCCGCACATGCTGAGTGGTACCCCGGCATCACGGGTCCGCTCGATGACCTCGCGGAGGAGAGCCAGCATCGGCATGGAAAGCGGGTCGTAACGATCGGCCAGGCGAGGATTGCCGCGATCGCAGGCAAAGAGAAACTGCACCAGATCATTGGTCCCGATCGACAGAAAGTCGACCCGCTCGCAAAGCGCCGGCAACTGCCATAACAGCGCCGGTACTTCGAGCATGACCCCAGTTTTGATCTCCGCAGGAAGGATTCTCCCTTCTTTCGCGGCGCGAGCGAGCTCCATATCGAGGATCGCGCGTGCCTGTTCCAGCTCAGCGATTTCTGCGATCATCGGAAACTTGACAAACAAAGGCCGCGCTCCCGCGGCGCGGATCAGCGCGCGCAGCTGCTGTCGCAGCATCGCCGGACGGTCGAGCCCGATGCGAATCGCTCGCCAGCCCATCGCTGGATTGTCTTCGACGGCATGGGGCAGGTAGGGCAGCACCTTATCTCCGCCGATATCCAGGGTACGGAAGACAACCGGAGAGCCCTCTGCCTGCTCGAATACGCTTCGGTAGAACTCGGTCTGGTCGTCGACGCCTGGAAAGCTGTCCCGGACCATGAAGGGGATCTCGGTGCGAAAGAGCCCGACACCCTCGGCACCGGTCGTTCGGAGCTGGGGCAGGTCGATCAGCAGCCCCGCGTTCAGAAGCAGCTTGATTTGGATCCCGTCGCGGGTGACCGATGCTGCCGATCGCAGGGTGTCGTAGATGGCACGCCGGCGGGTTCGCGCCTCGACCGTCGCAGCCACTGATTGACGGATGTCTTCGCGCGGCCGGATCAAAACCTGGGCATGATCGCCATCGACGATGACAATGTCGCCCGCCTCGATCCGGCTTGCTGCATCATCAACTCGCGCGACGACGGGGATATCGAGGGCCCGAGCCACGATGGCGACGTGTGCGGTCGGCGACCCTTCCTCCAGTACGAGGCCTACGATCCGCCGATGCGCATAATCCATCAGTTCGGCCGGTCCCATCGCCCGGGCGACGAGAATAAACTCCGCAGGTAGATCCGCCGAGGCGGCGCTCGGTGGGCGTCCGGAAAGATGTTGCTGGAGACGATTAGCGAGATCTTCGAGATCGAGCAGGCGCTCGCGCAAATACGGATCGCTGACCTGCATCATGCGCGTTCGCGTTTCATCGCGAACCTTCTGCACCGCCGCCTCGGCGGTCAGGCCGCTGCGGATCGCGCCGGCGATGCGCGCGATCCAACCGCGATCGGCCGCAAACATGCGATAGGCCTCGAGGACGTCGCGGTGCTCACCGCTGCCGAGCCCTCGGCTCGTGGCGACCAGCTCGTCGATCGCACTGCGCATCGCCGCGACCCCATGGCGCAGGCGCTTGAGCTCGCCCTCGACGTCCTCTGCCACCACTTGACGAATCAGCAACCTGGGTTCGTGCAATACGGCCGGTCCGATCGCCATGCCGGCATTCAGCCGTATGCCGACCAGCCGGACGGGCAATAATCCCCCGACCTGACTTTGCGCGATCTCCAACGGGTTGACGAGTTCGCCTGTCGCAGCGAGTTCGGCGACGACCATCGCGATCGTCTGAAGCACCTCGATCTCGTCCTCGGTGTAATGGCGCAGCGAGCGGTTTTGGACGACCAGCACGCCGAGCACCCGGCCGCCTCGGAGGATCGGAACGCCCATCAGCGAATGGTAGATTTCTTCGCCGGTCTCCGGCCGGTAGGCGAAATCGGGGTGGGACTGCGCGTCGGCGAGGGCGAGCGGTCGCGCAGTCGCCGCAATTACCCCGACAAGTCCCTCGCCGACGCGCAGCCTTGTCCGATGGACCGCTTCCGGTCGCAGCCCCTCGGTCGCGAAAAGCTCGAGGACCTCTCCGGCGCGCATCACGTAAGCAGAGCAAACCTCGGCCACCATCTCCGCGGCGACAATCCGGACGATGCGGCCGAGCCGCTCCTGGGGGGTGCCCGAGCCCGCCATGATGTCGCGAAGGCGGCGCAGGAGGCGGCGGGTTCCACTGATGCTCCCTCCGGCCTCCGTCATCCTCGCGCGCCCTGCCTCCCCAACAACGCCGGCGCGGACCGCAGCGTCCGGTGGCAGGTGCGCCCGCCACGGGCTGCAAGAGCGGCCAGCGCTTGTCCGACGAGCTCCTCAAGGATCTCGACGGTGCTCTGCTCGCGCGTCACAAAACCTACGCTCTGACCCGCCATCAGCGAACCCGCTTCGATATCGCCGTCGATGACCGCGCGCCGGAGCGCACCGGCCCAAAAGTGCTCGATCTCGAGTTGTGCCGCCTTTTGCGACAGTTCGCCTCGTGCGAACCGATCGATGACCCGGCGCTGCACCGCGACGAACCGCTCGGATGCCGGATTGTTCAACGCGCGAACCGGGATCACTGGAAAACGCGGATCGAGCTGAACCGAAGCGACAGCGTCGCGCGCGGCGGCACAGATGAACGCCCGCTTGAACCGCGGATGAGCAATCGACTCATGAGCACAAACGAAACGGGTACCGAGCTGGACACCCGATGCGCCCATCTCGAGATACGCGAGCATTGCCTCGCCCCGACCAATGCCACCAGCAACGAACACCGGAACACCGGTGAGGTTCGGCAGAATCTCCTGGGCTAATACCCCGGTGGAAACCGGTCCGACATGTCCGCCCGCTTCGTTGCCTTCGATCACGATCGCATCGACGCCCATACGGACGAGCTTACGCGCGAAGCCAAGGGCGGGTGCAAAGCAGAAGACGCGCGCTCCGCTCCGCTTGATTCGGCTTACCGCCGCATTGCTCGGAAGCCCGCCTGCCAGCACGACGTGGCCAACACGATGGGCTGCGCAGACATCGATCAGCTCGAGAAGCTCCGGGTGAAGGGTTATCAGGTTGACACCAAACGGACGCGTGGTCATCGCCTGGGTCGCTCGGATTTCCCTCGATAGCAGCTGTGGTGACATGGATCCCGAGGCGATGACCCCGAAGCCGCCGGCCTTGGAGATAGCGGCGACCAGGTTGCGCTCCGACACCCAGGTCATGGCGCCCCCCATTATAGCGAGATCGCAACCGAGAACCTGACGGCCGCGCGCCCATAAGCGGTCGAGCTCGGCATGGACGCGCTCGCTTTCGGCGTCCCGCTGATGCGCCGCGCCTCCCCCGCCGGCCGCAAAATCCGCGCTGATGCCTTCGGTCATGCCGCGGCGTCGAGTCCGTAGGCGGTGTGCAAGGCCCGCAAAGCCAGCTCTGTGTATTCGGCAGCGATCAGGACGCTGACCTTGATCTCGGATGTCGAGATGACCTGGATGTTGATGCCCTTCTCGGCCAAGGTCCGAAACATCTGGTTTGCAACCCCGGCATGGCTGCGCATACCGACGCCGATCACCGAGATCCTGACCACGTTCGAATCGGGTTTCAGCGCAGCATACCCCAGCCTGGCTCGACTCTGTTCCAGCACCGATACGGCGCGGTTTAGATCCGCTTGCGCTACGGTGAAGGTGAGATCAGCTGTTTGCCCATCTTCCGAAGCGCTCTGCACGATCATGTCGACATTGATCGCATTTTCTGCGAGCGGGCCAAAAATGGCCGCCGCTACCCCGGGCCGATCAGCCACCTTCTGTATGGTGATCTTGGCTTCGTCGCGGCTGTACGCAATGCCGCTCACAACCTGATGTTCCACGATCTCGTCTTCATCAACCAATAGGGTTCCAGGAGCATCGGTAAAGCTCGACCGAACGTGCACGCGCACTCGATGATTCATCGCCAGTTCAACCGAGCGCGTCTCCAGCACCCTGGCGCCCTGCGATGCCATCTCCAGCATCTCTTCGTAGGTGATCCTAGCGAGCTTGCGAGCTTTCGCAACGATGCGTGGATCGCTGGTATAGACACCGTCAACATCCGTGAAGATGTCGCAGCGATCCGCGCCGAGCGCTGCTGCCAACGCCACCGCGGAGGTATCGGAGCCGCCACGGCCGAGCGTGGTGATCCGACCGCGCGGCCCGATCCCCTGAAATCCCGCCACGACGGCAACCTGACCCTGGGTCAAGCGTCGTAGAAGCCCGGTGACATCGATCTGCTCGATGCGTGCCTTGCCGTGCACGCCGTCGGTGCGGAGCGGAATCTGCCAACCGAGCCAAGAGCGCGCATCGACCTCGAGGTCCTGAAGTGCTAGCGCGAGCAGACCCGCGGTTACCTGCTCGCCAGAGGAGACAACGACGTCATACTCGCGTGCGTCATGCACGAGGCTTGACTGGCGCGTCCAGTCGACGAGCTGGTTCGTCACCCCCGCCATCGCCGAGACGACGACGGCCACCTCGTTCCCGGCATCGACTTCGCGTCTGACCCGCCGGGCAACATTCTTGATGCGATCGACATCGGCGAGCGAGGTGCCGCCGAATTTCTGAACGATGCGGCTC
>Ga0306921_10003147_pt1 | contig 16708 bp, 9 predicted proteins | sample sta12Cox44000080_FD_203760 | JGI IMG/M metagenome (GOLD analysis project Ga0306921, IMG submission 203760) | Lab enrichment of tropical soil microbial communities from Luquillo Experimental Forest, Puerto Rico - statoxic.12C.oxic.44.000.080 (v2)... | ecosystem: Environmental > Terrestrial > Soil...
TAATGCTGTGTGACGAGGTCACCTCGGCGCTCGACCCCGAGCTCGTCGGTGAGGTCCTGGCGGTGATCGAGCAGCTCGCTGAGGAGGGGATGACAATGATCATCGTCACCCACGAGGTCGCCTTTGCCCACGAGGTCGCCGATCTCGTCGCCTTTATGAGCGGTGGTGTGATCGTCGAGAGCGGCCGGCCCGGGCAAATTCTCGAGCACCCCGAAAACCCGCGTACCCGCGCTTTTCTCGCCCGCTTTCACCGGTTCATGGGCAGCTTCTCGGGGCCTCCCTAGCCTCGACACTACCTGACCCCCTCGAAGGCGCCGCCGGCGATCGCATCGTCGCCGATGCCGGCGCGCAGGGCGCTGGGCTGCTGGGCGCCCGATTTCGGTAGGCCGTAGATCGCCTCGATCGTCCGCAGAATATTGATGTGAGTCATGCCATCGGTCACCGTATGGCCAGGCTTGACATGGGAGCCAGCGAAGATTGTGGCGATCCGGTTCTGGTCGGAACTGCTGGCCGGGTCGGTCAGCCCGGCAGAGCCGCCTTTGTCGTCGGTTTCGTCAAACGTGACGATCAGCAGGCTGTTGTGTGTCTTCGCCCACTGGTAGTAGCCGTCAAGGTTTTGCTGCAGCCACAAATCGCCCGCCGGGACGCTGTCCTTGACCGCGCCGTTGTGCATGTCATGGTCCATGTCGGGAATCACAAAAGCGACCCTAGGCAAATCGTCGAAGTCGACGGGAAAGCCTTCAAACCGCAAGTTCGAGGAGGTCGCGACCGTCGTCCCGTTCGGGACGTTGTCAAAGCTGATCCACGGCACATGCTTGCGGGCGTAGAGGCAGGGATAGCGGCAACCGGGCGGCGCGCCTTCCACCGCGGAGCCGGTGGCCGGCAGAGACTGGGAATAACCTTTGAAGGACAGGCCTTTGATGATCAGCTGCTCGCCTAGATTGCTGGTGTTAAACTTGCCGCGCGGTATCTGGTTGTGAAAGCCTACACTCTGATTGCTACCCGAAAACAGCCAGAAGTAATTGCCCTGGCTGTTGTGCTCCTCGGCGAACATGTGGGTGAAAGTCGCGCCTTCCATTGCTAACTTGTTCAAGTACGGCGCGGCCAGGTTGCCGATTATCTCGTCATAATCCTTGTTCTCCTCGACGACGATGACGATGTGGTCATATCGCGGGAGGTTCGACGACGAGGTCGGCGCGTCGGCCGCCACCACGGCGAACGCCGGCGAGCAGCCCAACAGGGCCGCGGCGCAGCTTCGCAATAGCTTCGGCATTTGCCTCACATCGGTACCGGGGAGGAGCAAAAGAGCGTAGGCTTGGCGACACACTCTGGCAACGAGCGAAAGTGGAGGAAGCGATGCGCGGTGTTGTCTTCACGGGCGAACGGCAGATCGAGATGATGGAGTTTCCCGACCCCACTCCCGGTCCCGGCGAGGTCGTCGTCGAGATCAAAGCTTCGGGCATGTGCGGTAGTGATCTGCACCAATACCGGCGCCCCAAATCGGGCGATGCGGCGATCGGCGGACTGCCGGTCAACCCCGACCCGGTCATCGCCGGGCACGAGCCGTGCGGCGTTGTCGCGGCGATCGGCGCCGATGTCAGCGACAAGATGGCCCGCATCGGACAACGCGTCATGGTGCACCACTACAAGGGCTGCACAGTGTGCGAGCATTGCCGGTCGGGCTGGTCACAGCTGTGCCAGGAAGAGCCGGTCCTGGTCTATGGCAATAACGCCCATGGCGGCCACGCGCGCTATCTGAAGGTGCCGGCCTTCACATTAGTGCCGCTCGCCGACGAGCTCAGCTTCACGACTGGTGCTGCGATCTCCTGCGGCACCGGCACCGCATATGGCGCCTTGCGTCGGCTCAAGATTTCTGGCGATGACACGATCGCGCTGTTTGGCCAGGGCCCGGTCGGTTTGTCGGCGACTCAGCTCGCCGCGGCGATGGGCGCCCGCGTCATCGCCCTCGATGTCAGCCCCGAGCGGCTGGCGCGTGCCAAGGAATTCGGTGCCTGGGAGACGGTGAACCCGCGCTCCAACGACCCGGTGGGCGCCATCAAGGATCTGATCCATGGCGGGGCCGATTTCACCCTCGACACTTCGAGCCAGCCCGAGGGCCGCATCGCCGCGGTGCGCAGCGCCAAAGTCTGGGGCACGGTGTGCTTTGTCGGCGAGCGCAATAATGTCACGATCGATGTCAGCCCCGACATGCTGCGCAAACAATTGACAATCATCGGCTCTTGGACCTTCTCATGGCAGGGCCAGGCCGACTGCGCGCGCTTCGTCGTTGAGCGCAAGGTCGATGTCGAGAAGCTGTTCACTCACCGCTGGAAGCTCGACCAGGCGGAGGGGGCCTATCGCTTATTTGACACGCAGACGACCGGTAAGGGTGTGTTCCTGATGTAGGAGCGGCGTCGGCTCAACCGCGGGCGTCGAGCAGCGCCTTCGCCGCTTTCAGGTCGGGCGTATCGACGCCCTCGGTACTAGGCCGGCGGAGGCAGGGGGCTTGTATACTGCCTGCAACGGTTGAACAGCATGGGGTAACCCGGTCCCCGGTCAACGAGCCGGCCCTGTGCGTTGAGATGTTGACAATGCTATCTTGATATGCTATTAAGGCAATAAATCAGATATAAGTAGGACTGATGGGATCTGCTAGAGATCGCTAATTCTAGTTGTTCCTTTGGAGGGGCAGGCGCCGACTGCCGGGGATTTGTGCGGGCGAGTGCCTGCTCGCTGATAATTTCCGGCAAATAACAGCAAAGGCAAATAACAGCAAAGGTAGCGACAGCGTGCTCAGAGGCCCTTCGCGATCTTGTTAGTCCCGGTTCGCACCCTGCTACAACCTGAAGGCGAGAGTTTGCTGCTGATGTGCTGTAGATGCAGCAACCTTTAATCCTCTGTACAACTGTTTGTTGCTGCCTGGCACCGGAGAGGTGAGAAGACTGGTCTTGGATCGGGCTGTAACCATATCGTTGGCTGCTACATCGAGCTTGTTCTAGTGAGATCGACTTCCTCGTTCCACCCGGCAGTCGCCGCCTGGTTTGATCGCAGCTTCACCGCACCGACAGCGGCGCAGGCCAAGGCATGGCCGGCGATCCAGGCCGGCCGCCACGTGCTGATTGCCGCACCGACTGGCTCGGGCAAGACATTGGCCGCCTTTCTCGCAGCGATCGATGGGCTGGTGCGGCAAGGGCTGGAAGGCCGACTAAAGGACGAGACGCAAATCGTCTACGTCTCCCCGTTGAAAGCCCTGTCGAACGACATCCAGCGCAATCTGGAGGCGCCCCTCGCCGGGGTTCGCGAAGCGCTGCGCACCCAGGGACTGCCCGATGTCGACATCCGCAGCTGGGTGCGCACCGGCGATACACCTTCGGCCGAGCGCCAGCGCATGGGCCGCGCCCCGCCGCATATCGTCGTCACCACCCCGGAATCGCTTTACATCCTGCTCGGTTCCGATTCCGGCCGCAAAATGTTGGCGACGACGCGGACCGTCATCGTCGACGAGATCCATGCGCTTGCGCCAAACAAGCGCGGTTCGCATCTGGCACTGTCGCTCGAGCGTCTCGCGGCCTTGTGCAACGGTCCTCTGCTGCGCATCGGCCTGTCGGCTACCCAAAAGCCGATAGAGGCGGTCGCCCGTTTTCTCGTCGGATCCGACGCCAAATGCCGGATCATCGATACCGGCCACCGCCGGGCCCGCGATCTCGGCCTCGAAGTCCCCTCCTCGCCGCTCGAAGCGGTGATGTCGGGCGAGGTCTGGCAGCAGGTTTATGACCGATTGGCCGAGCTGATCGAAGCGCACCGCACAACCCTGGTCTTTGTCAACACGCGCCGGTTGGTCGAGCGGGTGACCCGCCAGCTTTCCGAGCGCCTCGATGGTAACCAGGTGACTGCGCATCACGGCAGCCTCGCCAAGGAGCAGCGGCTTGACGCCGAACAGCGTCTCAAGCGCGGCGAGCTCAGGGCGTTGGTAGCAACCGCTTCGCTCGAGCTCGGTATCGATATCGGGAATGTCGATCTCGTTTGCCAGCTCGGCTCACCGCGCTCGATCGCGACTTTCCTGCAACGGGTGGGCCGCTCGGGCCACGCCGTCGACGGCACCCCCAAGGGCCGGCTCTTCCCGCTATCGCGCGACGAGCTTGTCGAATGTGCGGCACTGTTGGACAGCGTCAACCGCGGCGAGCTCGACCGCCTTTCGATCCCCGAACAGCCGCTCGATGTGCTGGCGCAGCAGATCGTCGCCGAAGTCGCCGCCCGGGAGTGGAAGGAGAACGAGCTTTTCTCACTGTTCCGCCGAGCCTGGCCGTACAGGGCGCTAGCGCGCGAAGATTTTGTCGCCGTCATCGGCATGCTGGCGCAAGGCTTTGGCACCCGTCGCGGCCGGCGCGGTGCGCTGATCCATCATGATGCCGTGAACCGCATGCTGCGTGGCCGGCGTGGGGCGCGGCTGACGGCGTTGACCTCGGGTGGTGCCATCCCTGACACCGCCGACTACCAGGTATTGCTGGAGCCTGAAAGCCAGGTCATAGGCAGCGTTAACGAGGATTGGGCGGTCGAGAGCATGGCCGGCGACGTCTTCCAGCTCGGCAATGCGGCCTACCGCATCCTGCGCGTCGAGCGCGGCACCGTGCGGGTCGAGGATGCGCAGGGCATGATGCCCAATATCCCGTTCTGGCTGGGCGAGGCGCCCGGCCGCACCGATGAGCTGTCGCAGTCGGTGTCGCGGCTGCGGGCCGAGATCGACGACCGCTTGCCAGCCGACCCTAAAGGTGGGCGCACCACGCACTGGCTGGTCGAGGAGATCGGCGTCGCCGAACCCGCCGCCGAGCAATTGGTCGAATACCTGTCTTCGGCACGTGCCGCATTGGGTGGGCTGCCGACCCGGGACACGCTCGTGCTGGAGCGTTTCTTCGACGAAACCGGCGGCATGCAGCTGGTTATCCACTCGCCCTACGGCAGCCGCATCAACCGGGCATGGGGGCTCGCGCTTCGTAAACGCATTTGTCGCAGGTTCAATTTCGAGCTGCAGGCGGCAGCGACCGAGGACAACATCGTGCTGTCGCTGACGCGGGCGCACAGCTTCGACCTCGGCGAGGTGCGCCATTACCTGCACTCGACCAGCATCCGATCGGTATTGATCCAAGCCTTGCTCGACGCGCCGATGTTTGTCACGCGCTGGCGCTGGGTCGCCGGGGTGTCGCTGGCATTGCCGCGGTTTCGCGGCGGCAAGAGGGTGCCGCCCCAGCTGACGCGCATGGATGCCGAGGACCTGATCGCGGCGATTTTTCCAGACCAGGTGGCTTGTGCCGAGAACTTGGTCGGCGAGCGTGAGATCCCCGACCATCCGCTGATCCGCCAAACCATCGCCGACTGCTTGGTCGACGCCATGGACATCGACGGCCTGACGCAAATCCTGACCCGCCTCGAAGCGGGTGAAATCCGCGTCGTCGCGCGTGACCTGACAGAGCCCTCGCCGCTTGCCCTCGAAGTCCTATCCGCCCGCCCCTACGCCTATCTCGATGACGCGCCGCTCGAGGAACGGCGGACCCAGGCGGTGATGAGCCGGCGCTGGTTGACGCCGGAGGCCGCCGCCGATATCGGCCGGCTCGATCCGGAGGCGATCGCACGGGTCCGCGGCGAAGCTTGGCCGGACCCCGCCAATGCTGACGAATTGCACGACGCACTCGCCTGGCTCGGCTTTTTTAGTGCGAAGGAGGCTGACGCAGAACCGGCCTGGACCGATTGGTTTGCACAGTTGGCGCGCGACAAGCGGGTGGCGCAATTGTTTGTGCCGCCGGGCTCCTCCACCGTCACCCAGGCGGAAGCGGGGGTCCCGGAGTTACTGCCCCCGGATTTCGCTCGCGATAGTTTGGAGACCGGAATAGCCTGGGGACGCTTGCGCGGGAATGACGATGGACGGGCGGTCCTCTGGATCGCGGCCGAGCAACTGCCGCAGTTCCTGGCCTTGTGGCCGGAGGCAAAACTCGATCCAGCGATTACTGCCCCCGACGAGTATGCGGGACAGGACTGGTCCCGCGAAGGGGCCTTGACTGAGATCCTGCGCGGGCGGCTGGAGGGGCTTGGACCAACCACCGCGGATGCGCTGGCAGCACCGCTAGGACTCGGCGCGGAGGACATTGCCGCCAGGCTCGCAGCACTCGAGGCCGAAGGCTTCGCGCTGCGTGGCCATTTCACCGGGACTGCAGCAGGCGAAGAATGGTGCGAGCGCCGGCTGCTCGCGCGGATCCACAGCTATACGGTGGGTCGTTTGCGCGCCGAGATCCAGCCGGTCGCCGCCGTCGAATTCTTGCGTTTCCTGTTCGGCTGGCACCGGGTCTCGGCGGACGCGCGCATGGAAGGGCCGGATGCTGTCGAGATCCTGGTCCGGCAGCTCGAAGGGTTCGAAGCGGCGGCCGGCGCATGGGAGACCGAGATCCTGCCGGCGCGGCTCAGTGGGTACGAGCCCAGCTGGCTCGATGACCAATGTCTGTCCGGACGGATTGCCTGGGCGCGACTCAGACCGCGCCTGGCGCGCCCCAACGGCAGCGAGCGCGCCGCCAGCCCGGTGCGGTCGACGCCGATCACGCTGCTGGCGCGCCGCCACGCCGCGTTTTGGGCATCACTCTCGGAGATCGCCGACCCTCCTCTCCTGAGCACGCGCGCGCAGGCGGTCGTGGATTACATCCGGCAAAACGGCGCTTCGTTCTTCGACGAGTTGGTCGAAGGCACCAGACTCCTTGGCCCGCAGATCGAAGAAGCATTGGCGGAGCTGGTGGGGTCGGGGCTGGTCAATTCCGACAGCTTTGCCGGGCTGCGCGCGCTCCTTGTGCCCGCGGACCGCCGCGGCAACCAGCGGCGACGGCGCACCGCCCTGTTCCGTATGGAAGATGCGGGACGCTGGGCGCTGGCGCGCCGCGCGCAACCGCTGCCGCAGGGTAAGCCCGAGGCAATCGAGCACTTGGCTCGCACTTTGCTGCTCCGTTACGGGGTCGTGTTCTGGCGTCTGATCGAGCGCGAGGCCCCCTGGCTGCCGCCATGGCGCGACCTATTGCGCGCCTATCGTCGGCTCGAAGCCCGCGGCGAAATCCGCGGCGGCCGCTTTGTCGCCGGCTTCTCCGGCGAGCAGTTTGCGCTTCCCGACGCGGTCGGTATGCTGCGCGAGATACGGCGCAAGCCGGCGCCGGATGAGTGGATCTCGCTCTCCGGTGCCGACCCGCTCAATCTTGTCGGCATCTTGACCCCCGGACCAAAGCTTGCGGCATTGACGGGCAATCGGGTGCTCTACCGCGCCGGGCTGCCGGTGGCACTCCTCGCTGGGGGCGAAGTACAGTTTCTGTCGACCCTTGATGCCGCCACCCAATGGGAGGCGCGCAAAGCCCTGCTGCGCGGCGCCGTTCCAACCTCGCTCATCGCGCTCTCCTGACCACGGCGATCTTACGCAGCCAGGCTGCAATATGGTCCTGGATTGCCCTGTGTACGTCATCTTGGCTGACCGCGGCTCCTTTGCGAACTTTGAACGAGTGGTCGCCGCCTTCGACGATATAAAGATCGGCCGGAGGTTCGAGCGGAGCAATGATCGGGCGCAGCTCGTCAGGAGTTCCGAAGGCGTCGCGCGAGCCTTGAACAAACAACATCGGCGCCTTGACATCCGGCAAATGCGCAGAGCGAAACCGATCAGGTTTGCCCGGCGGATGCAGCGGATACCCCAGAAACACCAAGCCCGCGAGACCGGCGATACCGGTGGCGGCTACTTGGGAGGCGATCCGTCCGCCCATCGACTTGCCGCCGATCGCCAACCGATCTTCGCCTGCATCAAGTCGCTCGCGAACCGCCTCGATCATGGCGCACCAGCAGGCTTCCAGTCTGTCGTTCGGATCGGGAAGGCGGCGGCCTTGCTCGCTGTATAAGAAGTTGAAGGTGATCGCGTCGATGCCGCGATCGGCCAATCCACTAGCAAAGCTCGTCATGAAGCTGCTGGTCTGACTGGCGCCGGCACCGTGCCCGAGGATCAGCGTCACCCCGGGAGGATTCTTTGCTGCGGCGTGGTAGACCAGCGCCGTTGTGGTCTGTTGTGGGGAAACCCCTACTCGAAGTGACTCGGGCATCCGCTTTGCCAGCTCCCGCGATCGACAACCGGAGCGGTGTACTATAATCAGAAGCGAGCACTCCCACACAGGAGACGGACGCGATGTCCAGCATCGTTAGGCAACGGGACATCATCGACCGGCGGGCGCTCGCCGAGCAATTGTCGGCAGTCGTCCCGGTGGCCCGCTCGCCGGCGCTCGATCGCAGTGCCTTTGTAGAACCGGTGAAGGCCGCGCTGACCGCCGGACACGCCGAGATCCGCCGCCGCTTCGAGGCCACTGGCGAAGGCGCTGCGGTGATGCGCGAGCAGTGTTTCCTGATAGACCAGCTGATCCGCGCGCTGTTCGATCTCGTTACCGGCGACATCTACCCGCTCCCCAACCCAACCTCGGGCGAAAAGCTGGCGATTGTTGCCGTCGGCGGCTATGGGCGCGGCGAGCTGGCGCCCTATTCCGACATCGACCTGCTGTTTCTGCTTCCCTACAAGCGCACCCCGCGCACCGAACAGGTTGTCGAGTATTTGCTCTACTTGTTATGGGACCTTGGCCTCAAGATCGGGCACGCGACACGCTCGGTCGAAGAATGCCTGCGCCAAGCCAAATCCGATTTGACGATCCGCACCGGGTTGCTCGAGGCACGCTATTTTTGGGGAGAACAGGCGCTCTTCAGAGATCTCAAGCGCCGGTTTGATTCTGACATCGTGCGCGGCACTGCAGCGCAGTTCGTCGAAGGCAAGCTCGCGGAGCGCGACGCGCGGCACCAGCGGGTCGGCGACAGCCGTTACCAGCTCGAGCCGAACATCAAGGAGGGCAAGGGTGGGCTCAGAGATCTGCACACGCTGTTCTGGATCGCCAAGTATATCTACCGCACCGACGACATAGGGAAGCTGGTCGAGCAGGGTGTGCTGTCGGCCGAGGAATCGCTGCGTTTTGATCACGCGCAGAGCTTCCTGTGGACGGTCCGCTGCCATCTCCACTACCTAGCCGGCCGCGCCGAAGAGCGCCTCACCTTCGACCTGCAGACTGAAATCGGCCGGCGGATGGGCTACGCCGACGATCAGCAGGGCCGCGGCGTCGAACGGTTCATGAAGGATTATTTTCTGGTCGCCAAGGATGTCGGCGACCTGACCCGGATCTTCTGCGCGATCCTCGAAGCCGACCAGAAGCGTCGTCGCCGGCTTTCGTGGGCGCGCTGGGGTGCAGGGCGCCGATCACTCGATGGCTATGTGCTCGACGGCGAGCGGTTGACGATACCAGGCGAGGACTTCTTCAAAAAAGACCCGGTGGCACTCCTGCGCCTCTTTCATGTCGCGCAGGAGCACGGGCTCGACATCCACCCGCGCGCGTTGCGGGCGGCGAGCCAATCGCTGAAGCTGATCGACGACCGGCTGCGCGAGGATCCCGAGGCGAACCGACTGTTCATCGAGATCCTGACCTCCCGCAAGGATCCCGAAACGGCGCTGCGCCGAATGAACGAGGCCGGGGTCTTCGGCCGTTTCATCCCCGACTTCGGGCGTGTCGTCGCGCAGATGCAATACGACATGTACCACCATTACACGGTCGACGAGCACACGCTCTTTGCCATCGGGATTCTGCACAAGGTCGAGAGCGGCCTTCTCGAGGAGGAGCATCCGTTAGCGACCGAGGTCGTTGCGGAGATCGTCTCACGGCGTGCGCTCTATCTAGCCGTCTTGCTGCACGACATTGCCAAGGGCCGGGGTGGTGACCACTCGGAAATCGGCGAGCAGATCGCTGTCCAGCTCGCCCCAAGGCTTGGACTTTCGGACGAAGAGACCGAAACCGTCGCGTGGTTGGTGCGGTGGCATCTTCTGATGAGCGGCACCGCGTTCAAGCTCGACATTGGGGACCCGAAAACGATCCACGACTTTGTTGAGCGGGTGCAATCGCCGGAACGGCTCAAGCTGCTGCTGATCCTGACCGTCGCCGACATCCGCGCCGTCGGCCCCAACGTATGGAACGGGTGGAAGGCGGCGCTGCTGCGCGAGCTCTATCATCGGGCGACCGAATTGATGTCAGGAGGGCTCACCGTCGCCGCACAAGACTCGCGCATCGCCGCCGCTCAAGCGTCAGCGCGGCGGCTGCTTCCCGATTTTGGCGAGGAAGAGTTCGCGACTTTCACCAGCCGCGGCTACCCGTTTTATTGGTTATCCTTCGACCCAGAGACGCATGCCCGACACGCCCGACTTATGCGCGAGGCGGAACAAAGCGGCGCACCGCTCACCGTCGAAAAACGTGTCGATCTGCTCCGCTCGGTAACTGAGATCACGCTCTACACCGCCGACCACCCCGGCCTGTTCTCACGGATCGCCGGTGCGCTCGCGGTCAGCAATGCCAATATCGTGGATGCCAAGATCATGACAATGTCGAACGGAATGGCGCTCGACACCTTCTGCGTTCAGGATCTGGCGGGTCGCGCTTTTGATCGTCCGGACAAGCTGGCCAAGCTAGCGGTGATTTTCGAGAACGTGCTGACCGGCGATCTGAAGCCTCATCGCGAGCTCGCCCGCCCACCTGCCTTTCCGAGCCGGATGCAGGTTTTCACGGTAATGCCCCGCGTGCTCGTCGATAACAAAGCAAGCGCCTCGCACACTGTGATCGAGGTCAATGGTCGCGACCGCCCGGGCTTGCTCTATGAGCTGACCCGCGAGCTGACCCGGCTCAATCTGCAGATCTCGAGCGCGAAGATCTCGACCTATGGCGAAAAGGTCGTCGACGTCTTCTACGTCAAGAACCTGTTCGGCCATAAGGTGGAGCAGCCGGCCAAGCTCTCCGAGATCCAGAAGTCTCTAGGAGCTGTGCTCGCCACCGCTAGCGATGCGGCATCGCTGGCGACCCACCGCGAACCAGTGGCGGCGGAATAGCGTGCCGCCCGGGGGTGTTTACCCCCGCCGAAACGGTGCCGCGGGAAGAAGCGCTGCGGCCCCGCCGCCGGGCACGGCCTACTCTCGCAAATCCTCGAAGAATTCCTTGACGCGGGCGAAGAAGCCTTCGCTTTCGGGGTGGGTGCGGCGGTTCTCACCCTCCTTTTCGAATTCGCGCAGCAGCTCCTGCTGCCGTTTACTCAAATTGACCGGGATCTCTACCACCGCCTCGATGAACATGTCGCCGCGCGCGGTCGAGCGCAGCACGGTCATTCCCTTGCCCCGAAGGCGGAACTGGTGTCCCGACTGGGTGCCCGCGGGCACAGTAACGCGCGTCCGGCTGCCATCCACCGTCGGCACCTCGATCGTGCCGCCGAGGGCCGCCGTCGTGATCGGTAGCGGCACGCGGCAATGAATATGGGCGCCGTCGCGCTGAAAGATCCGATGCGGGGTCACGCTGATGAAGACGAAGAGATCGCCGGCGGCGGCGCCGCGGATCCCGACTTCGCCTTCTCCGGCAAGCCGCATCCGGATGCCGTCCTCGACGCCGGCCGGGACGTTGACCGACAATGTCTTCTCGCGCCTTGTGCGGCCCTGCCCGCCGCACGCCTTGCACGGGTTGTCGATGACCCGCCCGGCACCCTGACAGCCGGCGCAAGTCTGCTCCATCGTAAAGAAACCCTGCTGCACGCGCAGGCGTCCCCGGCCGTGACATCTCGGGCAGGTTATCGGCTTGGAGCCGGCCTCGGCGCCGCTGCCCCTGCACTGCTCGCAGGCGATCAGCGTCTGGACGCGGATCGTCATCTGCTTGCCGCGATAGGCCTCTTCGAGCGAGACCTCGATGTTGTAGCGTAGGTCGCTGCCGCGGCTCGGCCCGCCTTGGCCGCGCCGACCGCCCATGAACTCGCCAAACATCTCATCGAAAATGTCGGCAAAGCCGCCGGCTGCGAAACCGAAACCACCTGGGCCGTGTCCACCGCCTTGTTCGAAGGCGGCATGACCGAAGCGGTCATAGGCGGCGCGCTTCTGGTCGTCTTTGAGGATGTCGTAAGCTTCGTTGATGTCCTTGAATCTCTGCTCGGCACCCTTGTCGCCGGCATTACGATCGGGGTGATACTGCATTGCGAGCTTGCGATAAGCCCGCTTGAGTTCGTCCGGGCTCGCCGATTTGGCGACGCCGAGGGTTTCGTAAAAATCCTGTTTCGCCATGACCGTCGGGGGGTCCGATTAGAGGGCTGCTGTTAAGCCTCACCCCGGCGGGAGACCCGCCGGGGTGGCCGTATCCGATCCCAGCACGCGAATGACGTCGATCAGCCGGAGCCACGTTTTTTCTGATCGTCAACCTCCTCGAAGTCGGCATCCACAACCTTGTCATTGCCGCCGTCTGCAGATGAGCCAGCAGATGACGGACCGCCCTCTCCGGCTCCAGCTTGTTGCGCCTGCTGTGCCTTATAGAGCGCCTCGCCGACCTTCATCGAAGCTTGTGCCAAAGCCTCGGTCTTGGCCTTGATCTGCGCCGCATCGTCGCTTCCGAGGGTGTCTTTCAGGGCCTGGATCGCCTGCTGTACGGCCTGCTTGTCGCTCTCGGGCACCTTGTCGCCGGCTTCGGTTAATGTCCGCTCGGTCGTGTGGATCAGCGCATCAGCGCTGTTTTTGGCCTCGACCAGCTCGCGTTTCCGTTTGTCCTCTTCGGCGTGCGCTTCGGCATCTTTGACCATCCGGTCGATATCGGCCTCAGAGAGCCCACCTGACGCCTGGATGCGGATCTGCTGCTCCTTGCCGGTTGCCTTGTCCTTGGCGGAGACTTGCACAATTCCGTTAGCATCGATGTCGAAGGTCACTTCGATCTGGGGCATACCCCGCGGCGCGGAAGGGATGCCGACCAAATCGAATTGGCCGAGCAACTTGTTGTCAGCCGCCATTTCGCGCTCACCCTGGAACACGCGAATCGTGACCGCCGTCTGATTGTCTTCCGCGGTCGAGAAGGTCTGGCTCTTTTTGGTCGGAATCGTCGTGTTGCGGTCGATCAGCCGGGTGAAGACACCGCCCAAAGTCTCGATGCCGAGCGACAACGGGGTCACATCGAGGAGCAGGACATCCTTGACCTCGCCTTTCAAAACACCCGCCTGGATCGCCGCGCCGACGGCGACGACTTCGTCCGGATTGACGCTGCGGTTCGGCTCCTTGCCGAAGAACTGTTTGACCGTCTCGATGACCTTGGGCATGCGGGTCATGCCGCCGACCAGGATCACTTCGTTGATCTCGGACGCGCGGAGCCCGGCATCCTTGAGAGCGCTGCCACACGGACCGATGGTCCGCTGGATCAGATCGTCGACCAGCGCTTCGAGCTTTGACCTGGTCAGCTTGATATTGAGATGCTTGGGCCCGTGCTGGTCCGCCGTGATGAAGGGCAGGTTGACGTCCGTCTGCACCGACGACGATAGCTCGATCTTGGCCTTCTCGGCCGCCTCCTTCAGTCGCTGCAGGGCGAGGCGGTCGTTTCGCAGATCGATCCCTTGCTCCTTGCGGAACTCGTCGGCGAGGTAGTCGATAATCTTCTTGTCGAAGTCTTCGCCACCAAGAAAGGTGTCGCCGTTGGTCGACTTGACCTCAAAGACGCCGTCGCCGATCTCGAGCACCGAGATGTCAAAGGTGCCGCCGCCGAGATCGTAGACCGCGATCGTGCCGCTGCCCTTCTTCTCCATGCCGTAGGCGAGCGCTGCGGCGGTCGGCTCATTGATGATCCGCAATACCTCGAGCCCGGCAATTTTGCCGGCGTCCTTGGTTGCTTGGCGCTGGCTGTCGTTGAAATACGCCGGAACCGTAATTACTGCTTCAGTAACCGTCTCACCGAGATAGGCCTCGGCCGTCTCCTTCATCTTCTGCAGAATGAAAGCACTGATCTGCGATGGGGCATATTTCTTGCCGCGACCCTCGACCCAGGCGTCGCCATTGTCGCCGGTGATGATCTTGTAGGGCACCAGATCCATGTCCTTCTTGACCATCGGATCGGTGAAACGGCGGCCGATCAGGCGCTTGATCGCAAAAAAAGTGTTCTCGGGATTGGTCACGGCTTGGCGCTTTGCCGCCTGACCGACAAGGCGCTCGCCGGACTCGGTAAAGGCAACCATCGAGGGCGTGGTTCGCATGCCCTCGCTGTTCTCGATCACCTTGGCGTTTCTGCCCTCCATCACGGCGACGCAGGAGTTCGTCGTGCCGAGATCAATACCGATGACTTTGCTCATGGACACCTCGTTTCAAAAGCAGGATCGGACGGCCCGGGGAAGCACCGTCCCGATCCCCCGGGAAGTGATTGTTCAGCCATCCCCTGACTGTGGTTAGGGTTATATATGTGAGCCGGCAAGCCGCTTACAACCGGCCGGGACACAGGGGTCGCGCAACACCTAGGCCCCCGTGCCGACGGGTTCGACAGGCTCCGGCGGCTTCGGGGTTTCTTTGGCGACGCCAACCATTGCCGGCCGCAGCAGACGGTCGTGCAGCACATAGCCGGGTTGCAGCACCTCGATGATCGTACCCCCCGGCTTGCCCGCCCGCTCGGCCTCGAAGATCGCCTGATGCAGATTGTGGTCGAAACGTTCGCCGTCCGGATCGATGCGTCGGATGCCGTGCTGCTCGAAGACCGAAAGGAGCTCGCGCTCGGTTGCCGCGACACCGGCGAGAAGGCCGCGCGTACGCTCGTCCCTGGCCTCGGACTCTGGGAGGCTTTCGAGCGCTCGGCGCAGGTTGTCGGCCACGGAAAGCAGCGCCTTCGCAAATCCGGCAACCGCGTATTTCGACGCATCCTCACGCTCGCGCTGAGCACGGCGTCGGACATTCTCGGTCTCGGCAAGTGCCCGCAGCAGTTGATCCTTCTGCGCGGCGAGCTCCGCCTCGAGAGCGATAACACGTTCTTCGGTCGACGGCTCCACTGCCTCGGTTGCGACCGGCGCCTCGGCGGCATCCTCGACATTGTTGTTCGCGGCCGCCGCTTCGTGGGGAGGTGCCGTCCCCCGTTCCTTTTTCGTATCCTTCATCAGTCGTCCTATCCAATCAGGCGCCCGATCACTTTGGCGGTATAGTCCACCATCGGAATGATCCGGGCGTAGTTGAGTCGAGTAGGGCCGATAACCCCGATCGCGCCGACGATCTGCTCTCGGCTGTTATGGTAGGGAGCGATCACCACCGAGCAGCCGGTTACTCCGAACAGGTGACTCTCGGCCCCGATAAAGATCTGCACCCCTTCCCCCTGCTTGCTGGCATCGAGAAGGCGCAGCATAGTTTCGCGCGTTTCCAGCATTTCGAACAGCGTGCGCAGCCTTTCGAGATCGGTGAGCGCAGTCACGTCTTCGAGCAGGTTTGCCTGACCGCGCACGATCAGCGCGCTCCCCTCCGCACCTCCCGCCCAGTTTGCAAGGCCCGCCGCGACCAGCTTCGAGGTCAGCTCGTCGAGTTGCGCCTTGTTCGAGGCGATCTCCTCGGCAATCTCCTCCTTTGCTTCCTCGATCGTTCGTCCGATCAGCCGGGCATTGAGATAGTTTCCAGCCGAGATCAGCGCTGCCGGCGGCAAGCCGAGGGGTACCTCGATCACCCGGTTCTCAACGAGCCCATCCTCGGTGACCAGCACGACAAGCGCGCGACCGGGACCAAGGTGGACGAATTCCAGGTGCTTTAGCGGGCGGTCCTGTTTAGGGACGACGACGACCCCGGCACAATGCGACAGACCCGATAACGCGCTCGTCGCCTCTTCCAGCGCCTGGGCCAAGCTCTTGCCGCGTGCGACGCAAAGGCTCTCGATGCTGCGGCGCTCGTCCTCGGCGAGCCGGCCGATCTCCAGAAGACCATGGACAAACAGCCGTAACCCCGCCTCGGTCGGCAATCGGCCGGCGGAAGTGTGCGGCGCGTAGAGCAGACCGGCTTCCTCGAGATCCGCCATGACATTGCGGATCGTCGCCGGTGACAGGTTCTGTCCGATGCGGCGCGACAAGGTGCGGGAGCCAACCGGCTCCCCGGTGGCAACATAGCCATCGACGATCACGCGAAAGATTTCGCGGCTGCGTTCGTTGAGCTGGTAGATCGGCGACGGTGCGGTGGGCTCAGACATGCGCAAGTCACGTATGACCATTCAGCCCCGGCAGGCGGCCCCTGCCGCCGTCCGCGGACAAGACTTCATCCAAATCGCCGATGTGGTTACCCAGTCCTCGCGAGCCAAGCGGTGCCGATCGAAGCATCGGCACATCGTTTGCGGGACAATCGCCCGCGGCGTCGCGAGATTTAGGAACGCGCGTCGCCAGCGTCAACTCGGTTGTGTGCCTCGCTTCAGTCTCGCGGCCGGTGCGCCGCGATCACTGGCCGAACTAGAAGGTCTTCTTGAAGGTGGCTTGGTACGTCTGGCCTTTTGGCGTGGTCATCTGGCCGATGAGATCGGCGATTGCCGGGCGGAACGTGAACTGGGTCCCGTCGGAATTTTGGAACCTGAGCTCGTCATCGTGGATCATCCCGGTACCATTTAGAACGCCGCCGGGAACGCGCGTGTTCGTACCCATCGGCCCAAAGACGTAGATGATCGAGGCGGTGCCGTCCGGCTTCACATCGTCGACGATCAGCGCGGCACAGGTATCGGCGTCCCAGGCCGCGTCGGTCCAAGCGCCGAGAAAGCGCCGATAGGACTCGGGGATTGTCGACGGGTCGGCGAGCCGGTAGCTGACGTTTTGCTCACAAAACACCCGGCCGGGTGGGGGCTCG
>Ga0306921_10003151_pt1 | contig 16700 bp, 14 predicted proteins | sample sta12Cox44000080_FD_203760 | JGI IMG/M metagenome (GOLD analysis project Ga0306921, IMG submission 203760) | Lab enrichment of tropical soil microbial communities from Luquillo Experimental Forest, Puerto Rico - statoxic.12C.oxic.44.000.080 (v2)... | ecosystem: Environmental > Terrestrial >...
GGTAAAAACAGTACAGCGGTCCCGTGCCGAGCTTGTAAAGTTCAAGATAATGACGGTGAAAAGGATCGTCACAAGTGGCCAGCACGAACACCCCGGGAGCAGGCGCTGCACCTACAACATAATCCACGACGCCAGACCCATTGACAACCTCCTCGACCGGAAACTGAGCAGCAGCCTGCTCGAGCGGAGTGCCGGCCTCGACGGTTGGCCCGAGCATACCGCGGCGCAGCACCCTCATGCCAGTCCCGTTGGCCACGACAGCCTGTTCGAAGCTAATCTTAGTGCCGTCGGCGAAGGAGGTGACCATGTGTACGTTCTGGCCCCATCGCCGAGCAAATCCTTCTTGAGTTGCGGGGGTGCGGTAAGGGTCGTGCAGACCCTTGATGTTGCCGCATAGCACGGGTCGCAGTCCCATGCCACGCACGAAGCGAAAGAGATTCATGGTGACACCGGGCTGATCCCCGTCGCAGGCTGTATAAACCACCCCCTGAGAAGAGGCATAGCTGCGCAATAACGGCCCTATAGTGCCGTCCAGTTCTGCATTCATGAGGACGACGTGCTTGCGTCGTTCAATAGCCCGCAGTACGACTTCGGCGCCATAGTCCAGGCTACCGGTGGCTTCTAGAACAGCGTCCAGGGAAGAGTCGGCGACCGCAGCAGCGGGATCAACAGTGCACAAGCCCGGATCGAGTCCCAACTCGTGTGCTGCAGTCCGAGCACGCTCCAGGTCTCGGCAGACGATGGAGGCCAGTTCCATACCGGGCGTTGCCAGGGCTATCTGACGTGCAATGGCGCGGCCCATGAAACCGAAGCCGACAAGACTCGTTCGAATAGGACGACCCGCCCGCGCGCGCTTCGCGAGGGCCTCATCGATCATGATCACACCCTTCGTCCCCCTCGAACCACGGCCAAGCGTCGTCCTTGGGGGAAATGTGAAGAACCGAAGCGGGCAACTCCAACTGGATGGCTGGATCGTCCCATCGCAGGCCACGCTCGGCCGAAGGAGCATAAAATGCCGACACTAAATACTGAACTTCGCTGTTCTCGCACAGGCTCAGGAAACCGTGAGCGCAGCCCTCCGGAACGTACAATGCCCGGCGATTTTCAGCGTCAAGCTGAATACCGAACCAGTGGAGCCGCGTAGGTGAATCTGCGCGCAGATCCACAGCCACATCCCAGATCTCGCCACGAGTGCAGCGTATCAGTTTGGCTTCCTCATGCGGCGGCAGTTGATAGTGCAATCCGCGAAACGTGTTCGCAGCGGTGGTCAACGACAGGTTTTGCTGGACCCAGCGAGTGAAAAGACCGTGTTTTGCAGCCTCGTGCTCACACCATAGGCGCGTGAACAAACCTCGCGAATCGGTGGCGGGATCTGCATCCAGCAGCCAAACACTCGGAAGTGGCGTCGAGATCCATTTCATACGGAGTATAAGCGGTCGTGGCGCAGGGACAGCTTCGCCAGCAGGTAGCGCGCGGAATTCGCCAAAATGGCCAACGGAGTGCCCAATTTAGGAACGTGAGATTTCTCCTCGCCATAGTAGGTCGAAATAGGGCTTTCCGCGATCGCAAGCCCGGCTTGGTGCAGCAAAAAGATGATCTCGTTGTCGAAGACAAAGCCGTCGCTTAAAGCCCGCCAGCGTAGCGGCGCCAATAAGGGAAGGCGATAGAGTCGATACCCCGAATGATACTCGCTGAGATGCAAGCCCAAAATCAGGTTCTGCAAGGCACTCAGTAGGTGATTCGCCACAAATTTATAAGCCGGCATGCCGCCGCGTAGGGGATTGCCAGCCAGGCGGCTGCCGAACAACAGAGCTGTATAAGGAAGCTCTAACAATCGCTCCAGCAGTCGCGGCAGTTCCTCGGGAGCATACTGACCGTCAGCATGCAGGACAACGAGGAACTCGGCGCCACGTGCCATACTCCACTGCAACGCAGATTTGACGCTGCCGCCGTACCCGGAGTTGCGCTGGTGGTGCACAGCGAAGGTGTTGGGCCGTGTCAGCAGGGTTTCGATCTGTTCCCATGTGCGGTCGGTGCTCGAGTTGTCGATAAGCAACAGACAATAATCCAGGCTCGGGGGCAGCCTCGCCCATGGAATGCGGTTCACGGTGGCGCAAACGAAGCGCTCAGCGTTGTAACACGGCATGAACACGACGCAGGTGCTCATCGAGTTGTCCTGTCTCTATGAGAGCGCGAATATGCTTCACCCGGAAGTACGGAGGTTCCTCAAACTGTTCCATATTGAGATCAGCCTGACGGTATAACGCCGCAAGTTCGCCAATGGCTTCTCGTAAACTGCGCTGGGGTTTGAAGCCTAGTTCCTCTTGAGCGCGACCGAAAGTGACTCGGTAATCGCGACGGTCCGCCCCCCGGTGCCCGAAGCGGATCGGGCAATCTGGATAAATGTACTGCACCGCTTCCGCGATATCGCGCACGGTGTAGTTCTCCTCGTCCCCGCCGATATTGAACACGCGTCCATGAACGACTGAAGCTGGCGCGCGCAGGCCCACAACAGCAGCGCGGCACAGATCCTCAATATGCAGGAGGGGACGCCACGGCGTTCCGTCGCTGGTCAGTTCGATGCAGCCGCGTGCGTGAGCGCAGGCGCTCAAATGGTTTACCACCAGATCGAAGCGCATGGCCGGTGAAGGGCCATAGACGGTCGCGTTGCGAAAAATCACCGGGGTGAAGTTGGCACTTGCCAACCCAACGAGTGCTTGTTCGCTACCAACCTTACAACGCGCATATTCCGTCTGCGGCCGGGGCTCCGTACTTTCGTCACACGGCTTAGTGGCGCCTTCCCCATACACGCTACAAGAGGAAAAGTACAAGAAGCGGCGCACGCCGGCAGCTCGCGCCGCTTTGGCCAGTCGTGCCGTGCCATGCTGATTGATGGCGCGCGTGAGCGCGGGGTTGAGCTCCCCCAGCGGATCGTTGGACAGCTCCGCCAAGTGCACAATGGCGTCGAAACCGCGCAACTCTGACGCATTGACGTCGCGTATATCCCAGCGACGCCAGTGCACCGCAGACCGTTCGGCGGTAAACAGGTCCGGACCAACAAAAAATCCTGCATCCCAGCCATGCACATCTAGATCTTGCGTCGCCAGGAAGGGCGCGAGACGCCGCCCTACGTAGCCTTCGGCGCCGGTCACCAGCACGCGGGGCAGGCTCATACTGGAACCTGCCAGGGCGCCGAACCAGCGGCGAACAAGGCATCGGCCGCCTGGCGCTCTTCCGCAGTATCGATGCACGTCCAAAAGCCGCGGTGGCGATAGCCAGACAGTTGCCCGGTCGAAGCCAAGCCGGGCAAAACGTCGCTTTCCCAGGAGCATGCATCACCGCTAATCCGCTCCATCACTGAAGGCTCAACCACGTAAAATCCTCCGTTAATCCAGGATTCGTCACTCGGTTTCTCGCGAAATTGGGTGATATCGTTGCCATTCCAGGTAATGCGCCCGAAGCGCTCCTGCTCGGGTACCGCGGTCAGCGTTGCCGTGCGTCCATGACTGCGGTGGTGGTGGAGTAGCGTCCCGAGATCGAGATTGGCCAAGCCGTCGCAATACGTCATAAAGAAGGCCTCACCTGGGTCCAGCCAAGGAGCGACTCGCTTCAATCGTCCGGCGGTGTTGGTATGCTGACCGGTGTCGATCAAGTGCACTTTCCACGGCGTCGGGTAGGGCGCGTGCACAGTAGTCGTGCCCGCGGCGAGGTCCAGGGTAACGTCATGATTGTAGGTACCGAAGTGCAGGAAGTACTCTCGAATGGCTGTTGCGCGGCAACCAAGGGCCACGATAAATTCCTGAAAACCTTGACTGGCGTAAAAGTTCATCAAATGCCAAAGCAGTGGTCGCCCGCCGATCTCGGCCAGGGGCTTGGGCCACAGCAGTCGCTCGGTGCCCAACCTCTTGCCTTGGCCTCCTGCTAGGATAACCGTCTTCATCGCGTGCTCGCAGCGGCACACGAACTCTTCCGGAGCGCGGAAACGACCCTGCAGCCGAGCGTCGCGCTGCTAACAACAGCAACCCAAGACAATTCGAAGTATTCGCCCGGAACCAGAAGAACGCCCGGCAGGAGAAGAATCAAGATGTAGCTCACCCTCGTCTGTCGACTACCGAAAATAGAGCCAAAGTAGTAACAATATGATCGCCGATCTTTCGCTCAACACCGCGCCAGCCGTTCTCGGGCAATCTTGGGAGCCAGTATACTCCTGAAACTGCTACCAATGATACAGGCTGCCGAAAAGGTATCTAAAGAGACAGCATGATTTCCACAGCGGAAAAGCACTATAGCAATCGCATGCGTGGCAGCGACGAGGGGCAAGAGATTCTATTCAGCATTCTAAGCTCGGAAAGCAGACTCCGCAAAAACCTAGCTTGCCGAGGACGATCAACAACTGGGGAGCGGTCGAAATGGTGGTGGAAGAAGTGGTGAACGAGTTGGCGGCGGCAGTGCCGCATGCTCCCCACTCAGCGTGGTGATGAAGAAGGAAGAGAGTCGCCCGTCAACCGCGAGGGACATCTTGTAACGCCTGCCCATTCCAATGTTTTGTTTTGCGCTGGAGACCCATCGCATCTTGAGGAGGACGAGTCATGAAGATCCTGGTGGGAGTTGACGATTCAAAGATTTCTGAAGATGTACTACGAGCCATCGTCACGCAGTTTCCGACTCAGAATACAGAGGTCCGGGTCTTGCATGTGTTGCAGCCAATGTCGCCGTCAGCTCCCCCCCAAATGGCAGTGGGCTACGCTCCTGAGTTGGAAGACCAAAAGAAGGGAGCTCGTGAAATAGTCGAACGAGTTGCGAGCAAGCTGCGCAGTGCAGGGTTCCAGGTGGACACCGCCGTCGAGATCGGTGACATCAGAGAGAGGATCATCGATTCCGCCGCAGAGTGGCGGGCCAATCTGATAGTCCTTGGCTCCCATGGACAGAGAGGCATCCGGCGTTTCTTGCTCGGCAGCGTGGCAGAATTCGTCGCACGCCATGCCGACTGCTCCGTAGAAATCGTTCGCGCGCCAGTGAGCGTCTGACGGAATTGGGGACGCGAGACCAGCGTCACCCGTTGCCAAGGAAGAAGATGGACCAGTGGCTCGGTCGGAGTAGCCCGGATGAAGGCCGTTACGCTATTACGATTCCAGTCCGGTGCCAAGGAAGTATTGAGCGTGTGTTGCTGGCGGTCGCTTGGTCCCCATAGAGCGGACGGCTCGTTTGCTTGACTACAGTCGAGTGTTGCGTCCATATGTTTATGTTAGCTATAGGGATAGAAAACAAAGAAGAGAAGCGAAAGCGCGGTTAACACCCATAGCCCGGGCTTGAGGTGTTTGAACTCGCCCGCCACCAGTTTGCAAATAGGATACAGCACAAAGCCGGCCGATATTCCTATAGCAATGTTGAACGTGAACGCCATGAGAGCAACCACGGCAAAGGCGGGGATGGATTCGGAGTAGTCGCTGAAATCGATTCGGGTAATCGGCGAAAGCATGAACAGGCCAACGATGATTAATGCTGGCCCGTAAGCTTGCGCCGGAATTGACGCCACGAAAGGTGCGATGAATAGCGTCATCAGGAAGCACGTTCCTGTGACCAGAGCCGTGAAGCCGGTGCGGCCGCCGGCTTCGATGCCGGTTGCCGATTCGACAAACGCTCCTGCCGTGGTGGTTCCCAGGGTGGGGGACAGACAGGTCGAGACCGCATCGACCAGCATTGGGCGTTCAATCTGCGGCAACTGGCCGTTCCTGTCCAGGAAACCAGCGCGCGCAGAGAGACCGATTAGAGTGCCCATGGTGTCGACAAAGGCCATGATAAAAATGGTCAGCACCACGGGAAACGCCCGCCAGGTGAGGGCTCCGCGGAAATCGAGTTGCCAGAAGATCGGGCTAAGGCTGGGCGGCATGCTGACCAGATGTTGAGGCGGAGCAGCAGTGCCCGCCAGGAACGCGACAATGGCCGTGATGATGATTCCCGCCAGGATCGCGCCTGGAAATTTGCGGATGGTAAGGATCGCGAGCAGGATAAATCCGAACATCGCTACCAGTGCGGAGTGCGAGGTCAGATGCCCGGCCTGCACGGGTGCGCCCGGGACACCGGGAGCGACCAGACCGGTCTCGTTCAGACCGATGAAAGTAAGGAACAAACCGATACCAACAGCGAAACTGTAGCGAAGGCAGGTGGGCACGCCTTCGACGATCCACTGGCGAAGTCGAAGAATTGTCATCAGAATGAATAGCACGCCGGCGATGAAAATTGCTGCCAGCGCAGTCTGCCAGGCGAAACCCAACATTTTGCATACCGTAAATGCGATGAAAGCGTTCTCGCCCATGTAAGGAGCGACAGCGAATGGCCGGTTGGCGTAAAAGGCCATGAGATAGCATCCGGCGACGGCTACGAGCACGGTGGCGACGAACGACGGACCTTCAGGGATTCCGGCAGCGGACAGGATCGCCGGGTTGACTACCACAATGTAGGACATGGTGGTGAACGTTGTCAGGCCGGCGACGACTTCGCGGGTGGGTGTAGTTCCGTGGCGATCGAAGCCGAAGAACGCGTTCAGGAGGTTCACCCTGCGAAGCTAATTGGCAGTGGGGGCTAAGTCAACGGAAGGATCTCAGTGATTCGCGCAGTTCACCTCGACGGAAGATAAGCGGGCCAGTTTAGTTGTGTTCGTCTCTGTTTTCCAAGTTAGCCTCTGATCCGCAGCATGGATCGGGAACATCGGATTAACCGCAGATCCTTTGAAATCGGCCGAAAATGTTCGCCGGTCCCTCGCTCAGGATAACAATCCGATCGAACCGGCGCCGTGCTATCGTGGCGCCAAGCATTGCTTCCTAAGATCTTGACGAAACCCGCCCAATCCGACGCGGTGGAGCTTCCGCCCAACATCGATTTCCGGGATGCCGCCGCGGCTGCACGCAACCTTGTGCGCCTGCGCGGTCGAGTGCCCACGCCGGTCTTCGAAGCGCTTGTCCAGTTTCTGGCCGTTTCGCCGAATCCGGATGCGGTCGTCGTCCAGTTTGAGCGTCTAGTGGAAGCAGCCCCGAGAGACCTGGTTGCCAGTTTTGAGACGCGGCCCATCCTTATTCATTATGCCGCGCTGGTGTTTGGACATAGTGTATGGCTGGGCGAAACGCTGATCCAGAACATTGACTTGTTTGGGAGAATCGGTCGAGACAAGGGTCTGGATCGCTCGTATACCCCTGAGGAATTGGAGGAGGAATTTGCACGTCTGCGGTCGCGCTCACCAACCGTTGACATAGCGTTGTCGTTGGCGCGCTTTCGCAAGAGGGAGTACGTGCGGATCCTACTGCGTGACGTGCTCGGGATTGCCAAGCTGGCGGAGACAACCGAAGAGATATCGGCGTTGTCGGACGTGCTGATTCAAGAAGCGTTGCGGGCGGTGAATGCGCAATTGCAGCAGCGGCATGGAACTCCAAGGTGGGTTGAGTCGCAAGGACGCTTGCGGGACTCACGGTTTGCGGTCTTGTCCCTGGGAAAACTCGGCGGCAATGAACTCAACTACAGCTCCGACATCGACCTTATGTTTCTTTACGACGGTGGAGTCGAGCCCCCGACCGCTCAAATCTCAAACCGTGAGTATTTCATTCGACTGGCCCAGCAGATTACGGGGTTACTATCGCGCCACACACGGGAAGGACAGGTGTTCCGCATCGACCTTCGGCTGCGACCGCAGGGCCATGAGGGAGAACTGGCGGTAGCCTTGCCTCATGCTGTGAAGTATTACTCGGAGGTCGCCGAGGACTGGGAATTGCAGGCCATGATCAAGGCACGACCCTCGGCGGGTGACGCCGGTCTGTCTCGTGAGTTCATCCGCGCGGTTGAGCCTTTCGTCTACCGCCCGAACGTGAACTTCGCCGCCGTAAAGACCGCGCTCCAGACACGAGAGCGAACCGATCAGCGGGGTAAGCAGCCAGTTTCCCGCCGAGCAGCCCGGCTCGCCATCGATGTCAAGCTGGATCGGGGAGGAATTCGCGATATCGAATTCCTCGCGCAGTGTCTGCAACGGGTGTACGGGGGGGAGGAAGCGTGGCTTCGCTCGCGCGGCACTCTATTCGCGTTGCAGAAACTCCACGATAAGGAGCACATCAGCGGAAAGGATTTTCACAACCTCACTGCGGCCTATGAATTTCTGCGCCACCTGGAGCATCGCCTGCAACTACGTCACGGCCAGCAGAGCCATCGCCTGCCGCACAGCGGGTCGGACTTAAAGGTGCTAGCCAATTGCCTGAACCGGGAAGATGCAGCGGGAATATCATCCGACGATTTTGTGCAGCAAGTCCAAAACCGGATGGCGACAGTGGCGGAGATCTACCGGCGGATCGTATACCAGGAGCAAAGCCACGGATTCACGGACGCCGAAGGAAATTTGCTGCTGCTGTCGCAAGTTCCACCAACTGCAGAAAATTCCTACAGCCAGATCATGCAACGACTCGCGGTGGACGCGCCGCGGCTGCTCGGCGTGATCCGACGCGCCGATCTGTCGCTGCATGCGCGCCGAAATCTTGACCGCTTCCTGGGTTCGGCCACGACGAGTTCTGAGGGTTACGCAGCGGTCCTGCGTTCACCTCGGGCCGTGGAACATGCTTTCACAATTTTCGAGTACAGCGACTACCTCACCGACATCCTGGTGCGCCATCCGGCAGAAGTGGCGCTGCTGGACGAAATCGGAGAACAACCTGACATCGAGTCGCCGGTACTGTTTGACGTCACCCCGGAGGAGGCTCCCGCCATTCCTGATCCTGTCCTGGCCTACCTCTCGCAGAGCAACGTTGATCGGTTGCAAGCTCAGGCGCTGGTGCGTCAGCAGTTTCGGCAGGCGCTATTCGTTTCGGGTGCCCAGGACTTGAGTGATCGCCGCACCGTGTTTGAGGCTTTGATGGAAAACACGAACGCTGCCGACAAGGCCGTGGAATCTGTGCTGACGATCGCGGACCCTCCGTCAGGATTTGCGGTGATGGCGTTGGGGAGGCTAGGTAGCCGCGAATTCGATTTCCTGTCGGATGCCGATGTCCTGTTCGTGGCTGACGACGCGTGCGGGCGCGAGGATGCGCGTCGGGTGGCCGAGCGGATTATGGACTCCCTCACTGCGTACACTCGCGATGGGACAGTGTTTCCGGTGGATACCCGGTTACGGCCGCAAGGACGCGAAGGCGAACTGGTGACGAGTCCAACGCAAATCGCCCGGTACTTCGCGCGCGATGCCCAGCCTTGGGAGGCCATCAGTTACTTGAGGCTGCGATTGGTAGCGGGGGACCGGGCAGTAGGACAGCAGGCGCTCGCTGTCGCGCGTGAGGGCATCGCTGCTATCGCGCAGCGTCCGGAATTCGACAGTGAGCTGGCGGAAATGCGTTCGCGACTGGAAGCGAGCGACGCGGCTCCGAATCTCAAGACCGGCCTGGGTGGCACGTACGACATCGATTTCCTTGCCGGGCGCCTCCAGGCGGAACACCAGATTTGGGGAGGGGGAAACCTGGTAGAACGCATCCGCCGGCTGCATCGGTATCACCTGCTTGAGGACGATGAATATCAAACGCTCGTGCACAGTGCCGAATTTCTGCGAACGCTGGAGCACTTCGTGCGGCTCGTGACCGGTCGTCCCGGCAAATGGCTTCCCCCCGGAGAGCACGCCCACGAATGTGTCGCGAAACTCATGGCAGGATTCGACGAGAGTCGCGCTTTGCGGGACGTACTGGGGGAGGTTTTGCAGCGAACTCGGGCAATTTATAGGGCTCATCGGTTTTGATTGAAGCGCGTCCGCAACGGGTGATAACGTAGAAGGTTCGGGAAAGCCCGGAAGGCATCTCTTATCAGGACGAAGCGTCGCGCATGGCAAGCGGGCGTTGCAGCCATGGTTTGAAAATCCGGCGACCGATGTTGGCACGGACCGCCGGGAAAGCACCCACTATCCCGACACAATGAATTCTTATAGCCGAGGGTCTTCTTTTCACTGACTCCTACTTCCTGAGGTGTCTCGTGGCGGCTTCATACAATGGCATTCCTTTACCCAACAGCGGAACCAAAATTACTTACGAAAACGGTAAGTTCGTTTTTCCTGACAAACCCATAATTCCCTTCATTGAAGGTGACGGCACGGGACGGGACATCTGGAAGGCATCGGTGCGGGTGTTTGATGCAGCCGTCGAGAAGGCATACGGCGGTAAGCGCCGGGTGGCCTGGTACGAAGTTTTTGCTGGCGAGAAGGCCATGGGCCGGTTTAAGACATGGCTGCCCGACGAAACCATTAACGCATTCCGCGATTTGCGGGTGGGCATCAAAGGTCCACTTACCACTCCAGTAGGGGGCGGGATCCGGTCACTGAACGTAACGCTGCGGCAGATTCTCGACCTTTATGCCTGCGTTCGTCCAGTGAAGTATTACAAAGGCATCCCTTCTCCGGTGAAGAATCCGGAGCGCATGAACATTGTTCTGTTCCGCGAGAACACGGAAGACGTTTACGCCGGCATCGAGTGGAAGCAGGGCTCACCCCAGGCCAACAAGCTCATCGACTTTCTCAACCACGAAATGCTTGCCGGTACTAACAAGCGGGTGCGCGAGGACTCAGGCGTAGGCATCAAGCCAATCTCGATTACGGGAACCAAGCGCCTGGTTCGCATGGCCATCAAATACGCGCTCGAAAACAATCGCAAGTCGGTGACGATTGTGCACAAGGGCAACATCCAAAAGTTCACCGAAGGTGCGTTCCGTGAGTGGGGATACGAGCTTGCAACGCAGGAATTTCGTGGACGGGTAATCACCGAACGTGAAAGCTGGATTGTTGACAACAAGGACAAGAACCCCAACCTTAGCGTCGAAGAGAACGCCAAAATGGTTGAGCCGGGCTTGGAATTCGCGCCGCAGGACTTTCGCGATGCGCTCTACCAAGAGGTCAAGGGCGTGATCGATAGCATCTATGCGACGCACGGACACGGAGCCTGGAAGGAGAAGCTGATGGTCAACGATCGCATTGCCGACAGTATCTTCCAGCAGATCGTAACTCGTCCGGATGAGTACGCCGTGCTGGCGACGCCGAACTTGAATGGCGACTACATATCAGATGCGGCGGCGGCGCAGGTTGGCGGGCTGGGTATTGCTCCGGGTGCGAACATCGGCGACCAGCACGCCATCTTCGAGGCTACCCATGGCACTGCTCCGAAGTATGCCGACAAGGACGTCATTAATCCTGGGTCGGTCATTCTGTCGGGCGTTATGATGTTCGACTTCATGGGCTGGCCCGAAGCAGCACGGCTAATCGATGGTTCCATGGAGCACACCATCCTGCAGAAGAAGGTCACCTATGACTTCGAGCGCATGCTGGAAGGCGCGACCAAGGTCAAGACCAGTGAATTTGCGACACACATGATCCACAACATGGAGCCGATTGCCGAATTGGCGGCTGAGTAACGCGGCTTTGCAGGAAAGACAGTTACGTCGTCGCAGTACTTAAAGTAACACTTTAAGACTATGGAGTTAAGAATTGTTCTTAGATAACTTAAGAGTGAGGACTTATGCGTAAGAAAGTGACAGTCGTTGGATCTGGAAACGTGGGCGCCACCTCGGCGCACTGGATGGCGGCAAAGGAGCTCTGCGACGTCGTCCTGATTGACATCATTGACGGCGTGCCGCAGGGCAAGGGACTCGACTTGCTGGAAGCCATGCCCATAGAGAAGCGAGATTCCGATGTGATCGGCACCAATGATTACGCCGATACCGCAAACTCCGACATCGTAGTTATCACTGCAGGAATTCCGCGCAAGCCGGGGATGAGCCGCGATGACCTGCTCAACACCAACTACAAGATCATGAGCGATGTGGTCGGCAAGGCGGTGCAGTATTCGCCCAACTGCATTCTCATCATAGTGTCGAACCCGCTCGACGCTATGGCGCAAGCTGCCTACAAGCTCAGCGGATTCTCGCGCAACCGCGTGATCGGTATGGCGGGCGTGCTCGATTCGGCGCGCTTCCGTACGTTTATCGCGCAGGAGCTGAAAGTCTCGGTAGAAAACGTCACCGCCTTCGTGCTCGGCGGACACGGGGACACTATGGTTCCGTTGAGCCGTTATTCCACGGTTGCGGGCATCCCGGTCACGGAACTGATCGAACCAGCGCGCCTGGGGCAGTTGGTGCAGCGCACCCGTGATGGCGGCGCCGAGATCGTGAAATATCTCAAGACCGGCAGCGCGTACTACGCGCCTTCGGCGGCAGTGACCGAGATGGTCGAATCCATATTGAAAGACAAGAAGAAAATTCTGCCGTGCGCCGCGTTTCTCGAGGGCGAGTACGGCATCAACGGACTCTACGTTGGCGTACCCTGCAAGTTGGGTTCGGCCGGCATCGAGGAGATCATCCAGATCAAGTTGAGCGCCGATGAACAGGTCGCGCTGCAAAAGAGCGCCGACTCGGTGAAGGAACTGGTGGGTGTAATCGGGGTGTAGGCAGTTCGTCTCGCCCCGGGTTAGCGTCGAAAAGTGCGGTGCGAACCTGGGGCACCGCCATTTCCGCGAGGAGATACAAAAAAATTCCGGCTGCTTGGGCGGGATTTGTCTACAAACAATTCGTTACAGCACCGCTCTCACCAGGAGCTTGGACTGCCCGTCGACGACGTTGTAGGCCGAGCTGGGATTAAAGGGGTTGCTGACGCCTGTCCAAACCAATTCACCTTCAGGCGATGTGGTGGAGTAGACATTGGTTTCGACGGGAATGGTTCTGTCCTCACGCAGGTAGTCGGGAGAACAGACAGCTGGGTACGCAGCTCCGTAATAACCGTAAAACGAGCGGTAAGACCTAAGGCTGCCCCGGTATGTAGGTGTTGCTGATCTCAACCTTGATCAGGTGCGCAATGATGACCGCATCGATCTTGAACTCCTTGATCTGCGTTTTCAGGTAGTTGACATCCGGATTGGTGTTTTCGGGCCGCAACAGGATGGTGTGACCAGGTATGGCCTCGACGCCGTCGCCTGCCCCCAGCTTTGACAAGGCATCTTCAAAGTCGGCGCGAACGCCCGGCTTGGCGCTCATGCCGAGCACAAGAATCCGATGATAGTGAGGTCCGGAGTATTCAGCATTCTTCCAACTCGCCACCGGCCTGGTGGATTTGCCGTTGCCAAGCGTGGCACCAGCCACGATAACTGCGACCACCATGGTTCATTTCTTCAATCCGTTCCTCTGTTGCTGCTTCTGCGAACGATGCGCAGAGGGTAGCAGCAAGCTGTTAGTCTTCGTCTAGTTGCCGTCGTATCCCAGTTCAGCAGCCTTTTTAAAGGCTTTGTCCGCTTCAGGCTTCATTCCTTTTGCGAGATAGGCGTTGCCCAGTCCCGCTGCTGCTTGAGCATAATTCGGTTCGAGGCGCAGGGCTTCCAGAAAGGCCGTAATCGCCTGATCTGGGTTGCGCTGGATGAGATAAGCCTCGCCCAGCAGGTAACGGGGCTCGGCGGCGTCGGGGTGCTGCTCGATGATGTCCAGCAACTGCGAAATGGCATCGTCGATTCTGCGTTGCTGAATTGCACGCTTAGCGCTCTGGATCTGCTGCGCCACCATGACTCGGGGATTTGCCATCAGTGCAAGCTGCGGATATCGGCGGCGGACAGCTCCGTTGGCCAGCAGGAGTACGAGCGCCATAGCGATCCAAGTGACTCGCGCCCAGGTGCGGCGAACCTCAGGTGCGACCATGATGTGCTTCGCAAGTGCCGCTCCCATCGCCAACCCGGCCACCAGCCCCCCGATATGAGCGGAGTTGTCGATGCCGGGGGTAAGTCCAAAGAACAGGTTGTAGCCCACGAAGATCAGCAGGCTGCGCATGGTGCCCTGGATGGCTGCCTTAGCAATGGGCAGGTGGCCGAGATAGAAGACGGCGATGGCCGCTCCTGCCAATCCGAATATCGCTCCCGAGGCTCCCGCGCCCACGGTCATCGGGTGCCACCACAAGCTCGCGAGACTTCCGGCCAGTCCGCAAAACGTGTAGAGCACGACGTAGTTCAGTCGTCCCAGTACGCGCTCAGCAAGGCGACCGAGATTCCAAAGACACCACATGTTGAACGCCAGATGGATGATGCCGATGTGGACGTAGTTGGAGGTCAGCATCCGCCACGGCTGGGTGCCCAGTGATAATGGTCCCCAGTTCGCTCCCCATCGCAGGAGTTGTTCGCGGGTGGGATTCAGCGGTGAAGCTCCAGAGAGCACCATCCCGATGAATATGGCGACGTTGATGCCGACGATGATGTGTGTGGCGGAGATTTCCCTGGGTTCGGCCTGACGCCCGACGATGACACCCGGGGTGGTAATTACAGGCGCAGGCGCGTTGTGCGCGCCGCAGTAGGGGCAGATTATTCCTGCTGCAATTTCGCGCCCGCAGGTGTGACAATTCGTCATGCAGAGCTCCGAGCTTCAAGAATACACGTGCGGGGCGAAGGGCAGCCGCTGGCCGGACTCCCTGAATTGCCAAGCGGGTGGAGTAGGTGGATAATCGCACGCCATGATGCCTCAATCTCCTTCAGACCAACTTGCGAATTTCATCGCCAATTACACACCCGAGATTGAAGCCCAGGCCCACGCGGTGTTGGCTAGGATGCGGGCGATTCTGCCGGGCGCGATTGAGTTGGTCTACGACAACTACAATGCTTTGGCTATTGGCTTCGGTCCCTCAGAAAAGGCCTCCGAGGCGATTTTCTCCATTGCGCTGTATCCCAGATGGATTAGCTTGTTCTTCCTACAGGCTACGGCCTTGCGTGATCCCCACAAACGACTGCAGGGCAGCGGCAAGGTAGTGCGCCATATTGTCCTGGATGGTCCAGAGACGCTGGACGACGCAGCCGTTCGGGCCCTGATGAATCAGGCGCTCAAACTCGCACCCCGGACAATCGATGCCAAACAGCACAGCCGTATCGTTGTCAAGTCGATATCAGCCAAGCAGCGTCCCCGCCGGCCGAAGTAGAATCGCAACAGCGGTTCCCAGCGCTTTATAAACGGCGAGTGACCCACGGATTCACCGCGTTTCGCCGTTAGTCCCGCAAATCTAACATTGCATCCCCACAAGGTGTGCCACTTGCCGATTTCCCTCGTCTATATGAGTAAGCCGACATCGATGGAACCAAAATGCCGTCGGATTCGTAACAGTAGTGGTGAGGGGTGGGTCGGCAGTTTTCCACGGATGTAATGCGATGATCGCCACAGCTGAATATTGACCAGCTTTATGACCCAGAGATCACCGACTTTTGTGAGACGCAGGAATAGCATGAGCACATCGATACAGGTGATCGGAAAGGAGGCTCCCGTCATGGAGTTTCTATGCAACGTATGCGGCAAACGAGAGGGTGAGCCTCAAGGTTGGCACATCGTGATCGAACTCGACAAGCCGGGTACTCTCATTCGAAATACAATCTTCATTCTAGACAAGTGGGACGAGAAGCGGGCCTGCGAAACCAACGCGGCGTGCTTCTGTTCAATCGAGTGCCAGGAAAGATACCTTGCCGCCCGGCATCAGCAACTGGTGGCGTAGCGTGGGACGCAGCAGCGCCGGTGCAGGGCAAAGCTGTGTGCCAATGTGACGCTGGCGATCGCGCCGCAAAAAGGCCGCGACTGCGGCCTCCTTGCTTTTGGGTGTGATCCAAACTACACGCGTTCGATTTTTACAGATTTCAGCACAACATCATTGTTCGGCTTGTCTTGCCGGCTGCGCGGCACGGCTGTGATTTTGTTGGCCACATCCTGACCCTCGATGACCTCTCCGAAAATCGTATGATTCCCGGTCAGCCACGGCGTGGGCGCGACCGTGATGAAGAACTGCGAACCGTTAGTCCCGGGACCGGCATTGGCCATCGCCAGCTTCCCGGCCCTGTCGAACTTGTGGGGCGAACCCTTTGTCTCGTCCTGGAATTGATACCCAGGGCCACCCATTCCGCTTCCCGTTGGATCGCCTCCCTGGATCATGAAGTCGGGAATGACGCGGTGAAAAATCGTGCCGTCATACAGGGGCGAATTGCTTTTCTGGCGGGTGCGCGGGTCGGTCCATTCGCGGGTGCCTTCTGCGAGATCGACAAAATTCTTGACCGTGATGGGAGCTTGGTGCTCGAAGAGTCGGCAGACGATCGTGCCTTCCGAGGTATCAAACGTGGCATAAACACCGGGTTGCTGGGCCATGAAGATTCCTTTCCTTGCTGGATTCGTAGGCGGCCCCGATTCAGCGGAGCAGGGGTGATACTCAGAGAAGGACCGCCTGCATCATTGTATTGCTTCAGCCGGTTTCGTGGTGGAACGCAGAAACCGTAAGCCGAACCTCGGCGTTTCTCAGCCGATTCATTGCCGCCAGTTAGAATGAAAAATTCGACATTCCAACTATGCCATCCAATTGGATCTTCTGGATCATCTTCAACGTGTTTATTTTGGCGATGCTCGCGCTCGACCTGGGCGTGTTTCATCGCGAGAAACGCGTGCTGCACTTCCGCGAGGCCATTGGATGGACACTGGTCTGGGTAAGCTTGGCTGGCCTGTTCGCGGTGCTGATCTACTTCTTTGGCCACACGATGACCGGAAGCTACGCGCGCCCGAATTCCGAGTTGACGCTTGAGTTTCTTGCTGGCTATTTAATCGAAGAATCGCTGAGTGTCGACAACCTCTTCGTCTTCCTGCTGATCTTCCGCTTCTTCGCGGTGCCGCGCCGCTATCAGCACAAGGTGCTGTTCTGGGGCGTGGTTGGC
>Ga0306921_10003156_pt1 | contig 16684 bp, 12 predicted proteins | sample sta12Cox44000080_FD_203760 | JGI IMG/M metagenome (GOLD analysis project Ga0306921, IMG submission 203760) | Lab enrichment of tropical soil microbial communities from Luquillo Experimental Forest, Puerto Rico - statoxic.12C.oxic.44.000.080 (v2)... | ecosystem: Environmental > Terrestrial >...
ACTCGCGCATCTTGCGCATCTGCTGCAAAAGAACCGGTCCCCACTGCACGAGGTCCTGCAAGTTGTCGCTCTGAATCGTGTATTGGAATTGCGCGCTGCTCATGCGCCCGCCAATCCGCAAATCCTGTCCAGCCTGCAAGAACGTATTCGCTCCGGGGACGCCGATGAGTTTCGGGCGCAACCGGTCAATAATCTGGTTTGCGCCGACCTGCCTCTCCTCGAGCGGCTTAAGGCCCATGTAGATGAAACCGCTATTCGACGCCCCGTTTCCACCCGTGAATGCCATCGCATTCTGAACGGCCGGATCCGACTTTACGACATTGATGATTCGCCTTGTGGCCGCCTGCATCGCCTGGAAAGAAATATCCTGCGAGCCCTGAATACCCCCAAAAACCGTGCCATTGTCTTGCTGAGGGAAGAATCCTTTCGGCACCTTGTAGAAGAGATAAAAATTGCAGGCGATTGTGATCAAGAGGACTGTCAGCGTCAACGCCGAATGTTCTAATACCCAGGTAAGTGACCATTCGTAAACCCGCAACACCCACTGAAAGCCTTTTTCGCTAAGGCGGTACAGTCTTCCTTGATTTTCTTCGCGCACGTGCTTTAACAGCCGGGAACACATCATCGGCGTAGTGGTAAGCGACACCACCAACGACACGAGGATCGCCACCGACAGAGTCACGGCGAACTCACGGAACAGTCTGCCAACGATTCCGCCCATCATGAGGATAGGAATGAAAACGGCAACCAGTGAAATACTAATCGATAGCACCGTAAAGCCGATCTCGCTCGCGCCCTTGAGTGCGGCCTGCATCGGCGACATACCCTGCTCGAGGTAACGGGTGACGTTCTCAATCACCACGATCGCGTCGTCAACAACAAATCCAGTGGAGATTGTGAGAGCCATCAACGACAGGTTGTCGATGCTGTACCTGCAGAGATACATCACTCCAAACGTACCAATCAACGAAACCGGCACAGCCACGCTGGGAATAAACGTGGCGCGTAGGTTCCGCAAAAAGAGAAACACGACGAGGATGACCAGGCTGATCGAGACCACCAGGGTCCGTTCCACATCACGAACGGAAGCGCGGATCGTAGTCGTGCGGTCCAGCACAACCCGTACGTCAATGGCGGTGGGGATCGACGCTTTCAGCGAGGGTAGCGCGTCGCGAATCCGATCCACTGTGTCAATAATGTTCGCTCCTGGCTGACGGAAGATGATGATCAGCACAGAAGGTTGTCCGTTGACGAAACCAGCCGCTCGGATATTTTCGGTAGAGTCCTGGACGTTGGCAACATCCGCCAGCTTAACCGCAGCCCCGTTGTGGTAGCCGACGACGAGGGGCATGTAATCCACGGCCTTTAGAAGCTGATCGTTGCTCGAAACATCCAACGTCGTCGTGTTGTTCGAGATCTGGCCCTTGGGGGAGTTTGCATTTTGCTTGTTTAGCATCAGCGCGACATCTTGCAATCCCAGGCCATAGCTGTTGAGCTGTGTAGGATTAACGTCGACGCGCACGCCTGGCAGCGAGCTTCCCCCGACCGTTACCTGGCCCACACCGCGCACCTGCGATAGCCGCTGCGCCATGATCGTTGATGCGGCGTCGTACATTTTGCCTCGGTCGTAGACTTCTGAGGTCAGTGCCACGATCATGATCGGCGAATCCGCCGGATTCACCTTTCTGTACGTCGGATTTGCCGGAAGATTCGAAGGAAGATAGCTGCGCGCCGCGTTAATCGCGGCTTGAACGTCACGTGCGGCTCCGTCGATGTTGCGGTTCAAGTCGAACTGTAACGTGATGCTCGTCGTTCCCAAAAAACTGGCGGACGTCATCTCGGTCACACCCGCGATACGCCCGAATTGGCGTTCCAGTGGTGTCGCGACGGACGAGGCCATAATCTCCGGGCTCGCCCCAGGCAAACTCGCTCCCACAGAAATTGTCGGGAAATCGATCTGTGGAAGGGCCGAAACAGGCAGAGCTCGAAAAGCGACCGCTCCAGAAAGAGCAATCGCCGCAGTGAGAAGCGTCGTCGCAACCGGTCGCCGGATAAATGGGGAGGAAAGACTCATCGCTTCAGTCCGCCGGGACCACCTCCGGGCCTGCATCGGCCGCGCGACGCCGTGAGAACCTTCTCGCCAGCCGGTCAAAGAAAATGTAAATGACCGGCGTCGTGTACAGCGTCAGGATTTGGCTCAGGATCAAGCCGCCCACCATCGAAATGCCAAGTGGTCGCCGGAGCTCAGAACCAATACCGGTACCGAGGGCCAGCGGAATGCCACCAAGTAGCGCCGCCATCGTGGTCATCATGATCGGGCGGAATCGCAGAAGGCAGGCTTCGTAGATCGCTTCCTCGGACTTTTTGCCATCCTTGCGTTCCGCCTCGAGCGCAAAGTCGATCATCATAATTCCGTTTTTCTTTACAATACCGATCAGCAGGATGATGCCGATCAGCGCCACCACGCTCAGTTCCTGGCCGCAAATGAGCAGTGCCAGAATCGCTCCTACGCCGGCTGACGGCAGCGTTGAAAGAATCGTTATCGGATGGATGTAGCTCTCGTAGAGCACCCCCAGCACGATATACACGGTGACCAGCGCCGCAAGAATCAGAATCGGTTCGTTGGATAGGGATGCCTGGAACGACGCAGCGGTTCCTTGGAATGCTCCCTGCACGCTCACTGGCATTCCGATTTCCTGTTGAGCTCTCTCGATCGCCGTGGTCGCTTCTCCAAGCGAGGCGTTCGGCGCCAGGTTGAAGGAGATAGTCACAACGGGGAATTGGCCTTGGTGATTGATCGAGAGAGGGCTGTTCTTCAATTCAAGGTGCGAAAACGCGCTGAGCGGCACGGCCCCGCCATTGGTGGCCGATACCGCCGTCGGAAAGGCCGAGCCTGTTGTGGCCAACGTGTTCGTTGAAGCCGAAGGGCTCGGCGAAGCTGTGCTGAACGTGCCTGCTGTGCCTGACGAGGTAACCACCGGGTTGCTCGAAGTCGCGCCCGTCGTCAGGCTCCCAGGAGCCAGCGCCGAGCGCACGTAGATGTCCTGCAGCTTTGCCGGATTGTTCTGAAAGTCCGGCTGAGTCTCGAGGATCACGTGGTACTGATTCAACTGCGTGTAGAGCGTGTTGACCTGGCGTTGGCCGAACGCGTCATAAAGGGTCTGATCAACCGCCTGAGGCGTAATTCCCATACGCGAAGCGGTGACGCGATCGACAACAAGCGACGCCGTAAGACCGGACGTCTGCTGGTCGGTTGCCAGATCGCGCAGCTCCGGCATCTGTTTCAGTTTGGCCATGAGCTTGGCGGTCCAATAATTCAGCTCGCTCTGATCAGGATCTTCCAGCGTGTACTGATACTGTGTGCGGCTGACGCGGTCTTCGACGGTCAGGTCCTGCACCGGTTGCATATACAAGGTAATGCCGTCAATTTTGGCGAGATTAGGTTGCAAGCGGCGAATGACATCCGACGCATTGATTTTTCTCTGCTCTAGGGGTTTCAGATTGATCTGAATGCGTCCGCTGTTGAGCGTGGTGTTCGTGCCGTCGACGCCGATAAACGAAGAAAGGCTCTCGACGGCGGGGTCCTGAAGAATGAGGTGTGCCAATTCTTGCTGCTTTTCGGCCATCGCGGCGAAAGAGGTTGTCTGGGATGCTTCGGAAATGCCCTGGATGATCCCTGTGTCCTGAACAGGGAAAAAGCCCTTGGGAATAACGATGTAAAGCAGAACGGTCAAAACAAGCGTGGCCACAGCCACAAACAGAGTAGCGGGCTGGTGCTGCAGCACCCACCGGAGCGTCTTTGCGTAAAACGCGATAATGCGATCAAACGCTTCCTCGGAAGCGCGATAGAAGCGGCCCTGCTTTTCCTTGGGAGTGTGTCTTAGCAAACGCGAGCACATCATCGGCGTAAGAGTTAGAGAAACGAAGGCGGACACAAGAATGGTCACGCTGAGCGTGATCGCGAACTCGCGGAACAGCCGGCCGACGATGTCCCCCATAAAAAGCAGTGGAATCAAAACGGCGATTAGCGAAATGGTCAGGGAAACGATCGTAAACCCGATCTGCTCCGAGCCCTTCAGCGCGGCCTCCATCGGTGGGTCGCCTTCTTCAATGAAGCGGATGATGTTCTCGATCATCACGATCGCGTCATCAACCACAAACCCTGTCGAAATCGTCAGCGCCATCAGGGTCAGGTTGTTCAGGCTGAAGCCAGCCAGGTACATGACGCCGAATGTGCCGACGATCGAAAGCGGCACGGCAACGCTCGGGATAGCGGTCGCCGACAGGTTGCGCAAAAAGAGAAATATCACCATGACCACGAGCGCCACAGTCAGCATCAGCTCAAACTCGACGTCCGTAACCGACGCGCGAATCGTTGTCGTGCGATCCGTCAGCACATCCACTTGCAACGCAGTGGGCAGGTTGCTCTTCAACACGGGAAGAATCTTTTTAATCCGGTCAACCACCTGGATGATATTTGCACCAGGCTGGCGCTGAATATTCACGATCACCGCAGGAGTCTCGTTCATCCACGCAGCCTGGCGCAGATTCTCAACTCCATTCACCACGGTCGCGACGTCGGAAAGCTTCACCGGCGAGCCGTTGTGATAAGCAATGACCACATTCTCAAAATCTGCGCTCGTTAGAAGTTGATCGTTCGATTGAATCTGATAATCCTGCTGTGGGCCGTCGAAATTGCCTTTCGCCTGATCGAGGCTGGTCTGTTGGATCGCTGTGCGTACGTCCTCGAGGTTGATTCCGTGCGCCGAAAGCTGTGTGGGATTCACCTGAATCCGCACTGCGGGCTTCTGACCCCCGCTGATGCTGACCAGTCCAACGCCGGGTAACTGCGATATCTTTTGGGCCAGCCGAGTGTCCGCGAGATCTTCGACCTGCGACAGGGGCAGAGTCTTGGAGCTCAGCGCCAGCGTCAGGATTGGGGTATCCGCGGGGTTCGACTTGCTGTAAATCGGCGGCACCGGCAAATCCGACGGCAAATAGGTCTGCGCAGCATTGATCGCTGCCTGGACTTCTTGTTCTGCAACATCGATATTCAACTCGAGCGCGAATTGCAGCACGATGATCGAGCTGCCGTCCGAACTCGTCGAAGTCATCTGGTTCAATCCAGGAACCTGTCCGAATTGCCTCTCGAGTGGCGCCGTTACCGCCGACGCCATCACATCGGGATTTGCTCCGGGATAAAAGGTCACTACCTGAATGGTGGGATAGTCCACTTCTGGAAGCGCCGAAACGGGCAACTGCAAGTAGGCCACGAATCCCGCGAGAAGAATCGCCGCCATCAGCAGCGATGTTGCCACCGGCCGCAGGATGAAGGGGCGCGACGGACTCACTGCGTCGAACCTCCACCTTTTCTGCCCGCAGATCCGCCGCTGCTTGGAGCTTCCGCGGGTTGCCCGCCGGGCTTGCCGCCGCCCGGGGGGGCATTCTCCGACGGCTGGCGCACCGTGATCTTCGATCCATCCTGCAGCTTATCAAATCCGTTGATTGCCACTGTGTTTCCAGCATCAATTCCCTGGACTTGCGTCATCGTTCCGTCGGTCGCACCCGGAGTGATGGGATGGATCGACACGGTCTGCTCCGCGCCGATCACATAGACGAATGCCCCCTGGGCATTGCGTTGAATTGCCGGAGTGGGAATCAGGGTGACGTTACGTAGCGTATCAACGAGCAAGCGGGCATTTACGAACTGGCTCGGAAACAAAGCACCATCCGAGTTGGGAAACATCGCTTTCAATTTCACGGTCCCGGTCGTCGTGTCGATCATGTTATCTAGGGTTAACAAGTATCCGCTCGCGAGTTTGGCCGACTGCTCACGATCAAACGCATCAACAGACAGGCGCACACCCTTGCGCAGTTGCTGCTGGATTTTTGACAAGTGATCCTCAGCGACGCTGAAGATTACCGTGATCGGCTGCAATTGGGTAATCACAACAAGCGGCGTCGTACTGTTCGCCTGAACGATGTTGCCAGGGTCCACCAGACGCAGGCCGACTCGCCCATCGATCGGAGAGCTGATGTGCGTATACGCCAGGTTCACCTTTGCGTTGGCGAGCGTGCCCTCATCGTTCTTGACCGTCCCCTCGTCCTGAAGAACCACCTGCTGCTGATCGTCCAGTTGTTGCTTGGCGATTGCGTTGCGATTGAACGCCTGCTGATAGCGATCCAAATCGATCTTGGCTTCATTCAGCACCGCCTGATCGTGTGCCAACTGTCCCTCGGCTTGGGTTAGTTGCGCTTGGTAAGGGCGGGGATCGATTTCTAGCAGCGGATCGCCTTTGCGAACCATTTGCCCTTCGTGATAGTAGACCTGCGTAATCTCGCCTTGAACCCGGCTCGTAACGGTAACGGTGTAAACGGGTGTAACGGTCCCTAAGGCGTCCAGGTAAACCCCGATGTCGCCTTGCTTGGCTACCGCGGTCGAGACCACAACGGGCCGAACGGGGGGATCGGCATTATTCTTTGCCTGTTGCGCCGAACCGTGACGCAAGTACAGCACAACGGCGACGATGACGGCGATGCCAAGAATCCAAGGCCATCTCGATCGATTCCTGATCCCGGCGCTGGACGGCCCGCTTGCCTCCGGCGCTTTCGTATCCACAGACTTTGTCCGCTCTTGCGTCATTCGCACTCCCGATTTCAAAGTTCCTTGGCGCTATTCAGGTAGGACCGGTGACCTATCGTCATCTGAAGGAGCGAGGAGCCACCCATGATAAGGGAAGTTAAGCGCGCACCTGCTTCTCTCCTGAGCCGCTTCATCCGCTCACTATATCCGTATTCATTCGACGTGCAACCGAGGTCCCCCGTTTCATAAGGGTCGCCGTCTGTGTCCAAAATACTCCCGCACTCAGCAACGCCCAAAGATAGATTCCTCGTGCGAGCGCGCTGTCAAGATTCCCTCGCCGAGGATGCCAGAGCAAGTGGGTTCGCTCTCCAGGCCTTCGACAAACTTCGGGAACTCCCTGCAAGCCTGCCAGCGAAAGGTGGTATAAGACGTTGATCGCCCCAAATCTCAAGCAACGGGCTGCGAGCGGACCATTGCTCCCCAGTTCATGGTAAGAGGCAAACTAACGTGGAACCAGACTACGAGGCTATGCTGGCAGTCGCTATCGCCGAAGCGCGCCAGGGCCTGCAAGAAGGCGGCATCCCGATTGGCGCTGCCATTTTCGACTCCAGCGGTTCCCTGTTAGGCAAAGGGCATAATCGCCGCGTTCAAAACGGCGACCCTTCCCTGCACGGTGAGACGGATGCTTTCCGCAATGCTGGACGTCAGCGTAGTTACCGCAACCTCATTATGGTGACTACCCTCGCCCCTTGCTGGTATTGCAGTGGGCTGGTGCGTCAGTTTGGCTTTGGCACTGTGGTTGTTGGAGAGAGCAAAAACTTTCAGGGCGGTATCGATTGGCTACGCTCTCTTGGCGTTTGCGTGATCGACCTCGAATCCAGTGAGTGCGCCTCGCTCTTGGCTCAGTATATTCGCGCGAATCCTGCCGTCTGGAACGAGGACATAGGCGAGGAATAGGGTTGGTTGATCCCTGCTGCCCGGGTCGCGAAGAAAAGGCGGTTGCGAAAACCAGACCGACGACCGGCCATTCGATGGGGAGGCTCACGAAATCATTGCCACCGCAACCGCTGGTTCTCTGTGCGCGCGTCCGTTTCGTGGCGTCCGTTACCAGAGTGACCTGCCCATCCACAATCATGGCTCCGGAGAGGTCGCTCAACGTTCGCACATTTCCGCCGAGAGTCTGCTGCGCAGATGCCAGAGATAAAAAGAACGCACAACTGCAGACCCACACGACTAGAAAAACTCTTTGCCTTCTCTGGGTAAACATGCGCTAGCATGTGCCATGCCGCTGCGGCTTGCTTTATTCTTGCTGGCTGTTTCAGCTTTGTTTCTTCCCGCTTTTGCCCGCAATTTCCACAGCCGATCCCGCTCCGGGTCAATCCCCAACCAGAGCCCTTCGCGATTGATTCTTCACGCGGAGCGCACTTCGCCGTCAGATCTGGAAGTTGCGGGAGATTTGGCTGGTCTTCCCGCCGGAACGACTCGCTATCTCGCCCGCGCAGACTTGCTGGCCCTTCCGCAAGTGAGCTTTGAGGTCGCTGACGACGCCAATTTCGCTGCTCTCGTGCGCGTTCGTGGCATAGAACTGCAAGTACTGGAGAGCCAGGTCGCCGTTAAAAGCGAAGACGCCCTAATCGTGGCAGTCTGCAGGGATTTCTACCGCGGATATTATCCGCAGGCCTATGTTCTTGCGCACAACCCGGTCGTCGCGCTCGAAATCAACGACCAGGGTCCCCCGGACTGGCCAAGGAGCAGAGAAGGGACCAACTCGCCCTTGGGCCCATTCCTGATTACCCACGCGCACTTTGCGCCCAGCTTCAAAATCCTGGCTCATCAGGATGAACCCCAAATCCCTTGGGGCGTGGTTCGCTTGGAATTTCGGAACGAGAAGACCTTCTATGAGGTCTTCGCCCCGCGCAGTTCACAGGCGAACCACCCGGCTGTGCAGGCGGGCTACCGCATTGCTATGCAAAATTGTTTACGTTGCCACAGTGCAAGCCAGGAGCCCACAAAAGCCAGGTACAGCTGGTCGGCGCTCGGCACGATGGCAGGGCAAACTCCTAAGCAGTTTGCGGCCTACGTGAAGAATCCGCAAAGCGTGGCGCAATACGCGAAGATGCCGGCTAATCCCGCCTACGATGATGCCACTCTCCACGCTCTGACGGCGTACTTTCGAGCCTTCGATCGGGCGGCGAAGCGATGACTCTTCGCCTGGTAAGAATCGCATTGTGGTAGCCTTCGACAACTTGGCTGACTACGATCCAGACTTCCATGTCGTCCGCCCCTTCTTCTCTCGGAAGCTCTGACCGCAATTCTCTGCTGGACCGGGTGCAGAAGAGTAAGGAGCGAATTGGCCGGCGCAAATGGCAACAAGGAGTATCACAACAGTCGATAATATTTAAGCGAGCCAGGTGCCGTTTCCCGCCAGCGCAAATACCAGTTCGGAATTGTGACTGCAGGATTCGTCGGCGCAATCGTAGCTGCGCGCCGGCTCAAGCGACCTTGGGGATGTGTCCATCCAACTTCGTTCCGGTCCTAATTTCGACGGAAAGAGACGATTGTGATGAATCCTTGTTAACAGCCATTTTCTTGAACAACAATCCGGAACAAACTGATATTCTGCCCAGCACCTGAAATCGAGCTCTTGATTGCAAAGAGTCTGCTCGCGACCGGGAAAGCGAAGCCCTCTATGAGACTGGACGAGCGAGTGTTGAAGGCTCTCCCCAAAGTTCTCCTCCACGAACACCTGGATGGAGTCCTTCGGCCTACAACCGTGATTGAACTGGCCCGGGCTGCCAACTACAGCGAACTCCCCACCCAAGATTCTGGCGAACTGGCGCGTTGGTTTCATCGGGGCGCGAACCAAGGCAGCCTGCCAAAGTACCTGGAAGGTTTTGCTCACACGATCGCCGTGATGCAGACGGAGGAAGCGCTCGAGCGTGTGGCCTACGAGCAGGCGGAGGATCTCAGCCAGGACGGTGTAGTCTACTTCGAAACACGATTTGCCCCGCTATTTCACACACAAAGAGGATTAACCCACCAGCAGGTAGTATCGGCAGTGCTCAAAGGGCTGGAGCGAGGCCGTAAGGATTTCGGTGTTCGCTCTGGCCTGATCATCTGTGCCATGCGCAACATGGATGTCTCGCTCGAAATGGCGGAACTCGCTGTCGACTTTCGCGAACGAGGCGTGATCGGGTTCGATCTGGCGGGCGAAGAAGGTGGGTTCCCTCCGAAAAAACATGTGGAGGCGTTTCACTACATCCAGCGGGAGAACTTCAACATCACGATTCACGCTGGCGAGGGATTTGGCAAGGAATCCATCTGGCAGGCGATCCAGTATTGCGGTGCACACCGAATCGGTCACGGCACCCGCCTGATTGACGACATCGCGCTTGCAGACGGCAGGGCAGTGAAACTTGGCGATCTCGCACAGTACGTTCTCGACAAACGCATACCCCTGGAGATTTGCCTGATTAGCAACGTCCACACAGGTGCCGCGCCCAGCTTAGCGGAACATCCTTTCAAGATTCTGTACCAGGAAAAGTTTCGCGTTACCCTCAACACGGATAACCGCCTGATGAGCGACACGACCATGACCAAGGAATTCGAGGCCGCGCAGGAAACCTTCGGTTTGACGCTCGATGATTTCGAAAAGATCACTATCAACGCGATGAAAAGCGCGTTTTTGGCATACCATCAGCGTTGCGATTTCATTTATTCCGTGATCAAGCCGGGCTACGCGAAAGTCCGCGCTTCCCTTGCAGCGAGCTGATCGTCGCAGCCTCTAGCAACGTTACGATGCTAGGCGCGCGAGAGTTTCGGCCAGCACTCCTACGCCTCTTTCAATGTCTTCCGGCGACGCGTATTCGTCCGGTCGGTGGCTGTATCCGTTCCGGCAAGGAATAAACAGCATTCCCGTCGGCGCTATGCGCGACATGAATAGCGAGTCGTGATAAGCCCGGCTGACCATTTGGATGAACCGATGTCCTTGCCCAGCGCAAGACTTCGTGACTGCTTCGATGACCGTTGCCGCACAGTCGGCAGGGGCGTCCGCATTCAACAGCTCCTGATGGACGCTAACCTGCCGCTTCGCCGCTAAGCTGCGACAGTCGGTATCGATCGCATGCATGACTTGGTCACGCCGCTGCAGGCTCGTGTCGCGGATATCTACGCTCAGCCACACCCGGCTCGGGATGCTATTCACCGCGCCTGGAAACACGTCGCACACGCCGACGGTTGCGACGGCGTCGATCGAACCGCTGGTCCGCGCTTCGTTCTCGACGGCGAGGATCAATTCTGCCGCTGCGCACAAGGCATCACTGCGGTCGGGCATCAACACCGCGCCGGCGTGTCCACCCGAGCCTTCGATCAAAATCCGCAAGCTTGCGGGAGCCGCGATATGACTTACAATTCCGAGCGGCACTTGCTGCCGCTCCAGTAAGGGGCCCTGCTCAATGTGCAATTCCACAAATGCCTTGTAATAGGCTGCGGGTAACTCCACTGCTTCCAGTTCTCCGTCCAACCCTGCCATCCGCCGCACTTCTTCAAGCGAAACCGTATTTTTGTCCACTAGCTTTCTTGCGGAATCGGGTGAAAGGCTCCCCGACAGCAAGCGGCTGCCGAGGCAACCGATGCCGAAGCGGGTTGGCTCTTCGGAGGTAAACAGCAGCAACTCAATCGGATGTTTCGGCGAAAAACCGCTGCGCTGTAGCGTGCGAATCGCCTCAAGCCCTCCCAGAACGCCAACCACTCCATCGTATTTCCCGGCGTTCGGAATCGCGTCAATATGTGAACCCGTGCCTACAACCGCCCCACTTGTTTCCCGTCCCGGCCATCGCGCGAAGACATTTCCAATCGCGTCCTGGCGTACAAGAAGTCCCGCTTCCTCGCAACGGGCTTTCATCCATGCGCGTGCCTTGAGATCCGTCGGCGTAAAAACGATTCTCGTGACGGCCGGCGCTTCCGCGTCAGAAATCGTGGCCAGTTCCTCGATCTCGGAATTCAGGCGATTACGATCAACCTCAGGCTTCTTCATAGCTCCACACTTACCAGTGGATGGCGGTTCCAGTCTTTGTAGATGAGGTATTTCGCAGGCGCCTTCCCGATGGCCCCGAACCACTGCGGGCACCACGGCCCCATCCAGATAAAGTCACCGGCGGTAACCGGATACCATGAGTCACCCAGGCGGTAAATACCGCCCCCTTCGAGCATCAGCAGGCCGTGTTCCATCACGTGCATCTCCACCATGCTCAGCGACGCGCCGGGCTGATACACCATCGTGTTCACCGCGAAATCGAAGTTCATCTCGTCTGGAAGCAGGCATCGCACTTGCAAGTCGGGATCATCGTTGAGCGAGTGTGGGGAAACGGCTTCTTCGCGGGAAACGATTGCCCTCGGCGGTTCGACCGAAGCCACTGGCTGGTACGGCTTCTCAACCACGGCAACACGGCTCACCTTTTCGGCTGCTACTCGATGCGGCAAGCCCTCGGGAAAATACGCATACCCACGAGGGTGCAAATCGCTCCGTCTTCCACCAATCTCCACTTTGAGCTGGCCTTCGAGGACAAAGAGAAAACGTTGCACACTTGTGCCGCCGAGTTCGCCGGCGGATTCAAATTCGGCAGTGTACTGTGCAAATCTCGCTCCGATTGCCGGGCCTGCGTGAACGATTGCCGTGCACCCTTTCATGCCGGGCAGTGTCGTACGGACAAAGGTATCAGCGGTCAAAAGCAAGTGATTGGACCTTTGAGAACTTCGCGTTTGGCCAAGATTATGCACGACACATCCCCTTCTGAAATTCCGGAGAACCGGCGAGTTGATTGAGTAGATGCAGTCCACATTCAATCGCCTTTTCCACATCCTCAAGCAGAACTGACTCGGCTGGGTCGTGGCTGATGCCCTCGGGACTCCGCAAAAAGATCATGGCCGACGGAAGCTTCTCTGCCAGAACCATGGCGTCATGACCGGCTCCACTCACCATGCGGTGTGGATCGCAGCCAGTCTTCCGAATCGCTTCTTCAACTTGGTCCACTAGGAAAGGCCTCATGGCCACCGCGTTTTGTTTGAGCAATATGCTGCTCTGAAGCAACAACCCGCGCCGCTTCGCAATTTCTTCAGCCTGCTGCACTAGAGTCTCCGTCGTGTGCCTTCGAACATCGTCGGATTTGTGCCGAACATCGAGACTCACGCGAGCCTCGCCTGCAATCACATTTGCGGCTCCTGGCTTGGCTTCGACTCCGCCCACCGTCGCAACCAGGTTCGGCTCGCGCTGGGCCGCGCGCTCGACCGCAACGGTCCACTCTGCCGCGGCGGCTAACGCATCGTGCCTCAAATGCATCGGCGTTGTTCCTGCATGATTCGCGCGGCCCACGAACCGCAGATCCATTCGCGTCTGTCCCACGATGGCTTCGACGACGCCCAACGGACGAGCCAACGAGTCCAGCACCGGTCCCTGCTCGATATGAAACTCCAGATACGCGAGCGTATCTGCCTGCAACCGGGCTAGCGGAATTTCCCGTGGGTCCAGTCCAAAATCTTCAATGGCCGTTCGAATCGAAATTCCGGCCGCATCCGCTCGATTCAAGAGCTCTTCATCCAGTCGGCCGACCAGCGCGCGGCTGCCTATGAATGGCGTGCCAAACCGAACGCCTTCCTCTTCCGAGAAACCGATTACCTCGATGCCGAAAGGCAGCCTCTGCCCTTCGAGAGCTTCGATCAAAGCCGCTGCCAAAACCACTCCAAGAACACCGTCGTAGGCTCCTGCATTCGGCACTGTGTCGAGGTGCGAGCCAACGAGCAGGCGCGTTGACGAGGGTCGCTCGCCGGCATAAAGTCCCCGCAGGTTTCCAGCAGCATCGACCGTCACCTCAGCGCCAAGGCTGTTCAGCCACCGCGTAATCTCGCGGTGGCAATCACGCATCGGTGGCGATAGAAACCTCCGCAATGTGCTGCCCGGCGTCTCCGTGAAAGTCGCAAGTCGACGGCACCGCGCAATGACCTGCTCAGCGCGAATTTTCGGATTTCGTGTGATAAGCACCGGCTCTCAGCCCCGGCGTCGAATGCGCGCTTCGATCTGCCCGTGCGGCTCGTCGATGGGCACGAAGATTTCGTTCGGATTGTCCTGCCCAAAGCGTGACAGATCCACCGGTAGGCAATGTATGTTCGGCATCGTTAATTCGATCTCGTCAATGTCACAAATTTTCTCGAGTACGACTTCTCCCATGGCATACAGCGTATGCTGTACGGACTTGCTATTGTGCCCAGCAAAGACACTAAGTAACGTTTCGCGAATTCTGGCGCGTAGAGCTTCGAACGCAACGTCTGCCGGCACATAGCTCCACCGAGCGCACACAGCCGTGCCAAATAAGCGATCGGTCGCCTCCGGCAATGTCGTCAACGAATCCTTGACGAATCCGACGAACTCGGAGCCGGCTGTTTTCAGGATGATAAGGTTCTTCAGTCCAGACCGTACCGCGAACCTTCCGCCCTGCTTCTGCCCTACCTCTGCTGTCTGCAATTCCTTGCTTGCTTGCAGGAATGTTGTGGGGTGTGGTCTTCCATCGATCGCGAGATGTTCCCATCCTTTCTCCGATAACCTCACTTGGCCCGCACGCATTTGCGGGTTCCGGCCTAGCAAATAAGCTATCAATTCCTTGCCAAATTCCTCCATGCACGTGGCCGAGGAAGACCGCGCCAGCGAGTAGACCGTATTCTTTATCGTATCCGTGGGCAGGATCTTGCTGTTGTCTCCCTCAACGAAGCAGGATTCGAAATCTCCTTCGAGCAAAATCTCCAGATTCCATTCCCGCAAATCATGAAGGTCCGGATGGCGTTTCACCTTCATCAGCCGCACGCGCGACTTGCCGTATCGGTTCTCCGCCAGGCCGATCATTCCGTCAACTCCCCCGGTACGTCGTGTAGCCGTACGGACTCAATAGCAGAGGAATGTGGAATTGTGATTCGCCTTCCCTCACGAGGAAGGTGATCTCCACAACCGGGTAAAACCCTTCGTTCCTTTGCTCGACATGGTAGGTCGCCGTGTCAAATGCCAGCCGGTAGAGCCCTGGCCGTAACACCTCGTCCTCTGGGAGCAACTGGCTGCAACGACCGTCGCTATCTGTTCGCGATGAACTGACCATCACCCAATCGGACGATAGGCGTCTTTCGAGCCTTACCGGCACGTCTTTTGCAGGCGTGCCTTGCGCAACATCCAAAACGTGCGTTGAGACGCGGTTCATGAGTTCAGCCATTTCTTCAGCCGAATGTGCACGATTTGTCGTTGTTCTTCGGCTGCCACAAGAAGTTCCGTCCGATCATCATTCTGCAAGCGTCTTTCGAGAATTTCCAGGATTTCGGACGCCGACTTGCCTGTTGCACAAACGATAAAAATGCGGTTAAAGCGTCGTTCGTAAACACGATTACCTTCCGCCAGTGCGAGCTTGAGTTCCTCGCCCGACGCGATAACTTTCTCTTGTTCTTCTCCAGACCAACTCGCCGACGGCGCGGAAGCAGCGGCTGGCGCGCGTGATTCACCGATCCTAGGATGGCTGCCGAAAGCCTCTAGCCAGTCTGGTTCCGGCAGATTTCTCCATACCTCGTCGCAAGCCGCCAAGAGAGTCGCCTCATTGCGGATCGGTCGCCGCGCTGCCATTTGATCTGCCCACGCCTCCGAGCCGCAACAAGACAGGATCTCCTTCGCAGCCTCGGCACGCGGTATTGCATTCCACCGCGCTAATGCCTCATTCATGTTGTCGGCCTGCAATGCTCAGCCGTTCTAGGAATTCTGCAACCAGGTTACCGGCGACTGCCTCGCGATACCGCGCTGTTGAGCGAATATCGTCGATCGGCCGAATCTCTGCCGCGGCAGTTTTGCTTGCGAGCTGGATGAGCTCCGCTTTTATTCGACGGCCCCTGACCACACGTTCGGTCTCCCTTAAGCGAAGCGGAACCGGGGCGACGCTCCCCATCGCCAGCCGGACGTCGTCGACCGCACCCTCGACGAGTCGGCCCAAAGCCGCCAGACACACCTTCGAAATCGCCTGCGCGTTGCGCGCTCCAACCTTGCGCGCATGCGCATAATACTCCGAAAATCGTCGGGAAAGGCATATGCTCTGGACCAGTTCGTCCGGCGCGAGTCGAGTCTTGCGGTAATCGGTGTGAAAGTCGCCGTATGCCAGCCGACGCTCGCGTTTCGCGGAAACTAGGATCAGTTCCGCTTCGTATACGAGCAGCGCGGGAAGGGAATCGGCCGCTGGCGAGCCATTAATAACATTCCCGCCGAGTGTCCCGCGATTCTGATTCGCTATTCCTCCGGTCCAGCCGGCGGCGGTCGTCAGCAGCACAAACTCGCGGCTGACAATCTCGTGCTGTCGCAGGTCCGTATACGTGCATCCAGCGCCGACTCGAACTTCATTGGGCGTGACTTCAATTCGCCGCAATTCCGGAAGGTTCCAGATGCTCACCAGTTTCCGTGAAGGCAGTCTTCCGGCGCAATACTGCACCATTACATCAGTTCCACCGGCAATGGGCAGCCACTCTCCGGGCTCTTGCGCCAGCAGCGAGAGAACCGCAGACAGCGTACCGGGCGCAGCGAGTTCGTATTCGGCTGGACGAGCCCTCATCCACCTGCACCTCGGCGGCCTACTTCTGCCACAGCCTCAACAATCTGGGCGTAGCCCGTGCAGCGGCAAAGGTTCCCGGAAAGTCCCTCGCGAATCTCTTCCGTGGTGGGTTGCGGACTTTTACTTAGCAGGTGAAAAGCAGCGAGGATCATTCCCGGTGTGCAAATTCCGCACTGCGCGCCCCCAAATTCAAGAAACGCCTGCTGAAGTGCATGCAGTCTTTCACCTTCTGCCAGGCCCTCTATGGTTGTGATTTTCGCGTCCTTGGCCTGCAACACGGGAACGAGGCAGCTGTTCACCAGAACACCGTCGACCAAAACCGAGCACGAGCCGCACTCGCCTTCTCCGCAGCCTTCTTTTGTCCCGGTCAGGCCAAGCTGTTCGCGTAACACGTCGAGCAAACGCTCCATCGGATAGGTCCGCACTGCCACCACTTTCCCATTGACCTGAAGCGAAATTTCACACTTGGCGCGGTTCGGTG
>Ga0306921_10003161_pt1 | contig 16674 bp, 16 predicted proteins | sample sta12Cox44000080_FD_203760 | JGI IMG/M metagenome (GOLD analysis project Ga0306921, IMG submission 203760) | Lab enrichment of tropical soil microbial communities from Luquillo Experimental Forest, Puerto Rico - statoxic.12C.oxic.44.000.080 (v2)... | ecosystem: Environmental > Terrestrial >...
TTTCACTGATGTGCACGCCGAAATCCTCTGCCTCGAAGAGTCGCTTCAGTGCCCTTTGGACAGCGCGATCATCTTCGATGACTAGGATTGTTTCGGTTGAACGAGCCATCATGGAACTGGACACTTTACTATCCTCCCCTAGGAGCTGAACTCGAGGGGTCAGCGATCCGGACCGTATATGTCGGGTCCGATGACGCTGTGCTGAAATCAGATGCCTGGGCCGCCACGCGGATTCCGGATCGCTGGCGCTAGGGATCAGTGATTTGCACCATCGACCGGTTGCCACCCGCTCTCACCGGAAAACTCTAGCATCCCGGCGCCACAGCAAGGCCTTGGTGACAAACTTTTTACATCTCCTCTACTCACCCATGACACCTCGCTTTTCTCACGCGGTTAAGGTGGTGACAAGCGCGGGAGATAGGCGGTTGAGAACTCCGCGCGAACAAAGCAGATGAGATCAGCCGAGAGGATCCATAAGACGACACGGGCCAAACCCGTCAGCAGTTCTTTGATCTGCTGAATGACCTGGCCTTAGACCTAGACGCAGCTAAGCGGGAAGGCTAAAACACCGCGAAGTCCGCTGCGTCGGGAGAAGGGAAATTCTGTAGTAGTCTCCTCAGTAGTTGACCCCTCAGACACGCAGCGGCAGGGGCGCCCAGCACGCTTCTGCCGCTCCTCCTCACTGATTCGGGCATGGTCGCATTACTTGCAACAATCAGGTAGTCGAACACGATTTTTCGCTTTTAGGTAGAATGTTTAAGACGCCCAACCCTCCAATTTGTACGCAGTACCAGATTCGGTTGCCGTTTTGGCTCGGCTGGACCGTTGAGCTCCTGGGGAGGACCCAGACCCACCGGCCAGCGCAAAATGGAATCCCCAGCTGAAAAGGGATTCACTCGTGTCCGTTTCGATCACCCGAGCTTGCTGTCTAGCTATTTCAACCGCGCTTTGTGTCGGCTCGGCAGCGGCCTTGGCCGCTACTTCGAGTGTTTCTGTGCCCGCCGAGCGGCTGATTCAGTTCCTGAACGAATCGATCAGTCTTTACCAACAGACGGCAATTCAACAGCAAAGCGCTACCGACCCCCAAGAACAGCTTCTGCTTTACGACAATAGCCAGCTTGCCGGGGCATCCGTGCGCCTCGCGTTCGATTTCGCTCGCGCACAAGTGGACGCTCTGTCCGCACAGCCGCTTGCCGCCATGGCCACTCCTTCGAACCAGACTGCTCCGCAATACGACTCGCTGCGCCAGGTACTGGCCACGCTCGATAAGCAAATTCAGGACACGCAGGGGGAGTCCAATTCCGACCAGCAAGAGCTTTTGACTGCCAGCGGTGCCAAGCGCGCACAGTTGCAAGCGCAAATTTCGGAGCTGCAGGGGGAGATCGCTCTCGCGCAGGCACGCCGGGATACGGTTCGCAACATGCTTGACTTCGTGGGCGGCTCGGCGAGCAATCTAAACGCTGGGGGCCTGCGCGCGGAAATTGACGCCCTGGCGTCTTCCGCCCCGACGCCGAGTTCGAACACGTCGGCGCAAGGTCAGCAGCACACAGCGAGCGAAGCTTTCGCGATTTCGAAAGTTCAGCCCCCACCCTCCGGGATTTGGGGTTACGCGTCGGATTTGTTTGCTCTCTCGTCGAAGCTGCAGACCATCAACTCCATGATGGCGGACACGAACGCGCTCGTCCAAACTTCCGAGCGGCTCCGGTCTCCGTTCGCCGATCAGCTGCGCAGTCTCTCTGAGCAGGGAGACCGATTGGCTGCTCAGGCGGACACTGCCGATCGGGCCGCGCTTGCGCAAGAGCGGCGACAGCTCGACACCATCGCAGCGCAGTTCAGGGATCTGGCCAGCGCCGTGATTCCTCTCGCCAAACAGCGTGTCCTGCTTAATCTCTATGAGAAGAACCTGAGCAACTGGCGCGACAACGTTTACGCGCGCGTCAAATCCGATTTGCGCAATTTGGCAATCCGGCTCGGCGGCTTGGCACTTCTTATTGGGGTCTTGCTTGGACTATCGGAAGGGTGGCGGCGCGCTGTTTATCGCTACGTGCAGGAACCCCGGCGCCGGTATCAATTCCTTTTGCTTCGCAAAATGACTTCCTGGGTGGTCATCGCACTCATCATACTGCTGACCTTCGCCAGCAAGCTGGGCTCCTTCTTTACGTTCGCCGGGCTGCTTACGGCCGGCGTTGCAGTGGCCCTGCAGAACGTCATCCTGGCGGCCGTCGGGTATTTCTTTTTGATTGGCAAATTTGGCATTCGCGTGGGAGATCGCATTGAGGTCAACGGAATCACCGGCGAGGTCATCGACATCGGCTTGGTACGCTTTCATCTGATGGAGCTCGGCGCCGGGGCCACTCCCACCGGCCGCGTCGTGGCTTTCTCAAACTCGGTCGTTTTTCAGCCCAGCTCCGGTCTCTTCAAGCAAATCCCCGGGGTCAGTTTTGCGTGGCATCAGGTTACCTTGACAATGCCGCGCGATGCGGATTTCGGAGCGATCAACAGGAGTCTTCTCGGTGCTGTTGACAACGTTCTACGCGACTATCGCGCAAGCATCGAAGGCAGCTATCAGCAACTGGAAAAGACAGGTTTTCTCATCTCCGATCGCGGCCTGCGCCCCAAGCTTGAGCTCCATCTTACGTCCGCGGGCATCGATGTGACGATTCGTTATCCCGTTGACCTCCAGCATGCTGCCGACATCGACGCACGAGTATCCCGCGAGCTTCTTACTGTGCTGGAGAGCGACTCCAAACTGCAAACCGCTGGGGGGCCGGCCATCCACCTAAAAACGGAGGTTCCCGCCGGCTCCGGCTCGACATAGGGCCGACGCCGCGAGGGAGCAAGCAATGGATAATGCCCTGAGCAGTCTCGCTGTAGAAGACGAGCGAAGGTATGGCCTGAGAGATCTGGCTTTTTTATCGTTTTACGCGGGATTGTACCGGTCCTTGTGTGTCTTGCGAAAGCGGGTAAGTCTCCAATGAAGCGCAACCGAAAGCCTTCGTCACTATGGTTGGATAAAAAGGTCAAGAAAGGATTTCGCGGATATCCTGCAGCGACCGTTGCGTTCTACGGTCCCACCGCAGAGCTGGCAACGAAAGTTGTCATTGGAATCTTCAAAGAGGAAAACAGCGAGGCCGATCCGCTCAAAAAGTGGTTCTCCGAGAGTTGCGACATACGATCGGACGACCAGATTGGCGAGCAGATCGTAGCATTTATCAAATCGCATGCCGTCAAATCCGTTGTGGTTACCGAGGCCATCATCGGTTGTCCTCACGAAGAGGGGATCGATTACCCCGAAGGCACATCTTGCCCCAAGTGCCCGTATTGGGCTGGCCGCGACAGGTGGACGGGCGAGCGAATTCAATAAGCATGAAGGGATAGTTGCCCGCTCTCGGGCCCTCAGCTCTCTGTCGCAGCCTTGCAGTGGGAAGCGCGCGTAGCCTTGTCCGTAGCAAAACTGCGGGGCGTCGTCATCGCCCGCGTTGCTCGGCAAAAAAGGGTGCGCTCTTGCTGTTGCGCTGACCATGAAACCCCTACTGTGTCAATCCGATGGACATAGGCCGCCCCTCCGGCAAATCTTCGAATTGAAGTGGTTTTCGAGGATTCTGATGTCGCAATCGAACGGTCAGAGCAATCACACAGTAGCTGCGGAGCCGGACGAAGTGCGCGTGCCAACGCGCGCCTGGCGATTCGTCCGCGAGCAATGGCCGCTGCTGTTGATCGCGCTCGCGGCTCTCTTGGCGGCTGCGATCGCTCTGCGGTCGCAGTATTTCCCGTACTCCAAGGAAAATGTAGCGAAATCCCTGCTCAAAAGCTTTCCCGGCGAGCTCAAATTCGATCGTTTTGAGCCAACCTACTTTCCACGTCCTGGCTGCAAAGCCGAAGGTGTGACGTTCCGGCTCCCCTTGAGTGCGATGAGCGTGCCACCGCTCGTCATAATTCGAAAAATGACGATTCAAGGAAACTATTTGGCGCTTCTCTTTCACCCCCGTCACGTTCCTCAAATGGTGTTGGAGGGTCTTCACGTGCAGGTGCTGACGCCCGGCAATGTTGGGGTCTTTCCCGGAGGTCATACGACTTACCAAACACCATCGACGAAGTGACGGCCAGCGGAACCCTGCTCGAAGTCGCACGTTCCGGCGCTAAGCCACCGCTTAGATTCGTTTTTCAGGAGTTGAGCTTCCGGTCCGTCAACGCCGAAACAGGCCTGTCGTATCACCTTGCCATGCACAATCCCGAACCACCCGGCGAGATTCGGTCGTCAGGCAACGTCGGTCCTTTTGACCTGGCTAAATTCGGCGAAACGCCGCTATCAGGCACCTACTCGCTGGATCGAGCCGATTTGAGCGTTTTCGACGGCATCGCCGGGTCGCTCTCCTCGAAAGGAAGCTTTTCTGGATCCCTGGGCGGCGTAAATGTTCAAGGCACTACGGAGATTCCTGGTTTTGAGGTCCTGCGCAGCGGACACGCGGGCGATCTGCGGGCTCAATTCAGCGCCCGGGTTGACGCCAGGAACGGCGATGTGTCGCTAAAAGGGGTGAAAGTCTCTTACGGCGAGACGCAGATTCTGGCTGACGGATCCGTGGCGAAGACAAAAGGTTGGAAGGGCAAATTTACTTCTCTTGACTTTACGGTTCGCGACGGGCGAATCGAAGACATCGTGCGCATGCTTGCAAAAGGCCATAGCCATCAATCACCCATCGCCGGAACGACGAGCTTTCAGGCTCATGTCACTGTTCCTCCGGAAGGAAAACCGTTCTTGAGAGAAGTAATTCTCGATGGCGACTTCGACATTCGCAATGGCCATTTCGAACATCCAAGAACGCAAACAAGAGTAGACACCTTCAGTGAGAAGGCTCGTGGACAGAAGAAGGGCGATGCACACAAAGACATCCAGGAAGAGGATCCGCCGGAGAACGTCGCATCGCAGCTGGGCGGGTGGCGCTTCGTAGCGGAGTCGCCCGGTTTACAGATGTGTCCTTCGCGGTTCCTGGTGCGAGCGCCGAAGCACAAGGGACTTTCAATGTGCTCAACGAGAAAATCGATTTTCACGGTACCGTCAAGATTGACGCCAACGCTTCTCAGCAGACCAGTGGAATCAAATCCATCTTCGCCAAAGTCCTGGATCCTTTTTTTAAGAAGAAGCACGGGTCGATCGTCCCAGTGAAGATGGACGGAACCTACGACAATCCCGCCTTCGGCCTGGATCTCGGGAGCGGTAAAAATGAAACTCCGTCAAGCCACTAGCCGGTGTGTGCGTCCCAACCCAAGCTTGAGAGCGGACCGGCGCGGTAAAAGGCAAGAGCGGCTAGGCGCGAACGCTGGGTTAACGCCGTATCCCAGAAACTCGCTTCGGCACTTGAGGAATCCTACTCAGCGATGAATCCTCCGGGCTCGTGCCGCAGCGGAACTCTTCGACTCTCGCTAACTTTCTGCTCATGGGGTAGGTGGATCGCGATTCGCAGCCACAGCCGCTGCCGCGACCGCCTAGCCGTTTGGCTGATGTGGAGACCGGTCGCACCGTGTCAGATTGTGGCCCACAGGAGGATGATTATGGGAGTCACTCTGACTGAGATTTCGAATGAACTTGCCGAAACTGTGCAGAAAATGGCGGAATACGTTGTAAGCATAAGGGCTCGGCGGCATTACCCTTCAAGCGGGCTTCGATGGGGAGCGGATGTAATCGTTACAGCCAACCACACCGTCCGGCGGGACGAAGAGATCGCCGTTAGCCTTGCCGGCGGGGCGACTGTTGAGGCCTCGCTGGTAGGTCGAGATCCCGGCACTGACCTGGCGGTTCTGAAGGTGAAGGAGTCGGGGCCTTTTGCTAGTGACCACCTCGCGGCTGAGGAAATCAAAGTAGGGGATGTGGCACTCCTCGTAGGCCGGTCGCCAGACAGTGGGGTGAATGCGAGCTTCGGCATCATCAGCGCGGCGTCCGGCCGGTGGAGAACTTGGGCAGGGGGACAACTGGACAGCTACATTCGCCTCGATGCTCGGATGTTCCCGCAATCTTCGGGGGCAGCCGTCGTGAACGGGCGTGGTCAAATGATCGGCATAGCTACCTCTGGGTTATCGCGAATTGCCGGACTGGCCATCCCCACCTCTACGATCAAGACGGTGACCGAGAAACTGCTTGAAAGAGGCTTTGTGCCTCGCGGGTATGCGGGAATCGGCGTGCAGATGGTGCCACTTAGCTCGGGGCTGCGACAAAATCTTTCGATTGCCAACCGAAGTGGACTGATCGTGTTGACAGTTGACGAGAGCGGACCTGCCGACAAAGCCGGCATCCTGCCCGGCGATATCCTGCTGAGCGCCGATGACGTGACCCTCAGGAACACGGAGGACCTTCAGGATTTCTTGATGACAACCGCGATGGGCAAAACATCGACACTTAAGTACGTCCGCGGCGGCACATTAAACGAGCGCTCGATCGTGATTGGAGAACGGCCTGGAAGGAGAAACTAGAATGCCCATGGAGGGTTTTGGCGAGGCGGCGGAACGGCTGCGCCGTTCCACAGTTTTCGTAAGCGCCGGTCGTCACGGGCATGGATCGGGCCTGATTGTGAACCCGCAGGGCGTCGTGGTGACCAACGCGCACGTGGCAGCGTCGGCGGCGATTCACATCGGGCTTTGGGATGGGACGCGTCTCGAAGCAGCGTTGGTCCGGCGTGACCTGGCCCGCGACATCGCCATTCTTCACGTTTCGAAAACTGGACTCCCATCGGCCAGTTTGGCGGATTCCGATCGAGTGCGGGTAGGACAGCTGGTGATAGCGATTGGAAACCCCTTGGGATTTATCGGAGCTTTGACGACTGGGATCGTGCATTCGATTGGGCGGTTTCCTGGGCTCGGGCCAACGAAGTGGATTCAAGCAGATGTTCGGCTCGCACCCGGCAATTCAGGAGGGCCGTTGGCCGATGAACAGGGGCGCGTCATTGGTATAAATACGATGATTGCGGGAGGTCTTGGCTTGGCTGTGCCCAGCAATAGTGTTTCGCGGTTGTTGAATTCCGGACCACAACCCAGGTTGGGCATAGTCGTTCGTTCCCTTGAAATGGCAAGGAACGGTTCGGTCCATTTGGGGCTGATGATACTAGAGGTTCTAAAGAGTGGTGCGGCGGCGGTGGCTTCCTTGATGCCCGGCGACATCCTAGTCGGTGTGGAAGGGCACAGTTTGGATTCCGTTGATGATTTCGAGAAAGCGCTTTATCGGATCGATGAAGGAGTCATTCGGCTTCAATTCCTGCGCGGCGACTGGCTCAAGGTCAGAACGGTCGCCGTGCGTTTCGGGTCAAAGAAAATGGTCGCCGCATGATTCGTGTTTTGATCAGAGCCTCCACTTCTGCCGGGAGGGCAGGGCTGGAGAGTTTATTGCGACCCTACTCCTCGCTGCAGCTCATTGATGAAGATGAAGACACGCTAGATGTTTCCGACGACCTTTCGCGCCCCGATGTAATCGTGGTCCAAATCGAAGGCGAAGAAACTGAGGTTATCCAGCAGTTGCTTGAAAACGGTGCGGGCGGAATACCTGTGGTTCTGCTCGGCGGCCCTTTGATCGAAACGAACGGCATCCTTCGCCAGGGTGTTCGAGGAGCCTTGCCCGCTAGCGCTTCCGGCGAACAGCTTGTTGCTGCGATCCAGGCTGTGTGTTCCGGTCTCGTGGTATTCGAGCCAACCGAGCTCGATGGTTTGCTCGAACCAGCTCTCGCGCCGCCCGTTCGAGAGCCTCTGTTGGAGCCGCTCACAGATCGCGAAATTGAAGTCCTGCGCCTTTTGGCGGATGGTTTTGCTAATAAGGAAATCGCGTCCCGAATGGGAATCTCTGAGCACACCGTAAAATTTCACGTGGCGTCCATCATGGGAAAGTTGGGTGCTGGTAATCGCACGGAAGCCGTTATGTCGGGCATCCGACACGGCCTACTCATGGTCTAGCGACGCTTTTGGACTAGATCGCCAGTTTGCGTTTGCAACTCACGAATTTGCAGCGCACAGGATTGAGCCGATGCTCCAAGGGTGGGGCGAGATGTCTTTCTGCGCAGTCTAAGGCACGCTCTGGAAAGCGTTTTGGTCACGTACCCCGGCGTGCGAAACAAATTCGTCTGGGCCGGAGGCCGGGCAGCAAATCCGCTGGGACGCGGGCCGCATTACGCTGAGAAGGTTATTCAAGCTTCTGTGCAGGTGTGCCGGGGGACCGAGGCCACAGCTCGATCGGACAAATCTTTTACCGCTCAGCCAACAACCGTTTCTTGACTTCGACTTGGCTCAGGTATTCGCCATGTGCCTTGACAAACCAAGGCCTGCTTTCGACCGAGGCTAGCATTTCACGGCAAACCGAACAAACATCGGCGTGTATGCGGAAGTACGACAGTTGCCCGATGATCATCTGATGGCCATTTTGATTGACTGTCCGTACACCCACCGGCAGGCTCCCTACTCCCGGCCAGCCGCACTTTGCGCAGCACTTAACTCCATTATCGACTGTCAGTTGAGGAGGTTTCATGGTTCCTTTGTAGCGCAGGCGGACGTGGTAGGAAATGAAGCACTGGTTTGACATCTGAAGCCGTTCGTACTGTCACGACGATGGTACTCGTCGTGTGATCGAACTCTCAGAATGGGTCCCAAGGAGCGATCCCCTGACCGTATGGAAGCGTCCCCTGGGGAGAGTGCTTCGCGTGATCTGGTGGCTGAGGGTGTTTTGTTCGTCCGCATCGCGCGTGGAGGAAAATTGATTCTCTCGCCCGTGAGATGTGCTCACTAACTTGATCGAGCTTAACGAACCAAGCGAGCTGTGGGAAGCCGGGAGCCGCCGACAGCCCAACACCAGAGCGTAGGGTCAACGTGGTCGTCGCAGTGGTTGGAGCTCTAGACGGTATCATGGTGGGCAAAGGCATTTTTCCTCATGTCGGCTTGACACTGTCGGCTTTGACAGTTGCGATGCGCTTTAGGCCGGGCTAGGCTTCCGCTGCGCCTGGAGCGCCTTGAGGCTAGTGGTTCGACCACTCGTTGTGTCCCACCGAGGAACAAAGCTGGGCGAACCGGTCCATACGGCTTGCTTTCTTCTTCAGCCCCTTTTGCCGCGAGTCTTGGATTCATCTTCATGCCGCTTAGATCTCCAGGAGTGACACAGGGGGTGCGCGCCCTGAGCCTAGTGTTTGACAGGGATCGCAACGACTGGCGCTGAGGGTGACTGAAGGAAAGGCCCAAGGGCATCCACCGCGACCGGCTGAGTCGGCACAAGAAACATTTGTATTTTCGCCAGAAAGGAAACATCGATGACAGATCGATTTACGCAACTGAAGGCGAAGTATCAGTCCGTACTAAACTTCATTCAGTCGCAGGGCGTTCAGCTTCAAAACGTGAACATGGAGGGTGACAAGCTTCTGATTCGAGCTTTCGCTCCTTCTGCCGAGCTGAAGAACCGGGTATGGGACCAGATCAAGCTTGTCGATTCCAGCTACTCCGACCTCCTCGCGGACATCCAGGCCCCAGCCGTAGCAGTAGCCGCAGCGGCCGCGGCGGGTGCATCGGCGGCCTCTGCTCCACGAACCTACACCGTACAGCCTGGCGACAATCTCTCGAAAATCAGCAAACAGTTCTACGGCGACGCCAATAAGTACATGAAGATTTTCGAGGCGAACAGAGACAAACTCTCCGACCCTGACAAAATTAGAGCTGGCATGGATCTACTGATCCCCTAGTTCTGACAGTCGCGTGGTTCACACCACTTGCCTAGGAAGAAGCGGTCTGAAGACAAGGAGAAAAAAGATGCCCTGGACAGAACAGCTAGGAAATCTGCTAAAGAAATACACGGGTGGCGGAGCTGCAGCGGCCCCCGCTCCCGACGTCCACGCGCACTTCGATGAAGTGGCCCAAGCGGCTCCCGCCAGTTTGATCGCGGAAGGCCTCACGGCCGCATTCAACTCGGACAGAACGCCAGCTTTTGGCCAAATGCTTACTACGCTATTCAACAACTCGAATAACGACCAGAAGGCTGGATTGATCAACCACCTTCTGTCATCGGTGCCTCCGGGTGCCCTTACGCAGATTTTGTCGGGGGCGGGACTTGCGGGCTTGATGGGTGCTGGCAAGACGCAGTTGAATCCCGATCAGGCACAAAAGATTTCGCCCGAGACGGTGCAGCAGCTCGCTACTCACGCTCAGGCCGTAAATCCTTCGGTCGTCGAATCGGTAAGTTCTTTCTACGCCCAACATTCAGCGCTCATCAAGACCCTCGGTGGAACCGCTCTGACCATTGCGTTGGCCAAGGTGGCGGCGCGGCAAAAGCAGCCCTAACAAGCCGAAATCGATACCCGGGCTACAGGCCGCGTCGTACCCACGTGCTCTTTTAGAACTGTGAGGGAAACGACCATTTTTCATTGTCCGTTTCGATGCTCACGCCGTGAAGAGAATGAGAATCTCAGCAGAGGGCGCAAAAGATCCTGGGCGAGAATACTCTGCGCGTGATTGGGCGAAGTTCCTGGCGAGCAGGCCAGCCGTGACGGAATTTCGAAGGCGGACAACTTGAGGAAAAGGTACGTGGAGTCCCTGGATCTGCTTCCGATATTCTGAGGCAAGCCGGTCAACGGCCGGATTGAGCTTATGAGTAAAAGGGCTGTCTGGGTCAGCCTGAAGCGATTAGGGTTGGGAATCGGGCTGATCACCTTATTCTCGGCGGTGTTGCTGTTTTCCGATCTGGGACACCGGCAGAGTTCCTCCTCATCCGCTTCAAGCGCGGGAATGCCCGGCGCAAACGGCGGCCGAAAATTCAAAGCTGCCATCGTCTACTACGCGCCGAGCCACACGATCGAGCTGTGTATTCAGGGACTGATGAATGGATTAAAGGCTGGCGGACTTGAAGAAGGGAAGAACTTGGAAATCACCCGCGCGGATGCCCAGGGAGACATGATCAATGTTCCGGCCATCCTGCAGAATGCAGACAACTCGAACGTGGATTTGATTATGACGGCCACGACACCGTGCCTTTCCGGCGCGTGCAATACGGTGAAGCGGAAGCCCGTCGTGTTTACCTGCGTGAGTGATCCGATTGCTGCCGGAGCGGGTAAAAGTCACACGGATCACTTGCCGTTTGTTACCGGGGTCGGCAGTTTTCCGCCTGTCGCTCATATGCTAGACCTGATGCAGAAGCTGGTGCCGGGGCTGCGCACAGTGGGCGTCATGTACAATCCGGCGGAAGCGAATTCCGCAAAAGAGATGACCGTAGCGCGAGAAGTTTATCGCCAGCGCAGCGTTCGTCTCGAAGAGGTGGCCCTCTCGGGTTCGAACGAACTGCTACAGGCGGTGCAAATCCTAGCGGGCCGCGGGGTACAAGCGCTGTGGGTTCCCGCAGACAATACTTGCATTGAAGGATACGAAGGTGCGGTGAAAGGCGCTGGGGACGCGAAACTCCCGCTCTTTTCAGATTTGTGCTCCACGCTGCCGCGAGGAGGTTTGGCCTGCCTGGGAATCGGGCTAGAAGCGGCTGGGGAAGCGTCTGGAAGACTGGCTGCGCGGGTATTGCTTGGCGCGAATCCGAAAGACTTGCCCATTGAAGAAGTGGCGGTCGAGCAGCGAGGGATCAGCCGGAGCAGCGCGGCACGACTGAATATCGCTGTTCCGCCCGAATATTCTAAGGACCTGGTTCCCTGACACCGCCATGGAAATCGTGACCCAACCGCGCGAAGACGGTGTGGAAGTGAAGGTGAGAGGACGGCTCGACAATTACTGGGCCGAACATCTGCAGCGCAGCCTGGAGGAGGCGGTCCGTGGAGGCGCCCACGTCATTTGGTTGAATTTGGCGGAGGTCTTTTACCTCAGCTCAGCCGGTGTCGGATTGCTGGTGAAATTCCATAAGCAGCTGAAGGAGATCGGCGGGATGCTTCAGATCACCAACCCTTCCGAACACGTGAAGATGGTCGTGGAGCTGTGCCGTCTTTCGCCGATTTTGCTTTCCGGGAGGAGTGCCGAGGTTGCGCCTGTAACGCAGGGGGTTGAGACGCGGCGGTTTACGGTTTCCGGTACCGTGTTTGAGGTGGCGGAGGGTTTGACGGCGGAGACGCTGAGCTGCGAGGTGCTCGGCGATCCGGAGTTGCTGCGAGGCTGCCGGTTCCGATCCGAACATTGTCGGAGGGTGAAGTTTTCCGACGGTAATTTTGGGTTAGGACTGGGCGCCTTTGGAAATGGATTCGAGGATGTCAAGGAACGCTTTGGAGAATTCCTGGCCGTGGGAGGTGCCGCGGCCTACCTGCCGACAGACGGAACCAATGTGGCTGACTTCATGGTATCGAGCGGGGATCTGGTCCCGGAGGTCAACGTCCTGTATGGCTTGAGATGTGAGGGCGCGTTCAGGAAGCTGCTGCGGTTTGAATCGGAAGGCACGGCGAATCCAGTTTCACTCGCAGAATTGACGCGTGTGGGGTTAGAAACCGTTGGCGCGCCGACCATCGGAATTGTGATTGTGGCGGAATCGGCGGGACTGGTGGGGGCGGCGCTGCGCCGTTCTCCAGCCGAGGCAGAGGGAAGCGAGGTGGCGCCCTTTCACTATCCCGAGGTTCGCAGGTGGCTCTCTTTTTCGACCGAGCGGCTTTACACACGATCATTGGTTTTGGTCGCTGGAGTGGCGGCCGCTTCGGAATGCAAAACTTTAAGCGCGCTACTGCGGCCGCTTGGCAAAGAGGGCCCAGTATTGGGGCACTTTCATGCGGCCGCGTTTTCTTATCGTCCGCTGCAAAAAGGCCAAATCGATCTGAAGACTACGGTCGCTACGTTATTTGAGACCGAGAGCTTGCAAGGCGTACTGCACTTGCTGAGCGATTTTCGCCAGGGAGCGGGACCGCAGCAGAGCGAGTTCGTGCGTGGGGCGTGCTGGGCCTCCGAAATATCGGGAATTTAGTGAGAGCGAAACACAGATGAGCCTGCTGATCGGCACGTTTACGCTCGGGTGGATCCTCTCGTTGTTGGCGTTAGGCGTATTCATCAGCTTTCGGATCTTCGCGTTCCCGGATATCACCGTGGATGGGTCGGTGACGCTGGGAGCGAGCGTTGCCGCGACTCTGTTGGTGCACCGCGTCAGCCCGCCGCTCGCCTCGTTGGCGGGATTTCTTGCTGGAATGGCCGCAGGAGCGTGCACCGGGACATTGCACACGCGATTCAAAATCAACGCGCTGCTGGCAGGAATTCTGGTGATGACCGCTTTATATTCCGTGAACCTGCATATTATGGGAAGGAGCAATCTGCCGTTGCTTTCGGTGAACACGTTGGCGAGCCAGTCGGAACGGATGGGGATGAAATTGACCGGTGGCGTGACCGCTTTTCATGTTGCCGGTTGGGAAGTGAGCATGCGCGATGCCGCGGTCCTGGCGGCCATCGTGTTCACCGTAAGCCTGACCGGGATCGTGTTGTATCTGTTTCTGCGCACAAATCTGGGCATGGCCATGCGAGCCACCGGTGACAACGTGCTGATGGTTCGCGCGCTGGGCGTCCATGATGCCAATATGATCGTCTTTGGAATAGCCATTTCGAACGGATTAGTTGCCCTGGCCGGAGCCTTGTTAGCGCAGTACCAGGGATTCGCGGACGTCAGTATGGGAATCGGCATGGTGGTGTGGGGACTGGCCAGTGTGATCATTGGAGAAGCGCTGGTAGGAACCAACCAGTTGGGTTTGACGCTGACCGGTGCGGTGATGGGTTCCATCCTGTTCCGTTTGCTAGTGGCAGTGGCGCTGCGCTGGGGGTTGAGCCCCAATGATTTGAAGTTGATTACCGCAGTTTTCGTGTTCTTTGCGCTGATTGTTCCGCAATTCGTTCGGAGAAGGCGGTTGCGCAGCGCCCATGCTTGAGGTGCGAGAGGTTACGAAAACGTTTCACGCGGGGACACCCAGCGAGGTGCGTTCTCTTCGCCTAGTCAGTCTGGATGTCTCTGCCGGGTCGTGGGTCATCATCATAGGGACGAACGGCTCGGGAAAATCGACTTTTCTGAATGCGGTGGCCGGAACATTTCCTGTAGATAGCGGAAACATCCGCTTGGCCGGACACGACGTGACTCAGTGGGGTGAGCATCGTCGCGCGAAGTTGATCGGCCGGGTGTTTCAGAATCCGTTTAGCGGGACCTCACCGAACCTGACCATTCGGGAAAATCTAAGCCTGGCTGCGAGGCGCGGGTGTAGTCGGGGCTTGGGCTGGGGCCTGAAATCCTCATTACTAAACAGAATGCGAGATGAGGTTAGGCGGCTGAACATGGGACTGGAGGATCGGCTGGAAAACGCCATGGGGACCCTTTCCGGAGGGCAACGGCAGGCGCTTACGTTGTTGATGGCGACTTGGCTGCGGCCGGAATTGCTGTTGCTCGACGAACACACGGCCGCGTTGGACCCGAAGAGCGCAGATTTGGTGATTGCGTTGACCGAAGAAGTGGTGGCCCGGGAGAAGCTGACCTCCTTGATGGTCACCCATTCGATGCAACAGGCCGCCAATCTGGGAGACCGCCTGATCATGATGCACCGAGGAAAAATCATCCATGATTTTCGCGGTGCGGAAAAACGGCGGCTGCGGGCGGAGCATCTACTGGCCCGGTTCGAGGAAGTGCGCCGCGCTGAACAACTCGACGAAAGCGCTGCACAAATGTTGGAACAACAGTACATCTAGCGTGCTTCAAGCCCCCCCACCGCTTCATCCGCAGGGGCTGCAGTCAGTGGAGCCCAACGTAGTTCCCCGTCATGCTGAACGGGCAGTCGGCTTTCTGATCCCGCCAGGTCTTAGCCTGTCTCGGTGCCTGTGGTGACCAAATTGGCTGGCGAAGAGTAGTTCCTCCCTACAGTAATATGTGTCGGTTCCCGTACCGGGCGCGATGGCGTGTTACTTACTGGAGCGGAGGCGACCATGAACGAATTGCTGGCGGAGACTTCGATTCGCTCGGGACGGTATTTGGCGGGTGTAAGGGGCCGACGAGTGTCGCCTCGGCCGGAAGACATCGCACGTCTTGACGCGCTCGGCGGCGCACTGCCACTAAACCCTTGTGATCCCACTGAGGTCTTGGCCTTGCTCGATGATGTAGGCTCGCCCGCCACCGTTGCGACAACCGGCGGGCGCTATTTCGGATTTGTGATCGGCGGCACGCTACCTGCGGCGCTCGCGGCGAATTGGCTTGCGGGAGTCTGGGACCAGAACGCCGCGTACTCGGTAATGTCGCCGGTTGCGGCCAAGATCGAAGAGATTGTGCTGGCTTGGATTCTGGATGTGCTCGGGCTGCCGTCAGCCTGTGGTGCTGGCTTTGTTACTGGAACGACGATGGCCAACTTCTCCGCCCTAGCGGCAGCACGGACAGCGTTGCTCAAGCGCGCTGAGTGGGATGTCGAGAACGATGGTTTATTTGCTGCACCGCCTATAAAGGTAGTCGTGGGAGCAGAAGCTCACGTCTCCTTGCTCAAGGCGCTCGCCTTGCTGGGGTTTGGTAGTTCGCGCGTGACATCGGTGCCGACTGACTCTCAAGGCCGAATGATCATCGCGGCACTCCCTCAGCTTGATCAGCACACGCTGGTTTGTATTCAGGCCGGGAATGTGAACACGGGCGCTTTCGATCCTGCCACGGAGATTTGTTCGCTCGCGCATGAAGCCGGAGCTTGGGTGCACGTGGACGGGGCTTTCGGGCTATGGGCTGCCGTCTCTCCACATTACACGCATCTGTCGAAAGGCAACTCCCTTGCCGATTCCTGGGCAATTGACTGCCACAAGTGGCTAAACGTGCCCTACGATTCAGGAATCGCCGTAGTTCGGCAGGCCGAGGATCTGAGGAGGGCACTGTCGATGAGCGCCGCCTATCTACAAACCAGTGGCGTGCGCGAACCTTGCGACTACACTCCGGAAGCCTCGCGACGCGCACGTGGAATCGAACTCTGGGCTGCCCTACGGTCTCTTGGGCGCGACGGACTCAGAGAATTGGTCGAGCGAAACTGCCGTCTAGCGAAAGTCTTTGCCCAAGGACTTGAACAGGCAGGTTTTGAAGTGCTGAATGAGGTCGAACTCAACCAAGTGCTTGTGTCCTTCGGCAGTGCCGAGGAGACCCTCCGCATTATTGCCGAAGTGCAGAACGAGGGGACTTGCTGGTGTGGCGGGACTCAGTGGCACGGGCACACTGCGATGCGAATAAGCGTTTCGAGTTGGGTGACCACCGATCAAGATGTTGAACGCAGCCTGGCCGCTATCCTGAGAATAGCAACTCGGGAAAAAACTTTGCCGGTGTGAGTCTCTGAAGCGATTCTCGCTGGGCTGTGCTGTCAAACTGAGGACACGCGGTTTAGGAATACGATTGGCTGTTTTGACGCGCTTTTAGAATTGTGGACTTTCCTATATTCCTCAACCACACACAAGCCGACAATCTTGAACCGTTTGTATTCGTTTTGAACCGATTGAGGCAAGCAGCTACTACAAGTTTACTACGGTGCTCGGGCTGTCCTGTTGGTGTAGAGGAAGCAGTGGTCGGCTGAAGCTCTCCTCACCAAAGCAGTTTCAGAGCGAACTGCACTTGCCGTGCGGATGTAGCTGTGCTGGTGATAGTGCCCGCCGCGGGATTCGGTACTGGCGTGGTTCCCTGGAGCGTCGCAATAATCAAGTTGGGGGTGTTGAAGTTTGCCCGATTCAGGATGTTGAACAACTCGGCGCGGAACTGTAGCCGGAGCCGTT
>Ga0306921_10003162_pt1 | contig 16673 bp, 14 predicted proteins | sample sta12Cox44000080_FD_203760 | JGI IMG/M metagenome (GOLD analysis project Ga0306921, IMG submission 203760) | Lab enrichment of tropical soil microbial communities from Luquillo Experimental Forest, Puerto Rico - statoxic.12C.oxic.44.000.080 (v2)... | ecosystem: Environmental > Terrestrial >...
CCAAAACGCGGCGAATGGATGGCGAGCACTTTTCGCAAACACAACCGGCTTCCACAACACGGCCAATGGTTTTCAAGCACTCTTGAGAACGACAACTGGAAATCATAACACGGCCGTTGGTGATAGCGCGATCGAAAGCAATACAACCGGCAATTTCAATACAACCGCCGGCGCTCATTCGCTCGTTTCAAACACCACCGGCAGTGGCAATACGGTATTGGGCTTTGGTGCCGGCAATTCCATCACTACGGCCAATAACGTTATCGTTATCGGCGAGAACGTCGCCGGTGCGAACGTGAGCAACAGCACTTTTATTGGAAATATCTTCGGCGCAACTGCTACCGGTGGAGTCGCCGTATTCATTGATTCAAGCGGTAAACTTGGCACGGCTACGTCTTCCCGACGGTTTAAGGAGGGCATTAAGTCCATGGATCAGACGAGCGAACTCCTCTTCGCGCTCAAACCGGTCACCTTCTGTTATAAACATGAAATTGATCCAGCAGGGACATCGCAGTTTGGGCTGGTGGCCGAGGATGTGGAAAAAGTGAACCCTGACCTCGTAGTGCGGGACAAAGAGGGAAAACCATACAGCGTGCGCTACGATGCGGTGAACGCGATGTTGCTCAATGAGTTTCTCAAAGAGCATAGCACAGTGCAAGGACAGGGTCGGGAACTACAAAAGCAAGCGGCGACCATTGCTAGGCTCCAAAAGCAAATTGACGCCCTTACCGCGGTTGTGCAGAAAGTGAGCGCAGAGCTTGAAGTGAGCAAAGCCGCACCGCAAACGGTGGTAAACAATCAGTAAATACAGCACTTGCCGGTGAAGTATTGAGAAATCATCGCTGACAACCTGAGCAAAGCCGGGTTAAGTTGGGACTGCGTCTCAGCCGTCGATTCCGAGGGACGGCATTTGTAGAACTGGAATCAGTGATTGGCGTTTGCGACGAGTTTCATTGAGGAAATCGCGGAGCCCTTAGCCACGGATCAGACAATATCTTACATGAAAATTAGGCCGCGCCTGACTTGACGCGCTGGGCACAGGTCATGCATAAACGACGCACATCATAACGGATCTTGAATCAGGCGGAGGAATCTTTCCCCGCTAGGTTCTTCTGCCGTCTTCTAGACCCGCAACTCCAGAAATCTAACCCGGCGGGAAAAAGAAAGGAAGAACCATGAACTCATGGATTCAGTTCAAGCAACCAACTTCAGTAATCCTGATCGCCTTTGCGGTGTCTGCGTTTTTGCCAAAAATGCAGGCAGTTCCGCAAGTTTCGCCGACGCCCGACGGGTGCTATGGCAACCTTACGACGGCGGAAGGATGCGATGCGCTTAACTTCCTCACCACCGGTGCTGCAAATACCGGACTGGGTTGGCATGCGCTCTTTTCGACTTCCACCGGTGCCTTCAATACCGGTGTAGGCGGTGGGGCGCTGACCCTCAACACCGCTGATTCCAATACCGCGGTTGGCGCGGCAGCGCTGTTGCTCAACACCACCGGTACACTGAACACGGCTGTTGGAACCGCCGCAATGGTGTCTAACATCTCAGCCTTCACAAACGTCGCCGTGGGTACTTTCGCGGCCAAGAATAATGACTCGAGCGGAACCGGAACCGCCACTTTCAACGTGGCTGTCGGCGGCTTTGCGCTCCAGGCTAACGTTGATGGTGCCAGAAACACCGCCGTTGGTGCTGGTGCGATGGAGGGTGGAAGCGGGGGCAGCGATAACACTGCGGTTGGGGAGGTAGCCGGCAATGGCACCACTGGAAACTTCAATACCGCTTTAGGCAGCGGCACCGGCCAAGGCGTAGCAGGTGGCGAAGGTAACATCTATATCGGCGCACACGTGCAGCCCGTTACTTCTGACGAATTCGAATTCATCCGCATCGGCAACGACACGGCTTTTACGTTTCCGTATGACACGTTTATTGCCGGCATTTTCAACAGGTCGAACGATCCGGCCACCGCCACTGTTTGTTATGTGGACTCCACTGGAAAGGTGGCCTCTATCTTGTCGTCTCGGCGCTATAAGCACGACATTAAACCAATGGACAGCGCTAGCGAAGCAATCCTGTCTTTCAAGCCAGTGTCCTTCCACTATAACAGCGACACCAAAAACACGCCTTGCTTTGGTTTGATCGCCGAGGACGTTGCCGCAGTAAACCCCGACTTGGTGATACGCGACAAGGAGGGCAAACCCATGACTGTGCGATACGACGCAGTGAACGCGATGCTGCTCAATGAGTTTCTGAAAGCCCATCGCAAGATTCAGGAATTGGAAGCGAGTAACGCACAGCAGCAAAGGAATTTCGCGGAGCAGCAGAAGCAAATTGAGGCGCTTACGGCTGGCTTACAGAAAGTGAGCGCACAGCTTGAGGTGAGCAAAGCCGCACCGCAAACGGTGCTGAACAATCAGTAAACGCAAGGCTTGTCGGTGAAGCACTGGGAAATCATCGCTGACAATCTCCATGAAGCCGTGACTAACGACCAGCCCTCGCCAACATGGCCTCGCTTTTAAAGGCAGATGTCAATGGCCAAGTCCAGGACTTGTCAGGTCAGGGTATAGCCGAGGCTAGCAACGCCGCACCCCCACCAGAGGTTTCCGGGGACGGTGTGCGGGCGATGCGTTGCCGCCTGTCGAAGACTCAAACTCAAGGCTCAATCAAGATTTGAGCTGAGCTAGGTTTGCCCACTGCATATCCTGCACCAGGCTCCAGGGTCACCACAACGCTATACGCTTGACGGATGAATGATGCTCTCGGGTCAGGCAAGGTTTTGAGCGAGATCACTCCGAAACCGGATGCTGCGACGAAGGCCGGGGAGACAAGCGGAACGTAATCAACTCCTGCGACAGCGGTGCCGCTGACCTTGAAGTTTACGTACGTTCCACTGACTCCACTGGCCGTTATCGCTGATGTCGTGGCCAGCTTGGCCAGCACGAATGAACCGGTCTTTCCCCGGAAGACATTTCCGGCGTTATGGATGGTGATAACCGGGAGTGTCACGGCCTCAGGGCTTGTTGAACTAGCCGTAGCTGCGGTCGCGTTAGCAGGGTTACCCGCGCTGGTAATTGGCGCAAGTGCAAACGCAAACGCAAACGCTATGGCTATGGATACGATGTTTTGATTTTTCATTGTTTATTTTCCTTTCATGTTTTTTCGGCTGTCTTTTCAAGACAGCTTCTTCTACAGGAAAGAAAGGGCGAGGTGCTCTGCGCGCTGCAGAACAGAACGTAACGTGGCTGTTACTTTTGCGAAACTAACAGGTTTGTAGCTTGCCGATTAAAGCGCGCATCGCGACGGACAGCGTTTCGTTGTGCGGGCGAATGAATTGCTGACGGCGTTTCTGGAATTGGAACGGGCGGTTTGTATCCACGTATCGACTCAACAGATTTAACGAATTGAGCCATCGCCAAAGATAGGCAGTGCGAGCAGGAACAAGAATTGTGTTTGTTTCATTTGAGTACCGATTGAGAGATTGACTCGCCTTCGACTGTGAAACGATTTGGCCGAAAACAAACCGCAAATAAGAGGCGAATTGCTTATGTATTGCATCGGTTTTTCAGTTGCTGGTCACTAATAAGATGCATCAGGATCATCATTGTTCTCGACCAACTGAAAAATTTTGAAACCCGATCGCAAGCTAATCACAAAACCGGCGCTTGTTTTTCGCCAGTTGTGGGAACAAATGCAAACCTGAGCACTCCCATGTTCGGATAACGGCGACATGTCCGCTGCGCTGAATTGAACACCAGAAATCCTTAGGGCGTCGAACCCTGCGGATCTCTATTTGTCCGCCGCGTTTAGGGCCTTTGGCTAATCAATTCAGGGATTGTCAATCCTCCCGCTGTGCTTCATCCGCTTCTTGTGCCAGGCGGTTGAGTAGGGCAAAGAACGCCTGGGATTGGCCCCTGAACAGTCCGTCAGCTGTAAGGCCTCTAACGGCCCCCATCGCCGCCCCCTCCGTTTTAGTCGAACGGATAATAGAACAGTTAGGGAAGGTTCTACTTACGAATGGGCATGGCTCAGGCATAATCAGGTTTGCTTGTAACGTCTCCGGTTGACCGAAGTGGAGATCGACAAAGGTCACGCTTGAGTTGTTTACGGGGTCGTGCACCGTAAACGGTGGATTGCCCGGAGGCCCATTAGGATTGGTATTCGCATTGCCCGCCTTGTCCTGCCAAGTCTGGAAGTGCATGGTCTCGGTTGGGCCGATACTTAGGAGGATTCTCAAGACTTCCGGATCGGTCACCCTCTGAGCCAACGAAGGATAAAGGCTGGTGCCGCCTTGCTCAATAAAGGCAAAGTGGAACCCTGCCGTGAAGGCGATCGCATTGATGAGGTCCTGATTGTTTGCATCGGCATCAGTTCTGGGAATCGCCGTATGCAGCCCGTTATTCAAACTCGGGACTGCTTCAGCGAATCTGGCTCTCGGATCGAGATCCGGGTTCTTGGCGTCGCTGCGGTATCGACCCCAAAAACTCGTATCTATAGTGAGTTGTGTGAGGTTGGTAAGCCGCATCTTTCTGGATGAGCCTGTTGCCATACTGCCCGGAAGCGTACGAAACGTTGGCCCAGCAAGAAGATCAATATCCGCTGTTGAGGCCCCTTTTGAAACTAAGAAGGCTCTGATAAACGCCTGATGGCTAAACTCGTCATCGGTGTTGTCAGTGATGTATTGAGGCATGTCACCGTCAAGAATTTGAAGCGCGGCGGTATAGGTTGCGTTCCCTCCGCTAAAGTGCGGCGGAGACTGTCCGCGAGGAATGTCAACGTGCTCCCCAAACGCTAATCCTCCGAGTTCCCAATACTGTTCCCACAAATCACTCTCGAGGATTTCGGCAGCGGCGAGAAAACGCAGAATGGCTGCATCGCCTTCTGTTAGGTTGCCGCGGCTTCTCATCGCTAACGCTTTACGAGCCCCACTTAGTAGCGCTGCCGCAGGCGCCAGAGCCACTGCCCCAATGCCGACGCTGCGCAAAAACGATCGGCGGTGATAAAGCCGTGGTGAAGGTCTAATATTAACAACTTCAGATTCCGTGCGAACTTCGGTTTTGTTCATATAGGTTTCCTTTCTGTTGAGGTTGAATTTTGGAGTGGTGAATACTGCTTCTGCAGATCATTAGATGTGTTCATACGTGTAACTTGGACAACGCTTTTGCGTTAAGCGTTACCTTGCAAAAGTTACGCACTTGTTACCTGGTAAGCCGATGCAAGTGCAGTGTTACTCTTTAGTTCTTTAATTGACGCAACCTCACTTTGAAAACTTCAAGAACTCGACAGCAGCACGGTCTTCCTAGCCGCTGATATTGGAGCGAAACACGCATCTGATGAACGCTTCCGCGTGAGCCATCTCTCCGTGTGTCTGTAAAGTGACAGGAGCGTTACTTTCGAGCTGCAACGTGCCATACAAACTGTTGTTAAATGGTCGACATGAAAATCATGACTTCATTTTCTCAACAACCAATACAAACCTGGACTACGAAGGGAGTTTAACGAACATGGAACCTACAACATCGCTACGCAGTCGCGCCTCTCGTTTTTTTAAAAAGCGATATGCCTACAGAGAACGGCCAGACTATCTGATCGAGCTTGTCGCTTTTGGAATAATCGTAATCACTGTTATTTTGTCGTTGGCTAACGCGATGACGGCCACATTGAGGTAAATGCAGCAGAAGCATAGCAGTTTCTCTGACCCCTCCGACGTAACAACAATGTTACCAATCGGATGTAGCGAGACCTCGCATCGTTGCGATGTTGCTTGAAAACGACGAAAACCAGGAACAAAACAAGAAAGAATTGATTATCAAAACCACCTTCCTACAAATCAAAAATTCAAGGATCTGCCTTGCCTTTATGGCGCTACTAGTGTGAGCAACAAAGAAAATGGGAATCTATGAATGATCAAGACAGCGCGAGCATAGTCATAACGTTTCTGCTTCTTCTTCCCTGGCTTGGGCGTGCAGCAGCCTCGGCCATGGAGGTATGGCGAGCACACACGGAATCCCAAACCAACGGCGCAATTGTGCATAGCCGATTGCGTCGCTGACTGCGTTCGGCTCGCCGTACCACAGCCGACCGAATGGCAGCACGTCGGAAATTAGATCGACGCCGTGTTGATCTTTGCGCGGTCTGACTTCGTAAACGTGTTCTGAGGTCATCATCGGCACCGGTTACTCACTCACTTTGTTGAGACGCTGGTTGAACTGCTCGAGGTATTGCACACCGAGTGTATGCACTTCGTCGGCTTCTGCCTGTTTGCCCATCCGGATGAAGAACCGTCCCATCAGGAAGATCAGCGCGAGGGTTGGCAGATTGAGGGCTTGAGCAATGTCGACCTCGCTGTAACGCTGCTTCACTTGGCTGCCGGTAAACATCCGAGCCAACGGCCGTGGGCCTGGGTGAGTGTAACCATTCAACACGTCCCAGAGCGATATAAACCGTGGATCGGGTTTTGCCTTGGGAACGTTCTTGTCCTTGGGCGGCCCGATCAGGTAGTAGAAGAAATCGTCCACCATCTTTTTGAATGCAGGGTCTTGCTCCGCGTGACCAAAGTAGATCGGTTTAATGGCGGTGAGCATTTCGTAAACGCTCGGGAACCGGAATTCGTTTTTGGCTTGGCTGGCTCGCTCGATCTGTTGCGGAGTAGCAATCTCATTGATCCAGAGCGCACGCAGCCACGCATCGAATACCGGCCGCACCAACGCGAATGCCGATCCGTAAAGCTCGGCTTCTTTGAGCAGCCAGATTGCCCGGTGATGTTCGAGCGCGATCATAACATACCCGACCATCAAGACTTCCTTGGGCTGGTTGGGATACTCATGGCGTCGGAGTAATACATCCACGCGCTCACGGAACTCCGCGCCGCGTGTGGTTATGTCCTCGACCAGTGTGCTCACTTTCGGTGACAATAAGTAAATCAGGGCCACGAGCGCGAGCGCAGCAAACACAGCCAAAAAGATGTAGCTCTCATTGCTGATCATCGAACGCCGCAACCGAAACGTCCGTCAACTTGCGGTTCAGTCATCGCCGATGCCGTTTCTGAGTTCTAACCGCTCGCTTCTTGCGCACCAACAGCGGATTCGATTTTTGCGGACTCGGGATCTGTTCAGGTTCGGCGCGAATGATCGCCGCGATTCGCGCCTTGAAATCTTCGGTGCTCTCGACTGCTCGCTTCATGGCGGCGTTTACTTGCTCGGCGCTTTTGGCGCAAGTGAGGCCACGATTTTCTCGAAGCGCGGATCGCCGTGGAGCGGTTTCCAGAAGGGCAGCAGTTTCAACTCGCCATAGCTGAGACTGCTTGGACCTGAGATAGCGATGGCCAGCTGCTCGCAGGCGAGATCCTTGTCACCCGCCCAAGCCGCGATCATCGCCAGGTATTTGATCATGTCCATTCCTTCGGGCAGGTCCTTTTCCACAGGCAAAAGTTCGACTGCGTGACGGCCTTCCTGAATCGCTTCTTCTTTCCCGCCGAGACCGGCATCAATGAGGCCCAGAACGCACACCGCCGGACCATAATTTGGCTCGGCTTGGACAATTTTCTTCTGCTCGGCTCGGGCGGCGATAAAAGCAGACTGTGCGGCAGCATCATCATGGGTCATTCGAGCGATAAGACCTTCTACGAATGGCCGATTAAAAAACACATTTTCGTTGCTTAAGGTGATCGGCTTGTCGCCGGCTGCAACCAACGCATTTCTGGCAGAACCAGCGTCTCGCTCGGCCAATGCGCAGCGAAGCCATACATCGGCGATGCTCTGTAGCGCTGCGGGATTTGTGGCTCGAATTGAATCCACTGCTTGGTGCAACGGTCGGGTGTCGGCTTTCCAATCGAATTCCAACGCCGCACTTCCTACCTGTAAATTGACGTCATCGGGCCGAATGACCAATAAACGATCCCACGCCGATTTTGCGTCACCATAGCGCCCCAAGCGGGGGTAATTATACGCTGCGATCTGGTTTAACGTTAGAACGTTGCGTGGATCGAGATCGATGGCGTGTTCGAGGGTTCGCGTCGCCTCTTCGTAGCGACCCTTCTGGCGACGCTGAATGAAACCCTTTAGCTGGTATATCCGCCCATCATTCGGCAGCGTCTGGACCGCAAGCTCCAGCTCAGCCAGAGCGCCATCATAATCACGATGTCCTTGATAAAGGTTTCGTGCACGAGCCAGGTGTGTTTCGCCTGCATCAGGACGTAAACGAGCCGCATCAGCAACCGCCGCTTCAGCCAATCCAAGGCGCGCCGGGGTATGGTCAAAACCGAATAAGTAAAGCTGGCCATTGGCGTCGGCCAATTGGCAATACGCATCGAAAAACGATGGATCATGCGCCACAGCCTCGTTTAAGAGCTCGATCGCATGCAGTAAATTGGCTTTCGCTGCACCGCTAGCAGAGGCGGTCAGAATAAGAGCTTTCGCTCGAGCATACAGATCGAACGCCACAAGGTCACTTGTTGGAGGACGGTCGATAGCTTTCGTTTCACTTGGCGAGAGTTTCGCTTGCAACTGATCGGCAATTGCCTTCGCGATCTCGCTTTGAATGACAAAGACATCAGCCAGGTCGCGATCGTAAGTTTGCGCCCAAAGATGCGCGTCGTTGCGAGCATCGATCAATTGCGCGTTCACTCGCACGCGATTACCCGATCGCTGGACACTTCCTTCCACGACATTAGCAACTCCGAGTTGATGTGCGATCTCGGGCAGATTGCGGGCGACACCGCTCTTGTAATGCATCACCGAAGTGCGGCTGATCACTTTCAGATCAGCGATCCTTGAGAGATCGGTGAGAATTTCGTCCTGCACGCCATCAGCGAAGAACTCGTTTGCTTTGTCTTCGCTTCGATTTTCAAATGGAAGCACTGCGATGCTTTTTTCCGGTGCACGCAACGCTGAAGTAGTCGGACGATTTGCAAAGAAGACGCCGCCAATAATTGCTCCCAGCAAAAGCAGAGCAGCGCCAATCTCCGCCCATCGGACGTGGGCGCGACGTTTCCGGACCGCCTGCAGTTTGCTCGGCAGTTGCGGATTCCCAATTTCCTCCGAGTAGAGGTTCGTCACGCTTAGGGGCACCCCGTGTTTCACCTCGAAGGTGCCGATATCATTCAGGAACGGTCGCCAACATTCGTATTCTGCGAGGTCCTCAGCCACATGATGGGAAAGAAGAATATGACCGGCATCGCCGCAATCCATTACCCGCCGGGCGATGTTGATACCAGCGCCGGCCACATTCGTCCGCTCGTTCACGTCCACCATACCACTGACCGGCCCACTGTGAATGCCCATCCGAACTTGCAGTCGCGCATTGCCTTTGAGCGCGCGGCTGATCTCAAACGCGCACTGCGCTGGTTCCTCAGGACTCTTGTAGAAAACCAGTGCCATACCGTCGCCGGTGGGGATCTTTAAAAGACGACCGGCTGCTTCCGCTTTGCGGAATTGTTCGGACAAACGAACGATCTCGTTCAGTTCCTCAACCTGGGCGTGCTGCTCGTTAACCGAGAGCTTGGAGTAACCGACAATGTCGAGAAAGAGGACATGCGCGATCTCTAGCTCGATCTCTTTCTTAAGCTCGGCAGCCATCTGGGTTCACGTGGAGATGCTCGACGCTGATACTCTCAAGCAGGTTGCGGAGAGTCGAGCGTAAAGCTCGTCCGCTATGTGCCGACATATTCGCCATTCAACGACCCAACGTCTTGGGGTCACACCGCGCTAGTTCGGACAAATTCGGATAGTGGAACTGCGTAATTCTGCACGATTAGTGCAAACTAGCAATTTTCTACCAGTGCTGTTAAAGCGCTGATCAGCGCACGTTTCCACAGGAGTCGTGCGGATTGATGAAATCTCGAAAGTGGGATTCGATTCCCGTTAGCTACACAGCTTGGCAGCAGCGGGCTGTGGAAAGAATTTGAAGAAATGAACTGCCGGACTCCGAGCCTGGGGACTTGATGGATTCCGGCGGAGCATCAGGGCGCGAATCCTAGGACTTCTGTGGATATGTTCCTATTGCCGTACCTATGTAAGGCAATGTTTAATCGTAAACCATTGAAAATCAGGATACTGGAGGCGAGGGGAGTTGAACCCCTGTCCTCGTCGCTATCCGCGCAGACTTCTACACGTTTATCCGGCGACAAGTTCTGAGGAGCCAAGCCATGCGCCGGCGCACTGCCGGCTCCCGAGCGTCCACGAAATCGATTCACGAACCGGCGCGGTCGCGCCGCCGATTCGCCAGCCTGCTGTCCACGTTTTCGCCGCTAGCAGGCGTCACTGCGAAAACGTCGCGGTCAATTAAGCCGCGAGAGCGAGACCTTCGTTGTCTGCGTTTATTTAACGAGGCCAACGAACCATCCTCGACATGCCGTCTGCGCTTCCAACAATGAGTCGAAGCCAGTACGCCCCCAAAACAATTTGTGCTTGAACAAGTACCCTCGTTTGCGGTCTTATGCAACCAGTCCGAGGGTGTTCCGAGGGAGTTGAATGGCGATCGAAATCACATCTGAATCTTTGGCTGGAGCACAGCCGGAACCGGCGGGCGCTTACAAGGAAAGCCAGCTGGCAGCGGTGTCTCAGTTTCCAGCTAGCAGCCAGCGCAGTTCGCAGTCGCGATTTCGCTTAACAAATTCGACGTGGACCCGACGTAACTTCAGCAGTCGCGCGCGGGAACTCTCAGGCGGTGATGTCATCATTCTCTCCATCCCGAAGAGTGGCCGCACATGGCTTCGGGCATTTCTTTGCGCTTACTTCTGCCGACGCTTTGGTCTTGAGTTCACATTGCGCCCGGGACGCTACGATTTACCCGGTTTTCCGCGCGTTGTGTTCTCTCATGATCTCTTCGAGCACCGGACAAAAGGTGATCGTTGGGATAGGGTTCGCGGCAAATATCTAGTACCGCGACGCGAGCTTAAACGGGCGAAGATCATCCTCCTGGCCCGAGATCCGCGTGATTGTTTCGTTTCTCTTTACCTGCAGCTGACAAGGCGCGATCCAAACGCTCCCGCTGAGCTTAGGCAAAAGACCGTGAGCGAAATGCTGCAGGACGAAAAGTTCGGCATGCGCGCGATCATCAGGACTATGAACCATTGGCTTAATGAGTTCTCTGAGCGACACAATTTCACCCTCGTCCGATACGAAGCACTGCGCGCCTCGCCGGGCGAACATTTCCGTGATCTGCTTGCGGTGCTTGGTGAACCATCGCCCGACGCGAATATTTTGCAGGAGGCGCTGGAGTTTTCCCGCTTCGAGAACATGCAAAAGCTCGAGGCCGCCGGAGCTTTTGATTCAAAAATTCTGCATCCCGGCAATGTTCGTGATCCAGAATCGTTCAAGGTGCGTCGCGGAAAGGTAGGCGGCTATCGCGAGTACCTTTCGGCCGACGACCAGCAATTTGCCGCGGCCGCAATGAGAGAGCTGGACGAGCGGTTCGGCTACACCGCCTGAAGACATTGGCCAGTCAGCAGCGGCAGTTTCGGACTTTTTAGCTGCGACCGGCGGTGGTCGGCAGCGAACGCATCTGTAAGGACGCGTTCGGAGAAGGACAGAAACAACCTAGCAGATCAGCGCCGCTGCTATACCGCCCAAAAAATTTCACGATTCCGATAAAAAATACTTGAACTTTTATTTCCTACTGCCGTAGTATGATATTGAAACTATATCAATCCAGTAGACATTCACAACGAACGGAGGAATCGGAAATTATGAAAGCAATAGCCGCAGTAACGTGCTTGGGCTCACTGTATGTGGGCGCACTTTGGATGGAATATCAAACGGCGTTGCTTCTTGGGAACGGATGCTTCCTTTTTGCTGCGGGGTCTGCATTAGGCCTTTTGGCTGCCGCACTCTGGAGGGCGCCAGAAGGATACGAACGTGCCGATGGATTTCACAGTAGACCCAGGAAACAACCGTCCGGCTTTGTTCCCGCAGTCCGGCCGTCTCAGCGCCAAATGAGGAGAGGTTGGACGTGATCGCGTGCAAGTGCGCCGAACGGAACATGAAAACACACGCGGCGAATGGAAATGGCGCGTGCGGGCCACAATCGCGCACCGCGCTATGTAGAGCTATTCACTGGCTCGAAAACTACGTCAGTGAAAACCCTTGTACTGACGCTGCAATAGAAGCGCGGAACATTATCCGAGAGTTGGAAGCCGTGCATATGCGTCCAGCTGTTGACGAATTGCTCGCGCTGATCGGGCAAATCGCAAAAAGCGATCACGGTCTACAGGAAATACACAGAGCAAAAATCCGGATGGGCCAACCTGCCCAAACAGCAGGCTGAAGAAATATGAAACCAAACCAGCCCAAGGGATGAAGGCGGAAAGGACCAGGACATGAAAATTTCCAAACGTGGCGAATACGCACTGCGAGCTCTGATCGATCTTGGCATCGCGTCAGAAATGGGCTGGCCGATGCTTCAAATCAGCGAGCTGGCGTCAAAGGAGAAGCTGCCGATCAAATTTTTAGAACAGATTTTCATGCAACTCAAAGCCGCGGGATACGTAGTAAGCAGACGCGGGAAATTTGGCGGCTACTCTCTCGGCAGGCCGATGAGTCGAATCAAATTTGGAGAGGTCATTCGTTTGATCGACGGGCCATTGGCGCCGATCCGCTGCGTTAGCCAAACGTCCTACGCTCGTTGCTCATGTCCGGATGAAATTCACTGCGGGCTGCGAATGCTGATGTTCGACGTTCGAAATGCCATCAGCACAATTCTGGATCGGTATACTCTCGCCGACATCGTTGAGATCACGCTTCGCAAATATCGGCGGGACAAAGTGACGCCGCCTTTCCTCCACCGATCCATCGCGCTCGCATCACTGGTGTCCAAGGAGGGCGTGCCGCCGATTCGTGGCAAAAGCCGAGTGAAAGCATTGACGCAACTTTCAGCGTCCCGCGGGAGCCAGTCACACAACGGCCGCATGAAAGGCGCGGCAAAGTAGGAGAAACTTATGCTCACTAAGAAAACTGTTATGCGGGCAGCAGGCGGGGGTCTGGCTGCGATCATTTCACTGGCGGCACAACCGCTCCGGGCGCAAACATCTTCGGAAGCCCAGGAGATCGCGGAGTTGAAGCGCGAGGTTGCCGAGCTCAGACAGGAGATTAATAGCCTGAAGAAGCACTCCGCGCCTGCACCGAAGGCTACTGCTGAAGGCCCAACAAAGACGGAAATCACTTACGACGGCAAAACTTATGTCGAGAAAACTGTTCCGATGGAGAAGTCCAGCTCGGACAAATGGAAATTATCCACCTCCATCACCGAAATCGAACTCTACGGCGATGTGCGACTCCGTTACGATTATAGGGCAGGTGAGACCAAAAGCACTGGCCCGGTGGCGTTGCCGCCCGCTAATGGCGTGGCAGGGGTGAACGATTGGCAGGAGCGCGAGCGCGAGCGTTATCGGCTTCGCCTGGGGCTACGCGGAACACTTCTGGACGATTGGTTCTTCGGTGTTCGGTTGGAGACGAACAACAGCAACCGCTCAACAAACGTGACCTTCGGCGATGACACAGCGAGTAGCACGCCCGGTGGCGGCGGACCATTCGAGAAAAACAGCGATACGGTTTACGTCGGCCAGGCGTATGGCGGCTACAAGGGCTTCCCCGGCTTTACGTTTACTGCTGGCCGGATGCCCAACCCGCTCGTAACCACCCGCATGGTATGGGACCCGGACATCAATCCGGAAGGCTTGGCGGAGCAGTGGAAGCACACATTTGTGTTTGGAGCAGAGCCCCCTCCGCCGCCGTCGTTCAGCAAGGATTCCAGCAAGGATGGCAAAGCCGTCGTGGCCTCGAAACCGCCGGAGCCATTTCTAACACTCGACGTTTTTGCGAATTTTGGACAATTTGTTTATGACGATGCCAATCCAGAGAATCCGCTCGGCCCGCGCGCGACGACAAAGGCGAACGGCGAAACTCAGCTAGTCCCGAATACCGACGCGTTCCTGCTTGCGTGGCAGGTAGGTGCGAGATTTAATTTCCCGCACAATTTTTACTTCCAGCTCGCGCCGACGATGTACAATTACACCGGCAACGGCGACACGTTTAACATCCACTACGTAGGTGGTGATCCTCACCTAACGAACGCGGATTCCCTGGCGACGAACCAGACCGGCATAAACAGCCTTTTGGTGTTCGATATGCCAGTGGAATTCGGCTGGAAAGCGTGGGGAATACCGATGCGGATATACGGCGACTTCGCGACCAATTTTGAAGGGGAGGACCGCGCCGCCGCCGCAGGCCAACCGGGCCAAGGCAGCCAGCGCTACGCGTATCAGGCTGGGCTCGGTATCGGCCAGTTGAAGAAGAAAGGCGATTGGCAGATCGACCTTTGGTATCAACACACCGAGCAGTTCGCGCTCGATCCAAACCTGATCGACGATGATATTTTCAATGCTCAAGAGAATATTCACGGGATTGTGGCTCAGGTGGGATACAACTTTACCGCCGGTCTGAACCTCCAACTGCGCTACGCGCACGGGTGGTGGTACAACCACAACCTCGGCACCGGCGGAAATCTCGGTAATATTACCATCGCGACCAATCCAACGAATGAATACAATTTGTTCATGGCGGAATTGAACCTCAACTTCTAATGGTTGACGAAAGCCTGCCGGGAGAGCGTCCCTCCGGCGGCTTATGGAAGAATCTCCGCCTATCTGCCCTATCCACTTTAGTTGCCAGCGCCATCCGCTCGTGTCTCTGAAACGCGAATTGCATCATTGATGCGCCTCGAGCGGTCATTATGCTGACTGCTTTGCCAGTTTGTAAGCGCGCTCTGACTATCGAAAAAATATGAAAATAAAAATCATCGCAGTTATTGGAATGTTGCTTGTTTGCGCACCGTTTGTGTCCGCGCAACAGAAGACAACAATTCGATTCGGGCATTTTCCTAACATCACACATGCGCAGGGAGTAATCGCACACGCGCTGTCTCGGCAAGGGAAGGGGTGGTTTGAACAACGGCTGGGCCCGAATATTGAGATCCAGTGGTTTACTTACAACGCGGGCCCTTCGGCAATGGAGGCGATCTTCGCCAGATCGCTTGATGTAACGTACGTCGGCCCTGGGCCTGCGCTTAACGCGCACTTCAAATCAAACGGGGAGGAGATTTGTGTCATTTCTGGTGCCGCCAATGCCGGTGCGGCTCTGTTAGTCAAGGCCGATTCGCCGATCAAGGTGCCGGCAGACTTTCGCGGAAAAAAGATCGCCACACCTCAACTCGGCAACACTCAGGACATTTCGTGTCGGGCATGGTTGAAAGCGCAAGGATTCCGCGTGACCCTAACCGGCGGGGACGTGACAGTCATTCCGACTGCGAATCCGGATCAACTCGCATTGTTTCAAAATGGCGGTGTCGACGCGGTATGGACAGTCGAGCCGTGGGTGACCCGGCTCGAACGTGATGCGAAGGCGCGCGTATTTCTCGAAGACAAGGACACAATCACCACTTGGCTTGTATCTAGCGTGAAGTTCCTCCGTGACCGACGCGAGTTCGCTAAGAAAATCGCAGACGCGAATGTCGAACTGACGAAATGGATGCAACAGAATCAAGCGGAAGCGCAGAAGTTATTAATCGAGGAACTCAAAGCTGAAACACGCGCTGATTTCGCGCCGGATGCGGTCGCGCAGGCGTGGAATCGGATTCAGTTCACAAGCGACGTATCGCGCGATTTAATTGCCAAATCCGTGCAGGATGGCAAAGATGCCGGTTTCTTCAGAGGCTCTACAGACACATCGAAGCTGGTCGAAACTCCGTAATGCAACGAGCCCACCGCCACCATTCCTCAGCTGCTGAGGAGCTCGAGGTCATCGCGCCCTCTAAGCTCGCGATCGAGAATGTTTCGAAAAGCTTCAGAGGCGCATCCGGAGCTGTCCTCGCGCTTGATCGTGTGAGCCTGAATGTTGCTGAAGGTGAATTCGTTTGTCTGGTGGGCGCCAGCGGCTGTGGTAAAACGACATTGCTCAATATCATTGCCGGACTGGAAAAACCCGACAGCGGGACAGTGCAGGCGGATGGCAAACCAATAACCGGCCCCGGCCGCGAGCGGCTCGTCATGTTTCAGGAACCGGCTCTGTTCCCGTGGCTAAACGTATTTGGGAACCTCCTATTTGGACTCAAGCTCAAGCCGAACCTGACAAATAAGGATCGACACGACGTCGCCAAGTACTACCTTGAACTGGTCGGTCTCAGCCGGTTCGAGCGAGCCAACATTCACGAGCTTTCTGGTGGAATGAAGCAGCGCGTCTCGCTTGCCCGCGCGCTGGCGCCTAATCCGCGCGTGCTGTTGATGGATGAGCCCTTTGCTGCTCTGGATGCGCTGACTCGTGAGCAACTCTATGGCGATCTTCAGCGAATCTGGAAAGCGCGGAAAAAGACAATCGTGTTTGTTACGCACAACGTCCGCGAGGCAGCCTGCCTTGGCGACCGCGTAATAGTTTTTTCACCGCGTCCCGGTCGCATTCGCGAAGAATTTGCTGTGGACCTGCCTCGGCCGCGCGACATCAACAGTGTCGACCTAGCGGTTCACTCCACGGAAATTACGAAAGCGCTGAAGAGTTATAGCCAACCCGAGGTCGCAATCGCAGAATGAAACGTTTTTTGTTGGCGGCACTTTTCTTTGCTGTTCTCCTGCTGATTTGGGAGGCGCTGTTTCGTGCAAAGATCTGGTCGCCTGTGCTTCTGCCTTCGCC
>Ga0306921_10003164_pt1 | contig 16669 bp, 10 predicted proteins | sample sta12Cox44000080_FD_203760 | JGI IMG/M metagenome (GOLD analysis project Ga0306921, IMG submission 203760) | Lab enrichment of tropical soil microbial communities from Luquillo Experimental Forest, Puerto Rico - statoxic.12C.oxic.44.000.080 (v2)... | ecosystem: Environmental > Terrestrial >...
CTTTCTTTGCGCCTCTATTGGGGGCGCTGGGCGCATTTTTCGCAGGCTCGGCCACCGTCTCGAACCTTACCTTCGCCGGAATTCAGGATTCGATTGCCCGCACGCTCGGCTTCGACCGGACTTCGATCCTGGCCCTGCAATCCGTAGGCGCCGCCATGGGCAACATGGTTGCCATCAGCAACATCGTCGCTGTGACCTCTATTCTGAACCTAGTCAATCAGGACGGTTTTGTCCTCAAGCAAACGGTGATACCTCTTGTGGTCTACGGTCTGATCGCTGGTATATCCGGTTTGATTCTCACGTGAATGGACAGCAGATCAAACCTTCACGGCCTCGCGTGAGGCAACAGGCTTGCGCGCCGTGGCAGAGCCACCGTCAACCGCGGCCATGTGCATGATCAGGTCCAGAACCTTGCACGAATAGCCCCACTCGTTGTCGTACCAGGCAATCAGTTTCACGAAGTGATCGTTCAATGCAATGCCAGCCTTAGCGTCGAACACACAGCTACATGGTTCACCGATGATGTCCGTCGAAACGACATCATCCTCTGTGTACGCAACGATGCCTTTCATCGGGCCTTCAGAGGCCGCCTTCATGGCCGCTTTGATTTCCTCATATTTGGCGGGCCTGGCCAACCGGCACGTCAAATCGACCACTGAGACATTCACTGTAGGGACCCGGAACGACATTCCGGTCAACTTACCGTTAAGGTCAGGAATCACTTTGCCAACGGCCTTGGCTGCGCCGGTGCTCGAGGGAATGATATTGGTTGCTGCAGCACGGCCGCCGCGCCAATCCTTTTTCGAAGGGCTATCGACCGTTTTCTGTGTAGCCGTGATCGCATGGACCGTTGTCATCAGGCCCTCTACAATACCGAATCTGTCGTGTACGACTTTGGCCAGAGGAGCCAGACAGCCCGTCGTGCAGGAGGCATTGGAGACCACCGTCATCTCTTTCCGATAACCATCGTGGTTGACACCCATGACGAACATCGGGGCATCCTTTGACGGCGCGGTGATAACGACCTTGTGAGCGCCGGCCTTGAGATGAGCGCCCGCGCTTTCGAGGGTTGTAAAGACCCCACTGGACTCGACAATATACTCGGCGCCGCACGCCGCCCACGGGATCTCCTCGGGTCGCTTCGCGTCATAGACATCGATGGCGTGATTGTTGATGAGAAGCTGGTTGTCCCTCCCTTTTGCGGTCCCTTTGAATCGCCCGTGCACGGAGTCGTACTTCAGCATGTAGGCCATATACTCCGCCTCAATGAAGGGGTCATTGAGGCCAACGATCTTCGCCCCGGGATGGTCTAAAGCAGCGCGAAAGACCAACCGCCCGATCCGGCCGAAGCCATTAATTCCAATCTTCGTCACCATAGTCTCCTCCTTCTTTGTTTTTCCGTAGGCCTAATCGACCACGGCGGGCAGAATGAGCAGTGCGCGATAACTGAATCACGACGCCGCTTCCAAGCGCGTTCGCGCGCCGGTGCTTAACGAGAGCACCTTCACCGGTTTTACCCGCCACACCTGCTCGCAATAATCACGGATGGAGCGGTCGGATGAGAACTTGCCCATACGCGCCACGTTGAGGATTGCCCTGTGCGTCCACGCCCGCTGATCGCGCCATAGGGCACTGACTCGCTCCTGGCAGTCCGCGTATGCCTGGTAATCGGCCAGCACCAGGAATGGGTCGTCGTACAGCAAGCGGTCCAGCAGCGGGCGGAAGAGGTTGCGGTCGCCTCCGGCGAGGGCGCCCGATGCGATGAAGTCCAGAATCTCCCGTAAGGAAGCATTTTTCTCGGGAACTTCCCAGGGGCGGTATCCGCGGAGCTTGAGTTCCCAGACCTGTTCCACAGTCAACCCGAAGAGGAAGAAATTCTCTGCCCCAACTTCCTCGCGGATTTCCACGTTGGCGCCGTCGAGGGTGCCGATCGTGAGGGCGCCGTTGAGTGCAAACTTCATGTTGCCGGTACCGCTCGCCTCCTTGCCGGCCATGGAGATTTGCTCGGACAGATCCCCGGCAGGGTAGATATGCTGAGCGCCCTTCACGCTGAAATCTGGAGGGAAGACGACCTTCAGGCGGTTGCGCACCGCTGGATCGTTGTTCGCCGCTTCGGCTACGGCGTTAATGAGCTTAATGATGAGCTTGGCCATGAAGTAGCCAGGTGCGGCTTTACCAGAGAAAATGAAGGTGCGCGGAGGGACGTCAGCTTTCGGGTCGCGTTTGAGACGTAAGTAAAGGCCGAGGATGTGCAGGACGTTGAGGTGTTGGCGCTTGTATTCGTGGATGCGCTTGACCTGGATATCGAAAAGCGACTCGGGGTTCACCTCGACCTCGGTTCGCAGTTTCAGCAACGCAGCGAGGTCCCGTTTGGCCGCGAGCTTTACCTCACGCCACTGCTTCTGAAACGCTTCATCGTCCGCTAGCGCCTCCAGCCTTCGAAGCTGGTAGAGGTCGGACAACCACTGTTCTCCAATGGAGTCGGTGATGAGGCGGGCGAGTCGACGATTGCCGACCGCTACGAAGCGACGGGGCGTAACGCCGTTCGTGATGTTGCAAAACTTCCCGGGCCACAGCTCAGCGAAATCGTGCATCACCGTCTGCTGGAGAAGTTCGGAATGCATCCGGGCGACACCGTTGACGCGATGGCTGCCTACCGTCGCGAGGTGGGCCATGCGCACGAAACGCTCACCGGCTTCATCGATGAGCGACATTCGTGCAAGCCGGACGCCGTCGTCGGGGAACGCAGCCCGGACTTCATCGAGAAAGCGAGCGTTGATCTCGTAGATGATCTCCAGGTGACGGGGAAGAAGCTGACCGATCAGGTTGACCGGCCATTTCTCGAGGGCCTCAGGAAGGAGGGTGTGGTTGGTGTAAGCAAAGGTGTTGCGGGTGACGTTCCACGCAGTGTCCCACTCCATCCCGTGGTCGTCGACCAGCAGGTGCATCAACTCGGCAACCGCAATGGCCGGGTGCGTGTCGTTGAGCTGCACTGCCCATTTCTCATGGAACGTCTCCAGTGGGCGATTCAACTGGCGATGGATCCGAATCATGTCCTGCAAAGAGCAGCTTACGAAGAAGTACTGCTGTTGCAGGCGCAGCGTCTTGCCCTGGGGCAATTCGTCGTTCGGGTAAAGCACTTTGGCGATGTTCTCCGACGCCATTTTGTCGGCAACTGCGCGGTAGTAGTCGCCGTGGTTAAAGGCGGCGAAATCAAACGACTCTACGGCCTCGGCTTTCCAAAGACGGAGTGTGTTGCAGGTGCCCACGCGGTAGCCGAGGATCGGCGTGTCATAGGCCTCGCCCTTGACCTCCGAGTCGGGCAGCCAGCAGATCTGGTAGCGTCCATGTTCGTCTTTTCTCGTTTCGGTGTGGCCGCCGAATTTCACCTCATAGTAGATCTCCGGCCGGACGATCTCCCAGGGATTGCCAAAGCGTAACCACTTATCCGTGACCTCCACCTGCCAGCCGTTCCTGATGGCTTGCTCAAAGATGCCAAACTCGTAACGGATGCCGTAGCCAACGGCGGGCACTTCGAGGGAGGCGAGCGAATCCATAAAGCAAGAGGCCAGTCGCCCCAGGCCACCGTTGCCAAGCCCGGGTTCTTCCTCCTGCTCAGTCACCTGGTCGAGATCGAGGCCAAACTCGGAGAGAGCTTCCCGCGTCGCTTCAACGATCCCGAGATTCAGGAGATTGTTGGCCAGATGTGGACCGGGCAGGAACTCCGCGGAGAGATAGGAGACTACGCGCGCTTCCTGCTCACTGCGTCCTTCCAAGGTCCGCACGCCTTGCTTATGGACGCGATCCCGAACCGTGAGCGCCAGCGCTGTGTAAATATCGTTGGGCGTCGCTGCCATCGGTACCCGCCCGAGGCCGCAAAGGAGATTGTCGACAAACGATTGCCTGAGATCGGCAACGCTCATGCCGGTTCGGACGCCTGCACCGGGCGAGAGTGCGCACGATTTTAGGCGGAGGGATTGCGTCGCCCGCATCATAGAATTGAAATCCTTGTCGAAGCTATAAGCGCTCTCCGCAGGCTAATTTGTTTCCCTGATGGGTTGTGCCGGACAAGCGGTTGAGGTCAAGCAACAAGTTTAATGCCAAACCACGGTCCGAGGGTGTATTCAAAAGTCTTGAGGAACATTGGGCTCGAATTCACGAATTTGTAACATGCTCGTCCGGACAGCCATCTATAGCTGAGTCTGACTTCTGGCAATGTTCGGAGAGTGATTGAGGATCATCCATGAACATCCCTGTCCTCGGTGCCGCGCGTTTTCCGTCCCCTCTAAAACGCTGGGTTGATGAGTCGGAGCGTGTTCCCGCCACCATCCTTCGTACCGTTGATGCGCCGGCGCAGGATAGCCTCCTCTTTGAATTGGCAGGCGCGCGCGAACATCTGTTCTTCAATGCATCTGAAACTCGGGTTGGCATTGTCACCTGCGGAGGACTGTGTCCCGGACTCAACGATGTCGTCCGGTCGCTGTTTCTTGAAATGCATCATGCCTACGGCGTAAAAGAGGTGCTCGGCTTCCGCTGGGGATATCAAGGGATGGATCCGGAACACGGCGCCGAACCTCTCGTTCTCACACACGAGATGGTGGATGGAATTCATTTGCAGGCGGGCACAATTCTGGGCACGTCGCGCGGTCCGGTGGATAAGGTACGGGCTGTGCAGAATCTAATCCGCCGTCGCGTCAATATCCTCTTCACCATCGGCGGTGATGGCACGCAGCGCGGAGCCCGGGAATTCTTCCAGGAGGCCAAAAGGCAGGGTCATGCGCTCTCGGTGGTGGGAATCCCAAAGACCATCGATAACGATATCCCATTTGTCGCGCGCTCGTTCGGCTTCCTCACCGCGGTCGAGGAGGCAACCAAAGTGTTACAGCGCGCGCATACTGAAGCGCGCAGCGTGGAGAACGGGATCGCGTTAGTGAAACTCATGGGACGGCACGCTGGATTTCTGACCGCCGAGGCTACCGTGGCAAGCCAGGAGGTGAACTTCACGCTGATCCCCGAAGTGCCGTTCCGATTGGAGGGGCAGGGTGGATTTCTCACCGCATTGGAACAGCGGATTGTGACCCGCAGACATGCGGTCATTGCCGTCGCCGAAGGCGCAGGACAGGAACTGTTGGGAAAAACTGGAGAGCGCGATCCTTCGGGAAATGTCAGGCTGCGTGACATCGGTTTGTTTTTGCGCGAGAAGATCGAAGAGTGGTTTACCGTGCGAAAAATTCCCTTTGTTATGCGCTACTTTGACCCGAGCTACATCGTCCGTAGCAGCCCGGACAACGCCGAAGACTCTGTCCTTTGCGATCAGTTCGCGCGGCATGCTGCTCACGCCGCTATGGCTGGCAAAACCGGCATGGTGATCGGTTATTTGCACGATCGCTTCATTCACGTCGCGATCGAACTGCTGGCAACTCAGCAGAAGCGACTCGATCCTGACAGCCCGGCCTGGAGCGCCGTGCTCTCAGCTACCAGACAACCGCATCGCTTTGAGTGAACCGCGAAGAACATCGTCGCGAACGACACGGACGTATCGGAAACTACTCTGAACGAAGCAGCCGGCAAGCCTCCGACCGTCACAGCGGAAGTCTGTTTCAGGCTCACGCCTGTGAGCGTCACGGTAGCGCCCAGTGTTGCCCTCGCCGCAATATGCTCGTCAACTGCGGATTGACCTTGAAGATCTGATTGCTCTGGTAGGTGTTCGTGAATGTAGTGACGGTCAAGGTGCCGCTGAGCGCTCTGTCAGCCTGCTGTTTCAGGTGCTCCATGCCGGTCTCCCGAACGGTGTCCGGTAACCGACTAATCAGATTATTTGGCGTAATTCCTGGTTACGCGCGCTACCTTGTCGTACCGGTATTCTCACTGCAAACGACGAATTCCTAAATCTTAGCGGCTATTGATGTGTTTTCGGGCCGCTCTCCGGAAAGCGGAGGGAGGTTCGGGTTGTTGTGGAATATATTTGCCGGGTCGTACTTTGATTTCAGCTCGCGCAATCGACGGTAGTTCTCCGGGCCGTGTGCCGAGCACACACGGTCAGCCTCGTCAGCCGCAATGAAATTGGCATAAACGGAGCCGGTTGTATAGGGCGCAAGTGCATCGCGCAATCCCTTCGCCCAAGCAACCTGGGCAGTAGAGTCCGATCCATGCTCCCAACGCGCTTGGATGACAAGTCCGAACCGGGCGTTGCGGTTGCCGTAGGCGGTTGCACCCTCCGGTACCCGGCTCACCGCTCCTTCAAGATGGGCAATTTTGATGTCGGTCCACGGTGAATTCAGCCGTTCGACGTGGTCCATGAGAATACGGATCGCGCCCCCAGACAGGTCGTCAAGATAGTGGCCGCGCCAATCGTTGAAAAACCCATTGCCCCAACGCGCGTCCAATGATCGCTGCCACGTTCGATATTCAATCGGAGTAATCGTATTCAGAATCGGCTTGCCGACGTTCGTGAACTCCTGCGTCCAGCTCATCGCCTCTTCGACGTCGCCGCAGTGGCAAAGGGCTAAGACCACGATCGGGCGCCCGACCCACTCCTTCGGTATGACGGAGGCGGACGGCGCGAGTTGGAGAAAAAACCAGGTCGTTAGTTCGTCCGGAAATTGGGAGATCCGCTGGCGATGATGATCAACCACCTCGGGAAAGAGGGCCAAAGGAAAGTAGAGCAGCCCTGCGGTTACGGACGGGCCAATAGGGTGGAGCTTGAAGCCCATCGAGGTGACGACCCCAAAGTTCCAGCCGCTGCCGCGAAGGCCCCAGAACAAGTCGCTATTGTCAGCGTCACCGGCCGTGACCAGCTGGCCATTCGCAGTGACGACCGTAGCCCAAGTGAGGTTGTCGCAGCCAAGACCGATTTTGCGATGCAGCCAGCCAAACCCCCACCGAGCGTAAAGCCGGCAATGCCTGTCATGGAGACAATCGGTCCCGTGCAGGCGAGCCCGAATGCTTGAGTCACCTGGTCGAAATGCGCCCAGGTTAACCCTGCTTGCGCAACGGCATAACGTTCCTCGGGGTTTACCTCGATCGCGCGTAAGCCGCTGAGGTCCAACAGGACTCCTCCGTCCGTAGAGGCGTAACCGGCCGCGTGGTGTCCGCCGCCCTTGATGGCAATTTCGACATCGTGCTCTCGTCCAAACTGGACAGCTGCCATGACGTCGGCGGCTGTTGTGCATCGCACAATGACGCCTGGGTATCGATCCAAGCAACGGTTCCAAATCTCGCGTGATTCATCGTATTGGGTGTGACCGGCCACGATGAGCTCGCCGGAAAGCCGGGCGCGAAGGGCCTCCAGTTTGCGGGGTGTCAACCTCATGGCAAAGACACCTTGCAGTGGCTTCCGCAGATGCCGGCCAACGCGACTGCTGCCATCGCCGGAATACGATTGCGAAATGATGTCCGGGGAACGATTGCTGGCTTCGGGTCGATCATGGCGGTCGAGACAGACCCCATCGGGCTGTCATTCGTCTCGAAAACTACGATTGTACGTGGATTATTCGGGCCCGGACGGTGTCTCGATCGATTCGTTTGATAACCGCGACTTTGCTTACTTTCTCAGGTAGGGGAATAGACTCGGCCTTCGTCCCACGTGGCACGGCTGAATACCTGACTCGGCTCGATAGAGGCCCGGTCACGCGGTCCTGGTTTGGGCTACAGCCTGGAGACCGCGCTCCTGGATCTCCTGTTGGCGAATCTTGAACTTCTGGACCTTTCCGGTGACGGTAGTAGGGAAGGTCTCCACGAAACGGATGTGCTCAGGGATTTTGAAATGGCAGATCTTGCCCTGGCAGAACTCGCGAATCTCAGTATCGGTCGCGGTCTGGCCTGGGCGGAGGCGGATCCAAGCGAGGACGATTTCGCCCAGACGCTCGTTGGGCAGACCGACGACCTGAACCTCGGCAACCTTGGGATGGGTGTAAAGGAATTCTTCGATCTCGCGCGGATAAATGTTTTCACCGCCGCGGATGATCATGTCCTTGGCGCGTCCGTTGAGGTGAATGTAGCCATCTGCGCGCATCAACCCCAGGTCGCCGGTATGGAGCCAGCCTTCGGCGTCGATGGCACAAGCGGTAGCTTCGGGTTCATCATCGTATCCCTGCATGATCATATAGCCCCGGGCGCACACTTCCCCTTGTTCTCCCAGCGTTAACGTCTTCCCGTCAATTGGGGACACGATCTTCATTTCCGTGCAAGGCAAAGCCTTGCCAACCGTGGAGACGCGTAGTTCGAGCGGATCGTCCAACTCGGACATGGTAACGACGGGTGTGCTTTCGGTCTGACCGTATGCGATGGTGAGCTGCGGGCAGTGCATTTCCACGATAACCCGTTTCATGACCTCGATTGGGCACGGTGCGCCAGCCATTATGCCGGTGCGCAGGGTGGTGAGGTCGAAGCCGCAGAACTCGGGCAGGCCCAATTCTGCAATGAACATGGCCGGGACGCCGTAGAGGCTGGTGCATTTCTCGACCTGCACGGCGGTCAGGGCAGCGCTTGGGTCAAAGGTCCAGTTGGGAAAAACCATCACCGCGCCGCTGGTCAGGGCGGCCATATTAGCCATGACACAACCGAAACAGTGGTAAAGCGGAACGGGAATGCAGATACGGTCCTTTTCCGTGTAGCGCAGACGTCGCGCCAGCAACAGGCCATTGTTGACCTGGTTGTAGTGGGTCAGCATGACGCCTCTGGGAAGACCGGTGGTTCCCGAAGTGTATTGAATGTTGCTGACGGCCTGCGGCTGAAGATCGGAGGGAATGTCTCCCGGTGCATGAAGCAGCTCTTCCCAGCGCGGGGAGTCAAAGCAAATGGAGTGCTGGAGTTCGAGCGACTGTCCATGGGTCGCTTCCTGCAGGAGGGCGGTGTAATCGGCGCGAGCGTCGGCGCGCCAAAGGAAGATCGCCTTCATGCGCGACTTGCGCAGAGTGAAACGAAGTTCGTGGGAGCGGTAGGCGGGATTTATGTTGACCAAGATCGCCCCCGCGCGGGCACAAGCTATCTGCAGCATCACCCATTCGACACAGTTCGACGACCAGATTCCGACACGCTCGGTCTTGCGAATGCCAAGTGACCATAAACCGCGTGCCACACGATCGGCGACTTCATCGAGCTGGGCCCAGGTCAAACGGCGGGATTGATGGCAGGACACGACAGCGAGAGAATCGCCGACACGGTCGGCGGTCCTGCGCAGCTGTTCGCCGATCGTGATTTCCAGCAGCGGATACTCCGGCCCCCGTGAGTAGCTCAGCACAGAAAATTCCTCCGCCGTTCCATGAGCGAACCCGGATCACAACCCCACCGCAAAGGCGGGACGGATTATAACCAATTCGGTCGTGTTCGGGCTCCAGGCCGTAGAACTCCGCGATGTGCGAGCCGGGGAGATGGCGAGAGGCCCAAACTTGCCGGCAATGATGGCACTTTGACTGGCGGCAGACTTCTTCACCATGTATTGGGAGACAGGGAGCATGAAGAAGGCGGACAGCATTGCCCGAGACCGCTTGTATTCCCCCCGATCTTGTACCAGACACCTCTCTTCCAGAATCGTTGATCTACCAACCTGCTGGAGTTCTACCGCTTCGCCGCACGATCATTTACGTCCTTTGGTAAGGGGGGTTATATTGTGCTCCCAAAACAACCTGGCGATCGCGATACCATGTCATCAGGTGGGTAGAAGAATCGTTATCGCGTGGTTAACACCGCCGAGGTGAGCGGCAGCGGGTGCTGCTCGAAAGCCAATCGGCAGCCACGAACAGACACGAAGGCGCGAAGTCGAGCAAGCAACTTGAGCAGCCGAAAACGAAGACTGGAAGCCATGGCGAAGCTGATTTCTGTTAACGTCGGATTACCGCGGGACATTTCGTGGCAAGGCAGGACGGTGCACACGGCGGTATGGAAGAACCCCGTCGAAGGCCGCTGTATGGTGCGTCGGCTTAATCTCGCAGGCGACGGACAGGGTGATCTGGCTGGGCACGGCGGCGAGCAACGTGCCGTCTTCGTTTATCAGGTTGCATCCTACCGATACTGGGAGAAGCACCTGGGACGCAACGACTTTACCTGGGGGCAATTCGGGGAGAACTTCACCGTAGAAGGTCTTGCCGATACCGAAGTCTGCATCGGCGATCGATACAAGATCGGAAACGCGATCTTCGAGGTGACCCAACCACGGGTCACCTGTTACCGCGTGGGGATCCGGATGAACGAGCCCCGCATGCCGGCTCTGCTGGTCTCCCATCGTCGACCAGGCTTCTACTTCCGCGTATTGCAAGAGGGCGAGGTGCAGAGCGGTGACGAGATCGTGAAGGTCAGAGAAGGTCCGGTGGGTATGACCGTAACTGATATCGACGCACTGCTTTACCTGGGGCGTGGCTCGCGCGATCAACTTTTGCAGGCGCTGAGCATTCCTGCCTTGAGCCCCGGCTGGCAGCAATCATTTCGAGACCTTCTGCTACAGGACGAAAAGGGCGAGAAGACGGGAAACGCCGGTTTGGTTCCCGCAACGGAGCCGCCGCCGGCCTGGACGGGCTTTCGGCCACTTCGTGTCACGGAGATGAATCGCGAGAGCCTCAGCGTGCTGTCGATAACGTTGCGGCCAGCAGACAATAAGCCCCTCAACCCGGCTCTGCCGGGACAGTATGTAGTGCTGCGAATTCGGCTCCAGTCCGACGCTACTCCGGTGCTGCGCAACTATTCTCTCTCCGACCTTCCAAGTGACGATCACTACCGTATTAGCGTCAAATTGGAAGAGCATGGAGCAGTCAGCGGCTATCTGCATCATGAACTTCGCGCCGGGGACGTTCTGGACGTCAGCGCTCCTCGAGGCGCTTTCACGCTAGGTGGGGGCAGTAGTCCAATCGTGCTTCTCAGTGCCGGAGTGGGAGCCACTCCAGTACTGGCGATGTTACACGCACTTGTCGCCGAGTCTTCAAGGCGCGAGATCTGGTGGTTGTACGGTGCACGTAACCGCGACGAACATCCGTTCTTTGAAGAGTCGCGACGACTGATTCAAGCGTTGCCGCACGGCCGCAGGTATGTGCGTTATAGCCGGCCGGACGCATCGGACCGGCTCGGCTCGGACTTCGATGCTCGTGGTCATATTGACTTAGCGACACTCCAGCAACTCGGAGTGCCACTGGAGGCCGACTACTATCTTTGCGGACCAGCTGCTTTTCTCGAAGGCCTGAAAGCGGGACTAGTGGACTGGGGGGTCGACGCGAAACGAGTGCATACGGAGGTTTTTGGGTCTAGCGGGTCGATCATGCCCGGCATAGTTTCCTCGTCATCTCGATCGCCCCACCAGCCCGCTGGAGTGGCGGGTACGGGACCGCAGGTCTCTTTTGCACGCAGCGGAGTTGCGGTGGCATGGGGCGCAAAATATCAAAGCCTGCTCGAGCTGGCCGAGGCCTGCGATATCCCGGTGAAGTGGTCTTGTCGAACTGGTGTCTGTCATACCTGCGAAACTCCCCTAATCTCAGGAGCCGTCAGTTATCAGCCCGAGCCGCTTCAGGCGCCGGCGGCGGGCAGAATCCTGATTTGCTGCTCCCAGCCTAAACAAGACGTCATCGTGGATCTCTGACCCTAACCGATTCGTCCTCTACGCGGTTTTTTGCGTTCCCCGTATATCCGAGTGCTGGTTCGCTGCCCAATGGGGAGCCAGGAGATCGAGCGGATCTTCCGGGTGGAGCATGAGATCCTGCACATGGGGCCGGTCGCCTGCTACTCGTGATGCCACTTGTGAGGCGTTCAGTTACTTTCGAGTGCCTAAGACCGGCGCAACGTTAACGAAGCTTGATGTGGACCGGGTAAGAGAGGGCGCCGTGGCCTCGCCTGAAGGCTACGATCCTCCAGATTTTGCCGTTTCCGTTTGAGTTACCTTGAGTGCCGGAATCTCCTGCTGTCTGACCAGGCTGTTGTAGGAGACGACATCCGTCGAAACAATGGCCTGCCACTTGGCCAACTGTTCGCTGACCGCCTTGCTCAGCATGTCGAACACTTCGTAGGATTGCATCGTCGGAGCTGCGTCACCACTTCCTACCACACCACCCAGAGCAACCAGGTGATTGTTCAGCCGAACCGGAAAATTAAGCACGTCCTGGCCGCTCTTGGCCTCGGTCTGAATGAGCACCTCTTCAATTTCACTCATTTTCTGGTTCAGCGACTTGCCCGCATCGACAATGGCCTTTTGCTTCGGATCGTCGCCAACGCGCTTATTCACGGCACTGATTTGCTCCCGAAGATCGCGAATTTGAATGATGACATCGTCAGTCGTGGATACTTCATCTCGAATCTTGAGTAGGAGATCGAATTGCTTGGCGAGGTCCTCCTGACTGACATTCAAGCGGGGATCGGCTGTGATCTGCAGGGGCGCAGTGTATGCCTTGCCCAGCACCGTCAGTCGTACCTGGTAGGTGCCGGGCAGCGCCACCGGACCGTTTGTGTTCCCACCCCAGAGAGGGGCGTGCGGGACTCTGGTTGCTCCTTCGTAGCGAAGATCCCAGACGAAACGATTCAGGCCGGCTTCCGCCGGCAGGCCTCCGCTGCTGCGGTCGCGATTGAAGAAGTCTTCCTCGTCATCCGCTGGCTCCTCCTTCCGGGGAAACTTGCGGATTACTTTTCCGGAGGAATCAAGGATTTCCAGGGTAATCTTTGGAGCTGCGGCCTTCTCACCCTCGCTCTGGCCGCCTTCTATCGCTTGCGACTCGGCACTGCTCGACGCAGAAGGTCCTTTCTTGTCGGGCGCTTTGAGCGGAGTCTTTAACCAGTAGTAAATGACGGCTCCGGCGGGAGGATTCTTCCCGCTGTTCCCCGGGGCGGCAAAGGGGGAGCCGCGAAAAACCGTATGATTGGCGGGTGCTGGCGTGAACAGGTAGGCATCCTCCTGTGGTATCGAATCCTGGTATTGCCGGAGCGGGGTGATGTCGTCGAGTATCCAAAAGCTGCGCCCGTGGGTGGCGACCACGAGGTCGTTATTCTTGACGACCAGGTCATTCACCGGCGCGTCCGGCAGATTGAGTTGCAGCGACTGCCAGTGGAGGCCGTCGTCCAGGGAGACGTACACACCCTGCTCCATCCCGGCAAAAAGTAAGCCCGGACGCCGGGGATCGGCCCGCACCGCGTGCACATAATCGTCGATCGGCAGGCCGGTGACCAGTTTGGTCCAGGTCTTGCCGAAGTCGGTCGTCTTGAACACGTAGGGTGCGAAGTCATCCATCTTGTGACGCTCGACGGCAACATAGGCAGCACCGGCGTCGCGGGGAGAAGCTTCGATCATGCTTACCGTGCCCCACTCGGGCATAGCCTTGGGAGTGATGTTTTCCCAGTGCTGGCCCCCATCGCGTGTGACATGAACCAGACCGTCATCGGTTCCGACCCATATCAGGTCCTTTTGTAACGGCGACTCCACCACGGAGAAAATCGTGTCGTAGAATTCCACGCCGGTGTTGTCCTTGGTGATCGGTCCACCTGAAGCCGCTTGCTTGGATCTGTCGTTGCGCGTCAGATCCGGGCTGATGACCGTCCAACTCATTCCCGCATCGGTCGTCTTAAATAGCACTTCGGCGGCGAAGTACAGTGTCTTTGGATCATGAGGCGAAAAGACAATCGGCTCCGTCCATTGGAAGCGATGTTTGACATCCGCCGCGGCCCACCCGATGGGGTTCACAGGCCATGGATCCAGCGACTGTTTTTCATGCGTGTGGTGATCGTACCTTGTGATTTCGCCCCCATAGGAACCGGCGTACACGATCAGCGGGTTGCTTGGGTCGGGAGCGACGTAGCCGCTCTCACCGCCCCCCACCTCGTACCAGTCGGGGCGATCAATCGCACCGTCGGGAGATGCGCTGGCGATGCCGACGGTTGAGTTATCCTGCTGCGCGCCATAGACGTAGTAGGGGAACCGGTTGTCGGTGGTGACGTGGTAAAACTGGGCCGTGGGCTGGTTGTATACGCTGCTCCAGCTCTCGCCGCCGTTGATGGAGACAATGGCGCCTCCGTCGTTGCCATTAATCAGGCGCTTGGGATTGGCCGGGTCGATCCAGAGCGCGTGATTATCGCCGTGTGGTTCGCGCAGCCGGCTAAAGGTCTTGCCGCCGTCATTGGAACGATAAAGAGCCGTGTTCAGTATGTAGACCGTATCGGCAGACTTCGGGTCAGCGAAAATGTGCGAATAGTACCAGGCACGCTGCCGAAAACGGTGGTCATCGGTCATGAGGGTCCAGGTTTCACCGCTGTCGTCGGAGCGATAAATCCCGCCCTTATCGGCCTCGACAACGGCCCATACGCGGTTGGGGTTAGCGCCCGAAACCGTGACGCCGATGCGGCCGAGGACGCCCTGGGGCAGGCCATGCCCTTTGAGTTGCTTCCAAGTGGATCCGCCGTCGTTGGACCGATAGAGCCCGCTCCCCGGGCCACCGCTGTCCAAGCTCCAGGGCGTGCGCCGGGCTTGCCAAAGCGCGGCGTACACGATGTTGGCATTGGTGGGATCGAAAGTGACGTCGATCCCTCCTGTCTTAGCATCCTTGTAAAGAACCTTCTGCCAGGTCTTGCCTCCATCTTGCGTGCGGAAAATGCCGCGCTCATCGTTTTCTGCAAAGGGATGTCCCAGGGCCGCGACGAAGGCGATGTCGGGGTTCTTTGGATTCACAATCAAACGCCCGATAGCGTGCGTATCGGCCAGCCCCGCAAACTTCCAGGTTGCGCCGGCATCGATGGACTTGTACACGCCGTTACCACCCACAATGTTGCCGCGGATGCACGCTTCCCCTGTCCCGACATAGATAACGTTGGGATCCGATTCGGAAACCGCGATGGCGCCGATCGAAGGCGACGCGCCCTTGGTCTTATCGAAGACAGGCTTCCAGTTGAGGCCGCCATCCGTCGTCTTCCACACGCCCCCCGCGACGGCGCCGAAGTAATACACGTTGTCCTGACCGCAAACGCCAGCTACCGCTACCACTCGCCCGCCACGAAATGGGCCGACCAGGCGGTACTGCAGACCTTTCCAGGGTTCTTGGGACTCGCCCCTGTCCGATTCAGACTCGGCAGCGGGCGGTGCAGGGGCCTTAGCTGCTGTTTGTGATTCCGAGGACTGGGTTTTTTGCGCCGATAGTGAAGTGACAACACCTGCAACAAGAAGCACCATTACAGCCGTTCGCAATGCGTGTTCCTCCGGAGACGGGTTGGAAATCGAATAGCTGCCCAGAGGTGAGAGGGCGCGCAAGTGCACAACAATATCAGGAAGCCGCGCCCAGGTCGAGAACCCGGGCCGCGAGTCGGGGTAGCCGTGTCATTGTCATGGTGCAACGGGAGTGGTGTCTCGAGGGTGGCAATCTTCAGGCCCGCGCAAACATGTTAGCTGGTTCAGCGAAGACGAACCGCCGAAGGAGTCCTGCAAGTTGCCTCCATCGGCAGAGACTAGAAATATGTTCCCAGGACTTATGCCGGCTGATCTAAAATCGCCAACCGTGCCATTTTTTTCCGGGAATTGTGGCAAATTTTATGCTGGAACTGTTCGCTTTCCTTCGCGGAATCGGCCGCCGCTTACCTTGCGGAGAAGGCAGCAGCGTCTTTTGTCTGTTATGAACAATCGGGGGCATTGACGACGGTTGATTCTCCCAGTGTGCGAGAAGATCACAACACCATGAACTCGCCCGCACCGCTAACGATCCCGGAGGAATTCAACGCCGCTTCCCACTTTATAGACCGGCACATTAACGAAGGGCGTGCCGACAGGGTCGCCATAGAGTGCGGGAACGCGCGCGTTTCCTACCGCCAGCTTTTCGAATCCGTGAACCGGGTTGGGAATGGGTTGAAAGACTTGGGAGTGCGGATGGAAGAGCGTGTCTTCCTGCTGCTTTTGGACACGCCCGAATTTGCCGTCTGCTTCTTCGGTGCGATCAAGGTTGGCGCGGTTCCCGTTCCCGTGAACACGCTCATGAAGCCCGCCGATTACGAATACATGCTTAACAATTCGCGCGCCCGCGTGGCCTTCCTGAGTGATTCGCTATTCCCACTGATTGCCGCAATCCCGCGGCACCACCTGCGATATCTGCACACCATCCTGGTTGTTGGAGGCGAGCCGTGTTCGGACTCGTTGCGGTTCGAGTCGTGGCTGGCGCGGTACTCTTCCACCCTCCAGCCTGAGGCCACCAACCGTGATGATGCCGCATTCTGGCTTTATTCTTCCGGCAGCACCGGGCGTCCGAAGGCCTGCGTTCACTTGCAACACGACATGCTGATAAGCAGTGAACGCTATGCCAGGGACATTCTGCATGTCAGTGAAAATGACCGTTTGTTCAGCGTGGCAAAACTCTTCTTCGCCTACGGACTTGGCAACGGACTGTATTTCTCCTTAGCGGCAGGCGCGACCAGCATTTTGCTGCCCGGTCCTCCCAAACCTGCCACCGTCTTTGAAGTGATCGAACGCCATCGCCCCACTTTGTTCTTCTCCGTTCCCTCCCATTATGCACGGCTGCTCTCCCATCCCTGCGGCGCCCGCGAGTTCGATCTCTCGTCCATTCGCCACGGCATCTCGGCGGGAGAAGCTTTGCCCGCGGCGTTGTTTCATCGCTTCAAACAACGCTTTGGCGTCGAAATTCTCGATGGCCTCGGCTCCACCGAAGCGCTCCACATGATGATCTCGAATCGTCCCGGTGACTTGCGTCCAGGTGCCAGCGGAAAAGTT
>Ga0306921_10003166_pt1 | contig 16666 bp, 18 predicted proteins | sample sta12Cox44000080_FD_203760 | JGI IMG/M metagenome (GOLD analysis project Ga0306921, IMG submission 203760) | Lab enrichment of tropical soil microbial communities from Luquillo Experimental Forest, Puerto Rico - statoxic.12C.oxic.44.000.080 (v2)... | ecosystem: Environmental > Terrestrial >...
AGCTTATGAAGAGGGGATCGCGGGCATGCTCACCATCATCAAAGCCTCGCTCTTGGGATCCGCGCTGATGCTCTTGGAGAGCTGTGCTGGCTACCTGACTAGCTACCAGACGCCGTGCGTTGAGGGGCACGTCTGCGAATGTGTACAGTACACGACAGTGAACCGGAGCTGGGTCGACTGTCGCGATTACGGAAGAGTCAAATCAAGGGCTTACTAGTTACCACCGCTCGCGCCGTTTGACCCTCTGGCAAAAGCGCCGCGTCCCGCGAGAGTTAAGCGGGAAGTAAGTCACACTCGTTGCGTTGGCGTTGCACGTCATGTCTCGCGCTCGGCTTGGAGAGCTTGTAGTGCTGTTTGCGATTGGCTTGGCACTGACGCTCGCGGTATTTTTCCTCGCGCTCTGGCTGTTGCCGTTTGAGACGTTTACTCCGTTTCCTTTCCCGCGATTTCCTGGGTCTTTCTGATTTCACATCCTCTGGTACCGCGGGCTGGGCCGCCAATCGCTCCCTTATAACTTCTTGTTTACGGTGCGTAGCGGAACAACTCGCGTGCGGCACCGCACAATGGCAGAGTTCGCTTCGGCTCAGTCCGGCATTCACGCGAATCCCCATGCATGCTCAAGCCACTGGGCCGAGCCACCAATCATGGAGGGAAAAAAATGGAGAGCCTCGGGAACGAGTCCTCCCCGGGGCTCTCCGTTCTTCATACGCGCCGCTTCAATCGCGCCAGAAATCCCTAAACCGGTCCGGGCTTAGCTCGGTATAGCGCACGGTGTGTTCCCATTTTCGGACGACAGCCTCCCCCTTGGCCATCCAATCTGCTCTTACTGCCGCTTTGGTCTCAGCATCGACAAAGAGGTGATCGAGACGACCGGCGTCGATGGCGTTTAGCACGAAGACAATGTTTCCGATCTCGTGATCGAATTCACACTCGCTTTTGCTTCGCGGCGGCAATCCATCTTTTGTGCGTCCCATCCTTACCTCCCCGTCCTCATGCGATATGCTCGCTGTCCGTGCGCACAACCGTCAGCGCCAGTGAGCAAAACGCTGGCGAGAAGAACTGCGGTCTTTGGTTGGATTGTTTTGGTCATCGGCCACGAAGGACTCAAATTCCATGACGGCGAACCCGTCCTTTCCAAGGATGTCGTTGCGAGTATCAACCGTTGGGCGGCGCGCGACTCCATGGGCCAGATGATCAAGACTACCGAGAACGAGCTGGTCGCGACGGATGACCGCACCTTCCGCTGGTCATTGAAAAAACCCTACCCGAAGATATTGCTGGCGCTGGGCAAGATCGGCACACCGTGCTGCTTCGTAATGCCGGCTCGGATTGCCGCGACCGACCCGTACAAGCAAATTAACGAGTATGTCGGCAGTGGCCCCATGCGCTTCGTCAAGGAGGAATGGACGCCGGGCGCCAAGGCGGTGTTCGAGAAAGTCGCTGATTATCGGCCGCGCGCGGAACCAGCTTCCTGGCTGGCAGGCGGCAAGCGGATCGCGTCCGACCGGATCGAGTGGATCATCATCGCGGACCAGGCGACGGCCGCAGCCGCATTGCAGAACGGCGAAGTGGACTGGCTGGAGCTACCGCTGCCGGACATCGTGCCGGTGTTGCGACGAAACCGCAACATAACCATAGATGTCGCCGATCCCATGGGATACATCGGCACGCTGTTCTTCAACCACCTGTACCCGCCCTTCAACGACGTGCGGGCCCGCCGCGCGGTCTTGATGGCCTTGAACCAGGAAGACTACATGCGGGCTTATGTCGGCAGCGATGGTGCGATGTGGAAGCCGTTGCCGAGCTACTTCACGCCCGGTTCTGCACTTTACAACGAGGAAGGCGGCGATGTCCTCAAGGGTCGACGCAATCTCGACGTGGCCAAGCGCCTATTGGCGGAAAGCGGCTATCGGGACGAGCCCGTTACGTCCATGGCTGCACAGGACATTGGCGCGCACAAAGCTTGGGGCGACGTCACGGCGGACCTGCTCACGCGCCTCGGCGTTAAGGTCGATTACGCCGCCGTGGATTGGGGCACCGTGGTTGCGCGCCGGGCCCAGAAATCGCCGCCTGGCCAAGGTGGCTGGCAAATTTTCCACACCTACTGGTACGGGGTCGACTGCGTCGACCCGACCAGCAGGATCATTCGCGCGAACGGCGACAAGGCATTTTTCGGGTGGCCGAACGACCCGCAAATCGAAGCCGAGGTCGCCGCCTGGTACGAAGCCAATACACTCGATGAAGAAAGAGCGATTGCGCGCCGGCTGAACAAGGCCGCATTCGAGCACGCGATCTACGCCCCGCTAGGGCTATACCTTCAACAGCAAGCCTGGCGTACGAATGTCGCCGGAGTGGCGCAGGGGCCCCTGCCGTTCTTCTGGGGTGTCAGCAAAACGGCGTGATGTCGCCTTCGGATCAGATTCGGCCCCATCGATCAGCACGTCGTCACGGCGGGCTTCATCATCAGGATATTCGCACCCGCAGGACCCCTGACCGCCTCGGCGCTCGACTCATAGGCCGCTGGCGGCCGTTATGACGGCGCGCAGCTCGTTATCGGACAATGCGAGCGGCATGCTGTGGCTGCCGATCAACCGGGCCACAAGCTCGCTCGCCGGGCGCTCCAAAAACACCTCGCGCAGGCTGCCGCTCTGGCGGCGACGCAGCCCTGCGAGTCCATCACATGCACCTGTCGGGGGTCACTGTGATGTCGTTGGGATCGGTTGTCGGGTCACTCCGGCAATCCTGCCTTGCGCAGGCTCTCAATGAAGCGGACGCGGTCCTCCGCCCGCCGGAGCGGCGGCGCTACCCGGTCAAGATTGCCAAGCCTCAACGCGGGATCGACCTCGCGCAAGCAGGCCATCGCCGCCCGCGCTTCGACCATCCGATCCGAAAGAGCATTGGCCGTCGCCGCCACCCGCAGTGCCGTGGCCCAGTTCGGTTGCTCATGGAGGGCCTTGGTCGCCCAGGATATCGCCTCGTCGTAATGACCGGCAAAGGCATGCGCGAAGGCCATGCCGGTTGAAGCAAAGTAGGTCAGCGGATCAAGCGGGCTCAGCCGCATAGCTCGCTCAAAATGTTCAATAGCGCTTGCGTACTCGCCAAGGTACATGCGTACCCAGCCGCTCGCATTCCAACTCGCCGCCAAATTCGGGTTCAGAACCAACGCCCGGTCGATGTACGCGGCGCCAGCCTCGACCTCCTTAGCCAGATAAGCCAGGCTAAGGCCGCCTGACCACAGCGCGGTCGGATCATCCTTGCCCAGCGCGACCGCGCGACGCGCCAGCCTCACGGAGTCCGCGATCTCACTCTCGCGATCAACCATCCAGCCATGGCTGTTCCTGAGCGCGCCGGACCACGACGCCATTCCGTAGGGAGAGGCGTAATTGCGGTCGAGTTCCGTCGCGCGCACGAAGAGCCGCACCGCTTCCAAGAGGCTGTCTCTATTGTGCAGATGAAAACTGGCCATTCCGCGCAGGAAGTAGTCGTAAGCGTCGAGGCTCTCGGTCGGCTTCCGTCCCGCACGCTCGATCTCCGCGCGTTGGAGCCGTGGCTCAATGGCCCCCACCACCCTTGCGGTTACCTGATCCTGCAGCTCAAATACGTCCTCCAGGGCACCATCGAAGCGGTCCGCCCAAATGTTTCCGCCGGTTGTCGCATCGATGAGCTGCCCGGTGAATCGCACGCGATTTCCTGCCTTGCGCACGCTCCCCTCGAGCACGTAACGCACCCCGAGTTCGCGCGCGACCTGTTTCACGTCGACGGCCCGGCCCTTGTAAGTGAAGCTGGAGTTCCGCGCGATGACAAACAGCGACGGAAAGCGTGACAGCGCCGTGATGATTTCATCGGCCATGCCATCGGCGAAGTACTCTTGTTCAGGGTCCGCGCTGATGTTCTGAAACGGCAGAACGGCGATGGATGGTCCGTCCGGAAGCGTGGGGTTCGAGGAACCGGCGGCCATGGGAAAATTCGCGGCCTGCGACGCTGCGGTGAGGGCACCTTGGTCCCGGATGCTGGCCGGGCCGACGAACCGATAGCCTCGTCTGGGCAAGGTCTCGATCCAATTCTCGCCGCCAGGCTCCTCCCCAAACACCCGACGTAGGGCTGCGATCTGCACTGCGAGGTTGCTCTCCTCGACAGTGAGACCGGCCCACGCGGCTTCCATCAGCGCGTCCTTGGAAACCGGGATACCCCGTTGCTCCACGAGCACGCGCAGCAATGCGACGGCCCGGTGGCCCAGCGAAACGGGCTCGCCGCCACGGAACAATGTGTCCGTCTCCGCATCAAGGCGGAACGGACCGAGGATGTACGTTGCTGCCATCTCCCGATCTAGTGCCAGTTCAGAAACGCTTAGGAACTTTTTCAGCGCAGTTTCATGACTTCCGGCCGGTCCGGGCTCAGATTCCTGCGGCCTGATGACGGACGCTTCGCATCTTGGTGCGGATCGTGCGCCAAGGCAAGGAGATCGCCTGGTATTGGGACCTCTGGGAGAAACTCGGAAGTGCACCAACCCTGTTCAGACGCATCGACAAACGCGAGGAGGAGAAAATGCACAAACAATATGAAGATGAGCCACGACGCATCGAACATGCAGACGATGCCACTATCACCTTCACCATCGCACTGCATGGCCCTCATGCTTGGGAAATGGTGCTGGAAGATAGTCGCCGCTATCACAGCATCAGCCATGGGTGGGCTACTGATGATCCACACGGTTGGGAAGATGCCATCGCGCCCGTGCTGCGTCAGTTCTTCGGCAAAGCGTTAACCCCGCGGCGTGCAGCGCTCAAAGTCCTCGGCGAGCACGCCGCGGTGCTGGCATCTGGCGAAGCTCCATAAGTTCACCCCTTTGCCCATGAGATCGTCATGACCATTCAGTTCTCAAAACAACCGATAGCAGTGCTTTCTGATGGCCTCCCCAAAATGGGGTCAGGCCTCGTTTGCACCAATTTCGCAGCCATTGCTGCCGGTGCGTTGATCCTCGCTGGTATTGTGGGATGGACCACAGGAAGCAATCGTCCGCTACAGGCTAAGGCTTCTACCGCAATTGAAGCCCAGATCGACAAGGAATTGCCCATCGAGGAGTGCGCAAACTAAAAATTGGAAGTGCACGAACCCTGGTCAGACGCATCGACAACCGCAAGGAGGCGAAAATATACAAACAATATGAAGGGGAGCCATGGCGCATCAAAGATAAACACTGACCCCGTACGCTTGGGGTTCCCCAAACACCCGACGTAGGGCTGCGATCTGCACTGCGAGGTTGCTCTCCTCGACAGTGAGACCGGCCCAAGCGACGTCCATCAGCGCGTCCTTGGAAACCGGGATACCCCGTTGCTCCACGAGCACGCGCAGCAGTGCGACGGCACGGTGGCCCAACGAAATGGGCTCGCCGCCGCGGAACAATGTGTCCGTCTCCGCATCAAGGCGCAACGGACCGAGGATGTACGTTGCGGCCATCTCCCGATCTAGCGCCAGTTCAGAAACGCTTAAGAACTTTTTCAGCGCAGTTTCATGACTTCCGGCCGGTCCGGGCTCAAATTGCTACGGCCTGACGACGGACGCTTCGCATCATGGTGCGTATCGTGCGTCCATGGTGCGTATCGTGCGTCAAGGCAAGAAGATCGCTCGGTATTGGGGACCTCTGGGAGAAACTCAAATGCGCAAGATCAGTTTGGTCGCCGCAATTGCGTTAATGCTCGCTGGTGTCGGAGTTTGGGGCACCTCGACCACTCCGGCGCGTATCGACGTGCCAGCCGGCGCACAGATCAATCCGTTGCAGATCATGATGGGCGCAAGGCACCTGCCTGTTGCCCATTATGACGATTACTCCCTGGTGTTCAATTGAGCGCCCGGGCCTGTTGGCGCGTGGAACCCGAACACGGAAATTCGTCACGAGGGTACAGGTCATGTTGAATTCTGCAGCAATCGCACGGCCATTACGAGTTTCAGAGATGTATCGCGACCCGTGCCGCGTGGACAATGCCGGACCGAAAGTGGTGCAGCTTCTCGATAGAGTCCGCGATCAGAACGCAAACTCGACTTCACCACTTAATCGATACATCGAAGGTTGGGCGCAGACCGACTTGGAAAAGATCCTCGATGCGACCGCCTCGAGCTATCGGTTCACTGATCCGTTCGTCGGAAGTTTCGATGCCCGGTCGCTGCACAAATACTTCGATCTCTTGCAGGACAGACTCTCCTGTACAGGAGCGATCAGTCGGCGCGAGCTCGCTTTCTTCCTGCAAGGCCCAATGAAGCTGCGGTCGCATAAGGAACTTCAATTCTGGCGCGAGGCGCCACGGATCGGGCTCACCGGGGTGGCCGAGATCGAAATCGGAGAACGAGGCGTCGCAGCCGAACGCGTTGCATACGACCTCAACTTGGCGTCCGAGATATTGTGCTGCGCCTTGGCCTTGCGCTCATCCGTCTCGCGTGCGCCGGAGAAACGGTCGCAGCGGGCACGCTTCCGGAACCGATTGAACCCACACTGAAGATCAGGTCCAACATGAGCAAGCAACCCTTCGTCATCACCCCGAAGAATTACCCGCGTCCGCTCAAAGTCCTCGGCGAGCACGCCGCGGTGCTGGCATCTGGCGAAGCTCCATAAGTGCACTCCTTTGCAACATGAGACCGTCATGACCATTCAGTTCTCAAAACAACCGATAGCAGTGCTTTCTGATGGCCTCCCCAAAATGGGGTCAGGCCTCGTTTGCAGACTCGTTTGTGCCCGGGACGATCCCGGCATCCGCACGTGGCTCATCGACCTCGATGACGCTCAACTACAGTCGGGCCTCGGCCTGACAGTAGAAGACATTGCCGTCCTGCGCGCTGGTACGAAAACAGCATCGCCCTTGCGTTAAGAAAAACGATTCTGGGAGAACAGACGTGCAAGGCTTGGAGAGCGGGCGTGAATCCTGCGCAACACAGGATAGTGGATACCCGCACCAGCCGTTATGCCGGAACCTACGCGCGTTGGCAGCGCGATCCCGAGGGTATCGGTGGTGCGCTGCGTGCGAAGGGCGAGCGCGCTTAACTTCCCGTCATTCCGGGGTGCCAGCGAGAGTTCTAAAATGTCCATCACACTCACAGCCAGAGAAGCGCGTCCCGCAAGTGGTCTAATTCTTCTCACCATGTCGCTCGGTGTGCTGATCGCGCAGATTGACACGTCTGTCGTCAATCTTGCGGTCAAACCGATCGGCACGGATTTGAAGGCCAGCGTGACTGAGCTGCAGTGGATCGTTGATGTCTACAACTTCGTCTACGCAAGCCTGCTTCTCACAGCCGGAACACTCGCCGATCTGTACGGACGGCGTCGCATCTTTGCGCTTGGGATCGCGCTGTTCACGTTGGGGACGGTGGTGTGCGGGCTAGCGCCCGACGTGCCCACCCTCGTTGCCGGCCGCGCCGTAGCCGGTCTTGGCGCTGCCCTGGAAGTGCCGGCCTCCCTTGCGATCTTAACCATCGCGTATCCGGACACAAAGGAACGCACCCGCGCGCTGGGAATCTGGGCGAGCTGCTACGGGATTGCCATTGTCATTGGTCCGACCGCCGGCGGCGCGCTTGTCGATGCGTCCGGCTGGCGCAGCATTTTCCTTCTGATCATTCCCTTCTGCCTCGTGACGCTTGTTTTGGTCATGACCGTGGTGCCGGAATCGAGCAACCCGCAAGGCCGCCGGCTCGATCTTCCGGGGCAGGCGCTTGCGATTGCCTCGCTCGGCAGCCTTTCACTCGCAGCGATCGAGGGGCCGCGCTGGGGCTGGGCTTCGACCGGAAGCGTGGCTGCGTTTTCGCTCTCGGTCGTGGCGGCGGCGCTGTTTCTGCGCCGCCAGGCGGGTGCAACCGACGCGGTGGTCCCGCTGCCCATGCTGCGCCACCGCGTGTTTGCGGCTTGCCTTGCTGTGGCTACCGCGATGAACTTCGGCGCCTACGCGATGCTGTTCCTCACCCCCCTTTATTTCCAGACCACGCGCGGCGCTTCGGCACTGGATGCTGCAGTCGTGCTGCTGCCGATGTCCCTGAGCTACATGGTAACATCGCAGCTCTCAGGCCGCATTGCTAACAAACTCGGGCCTCGCGTTCCCATGACGGCTGGCATGGGGCTGATGGGACTCGGCCTGCTCGTCCTGGCCCTGATCCCGCTCAACGACAGCCTCGTACTGATCGAGAGCGGGTTGCTCGCCATCGGCTGCGGGCTCGGTCTCAATGTCGGACCGATGAATGCGGTGGCGGTGGCAAACGTACCGGCGGCGCGATCAGGCACCGCATCGGGTCTCGTCAATACCGCCCGGATGGTGGGTGCAACGCTCGGCGTGGCGGTACTCGGCGCGGTGTTTGCGACGCATGTTGCGCAGGGCGTCGGCACCCAGGGGCTCGCGCCAGCCTATCTAGTCGGTGGGATCGGCGAGCTGATCGGAGCGGCCGTGGCGTTTGCGTTCATCCGCTGTGACTCATTGCGCCGGGCGGCGCAATGAGGACGGGAGTGAAAAAGCGCGGCTATGTTTCAGTTTTGAGGAAACGCCCAGGGAGAACTGCCATGGAACTGGCAACGACGCCGATGACGGCCGACAAGCAGGTCAAGCGTCACCCCATTGTGCAGGAGATGCAGGAGAGCATCCAAGCTTTCAGAGCGATTGGCGCCGAGATTGAGCTGCAGCCGATCTTGGATTATCTCGCCTCAAGAGAGCTGCGAGAAGCTGGCAGCGGCAACATTTTGGCGCCAGACGGCAAATGACGAAGACCGAGGCGACTACCGAGTCCGCGTCACGCTCGCGCTCTGAGATAAACGATCCGAGAGCGGAAATCGTTGACCCCCGATATCGCGGCGCGGCTGCTCGATCGCGGCGTGGATGGCGGGGGCGTTTGGATTCACGAGCCGCTACATCAACCGCCTTCGGCGTTAATCCACCGCCGCCGAACATTCCCGCCGCTATCGCGCCCGCCGGCGTGATGATGAGATAGTGCGTTGGAGGCTTCCATGCGGACCGAGTTTATCGACACCTTGATTATCGGCGGTGGCCAGGCCGGACTGGCAATGAGCCATATGCTTAGCCAGAGAGGTCGCCCGAATATCGTGGTTGAGAGGCACCGGATTGCCGAACGTTGGCGGACGGAACGATGGGACGGTCTTCGGTTCCAATTTGCCAACTGGTCGATTCAATTGCCCGATTTCCCATTCCCACATGCCGACCCTAACGCATTCGCAACGAGCGATGAGATTGTGAGATATCTCACCGCTTATGCGAAGTTCGTTGGGGCATCGGTTCGTTGTGGCGTTACCGTTCAGTCGCTGCGACGCCGTGATTTCTCAGTTGGTTTTGTTGCAGAGACGTCGGAGGGCCGGATCGAAGCAGCGAATGTTGTTGTAGCGACTGGTCCTTACCAGCGTCCCATAACCCCAACACTGTTGTCGAACAACGCCACGGTCTTTCAGGTGCATGCAAGTCGCTACCGCAGACCGGAACAGCTTCCTCCTGGAGCGGTACTGGTGATCGGCTCAGGCGCCTCTGGCGTACAAATTGCCGAGGAACTCCTCCGTTCGGGACGCCAGCTCTACCTCTCGGTGGGGCGGCACCGTCGGATGCCGCGCCGATATCGTGGCCGCGATCTGACCTGGTGGCTATCGGCCCTCAGATTGGACCAGACACCTGTCGAGAAACGCGGGCCAGACCGTTCATTGCCACTGATCACCGGTGCTTATGGCGGTCACACCATCGACTTCCGACAGCTGGCCGCGCAGGGCGTGAGGCTGCTGGGTCACCTACGAGCCGCACATGATGATTGGCTGGAATTTGCGCCAGATCTTGCCGCCAGTCTGGCGCATGGAGATGCCGCGTATGCAGGCTTCTTAGATTTGGTGGATGCCCACGTTGAACGCAACGGATTAAACGTGCCGCATGAGCCTTCGGCTCGCACGAACCCCCCAGATCCAGGCGATCTTATTGAGCCTCTCCGAGCACTCAATCTTCGCGCCGCCGGCATTGGCTCGGTAATCTGGGCTACAGGCTACCAATTTGATCTCAGTTGGATTGCCGTTCCTGTACTAGATACGCGCGGGGAACCTCTTCATCGGCACGGCATAACCGATGTGCCGGGCATGTATTTTATTGGTCTGCAATGGTTATCAAAAATGAACTCTTCGTTCTTGTCTGGAGTGGGAGACGACGCCGCCCGGCTCGCAGACCATATCGCCGGACGTCGCAATCGAGTCGCCGCATGACGAGGAGCCCGGGCGTCATCGAAGCCGATGCCAGCCGTTATCATTGGCAAGACCGGGGTCGCGCAGGCCCTGCCGCCTAGTGAAAATGATTTAAAATCAAATATTCAAGTTTTGTGAAACGTCCGCGCCAACCACCTTTATGAAACGTGCGCGGGAGAAAAAAACAAGCAGGTTCTCTTTAGCAAGTGGTTGTAAAATCGTTCCCTTACGTCCTGACTGATCCTCGCCAATTCGAATTCTGCAATCCGGCCCTGCGGGGATCGAATGCAAAGCAGGTGTTCGATTTTTTGCCCCCCGCACCCGAACCAGATTCAAACAGTCACGCTAACTTGAATATTTGATTAATATCTCCGATTACACCGGCATGATTTCGGATTTCGCCTCGGCAGCGAACAACGAGTTTGCCGTCCCGGCGACGTCGTGGTCATTCCGGGAGGCGCGGAGCACGAGGCATGGTTTCGCGAAGACACCGAGGTGATCGATTTCTTCGCACCGCCGCGTGAGTACTTCCTGGTGGGCGGCAAACCCGCCTACATGAGCGAAGGCTGAACACTGCCCTGCTCAGCGGCCGTTCACGGAGTGCCTATGCGCTGCGAGGTGAATACCCTTGTGATCTGATGCGTCGGGGTAGGCCAATGGAAAAACTGACAAACAGCGCACACGATCGCGTAATTTTGTTCTGCGTCGCGACTGCCACTGACTACGCCGCGGTCGGGATCACCGTCCCTCCGAGACTGCTCGCGCAGGCCAATGAGGTGATCGAATGATCGGGCGCCGCGATTTCATAACGCTGCTCGGCGGTGCGGCGACGTGGCCGCTGGTGGCGCGCGTGCAACAGGCGGGAAAGCTACCGACCATTGGATTTCTGGGCGCGCGGATGCTTCGGCCTTCAATCCATGGACGGCTGCTTTCGTCGCACACCTACGCGAACGGGCTGGATCGAGAATCGTAACGTCGCGATCGAGTATCGTTGGTCGGGGCCGCACCGAGCGTTATGCCGAAATTACGGCCGAGTTCGTGCAGTCGAGGTAATTGTCACCGTCAGTAGCGCTGTTTCCGCGGTAAGGCAGGCAACATCGGTCATCCCCATTGTCTTTTTGCGGTGGCAAATTGACACGGTCGGTAGCGGTTTATGCTTAAAGCCCCCTGAAGATCGTCACCGTTTCCCACAATCGGTCAGAGCCTGCACGACCGCCGCCACAATCGGGGCATCGACAGGACCGCGAATCCGCAACCGCGCTCCAGTCTTAAACTCCACTTCGATCACTCCCGGCGATAGCGGCAACTTGGTTCTCGTCGCAGCATCTGTTGGGACCTCTAACGTTAACGATGCAAACCGCGCAGCCCCATGCAATTGCCGGCGCCAGCGAAACAGCTGGCTCGCGTGTATTCCAGCCTCGCGAGCGACTGCCGACGCAACTGCACCAGGCTCCATCGCCGCTGCAACGATGCGCTCCTTCTCGGCTCTCGACCATCTCCGGCGCTGCCGAACCGAAGTCACTATCTCGGCCTGCGTCTTCGTCATCGGATCGCCCCCAATATCCAATCTCTGAACCTTTCCATAACTAGGGCGAGCTGATTAACTGGGGCGAGCTGGAGAGGCAAAGGCTTAACGTCTCAATAGTCTTCGAAGCCCCTCACCCCTGCCCTCTCCTCTAACTAACGGGAGATGGAGCCCACCAAAATCGCGCCGTCATCTCCACGTCATTGCGCGTTCACACGTGTTCGCGCAAACCACTCCTCGCCCGAAGCTACGCCTAAGCCGTTATTCTTGCTTTGCACTTGTTCTGTATCAGCCAAAATTTCCTGAGAGGATACACGGCCTCGCAGCAGTAGTTTGATGGTCATCATGGCGATCCGCAAATCAAGCCACAGCGATGCATTGCGGACATACCACTCGTCCAACTTTTCTTTTTCCTCTTTGGTTACGAGCTTGGCGCCATTGACTTGGGCCCATCCGCTGATACCCGGGCGAACCGAAAGTCTTATCGACGTGTTCGTGGGCTGATCCTCCGGGAGCAGGGGTCGAGGCCCGATCAAGGACATCTCGCCAAACAGCACATTCAACAGTTGCGGCAATTCATCGAGACGCGTCGCCCGCAGGAATCGGCCAACTGCGGAAGGTCGTCTGCTGCCCGTCGTCGGGTGCCCAGTCGAATCAAACGGCGCTTTTAATGTTCGAAATTTATAGATCAGAAAAGGCCGACCCTTCCGGCCAAGCCGTTCCTGCCAGAAAAAAATTGGTGGTCCTATGTCTAACAGAACTAGCACGCCCGCGAGCACTAGAAGCGGGAAGAAAAGCACGATGAGTGCAAGCGAACCGACAATGTCGATCCAGCGTTTCAGCCGGAAGAATGGCGGCAATGCGAACGTCGGGCCACTCTCGACCGGCTTGGGGGTGACAGCTGGTGCGGTCGTTGGTTTCCGCTCGCTTAAACCAATCATGCGGGGCAAGAAAGTTAGTTCAATTTGACGCTTTTTGCAGATGCGCTCGACCTCATGCAGCACTGGCGCGCTCAAAAAGTCTGCTTCACCTGCGATCACGATCCGGTCCGTTCCGATACCGTGAATCGCAAACTCGCTCACAATCGCTTCGAGTTCGTGAGGCGCTCCAAGTACCTGCACCGCTGAAATGGCTCGGCCGATCATCGCTGCGTCCTCATCCAGCACGGCAATGACGCGCTGTTGCTGGGGAGCGTGGGCGTTAAGCAATTGTATGAAAGACGAGGCGAAACGATTTGCTCCGATTAAGATGATGCGCTCCCGACGATACTGATGCTCAGGCGGATCATTGTCTTCGCTGGCCACGATGCGCACGAAGACTCTGGCCGCGAGGAGCCCACCCGCGAGCAGCAATCCATGAATGAGCGGCATTGAGCGTGGGATGCCATCGAGACGCGTAAGCGTGAACAGCACGGCGAAAGTCATGAGTTCGGCAAAAAGCACTGCCTCCGCGATATCCAATGCCTCGTGCACCGAGAAATAACGCGTCATCCCGTCTTGGAGCCTAAAGGCGAAGAATGCTAGGATGGCAAATCCCGCAGAAAGCACCCAATAATTGGCAATCACACTCCAGTCGGCGGCGACGTCAACATCACGCAAAAGCAAAGCCAAGATTGGAGACACTAAGGCCCAGAATAAGTCCCAAATCGATAGGTAAATTCTGCTACCACTACGCGATGTTGGAGAATGCACTCGCACTTATCAACTCCTAGTACCGAATGGGCCCTTCTGGGATGACCCACGACCTCTTGCTGTTCGCACGGGTGATCCCGTTGTGCTCGGGAACTAGAGTGGATTCAGTTTCCCCACATACCGGCAATTTCTCGATTGAAAGCCGGGCGGCGAACTTACGGCGTTGACTCCGGCTGCCGCCATATAAGCCGGCAGCTTTTTCCTCGACGTATTCGAGGATCTTGGTTCGGGCCCGCGGTGGCAGCTCCGGCGCGGCCAGCATACGATTGATGATCGACGCTGAAAGGCCGGAAGCTTTATGGTCAGCCTTACGAATGGTCCAAGCGGTGCTTCGAGAGAGCCCCAGTGCTTCGGCTTGCTCGTCGAGTGTAAGGAACCCAGCGGATTTAACCGCCTCAGCTAGTTCTCTGATTTTGGAGGACTGTCGCGCCTTCATTCTGGCGGTGGGCAGGAGCGGCCGCTGGGTCCGTGCCTGCACACGCGCGGCTGAGGACAGGCGGAACGCATCCGATGAGTGCGAATCCATGCATCGTTTCCCTCTAAATTGGCCGCAGGGAGCCCCTGTAATCGAATGTTCGCTGCCGTGAGCACGAACGCCTGTCCGAACGCGTCATTGTTGATGTATCACTCCCGCTCGCTGGGCGGATGAGCGCCGGCGTGTAAAAGCGGTCCGACAGAGTTGAGCGAGACCCAAACGGCAGCTTGGCCTGGGGTCCGCGCGCAGGAGTGGGCCTTTAGTCTGGATTATGCGCCTGATTGACGATAGCAGTGAGTGCAATTTTTTGGACAACCTATGTCAATGGCTGATAAAAAAAGCTGCGATCTTGCGCGTTGATAAGTACGCTAACCACAAAACTTACATGCGCGAATAATGCGCCGTGGACGCGCGGCTAAGCCGTGTACTTCATAAATCGCGATTGTTCGGCAATCGCTGGCTGCCGCGAGGATTATGTCCACGTCTGTTAGATTACCGAGGGACGTATTGAATTGATTGATGGCACTAGGACTAAACGTAAGATAGTTGGTCCATCAAACGTTCCGAGATTGAAAGTAGTTAGGTCCTGAAAGATAAAGTCTGCTCGTCCCTGTGCAGGCGCCAACATTGTTGCAATGCATATGGCCCAGCTTCGATTTCATGCCAGTCACCCTCTGGACGAACCACCGCAGCCCTAGCATTATCTTCTGATGGACATGCGGAGTTGCGCCGTCGCGGCCACCGGGTAGCCGACTATTGCAAGTACGTTCCTCCTATACGTCCTGGCCGTGGAGTTGCTACTGGCCCTGGGCATCGTCGCCATCATCACCGTGTTGGCCTACGTGGCTGTCCATGCAGTGATGGCCTAGGCACCCAACAAGACCACCACAGCCCGCGTTGAGATGAAGGCGCGGGTTACCCGCTGGAGCAACCAGCTCAACAAGCTCTCGGACGAGATTGCCGACTGGTCACTGACCAGCCGCAACCCCACCGTCGCGCTACAGACCGGCGGCCATAGCGCTTCCGACGGGTGATGGCCCTTGGTGCGCAGTGATCGTAAGTACTAATTAGAGCCTATGGCTTATAGGTTGTGCCTATGGCTTATAGTTGTGTCGGGACCCGGCGTGGCCCTGGGCCTGATCGGCAACCAGGCGTGGGGTGACCTGTTCGTCAGCCCACAGGAGCCCAAGCAATGAACGACCCGTGGGCCTGGGGCCTGGCCTTCCTGCTGGGCGTCATCGTCGGCCACTACTTCAGCACGGTGTGTCCATGGTAGCCCGCCTGTTCCGCCGGGGTGGTTCTGGGAGCTTCTACTGTGGCTCCTAGTGCTGGAGCTTTGCCAGGGTGGTCGGCGGATAGGCAGCGAGCGGCCCTCACGTCAATTCCCCCGAACAGGGACCGTAGCTCCAGCAGGTGCTGGAGCGGCTATCGGGATTGTTGCAGCAGATTGTTTCCGGTTAGCTTGTTAACACGTAACACGCAGAGAGGAGTTGAGGCGTGGCCAAGACTGGGATGAAATCCGAGCAGTTCGATATTCACCCCCGACCCCTCCGCGAGAATGGCCGTCAAACGTTCGGCCGATCTCACTGGAGGGGGCGTTGGCCTCTTAAGGCATCGATCCCGCAACAAACAAGCTCTACTAGGACGGTAAGGAGGTCGTGGTCCGTGACCGTGTTCGCTTGGGCGGCTGGGCGAACTTCCTCGCAATCCTTGTCGCCTTGCGTTCGAGACTTTCATTGTGGAGCTTGGCAACGCGCTGAATTGGTTTCCAGAATAAGACGGCCCTTGTCTTTCCACGCAGGACGGAGGCAATGTGCCTCAACGGCTGGCAACATATCGGCATTGCGGCGTCGGTCGTTTGGGCGATAGGTGCGCCCATCTACATGGAGTTTGTTCACGCGCGAGACGGGGGCCTGTCCATCGTGGGGGTGGGGTAGCGCAGACCGGCGCCGGCCACCCAGCCGGCACAGCCGGCCGCAGCCACGCGGACACCCAGCCTGCCCCCGCAGCCTGCTGCGCTGGAGGAGCGTATCGGCCTCGTGACTCACTATTGTAGCCACCTGTCAGTCGCGACGCTGAGGCTAGAGTCCGGTACGACACTGCGCGTTGGCGACATGAACATTGCATGCATGCCCCCCGACCGGAGGGTCACATGACAAGCTACATCGCACGACGAAAATTCTTAGCCACGCTGAGCGGCAGAGGAGCTTCGATCTAACGGCCGCAAGGTTGAGGCGGAGGCGGCTTTACGCGCAGCGACGCGCGCTGATAGCTGACCGATACAGTCGTGCCGGAGAAGCAAACAGTTAAAATGCTGAGTTGCTCGAGCTTAAATAAAATAATGGCGCGCAACAATGCTGGCAGCCGCCTTCTGGATCGGTGACGGACCATCAGTCCCGTGCGGGGACATCGCAAGATGCAACAAAGGCTGCAATCCGCCGTATCGCCATGGGCTCGGCCAGAAGTGGCGCGTGACCCTGATCCGGTATGACGACGACTTCGAGCTGACCACGGCGTACCAGCATCGCATTCACAGTACTCGAGGCCAGCATATCTGAATTGGCGCCGCGGATAACCATAAGCGGGATGTGGGCCAGCGCGTCAAACTGGTCCCAGAGAGTCGGGAGCCGTTCCAGACTGAGGCCTCGCAACGCTCGGGCGAGCTTCAGATCGTGATTGGGCATGAGCGCACCTCGGTGCTCGCGCCAGGTGCGCTGGGCAAACGCGATCCAATCCTGAGGTGCAAGCTTCGTGACTGCGCCTCGAATAACCAGCGCAGG
>Ga0306921_10003170_pt1 | contig 16664 bp, 28 predicted proteins | sample sta12Cox44000080_FD_203760 | JGI IMG/M metagenome (GOLD analysis project Ga0306921, IMG submission 203760) | Lab enrichment of tropical soil microbial communities from Luquillo Experimental Forest, Puerto Rico - statoxic.12C.oxic.44.000.080 (v2)... | ecosystem: Environmental > Terrestrial >...
AGAAGGACTCGTGCCAATGCGTTGCTGACCACTTGGGCAGAAGTGCAGTCCGGCGCGACCAGACCGGTTGTCACGAAGCATGAAAGCATGGCGAGCCGAAACATGCGAGACAGGCAGTACATTTCAATACCTCCCCTGCAGAACGGGTGTAGCCACTGACCACACCCGCGCCAATCACTTCTTGCCGCCCCGTCCCGCTTCCCGCGCCCCGGATTCGGCATGTGTTCGCTCAATCGGGGCCGAAGGCTGCGCATGTTTTGCCCTGGTTTGAGGCATCGCCGCGATTTTACCGTGATGGAGGATGCCGATAGCAGTATCGGACAGATTACCAAGGCAAAAGGCCGTTTCTATTTACCGCAGTGCTTGACTTGCGGGAAGCGCTCATCAATTGCTTCCATAATCTCTCCGCCCATCGCACGGCGTCCGCAATCGCACTCACCGTCGCGGGGACTCTTCGTCCGCCCTCAAACTACGTCGGCGGCTACAAGATATTGCTTTAGACGGGGGTACTTGCCAGTTTGCAATGAGTGCGACGATTTTGTAAATGCCCATTGCGCGTCCAGATAAGCAGGTCAGCTCCATATTGAGTAAATAACAGCCTATCATCCATCAAAGACTTTCCCTATTCCTCTACTGTGGCATATGCGGCTCGACGGAATCGAAGCACGATTGATAAGTGCAAGAGTCGGTACGATCCCGCCCGCTATGCATCCAAACCAAGTCACAACTGATTGTGCGCTGCATCACCGCGCCGACTCATGTGGACGTGGTGTGGGACGAGGCCATGGCCCATCACACCGAGGAACTGGAATGCGGACGCTCAGTGGAGAAGTTTCCGCAGATCGTTTCTGTTTTACTCCAGTCAGCGCGAGTTTTCAGACCACCTTGTGGAATCCCGATGGCAACACAATCGGGGCTGAATGGGGCTACAACACAGGCTCAGGCGCAGGGGGCTTCAACTCGGGAATCGGGTCCTCTGGGTTGGACATCTTCGGCCAAGGGAATTTTGGCTGCGGCGGAAGCCGCCAGAACGTTGGCGGGTTCCAGTGGGGCCTGGTTCCGAATAGCTACGCAGGTCAAAAGATCGGCGGGAAGACCGCCCCAACGGTGATCGCCAACACTGGCGTATTCAATCTCACAATCAGTGGCGCGCCATTAGATCTGGGCCAACTCGGGTGCGGCTCCAGGCACCTCAAACAACGAAGCCAACTTCAATGGTTCCGTTCCCGACGGTGGTATGACGCTCATGCTGTTAGACGGCGCTCTGGTCGGTCTTGCGACCCTGCGCCAGAGGATGAGTTCACGCAGCCGCTCAAGCGCCGCCACTGGTCGGTGGCTCTTCGCCGCTCCGTAAAGCAGTTCATCGCAGTGGGTGTGAAATTCAATCGGCACCGAGTGTGAGCCCGGTGCTCCCATCGCCGCGGCCATTCGTTCTATAGAACGCGTGGTGGCGTTGCCCATGGGCGCTTGGCTGTCGATTTGACTGCGCTCGCTCTTGGCATCTGTCTGGTGAACATGCGAAAGGCGCGCACGTCGCCCTCCCCATGTTGAAACACCGGCAGGTGTCCGTGGGCGTAATAGACCACCCCCTCTCTCTTTTCCACCGCAATCTGTTTGTTGATCTCGGTAATGCCGGCAGGAAATATGGGGAAATTGCAGCTGTGGCATTCCACTCTCTTATCCGATAGCCACACCCTTTGGCAACATACTTTTTAGGATCATTCTGTTTTCATCGATGACCTGAAATGACTGGTCGAGATCAGGAGATCTGACCTTGGTGTCTGTCCCTTGCGAGCGCTGTGCGGTCGAGTGGCCGGCTTACGCCGGCCACTCGAAGTGCTTACGGAAGATAATAGCGGAAGGCGCTGAGGACCATGTTCTGGATCGCCTCTGGCTGCCCACCTATGCCTGACCAGGTGTCGCGCGTGACATAAGAGTATTGGGCACCCAACTGGAGCTTGCCCTTGGGCCCGTTGTAGAACCTGTACCAAAACATTGCTGTGCCCTCGAAGATTGCGCGCGTGTTTCCCGCGCAGTTGGCGAGCGCACCAGGACCGAAGCCGTTGGCCAACGTCGGCAGCGTCTCGGTTCCGCATCCCGTATTAACGAACAGGGGCGATCCGTATCCGACCGGCTTGCCGTTGTAAAGGGTAGACTGGCGACCTGCGTACTCGCCGCCGCCATACAAATTTAGGTCCCACTTCGGTGTGTGATACTCAACCGAGAGTAGGCTCTGATACGACCGGACGAGGTGTTGATAACCATTTCCGTTTACCGTCGAATCAGGTAGTTGGGCAGCTCCGTAACGGCCAACTCCGTTTCCCCCCAGGAAATGGACACCGATTTCGAGGTGCTTTTGGGCCACGAACCAGCGGGCGTTGGCGCCGAATCCTCCCCCTGTCGTGTTGGTGTTATACGCGCCGGCAGCGGATGGCGTGGCGGCGCTAGCGTTGGGGTAGATGCGCGTGCGGAAAACGCTGGCTATGCCGAAGATTTCGTAATGTCCGAGGCCAGGTTCGAACACCATCTTGGTCACGAAATCCGGCGAGACGTTTGCCGAGTAATTGGCGAGCGAATTATAGCCGCCGCTGCTGCCGTTACCGGGGCCGCCGATCAGGAAGTTGTAGGACAAGGGGCACGTGGCGACGAAACCCGTCGGACTTTTCGCAGAACTAACAAGGGTGGATCCATTGGGGCATGGCGACAGTGAATAGCCCGGCACGCCACTGGCTGTCAGCACGGTCTGTGCGTTCTCCACCGACATGCCCAGCCAGACTTTGTTGTTGAGGCTCTTGGTCACGCGAACTCCCCACTGCCGCAAATAACTGAACCCCACGTTGTACTGGGTGTCGATAACCTGTGGACTCACCCAGGTGAGGGGATCGAGGCCGGACTTCATCTCCGTCGCCAGGCTCCACATCTGGCCGCCCGCAACTGACCAGCCATTGTGGAAGGCAGCCTGGCTGAAGAGCTGCCTCTGCCGAAGCACATAACTGTTGCTTTGATTGTTGGTCGAGGCAACGCCGACGCCCAGAAAGTCGGCTTCGTAGTAGCCAGTCAGAACAGTCTCACCCCAATTGCCTTTCGCCAATAGTGAGATGCGCGAGGCGCGTCCGGAACCGTAGAAATCAGAGGTGCGCGCCTGCCCTGCGGCAGAGAACGGGACGGCGTTAAATTGAGTGCCAATGTCACTGAACATTGCATGCGAACGCCAAACTGTGCTGGCCTGCAGAAAACCGCCGGGGGTAAGCGTGATGCCCTTGAAGTGAATGGCCAGAGGACTCTCCAAGTCACCAACCCGATTCTCGGTTTCGGTGAGCGACTGGACGGTGCTGGCGTTGGTGGCTTTCAAGTCGGTAACTTGATGCTGCAGGTCCGCGATCTCATCGGCGTTCTTCGGCGATTGCGCCAATGCCGCCTTCTCGGCTTCTGCGGCGGCGGCTTGCGCTTGGCCCACCTGCTGCTGCAAGGTCTGGATGGCCTGGTCGCGCGCCCGAATCAGCTGCTGCGACTGCTGTTGCATCTGTTGCAACTGCTGAATCTGTTGCTGCTGGGCGGCAATCGCGTCTTTCAGTTCCTGGATCTCGCTTGAACTGGATCGGGACGCACTCGTGTGAGAGCGGGTTTTGGGTGTGGATGCGACGCTGTCAGTTTGCGCGAAAACGCTGGTTGCAACCAGTGCCAGCAGTGCCAGAACGAGTGGCCTTGTCATTGCTTCTCCTTAACGAGCCTCGGGAGTGGTAATTCTCTAAAACGCGAACCAGGACAAAGCCGGAGGAACCTTATTACTTCAAGCACACCCCGACTTTCCCCACTTAGGCGGGACCCGAGTCCCGCACTCTCGCTAAACTTCAATAGATTTTGAGGTCATTACAGTATGTCTATGGATTTTATCGACATTTGCGGCACAAAAAATAGCTACCCCGTCAGAATCCAGCTCCAGAACCGCGCCGCCGTCTTCGGCGGGAATGTACTGGTCTCGTCTCCAATCGCTGCCAATGAGTACATGATTCTTCGCTTACGTTGCTGGGGTTAAGCCCCACCTGTGTTGCAAACGCCGTTCCATGGTCTTGAACATCAAGCCGTCCACGATGTATCCGATTGCGATGATTAAGATCATCACGGCAAGCACCTGGCTCATGTCGTTCAGGTCGCGCCCCATCATCAACAGTTGACCCAGTCCCAAGCTGACGAAGATCATTTCCCCCGCAATGAGCGAGCGCCAGGCAAACGCCCAGCCCTGCTTAAGCCCGGTCAGCAGATAGGGAAGGCTGGCGGGAAACAGCACAAACAGAAACAGTTTCAGCCCATGTGCGCCCAGGTTCCGTCCGGCCATCGCATAGATCTTCGGCATCTGTTTTCGCCCGGTCTCCATGCTGATCGTCACAGAAAGCACAGACCCCATAACAATCACGAACAGAATCGCCTTCTCGGAGAGCCCGAACCAAAGGACCGCCATGGGCAGCCAGCAAATGCTGGGCAGGCTCTGCAGGCTCACAAAGTGCCCACCCAAGGTCTGTTCCAGAAAATCGCTGGTGGCCATTAACAGTCCAAGCAGTACTCCAATAGCGACCGAGAGCGCGTAGCCCACAGCGATGCGCTTCATGCTGACGGCGATCGCAATCCAGAAGCTGTGATCGGCAAATCCCGCCCACAGGGATAGCAGCACTTCCTTCGGAGGAGGAAATAGGTACGGCGGCCAGATGTGCAGGCGCGCCGCGCCACCAGAATCCAGGCTCCGATCGCGATTGCATAGAACGTGACTTGTCTGCCGACTGATTTCATGACGAAATCCGGTACTCCTGCTCCAAGCTCTTGTTGATCTCCTCCCGCAGATCGTCGAGGATTTCTTTTGCGCATCGGGAGACCGCCGGATGCTCAATCTGACGCGGTCGAGGTTGATCCACCACGAACTCGCGCTTGATGCGCCCAGGCCGGAACGTGAACACCACAACCCGGTCACCCAGCCTTGCGGCTTCGCGCACGTTATGCGTAACGAAGATGATGGTGCGCCCCGTCTGTTCCCAGATCCGTTCCAATTCATCGTGCAGCAGGTCTCGCGTCTGGGCGTCCAAGGCAGCGAACGGCTCGTCCATGAGCAGGACATCTGGCTCGGTGGCGAGCGCACGGGCCAGGGCCACCCGCTGACGCATTCCGCCGGAAAGCTCATGGATATAGCTGTTCGCAAACTGCGACAGTTGCACCAGACGCAGGTAGTACCCGACCTTTAACTTACGGTCTGACTTGGGAACGCCCTTCATCTTCATGCTGAATTCCACGTTGTCAGCGACCGTTAGCCAGGGGAAGAGCCCCAGCTCCTGGAAGATCAGAATGCGGTCTGTGCCAGGAGCATGTACCGGCTCGCCGTCGATCAGGACACTGCCCGAACTAGGCTGCTGCAGCCCGGCAATCAAGTGCAGAAGCGTGGACTTGCCGCACCCCGAAGGCCCGACAATGCAGAGAAACTCGCCGGCTTTGACCTGCAGATTGATGTGGTCAAGCGCCAGCAGAGGCGAACCGTTCGTTTTGTATTCCAGCGTAATGTCTTGCACCGCAACTTTAGGTATCTGCTCGTTAACAGCGGTCTGCAAGCTCTGTTCCGTGGCCGCGCCCGACCGCGACCAGGCGCCGAGGCGTGAGGGTACGAAGCTGTTGGCACCACGCAAGCGTTGCGGCGAGGTCGTCATTGCACTGCCTTTCTTTTCTTTTCCGCCAGCACCTGGTTTAGCAAACTCAGCTCATACAATCCCGACAGGTCAGGCATCTGCCGCCCGAGGAAGCCCGCATCGAATGCAAAGCGTGCCGACGTCACTAGCGAAGTCCGGATCGGGTCGTACGTCACCTCGAATCGGCCGAATGCGGCATCAATCGCCGCAGGTGGTAAGGCTTTGCCTGTTTCCTTCTGAATCTGGCTGTTTACCAGTTGCTTCGCTTGTGCAAGATTAGCGTTGATCCAGTCAGTCAACTCCACATTGGCTCGCACCCAGTTCTTCACCAGGTCTGGGTGCTCGCGCAGGAACTTGGTGCTCACAATAAGATTGGTCACTACAAATTGACGGTTGGGCCACAAGTCACGCTCATCCAGAAACACCCGTCCACTGCCTTCTTGAATCAGGCGTGTCGCCCACGGCTCCGGCGCCCAGGCCGCGTCTAGTTCCTGCTTCAGAAACATTGTTAACTGGTCGGGATTTGCCATGGGCAGCACCTGAACGTCGCCACCTTGGTCTCTCGGCTTCATTCCGTGCGACTTGAGCCACGCGCGCAAGGCAACGTCTTGTGTGTTACCAAGCTGGGGCGATGCGACCCTCTTTCCGTGAAAGTCTTCCGGCTTGTTGATTCCCGCATTGCTCCGCACCACAAGCGATGCCCCCCGCTCGCGGCTCCCGACACAACCTTAAGTGCTTCGCCTTGCGAGCGAACATATCCGCTGATCGTTGGATTAGGGCCGATATACGTCATGTCGATCGCGCCCGCGAACAGGGCCTCAATGGCGGATGGACCCGCGTTGAAACTCTTCCATTCGATCTTCACGATGGGTCCCATAGCTTTCTCGAACCAGCCATTGGCCTTACCCACCATGGCTTGCGGATGCGTAATGTTGGGGAATGCGCCAACCCGTATCACCGTCTGGCCAATTCCCGGTGAGATGGCGCACAACAGAAAGCTGACGATGGTCAGCGCCCTGAATTTCATGCCTATTCCTGGACCCGCTTCCCTTGCGCCGACATCGGCAAGACTCTCGCCGAGCTTTCTTTCTGCTTGGGGCGTGCCTTGGTGCCGTGCGGCTTGGAGTCCTTAATCAAGTCAGCCAGCGACGTATTCTCCAGAATCTTTGCCGCCGCGTCACGCACGTCCAGAAAGACCTGGTACAAAGCTCGATGCTCTTCATCGTTCGCGATCAGGTCCCGCAGTTGAGCGGCGTCGGCAAAGGGCGCCAACGCTCCGTCAATCAGACGAATGATCTCCGCCAGATAAATTTCAGAAGGAGGACGACGCAGTTTGTAGCCGCCCTTTGCTCCGCGCACACTCTCCAGCATGCGCGCATTTTTCAGCTCAAGCAGAATCAGTTCCAGGAATTTCTCCGGCAGGGCCTCTTCGTAAGCGATGTCGCGGATGCGGACAGCTCCCTGCTTGTAGCGCCGCGCCAGCATCATCATGGCCTGCAATGCGTAAAGACCTTTTTGCGAAATTCTCATACGGTTCCCACTCGCCGAATTCATTCCGCAAAAACATTTTAGTACAATGTCTATAAAAAGAATAGATTTTATTAGGTATTAATCCGAGCCCCGTTCCCGATTTAGGAAGACCGGGAAAGGTGGGGTCGTTTTGGCCCTGACGCGGTTCAGTTGAACGGTCCTGATGTCCGACCAAGTCGCAAGGACTGCTTTGCATTATCTCGCCATGCCTGCGGGCGGCGGGTTTGTGTGCTGGTGAAGGGTGCGAGGTGGAAATCGTGGTACCGTCCGACGGCTCACCCGATGCGACCGCTCGGATTGTCCGGGTCCTGATTCCGGTCAGCAACCCAGCCCGGCTGCGGCTGTTCGATTATCCGGAAAACCGGGGCAAGTTGGCGGTTCTTAACGACTCCATTCCGCAACTCAACGGCGAGATCGTGGTCCTTTCCGATGTCTCCAGCATGCTTGAGCGCGACGCACTTCGGCACTTGGTCGCGAATTTCGCCGATCCCGAGTAGCCGCTGCCAGCGGCGTCTACAAAGTCCGGAGCAAACGAAGTCGCCAGCCTTGGGCCACAGGAAGATCTGTATTGGAAGTACGAAAAGTTCCTGAAAGTTCAAGAAGCAAAGCTCGGAGCACTGACCGGAGCGCACGGCTCGCTCTATGCTATGCCAAGATCGCTGTATCCCTTTCCCCCTGCCGGCACAATCAACGATAACTTTGTCATTCCTACCAGTGTTCTACGCTACAAACTTCGGATTGCCTACGAACCCGAAGCTGTCGCCTACGAGCGAGCCGAAGAAATGGAAGGTTTCGGACGTCGCATTCGGATTACTGCCGGCAATGTGGCCCAGCTTCGGGAAATAAAGGGATTGCTATGGCCACTACAGCCTGTGGTCCTGTTCTGCTTCGGTCGTTGGCAGCTTGGAGAAAAAAATGACTTCGAGAGGATGTATACAACGGGCCCCTTTATCAAAAATAGCACGGCATGCGGAGGACGCGAGGTTTAAGGCGAATAAACGATACGGCCAGCGCCAAACCGTAAAAGACGATTTGTCCCCCTATGGTGAGAGATCGGAACGTCGCACTTCACTGCGATTGCAACCTCCCCTTTGTTCTCGGCGCGTTCGACGCACACGACCTTGCCCTCGTCTGCGAGATGCATCCGCCGCCTTCTCTCGATCCGGTTCCAGTTGGGAGCAGCCGACAAAGCTGTGAATCTAGTGGGGTGCAAGTCCCCATACCATCAATTGCCTGTATTCGGATGGTTAGTAATATCCGATGCATGCGGAGGCAACAAAGCATGTTCGGCTCGGATAAAAGCCTCGGCCGCCCTGCAAGGGTATTGGCAGCGGTGGGAACGATCTGGGAGGCGAGCAAACTCGGAGGCCTGAACGTAAAGGAATATCTGCAGCCTCGAAACGATCACGCCAAGAAATCGTTTTGGCGAAGGAAGCGGGAAGCCGACCCGAGCAACTGGAGGGGAAGGCCGATGACACGAAGGAAGAAACAGGCAAAAGCACTTCGTGAGACCGCCGGGGTAGGGGATCAGGCATCTGAGGAAAGGTTCATAGCCATAACGTCGGGAAGATCCCGTGGGCAGCAGGGGCTGGTAGCAACCTGCAAGGACTTCTCCAACGAGGTGAAAAGCCGAAGTAGAGGAGAGCTAACGGGATTGGCACATGTGCCCGTACGAGCGAAGACCGAGGAGTAACGTCCTCGCAGGAGATGGATCACGTCTCCCTGGCGAAGGGAACACCCACGTCAGGCAAAGGGGCACTGGGTGCTTGGCGGTCCCTACGACAGGCGCGGGCTCGGCTTGATAAAACCGGGCACACCAAACCGTAGCCAGGGCCAGGGACGAAGTAGTGAGCAAACCAGATATCCAGGGGTGGATGCGAACCAGCGCTTAAGCTCCGGGGGATTTGGGAAGGCTCATGGACGACAGGCCAAGACTTCAAACCGGACCTGAGAAATTCGGCCGTCCGGGATTATAGGGGGGCCGCGGGAAACGTGGCTACGGTGGAATTGTGAACCCGCCTTGCAGACCGAAAGGGCAAGGACGGTAACCCTCCACCTACGGCTGGCGCGCCCGCGCTCTATCCCGATCCGAACAGGAAGGTAACCCGACGATAGAACAATCCTCAACCTGAGTAGGGAAAGATAAAGCCTATAACAACCGCCCTCGCAATCGAGGTTTTTTTGCTCAAACTGCAAGGATTGTCACCTTTTCTTCATAAGTTTGATTGTTTGATTGGAGCAGTGAGCAGTGCTTATCCCAACTCAGAGTCGCTGCTGGACACTACCACCGGGTCTTGGCGGCGATTCAGTATGGGCAGTCAATCGCGCCAACAAAGGCGACAAGGCTGTTTCGGAAGGACAATCCGGGTAATCCGATCCTATTTGCTGGCTGACGCGAATCACGACGCGTATGCTTTCCAGCGTCGTGTCGTATGTAAACCAGCCGCTCCGCGTCACCGCCGCAGGAAGTAGACCCTATCTGTCCAGTCCCATTTAGATGTCTCTTTGACCAATTGCATTAGCGCCCGTATCAAACCTCCAATATCCGCCGGAGAGATGGTCCTTTCATCGACGAAAATTACACCGCCATGCTTGCGCCCCTCTTCCGCCCAAGCTTTGAGCAGCGGGGGAATAGTCCTACGGTCATAGGTGACAAGCGTCAACCTTTGGGAGGCGGCTTCCAGCAAACAAGCGGAATCTTCCTGGCCCAGAAAGCTACCCTTCTCCCATTCCGCCATCCAGTGCACCACCAGCACGCGGTTGCGGCGGAGGAGACCATACCCAACTTCGGGTGAGATATGTTCGTCCAGAAGAAGCTTGAGCACTTCAAGTTCTCGTCGTCTTGCGGGTCACAAACTCGACGGCTTGCGGCAGCATCCGTTTCAGGGACTTGAAGTCTGCAGCATCATTTTCGGATGTGGCCGCCTCGATCTCTTCTGGAAACACCTCCGCATAATTGACGGCGGCTTGAACTCTGGCTTCTGGCCACTTCAGGTGCCTGGCAACGGCCGATACGTTTCCCTTATAGCTGCGGACCAGCAGCATGATCTCCCAGACCGCCAATGTACTGCCTTGAATGTAGGCTTGTCGACCGACTGGGGAATCGCGGAAGTCAAGGAACGCAAATTCCGAACGCCTAAGGCCTTCTTCGACGAGGCGCGCACTAGCGTCGCTAGGCGTCCATCCATGGCGATTGGCCATGCGCTTCAGACGCTTACCACTCTCTTTAGACAGGCGCATGCTCAAGACCATCGAACGGGTAGGCCTCATTTCGAATCACCTCGCGTGTAACGTTTGTAAGCATTGTAACACTCTCTAGCTGAAGCTCGTCTACTAGTTCCAGTGCCTTGTCAAGTACCTGCACATCTCTACCCGTGCTGCCTCTAGAAAAGCGATCCAAGTACTCGTATCGGCTGCAATCATCGGTCGGCTTTCAGGTCAACCAAGGTACGAGCCAGCGGTTCTGGTAGAGGGCAGGAGTCAACGGTCGTTCACCCAAGGCGTGCTTGTCGATCTCAAAAGACTCCCAAAAAAAAGAGCTTTTTGTGTATACTATACGTATATACATACTGGAGAGGTGGTGCCTGAGTACTGCGCGTGTATTTCGATCTGGCAACAGTCAGGCCGTCCGGCTGCCGAAGCAATTTCGCCTGGGGAGCAAGGAAGTAGAGATCTTTCGCCGGGGCGATGAGATCGTCCTACGGGAGAAGGAGGGAACCATGGTCCGCGCCTTTGATCTGCTAGCTGGCTTGCCGGATGATTTTGAAGTGGCTGGCCGCGAGAAGGACCGACCGCAGAAGCGCAAGGGGCTGTGATGGAGCCTCGCTATCTGTTGGATACGAACATCTGCATTTACATCCGTCAGAAGAGACCGGATGAGGTCTTGCGCCGGTTCCGCAAGCTGCGTCCCGGAGAAGCAGTGCTTTCGGTGATTACTTACGGGGAACTGCGTTACGGAGCGGCGAAGAGCCACCGACCAGTGGCGGCGCTTGAGCGGCTGCGTGAACTCATCAATTTGCTTCCGGCGCTCTCCTTGTCGGAAACCGCGGTCGAGGCCTACGGAACCATTCGTGCCGAACTGCAAGCGAATGGCGAGATGATCGGAAACAACGATCTTTGGATCGCCGCGCATGCCCTAGCATCGAAGTTGACGCTGGTTACAAACAATGAAAGGGAGTTCCAACGAGTGCGTGGCCTGAAGGTGCAAAACTGGGCCAAATAGAAGTCCCTTCAGCCTTCTCGCAGTAAACCACTGATGCCAGTCCATGAGTGAAGACCCAGCGAGGAGGTCAACCGTGTCCAATCTCAAGTACAAGATCGAGGCCTGCAGCCTTGCCAAATGCCCGGAAGTCGCGATCTCGCGTGAGCAGGGAAATGCCTCGGTCGATACACGTCTGGGCAATCAACGCGACTCCGAGACGCGCCTCACGCTGCCCTGCTAATGCCTTTGCTCGCAGTGCTCCAGCCCGTTGCCAATAGCCAGGTTCGATGTCAATCATGGGTACTTCTGAAAGCGTTCCGCCGACTTCCGAAGGAAGCTTCGGGTCGCTCAACAGTCCGGTAAGCACCACTGGCACCATTAGCGCCTTTGCGCTCCTCCAGCGCCTTGTCAAGTAGCTGGACATCTCTACCCGTGCTGCCTTCCAGAAAAGCGATCCAAGTACTCGTATCGGCCGCAATCATCGGTCGGCTTTCAGGTCTACCAAGGTGCGAGTGAAACGGACCTTGCCTCGCAGGCGCCGCAGGCGAGCGTAAGTGTGCGACGCCGCCACCAGCTGCAGTCCAGTACGGACGGTTTGGGTGATGCCCGTGCCGCTGACTCGTTGCGCTTTTTCGAGCAGGTCGCTCGAAATCTCTACCGTAATCTTGCGCGTTGTTTCCATAATGCATCGTACCTTGTTTGATACCAGCATTGAATATGGTAACCGCGTACCTGTGAGTGAGAGATTCGGACTCAAACAAGCGTCCTTCGCTGAAGAAGTAGTGGCTCAATTGTCTCAGCAAAGTGATCGTTTTTGGAAGCCGCAGTCGCTAGACTGCATCTAACCCTTGATGTATTTGTGCATGGCATTCAGCGCACAAGGTCATCAGGTTCCCTTCGGAGTCATTCCCCCGAAGACTACGAAACTCGACGTGGTGAACTTGCAAATTCCGCATGCTGCCGCAAACCTGGCATCGCCAGCTGTCCCGCTGCAGCACCTGCCGACGCAGTTCGCAGTAGCTCTTGGAATCGAGCCTGAGGCGCGGGCTTTTAGGACGGATCGTCAAGCTCGACCGTTGACCTCGGATAGAAAGATCTCCCGTTGTGGTGGGGGCAGGAACTGGTAGTACCGCGAGATGGATCGCAGCAGGATCTCTGGGTCGCTGCCGTCGAGATTCGCCCCGGCGAGGAAGTCCGCACAGATCATCTCCAGGCAATAACCACGCGACTTGTCGGAGCCTAGCATCAAGGCTGCGGTCTCAATCGCCCGATCAATGACCGGAATCTGGCTGCGGTAGACCTTGAAATAAATGAGCTCGGAGGGCTCACAATCTTTCCCCGTCAGCTCCTTCTCGACCTCCCGTTTGAACTCCTCCTTCGGCAATGTCCGGGCTTTGTGCATCCAGGTTGCACTTTCGAACCGCTGCCCCTGTTTGCGTGCCAGTTTGGCCAACTCCAGCCCCTTGGTCCACCCCACCTGTTTGAGCTCTCTTCTGACCTGGGGTGGCAGCCGTTCGTGAATCGACATCAGGTAGTAGGCCTTCCTCCGGGACTCCGGAAAGCGTCGCTCCAAGAACTCATCGAACGAGGTCAGGTTCTCCAGCCGCCAGTACTGTCCAGCCCTTACTTCACACAGGTACTTGCCGAGTTCAACAAACTTCGTGTCGCGGTCGTTCTCGTGCCGGGCTTCCCAGGCCAGGATCTCATCGATCTTGCCCAGCACCAGCAGAGCGCGGCGGCGGTTCAGCTTGGGCAGCATAGGCGGATTGCTAGTAAGCAAGCTCGTCAAACAGACCATGATCGACTCCCGGTTTGCGCACCAGAGCGGTGTCAATCAACTCACGCTGATCGAGACACAGCCCAAGAAACGGGCAGCTGCTGCATGGATTTTGAGGAAAGCGGATGCCGCTGTGAGGCAGGAATTGTCCGGCCTCGATTCTCTTCACCGTATCTTCGACCAGCGTCTGGAATTCCTGCCTCTGTTGGTCGGTGATCGTGGCTCGCAGGTACTGCACCTCCACCAGGCGCTTGCGGATGAAGACGACTTGGGCGACCTGCTCGATACCGGTCATCCAGGAATAGCAGATCAGCTGTGGATCAAGGGCCGCAATTCCGTCCGGCTCTGTCGGATAGCGGACCGATGAGGTCTTCCACTCCAGCACACAGGCTGTGCCGTCCAACTCCCCAATAGCATCGACGAAGGCGACAAAGCTGTTTTCCCCGAACAGCCTGCGGGTGAATTGAATCTGTTGATGACTTCTTGGCCGGCGAATCTTTACCCGGCCATCCTGAGTGAAACGCTCCAGCAACTGCACGCCCTGCTGCAGCATGCTGTCCCAGGTGTTGCTGCCAGAGTAGACCAGCGCGAGATCTTTGCTGGGAGCCCACTGCTCGAACAGCACCGCTGCCGCATCCTCGTGACGGAACAGCGCAGCTAAGGCTTGTTCGAAGGCCCGCCCGAACAGCATAGCTGCCCGCAAATCTTTCTCTTGCCAGCCGTCGAGGTAGCGGTGACGGTAGCGGCGAGGGCACGCGAGGTACTGTGAGATCTGGGTATAGCTGTAAGTCATGGCGCCACCCTGTCTTTCGGTGAGCTTTTCTCTCGCGTCTTTTCCTTCCACGCAGTCGCGTCATTGGCTGGTGGCGATACGGCAGGTGTGGCGGACAACTCTTGCCACTTGCTTGCGGGAGCAAACCCGTCAAGATTTGGCAGCCAGATGCCGTTGATGACCGCGTGGCTGATCTTCACCACGCCGACCAAGCCGCGCAGGGCTCGCTCGTCGACCTCGTTCTGGCTCAGCAGCTCAGGGTCGTAAAGGAAATCGCGCAGGAACCAGCCCAGCTTCCACATGGCTTTGGGGGTGCAATACAAGCGGCTGGTGATCGTGCGTTCGGCGAATGCCTTGGGTTCGAGGATAGACAGTCGCAGAACGTAGAACGGTTTCTGGGCATGCCAGCGGTACTGCGCGCCGTCGACCCGAACCAGATACAACCCATCAGGAGGAACTGTATGCGGTTCCAGCACCGCTGCCGCCAGACCTGCCAAGTGGCGCCTCATGCCACCTCCTCCTGGCCGGAACGGGCGTAGCGGTTGAGCTGAGTAATCAGGCCGTCACGGTCCTTTTCGACGCGCTCGGCGAGCTGGCGGACGAAGTCTTCGACCCGTTCGCGGGCAGCATCCTTCAGAGCCTTGGCGCCGCAAAAGTCGAGGGCGTAGGCCTTGACCAACTCGGGATCGAGCTGATGCTGACGAATGATCTGGCAGAGCCGATCACGCACCCGCGGAGCGGAGCCGTTGCCACGCCCATTGCCATTGTCTTTAGTGTTTCGGGGAGGAAACTTGGCTAGATCGGAAACGGTTTGGGACGGGGCTGGCTTGCTGCCCAATTCCTCCACCGAGCAGATGCCGATGCCATAGGCTTTACGCAGGGCGCGATTGACGGCGCGGGTTTCGGCGATACGCATCTCAGCGCCGCGGACCAGAGCAGAGACGTTGGAAGGATCCGCGTCGCCGTAGCCGACGAAGCCAGCGGAGTCCTTGCTCGGATAGACCGTAGCTTTGAGTACATAGCGATTGGCCGCGGAATCACACAATGAATCGATGGCCTCGACATGGATACCGCGGCATCTCTTGCGCCGCGCCAGCCGCAGTAGGCCTGTGTGGGTGACGTACCACCCACCGTCGATGACCTGAAGCTCGCCAGTTTTGACAGAGAAACCGTAGTCTCGGCTCAGCGTATACAGCTGAGCGGACATGCGGGCTCCTAACACGAGTCCGAATGTTTGTTTGGCCAAGCGGAGATTCTCTCGAAGAACTCGTCTTCCGAGGTCAGGTGTCTTCGAGGAAATCCTTGAGGATTGATGTTGATCGTTCGTCATAGATCCTCCAACTCTCCATATGGATGCTAATGTCATCCATATGACGTGTTAAGGATGACATACGGAGCCTAAATTGTCAACAGAAAAGTCGGAGACGCGGTGCTAGAATCCGTCTCAAAATGGCGACTAAGAACACTAGACTCACATTTAGAGTGCAAAGTGAGCTTAAGAAGAAGTTGGAATCCGTGGCTGCTTCAGAAAGCAGAAGTGTCGCTCAGATATGCGAAGCGTTTCTTCAAGCCGGCCTTGTCGTATACGAAAAGGAAGGCGCTAAATGCATTAGCCGCTTTCTGGGCTCTCATGGTGCGCTCCCGCGTGACCGTGTGAAGTAGGGGCCGTTGGCACGTACAACAGAGGCGGGCGGATCCCCCAAGGGGAGCATAGCCAAATTGATGTTTTGCTGATATATCAAAAAGAGAGTGCAAGCGAAGGAGGAAGGATTTCCGTCAGCGCTTGATTCACACACACTGCTGCTACTTAAGATTCAGCCGAAAGAACTCAGGAAAACGTCATGGAGGATTTAGGGATCATATCCGTAGGCGACGAGGGAAACGAGCGAGACAATGGTGGATCTTCCGTCTCTGCTGCGAAGCTCAAGGCGAACCGCAAGAATGCGCAGCGATCGACCGGGCCCAAGACCGAAGTGGGGAAGAACCATTCACGAATGAACGCCCTCAAGCATGGTGTTTTGGCATCGGCCTGCTAGTTAAGAAAGGCGGAGGTGCAGAAGATGCCTCCGAGTTCGAAGAATTGCTGTGCGCTCTCAATCAAGACCTTGCCCCGGTGGGCCGCCTTGAGGAAATGATGGTCGAAAAGATAGCGGTTTGCTGGTGGAGGCAAAAGCGAGCTTTGCGGTACGAGGCTCTAATGATCCGACTAGCATCCGTGGCAGCTTCTCCAAATGAATGTCAAGAGCAGGAGGAGACCATGGCGAACGTCGACAACTATTTCAAAGAGGAAGCGGCGATAAAGATAGCAATTCAAGGTCTTCAACAAGTTGGGCTGCTAGGCGAAGATCTCGAGGAACCTCCGATGTCAGAAGAGGCTATTCAGTTTAAGAAAATGTTCAAGTTGCTACACGAAAACTACACTAAAGAATTCCGAGAGAAGGTAGTCTACCATTTCGGCTTGCCAGCGGACGCAGAGATGAACCGAATCCTCCGCTATGAAGCCAACATTCAGCGCCAGCTGGCGCAAGCCATCAACCAACTGGAACGCCTACAGCGGGCGCGCAAGGGTGAACATGTGCCGGCTCCTATGACGCTCCAGGTTTCCACAGACCACTAGGCCCTAAGAACCAATAAGGTAAAGGTCCGCCACTTTCGTGTACGGTATCATCATTATCAGGTTCCATTTGATCTGGCTAAGTGCGGTCAATCGCTAGCGTG
>Ga0306921_10003171_pt1 | contig 16659 bp, 14 predicted proteins | sample sta12Cox44000080_FD_203760 | JGI IMG/M metagenome (GOLD analysis project Ga0306921, IMG submission 203760) | Lab enrichment of tropical soil microbial communities from Luquillo Experimental Forest, Puerto Rico - statoxic.12C.oxic.44.000.080 (v2)... | ecosystem: Environmental > Terrestrial >...
GCTCTGGTCATCGGAATTCTGGTCGGAACTTACTCCTCCATCGCCGTAGCCGCCCCGATGCTCGTGGCTTATCAGGAGTGGCGGGCGCGGAAAACCGGCCGGGCCCCCCTGCCGGCGGCAAGCCCGGCCCGGGAAAAATTGAAAGCCAAGGCATAATCGCTTTGTAGGGCATACAAATTGGCTCGCGAGGTGTATATTCAAGTCCTTCGGACGGACAGGCGGCTCGGGTGCGGTTGCGGAGCCGACCTGCGTCCTTGGTTGCAGAGTTGCGATACCGGGTTTTGGGAGCAAAAAGCAACATTGCGGTGTCTAAGTTGCCATAGGGTTTGACGGAGATAGGGCTATGTTTGAAGACAGCCTCATGGAATCGGCAGGCAAGATTAAAACGAAACAGAAAGCCACCACCGCAATTTCGTTCATCCTGCAGATTCTTCTTATCGGAGTGCTCGTACTGATACCACTTGTGTTCACCGAGGCCTTGCCGAAGCAGCAGTTGATGACCTTCCTGGTTGCTCCGCCGCCGCCTCCACCCCCACCGCCTCCACCAGCCGTCGAGATTAAGGTCGTGAAACCCAGAGCCACCGACCTCGACAACGGCCAGCTCCGAACCCCGACGGCCATCCCGAAAAAGGTCGCCATGATTAAAGAAGACGAGCCGCCCCCGACGACAGGCGTGGCGGGCGTAGTGGGCGGCGTACCGGGTGGCGTGCCTGGAGGCGCGATGGGTGGCGTGCTGGGCGGCATCATCGGCAACGCCCCCGCGGTGGTCCCCAAGGCCGCGACTCCGCAGCGTGTGCGCGTGTCGCAGGGCGTCTCCCAAGGTCTGCTGGTGCACCAGGTGAAACCGGTGTATCCGGCGCTGGCCCGGCAGGCCCGCATTCAGGGCACGGTGGTTTTGCAGGCGGTCATCAGCAAGACGGGAGACATTGAGGGATTGCATCTGGTTAGCGGACATCCCATGCTGGCTCCGGCAGCTATCGATGCGGTGAAGCAGTGGAAGTACAAGCCCTACTTCCTGAATGGCGAACCGGTCGAGGTGGAAACCACCATCAACGTGAATTTCACGCTGGCGGGTGGATAAGATTGACCTGGGTCGCTGAAGCCCGTCACCACCGAATCGGTGGTCGCCGCTGTATTTGGAGGAGCAATCCTCGCCCGGTAAATCGGCTTGAGGTTTCTGAATCACGAGCAATACGCAAGGTATGCAGCAGTAACGAAAGTTCCGGAGGAGGAGAATTCCACACATGCTTTTAGCAAACATCGCAACTTATGCTCTCAGCCACGTGCCCAATGTCGCCGTCTGGATGTTCCAGGAAGGCGGCGTGGGCTGGGACCCGGTCTCGCTATGGAAACAAATGGGCATCCTGGCCAAGACCGTGGTGATCATTTTGTTCATCATGTCCGGCTGGTCTATCGGCGTGATGATTGACCGCGCCATGGCGTTCAGCGCGGCCCGTAAGCAGTCGCGCGCCTTTGCTCCCCAGGTCGCGGGCGCTTTGCGCGAAGGCAAGATCGAGGAAGCGATCAAGATCGCGGAGCGCAACAAGAAGAGCCACCTGGCGAAGGTGGTCACCGCCGGCCTGCAGGAATTTCGCGCCCATGGCGATTCGAGCGACATTCCCGGCGAGCAGATTGAAGCCTCGAAGCGGGCCTTGGAACGCGCCGAAGCCATCACTCACGCCGAGCTGAAGCGCGGCTTGGGCGGGCTGGCGACCATTGGTTCCACCGCACCCTTCATCGGGCTGCTGGGCACAGTGGTCGGCATCCTGAACGCCTTCAAGGAAATCTCGACCCAGAAGGCGACTGGTCTTGGCGCCGTTGCCGGCGGTATTTCCGAAGCCCTGGTGACCACCGCCATCGGGCTGTTCGTCGCTATCCCCGCCGTGATGGCGTTCAACTACTTCTCCAACAAGGTGGAAGCCTTCGACGTGGAAATGGACAACAGCTCGAGCGAGTTGGTCGACTACTTCCTGAAGCGTCGCGGAGCAGTCCGCAGCCGGTAATCGGTTTCGTGAGGCGCTGCCTCACGGAACTCCGATGAAACGGGGAGGTTGAACCATGGCGCTAGCAAAACGCGACGAAGGCTCGAAAGTAAACTCCAACATCAACGTCACTCCCATGGTGGATGTGATGCTGGTGCTGCTGATCATCTTCATGGTCATCACGCCGATGCTGCAAAAAGGTGTCAGCGTGGACATGGCCAAGGTCAACAGCCCGGAACCCATGCCCGACGCCGACAAGGAAGACGCTCTGCTCATCTCGGTAATGCGCGATGGCAAGATCTACTTCGGCTCCGACCGCGTGGAGGCCGACCAGCTTACGCAGAAGGTGAAAGACCGCCTGGCCAATAAGGTGGACAAGCGGGTCTTCATCAAGTCCGATGCCCGCGCCCGCTATGGCAATGTTGTCGAAGTGGTGGACAACGTTCGCTCGGCGGGAGTTGACGACGTGGGTCTGCTGACGGAACAAAAGAAACAGGGAGCGGCGGCGCAGAAACCACCTGCGGCGCCCACCTCGTAAGGGGAGTTTTGTCTTATGGGAATGCAACTGGGAGGGAAAGGCGGTCCCTCGGCTGACATCAATGTAACCCCGCTGATTGACGTGCTGCTGGTGCTGCTCATCATCTTTATGGTGATCACGCCGCTGACTCCGAAGGGCCTGGATGCGCTGGTCCCCCAGCCGCCCAAGGACAAGGAGAAACAGCCTGACACCAGCGACCGCACCATCGTGGTGCAGTTGCTGAAGGGTGGCGGCGACAGGGCTGCACTGAAGATCAACCAGGATGACGTGACGTGGGACAACCTCGAAGGCCGTCTGAGCGACGTCTTCAAGACCCGCGCCGAGAAGGTCATGTTCGTCAAGGCTGATCCGGATCTTACATTCAATGAAGTGGCGCAGGTTATCGACATTGGGCACTCAGCCGGTGTCGATAAGATCGGACTGATCACCGCCAAGATCGAGGCCGGTCAATAGCAGGTCGTGTCTTAGAAAACGTGATTCACGGGAACCACTTCTCCTTTCGGGAAGGCGGGACATCTGGGGCGATGTCCCGCCGCGCCATGAAACCCGAAAACGCGTAAGGGAGAGTAATAACAAACATGAGAAAGAGCCGACGGGTACTAACCATCCTGGCAGTTCTGCTGGCGATGTTTTCAGCGGTGGGTTGCGCGAAATTGCGGGCGCGCGATCAACTTAACAAGGGCGTTCAGTCTTACAAGAACGGCCGCTACGAAGAAGCCATCGAACATTTCAAGAACGCGGTGCAACTGGATCCCAGCCTGGTCAACGCCCGTCTTTATCTGGCAACCGCGTACGCCCAGCAATATATTCCGGGCGCCGATTCCCCGGAGAACAACAAATACGCCGAGCAGGCCATTGAGGAGTTTAAGAACGTTCTGGCGGCCAATCCTCCCAAGGAACAGCAGATCCACAGCTTGAAGGGTATCGCTTCGCTCTACTTCAATATGAAAAAGATGGACCTGGCGAAGGAGTATTACCAAAAGGTAGCCGCTCTGGACCCCAACGATCCCGAAGTTTACTACTCGATCGCGGTCATCGATTGGACACAGGCCTACCAACCTAGGCAAGAAGCCCGCGCTAAGCTCGGCCTCAAGCCCAGCGATGACATCAAGGACAAGAAAACCTGTGCCGATTTGCTGAAGGCCATCAGTGCCAACCAGGCGGTGGTGGATGACGGCATCGCAAAACTGCAAAAGGCGCTTGAACTGCGTCCCGACTACGACGACGCCATGGCCTACCTCAATCTGTTGTACCGCGAGCGGGCCGATTTGGAGTGCGACAACGCGGACGCACGCAAGGCTGATCTGAAGTCAGCCGACGAGTGGCAGGACAAAACACTGGCCACCAAGAAGGAAAAGGCGGAGAAGGCCGGTCCTTCGGGAATCGTGACCACCGAGACGCCTACGAAGTAACCCGGCAGGGCATGTCGATAGCAGCGCCTTCCCCGGCGGGAGGGCGTTTTTTTCTGGCCATTCGTGCTCGTCAAGACGGCTTGTGCCGGCTGCCTGGCAGCCGGCAGGAGAATTTTGAGTTTGGCGGGGAAGGCCGGCATGCGCATGCCGTGGCTTGCCGCCTTGCTAAGAAAACGATCGCTGAAGAGGTTCCGGTGGAGCGCCACGTCAGTGGCGAACGTAGAGGGTGCTGAACAATCGGGCTTTAGCCACTGCGGTAAACTTACGTGCCCACCTCAGGCGCTGAAACCCAGGCTGGCAGCGCGCCTCCAAGCACTTCCTGAAGGCATGCGCCACGTGCGCGTCATCAAACTAGGTTAAAGGTGTCCTGGCATCTTCATGTTCAAACGAATTCTGATTGCCAACCGCGGCGAAATCGCCGTCCGCATCATTCGTGCCTGCCGCGAAATGGGCATTGAGTCGGTCGCCGTGTTCTCCGACGTCGATCGCCGCGCCCTGCATGTCCGCCAGGCCGATCACGCCTACCATATTGGCCCGGCAACGGCGAGCGAATCGTACCTCAACATCGCCAAGATCCTTGACGTCGCCCGGCGCAGCGGCGCTGATGCCATCCATCCTGGCTATGGTTTCCTGTCGGAGAATGCGCGCCTCGCCAAAGCTTGCCGGGATGCAGGGGTGAAGTTTATCGGTCCCTCACCGGAATCAATGGAGATGATGGGTTCTAAGACCCGCGCCCGGCAGAACATGAAGAATGCTGGCGTGCTCTTTGTGCCCGGCTCCGAGCAAGCGATGGCGTATGACGCCACCGCAAGTATGGCGGCGCAGATCGGCTACCCCGTCATGCTGAAGGCCGCCGCCGGCGGCGGCGGTAAGGGCATGCGGCTGGTGCACCGGCCGGAAGACCTGCGCTCGGCTTTCGACAACGCGCGCAGCGAGTCGCAACGGGCCTTCGGTGACAACGAAGTTTACCTCGAGAAGGCCATCGTCAATCCCCGGCACGTCGAGGTGCAGATCTTCGGCGACCAGTATGGCAACCTGGTCTACCTGGGCGAGCGGGAATGTTCAGTGCAGCGTCGTCACCAGAAGCTGCTGGAAGAGTCTCCCTCGCCCCTCGTAGACGACGACATGCGGCGCCGGATGGGGGAGGTAGCCCTGTGTGTGGCCCGGGCCGCCGACTATCAGAACGCCGGTACCGTCGAATTTCTCGTCGACCGCGATCGCAACTTCTACTTTCTGGAGATGAACACACGCCTGCAGGTGGAGCACCCGGTGACCGAGTTCGTTACCGGTGTCGACCTCGTACATCTGCAGATCAGGGCTGCAGCGGGCGAGGAACTGCCGTTCCGGCAAGAGGACATCGAGCTGCGCGGCCACGCCATGGAGTGCCGCGTGTACGCAGAAGATCCCGATAACAATTTCTTCCCGTCGCCGGGACAGATCACGCGGCTGATTTCGCCCTCCGGGCCAGGCATCCGGCGGGATAGCGGCATGTATGAGGGCTGGACGGTACCGGTCGAATACGATCCTTTGCTCGCCAAATTGGTGGCCTATGCCGAGACCCGCGACCAGGCCATCGATCGCCTGCTGCGCGCTCTGTACGAGTACTTCATCGGCGGCATCAAGACCAATCTTTCGCTCTTTCGCCGCATCCTCAGGGACCCCGATTTCCGGGCAGGCAAAATCGATACCGGCTTTCTCGAGCGCCTGCTCGCCAGTCCAGTGGCGGAGAGCGATCCTCGGCTCCCGATCGTGGCCGCGGTCGCCGCCGCAGTTTTCGCGGCGACCGATCCCCAGACAACATTCCCCGCCTCGAATGGTATGCCCGTCCCTGCCAACGGCAACGCTGCGGCGCCGGCGCCCAGCAACTGGCGCCGGGCGGCGCGCGAAGAGGGCCTGAGGACGCGATGATGATCCGGCGCTGGCAGAGACAGGTTTCGAAAAGGGTATGCTGAGCCGCCTGCGCAGAGGGTGGGTTTGCGGACTTTTCACCAGGCTCCTGGCTAGGTGCCAGGTAGGCTTTACTTCTTGGCCTTGGTTGGCTGCGTAGCACCAGCGCCAGGCGGCCCCGCTCTCATCGGGTGTCCGCCAGAAAGGTAGCGCGATGACCTACGACATTGTGGTGGACGGGCAAAACCATCGCGTGGAGCTGACCCGGGGGGAAAGAAACTGGCTGTGCAAGATGGACGACCAGCTCTTCGAGGTCGATGCTGCCCTGACCGCCCGTGACGTGATGTCCTTGCTGCTGGGCGGTGATGCCTTCGAGGTGAAGCGCGAGCGCCCGCTGGCGGGAGATGTGCACATGGTCATCGGCAGCGAATGTTACGCCGTCCAGGTTCAGGACGCGCGCTCCCTGCACACTCGTCGTGCGCGGGGGGTTGGCGATGCCGGATCGCAAAGGATAACCGCTCCCATGCCCGGCAAAATCGTCCGCGTCCTGGTTGCGGAAACAGACAGGGTCAAGGCGGGCCAGGGCATCATCGTCGTGGAAGCCATGAAGATGCAAAACGAGCTGAGATCACCCAAGGACGGCCGGGTGCAGAGGGTGCTCACCTCGGAAGGCTCGACCGTCAACGCCGGCGATACCCTGGTGGTGATTGAGTAGCTTCCAGCCGCATCGGCGCGGAACTCTATAATCGCCTGATGAACAAGGACTGGACGACCAGGATCATCCACTCAGATGCGGCTGTGCCCGGGGGATTTCGTTCGCTGGCAACGCCGGTGTATCGCGGCTCGACCACGCTGTTTTCCGATGCCAGCAAAGTCACCGACCAGCCCGATGTTTACCAGGCCGGATATACCTACGGTCTTTACGGCACTCCCACCACGCTTGAACTTGCGGGCCGCATTTGTGAGCTGGAAGGCGGCTTTCGCACCCTAATCACGCCCGGTGGCCAGTGTGCCATCTCCACCATCAACTTCGCATTCCTGAAATCCGGCGACCACATTCTTGTTCCCGAGAGTGTGTACGGCCCCCACCGCAAACTCACGCGACTGCTGTTGCGGCGCTTCGGTGTCGAGACCACCTTCTATTCGCCGCTGATCGGGCGTGAGATTGAGCCGCTGTTCGAAGCCAATACCCGAATGGTGTGGTGCGAAAGCCCCGGCTCGATCACCATGGAAGTGCAGGATATCCCCTCTATAGCCGCCGCGGCACACGCCCACGGGGCGTTGGTCGCGATGGACAACACCTGGGCTGCGGGCGTGCTCTTCGATGCCCTTGGGCATGGCGTTGATGTCACCATGCAGGCCATCACGAAATACATTGGCGGCCACAGCGACCTGCTGCTCGGCGCGATCACGGTCAAAGACGAAAGCGCCTGGCGCACGCTCACTGAGCATCATCAAGTGCTCGGCGCGGCCGCGTCCCCCGACGACTGCAGCCTGGCCCTGCGCGGGATGAAGACGATGGCGGTCCGCCTGCAAGCGATCGAAAGCTCGGCCCTGCACATCGCCCGCTGGCTCAGCCAACGCCCTGAGATCGAGCGGGTACTGCATCCCGCGCTGTCCTCGTGTCCCGGCCATGAGTTCTGGAAACGCGACTTCCAGGGCTCTTCGGGGCTGTTTTCCGTGCTGTTCAAACCCGGTGTGACCCGGGACCAGGTTTTGTCCTTTGTCAATGCGCTCGAGCTGTTCGAGATCGGCTACAGCTGGGGAGGGTTCGCCAGCCTGGCGGTGGCTTACGACTTCACCGGATTCAAAGCCCGCCCCGACTATGGCCACCGCGTCGTGCGTCTGCACATCGGACTGGAGAATCGCGATGACCTGATCGCCGATCTGGAACGGGGGCTCGAGAAGCTGCGGTAGAGCTGTTCCAGGTTACGCGGGCCTCGTCCCAGCCGGGCTGAAACCACTCTCGATTGCGAAAACACGGTGGCAGAGAGCAGCAGCCGGTTACGGTTGAACCGCATCCTATTTGAGGGTGCCGGCCTTCCTGAGAATGTCCTGGGCGTAGAAGTTCTCCACCTTGGCTTCGTCACGGATGACCTCGTAGTACGCCGCCTTCAGCAATTGCTCCTTGCGATCGCGCAACTGCTCACGTATGGCTTGCTGCACTCGTGGATCTTTCAGCTCACGCTGCCCAGCCGCTTCCCTGCTGATGAGCTTTACCACCCGGTAACCAAGAATCTGGTGGCTGTTGGGGTCGGCGACCAGCAGCACCGTCGAATACTGTCCCGGTTTCAATTTGCTGATGGCGTCATAAGCCGCCTTGTCGCTCTTTAGCGACGACTCGGGCACAAATCCCAGGTCGCCACCGTTTTGCGCCGTCTCGGGCTGCTCCGACAAGTTCATGGCGACGGAAGCGAAGTCCTCTCCGCTATCGAGGCGATTCTGGATCATCTGGACTTTCTTCTTGGCTTCCGCGTCGCTCTGAGCCTTGTTGGCGACATTGCGCGTCTGCGGAGTGGCCTGCGTGGTCACCAGTATTTGCGCCAGGTGGAATTGCGGCTCAATCAGGTTGAACTCGCCCTTGTGCTGGTTGTAGTAGGCGGTAATGTCATCGTCGCTGATATTGATCTTGGAGGTAATTTCCTTGTTCATCACCTTGTCGACCGTAATCGAGCGCCGCAAGTCGGCCTTGAAGTCCGCCAATGTGATACTGCGCGCTGCCAAACGCTTGTCAAACTCATCCTGGCTGAAAGGAGCCTTGATTTCCGCCAGCTTGGCGTTGACTTCGTCGTCGGTTGCCAGAAGGCCGAGCTTTTCCGCCCGTTGCATCAGGATTTCATTGTCAATCAGTTGCTTGAGAATGTTGAGGCGCAGAGTATCGGACTGCTCATCGACCGGCTTCTGGGGCGCATCAGCCGTCTGGTTGTTGTAGTACTTTTCCACCTCGGTGCGAAGGATCTTTCGGCCGTTCACCATGGCCATCACGCCTTCGCCTTCTCGCTTGGGATTACATCCGGCGGTGGACAACAGCAGGATAAGAGCGGTCGCCAGGACCAGTATGATCGCGACGCTGTGCACACGTCGGTGAGTCGATTTCAATCCAAGCTCCTCATCTTGGCAAACTTGCCGCGGGCAACTGCCGTCAAGCCGACGGCACTGCTCCCGACCATAAATGCTAGTTGGCGGCCTTCGGGTGGCTCGTACTCGATGGCAGGGGCGGCTGAACTCCTGCTGCCATCAGTTGCTGGTTCAAAATTGCTTTGACCTCGTCGGCATCGACCGCACCTTCCAGCTTCTCGCCATTGATGAAAAGAGTCGGGGTGGCGTTCAGGCCCAGCGAATCGCCCTCCTTCATCGAAGCCTTCAAGGCAGTGTCGGGCTGCGCCTTCACGCATGCCTGCAAACGGTCCATATTGGCACCGAACTTCCTGCCCATATCGAGCGCAATCCGGTCCAGCTCGGCTTGCGATTTTTGCAGGTCCTGTCCCGTGCCAGTGATGGCCTTCTGGTTGGCATGCGCGTAATCCACGAATTCCCAATATGCGTTGCCGTTCTCCGCCGCCAGGCAGTTGGCGTTATTGGCAGAGTGCGGTGCCCAAGGATGCATGGAGAGGGGAAAGTCCTTGTATACGATCTTGATCTTGTCGCCGTACTGGGGAAGGATCTCCTGCATCAGCGTAGAATGCAGGCGGGAGCAGAAGGGGCATTGCAGGTCGTCGTAGTTCACCACCGTGACTTTCGCATCGGGATTGCCGCGCACCGGTCGACCCGAGACGTCGATCTTGCTCATGCGCTCGCTGTAAATGTCCTTCGTGAGGTCGATCTTGGTGACCTTCGCCAGGGTCTTACCGTCCTGCGACAGAAGAAAATCCACTTTCTGTTCACGCCCTTTGCTAATAAGGCTGACCGTCACCAGGTCGTAAGTGGGAAAATCGCTGGGCCGCCGCGGCCCGACGTCTATGGCGACGTCGGGAGGAAGGTCATATTGCGCCTGAACCTGGCGCTGAATCCTGGCTTTTAGATCGGGTGAAAGGTTCTGCGCGGAGCAGCCGGCACACACCAGCAACAGAAGGACTGCCAATCGTCTTGTGAGCAAAATACAAACCGCCTTTGGGAGGTAAGCCTGAAATTCTTATTATCGCACGCGCGGTCGCCATGCCGGGTATGTGGCTCGAAGCTTATCAGGCGGTGCAACTTGTCCTGAGTTGCGCGTGACCTATTGAGAATTGCAAAGTCTAACTGCTTGAACTCCATCGTCTGCCGTCGGAAAGCAGCGGTTGGAGAGGGACGCTGCTGAGCCTGGCAAAGCACCTTAAGCGTAACCAAATCAGCGGCTTAACCATAGGAATCGTAGCTGCCAACCGAGACATAAAGGTCCGTCGTCTTATGCATGACCTCCGCGTGGCGCTCCGCCAACTACGCAAGTCACCTGCATTTGCTGTAACCGTTATCTTGACCATCGCGTTGGGCATCGGCGCGAACACCGCTATCTTCACGCTGGTGCACGCGGTGCTCATCAAGTCGCTGCCGGTCGCCGACCCCAAGACGCTCTACCGAATCGGCGACAAGGACGACTGCTGCGTGAATGGTGGCTTTCTCAATGACGACGGCGATTTTGACCTCTTTTCCTACGAGCTGTATCTTCATCTCCGCGATGCGGCTCCCGAGTTTGAGCAACTTGCCGCCATGCAGTCGGGGGCAAACAATGCAACCGTGCGGCGAGGCTCCGAGCCTGCCAAATCACTGCACAGTCAGTATGTCTCAGGCAATTTCTTCACAACCTTCGGCGTTGGCCCCTTCGTGGGACGCACCCTGACCATGGCCGACGACGTTCAGGGCGCTCCACCAGCCATGGTCATGAGCTATCAGGTATGGCAGTCCGAGTACGGCGGTGATCCTTCCATCGTCGGCTCCACGCTTTACGTTCAGACTCAACCGGTGACAGTGGTGGGCATCGCACCTCCGGGCTTTTTCGGCGACCGCATACGAGTCAGTCCGCCGGCATTGTGGATTCCGATTTCGGTTGAGCCGTTGATCGAGCGCGACAACACCAATCTGCATGTGAAGGAGAGCAATTGGCTCTACGCGATTGGACGAGTGAAGCCGGGGACGCAAATCGGGGCTCTGCAGGCAAAGTTGTCCAACAGCCTCCGCGTGTGGCTGGCGACGGTCGATGAATATACCCAGAATGGCGGTTCGGCCATAATTCCCAAGCAACACGTGGTGATCGCGCCGGGTGGCGGGGGCATCCAGAACCTCCAGAAAGAAACCGGCAAGGGACTTTCCCTGCTGATGGCAATCTCAGGTTTAGTGCTGCTGGTGGCCTGCGCGAATATCGCCAATCTGCTGCTGGCGCGCGGCACCACGCGCAAGGCCAATACCTCGATCCGCATGGCGTTGGGCGCTGCCCGCAGTCGCCTTATCCGCCAGATGTTGACAGAAAGTGTATTGCTCGCCTGCCTTGGCGGACTCGCAGGCTTGGCCGTGGCCTACGCCGGAACCCGGACCATCCTGTCGCTGGCATTCCCCGACTCTCCCAATCTGCCGATTGACGCCAGTCCCTCGCTGTCGGTACTGGCCTTTGCATTTCTGCTGTCTCTCATCACGGGAATCGTCTTTGGTAGCGTTCCGGCGTGGATCACCTCGCACTCCGATCCGGCAGAAGCTTTGCGCGGTGTAAATCGCTCCACCCGCGACCGCGGGGCGCTGCCGCAGAAGTCGCTGATCGTGTTCCAGGCCGCCCTGTCGCTGGTGATGCTGTTGAGTGCCGGACTGCTGAGCAAGAGCCTGCGCAATCTGGAGCACCAGAACTTCGGTATTCAGACCGCCAACCGCTACGTTGCGCACATCGACCCCGCCGGCGCCGGCTATACTCCCGAGAAGCTTCCCGTGCTGTATCAGAGGTTAGAGCAGCAGTTCGGGGCCCTTCCCGGCGTCGAGAGCGTTGGCCTGGCTCTCTACAGTACCTTGGAGGGCAACAACTGGGGCGAGTGCATTCACGTCGAAGGCCGCCCGGCACCGGGCCCTACCGACCACTGCGGCTCGTCGTGGGACCGTATCAACCCGAAGTTCTTTGAGACCGTGGGCCAGCCCGTCATTCGCGGACGCGGCTTGACCGATGCCGATACCGCAACTTCGCAGCTGGTGGCCGTGGTCAACCGGGCCTTCGTCAAGAAGTTCTTTCCCAAGGAAGATCCCATCGGGCGGCACTTTGGCATCTTTGATCAAAAATATGCCGGCGCCTTCGAAATTGTGGGCATCGTGGCCGATGCCAAATACACCAACCCGCGCGAGGAGGTGCGGCCGATGTATTTTCGGCCGTTGACACAGCAATTAAAGGTGACCACGGCGAATGAAATCATGGCCGAAGGCCGCTCGCTCTACATCAACTCGATCACCTTGCGCTTTGCTACCCCGCCGGCGAATGTGGATGCCATGGTGCGTCGTACGCTGGCGGATATCGATCCCAACCTGCCGGTAATCCAGCTGCACTCCCTCGACTACCAGGTGGCTAACAACTTTGACCAGGAACGGTTGATTGCCCGTTTGACAACCTTGTTCGGCCTTCTGGCCCTGGGGCTTGCGGCGGTGGGCTTGTACGGCATCACTTCTTATTCTGTCGCCCGACGCACCAGCGAGATTGGGCTGCGTATGGCGCTGGGCGCCGACCGCGGTAGGGTCGTGCGACTGGTGCTGCATGGCGCCTTTCTGCAGGTCGGCATCGGGCTGGTTCTGGGAATTCCCATCGCTCTGATTGGAGCCCATTACATGGCCGACCAGCTCTTTGCTGTCAAGGCCTGGGATCCGCTCAGCATGGCGGTAGCCATCGTCGTTTTGTCGGCTGCGGCCGCCCTGGCGGCCTTTATTCCCGCTCGCCGCGCCGCCAGCATCGAACCCATGGAAGCGCTGCGCGTCGAATAAGTCAGGCACAACCCGGTGCCCCATGATTTCCTAATCTCTGAAGAAAGGGTTGTTGCCCTCAACCGGCGAAAGCTCCTTGAGCCGATGGCGGGGGTTCCGCAGGTGGTGGGTAAGATAATCCATCCACCGGTTGTCGCGGGTTGTCCACCGGCCGTATCTGCCGCGCAGCCCGGCGGGGTGACGCGCAGCTGCCGGTCACTCTTCGCCGTCCGATCGCCTGCCTTCCCAAGCGGCAACGAGAAGCCTCGCCGACTGCGTTAAGATATCCGGTTCACCGAGGTTCCCATGGCAACCCCAACCACCAGGACCAATCCGCTTTCCTATCTCAGCGATCAGCTCAAGGACCTCAAGCAGAGAGGCACTTATTTTCGGCTACGGGTGCTCGAGGACGAGCAGGCGGCGGTGTGTACGTTTGATGGCAGGAGAGTCATCAACCTAGCCTCGAACAACTACCTCGGGCTGACCACCCATCCCAAGCTGCGCGAGGCGTCGCTGAAGGCGACGAAACAATACGGCGTGGGTTCAGGCGCGGTGCGCACTATCGCCGGCACCATGTCGCTGCACATGGAGCTGGAGGAGAAGATCGCGCGCTTCAAGAATGTTGAAGCGTGCGTAGTCTTTCAGTCGGGGTTTACCGCCAACGCGGGCACGGTGTCCGCCATCCTCGGCAAAGAGGATTTCATCATCTCCGACGAGCTGAACCACGCCAGCATCATCGACGGAGCGCGGCTTTCGCGCGCCAAGATCAGGGTCTTTCGCCACAAGGATACGGCGCGCGCCGAAGAGCTGCTGAACGAGATCAAGGGCGAGCAGGGAAAGAAACTGCTTATCAGCGACGGCGTGTTTTCGATGGACGGCGACATTGGGCCGTTGCCCGAGCTGTGCGACCTGGCCGAGAAGTACGGCGCCATCATGATGGTGGACGACGCCCACTCCTCGGGGGTGCTGGGACGCAACGGTCGCGGCACCGTCGACCACTTCGGCTTACATGGGCGGGTGGACGTGCAGGTAGGCACGCTGTCGAAGGCCATCGGCGCGTTGGGGGGCTACGTGTGCGGCACGCGCGACCTCATTGAGTTTCTTTATCACCGTGGGCGGCCGTTTCTGTTTTCCACCTCACATCCGCCCTCGGTGGCGGCAACGTGCATCGCGGCGTTCGACGTGCTGCAGCAGGAGCCGGAGCGCATCGAGCGATTGTGGGAAAACACACGCTACTGGAAGAAGGAGCTGGGCGCGCTGGGATTCAATATCGGCGGGCTGAACACGCCGGCGAGCGAGACACCGATTACTCCCATCATCATCGGCGACGGCAAGTTGACCATGGATTTCTCGCGCGCGCTGTTCGACGAGGGTGTGCTGGGCACCGGCATCGTTTTCCCCACGGTACCCGAGGGCAAGGCGCGCATCCGCACGATCATGACCGCGACGCACACGCGCGACGAACTGGACCAGGCGCTCGGGACCCTGAAGCGGGTGGGCCAGCGGATGGGGATCGTTGGCTGATTGTGAGATTCTAATTGGGTGGAAGCTTACTGCAGGCCGCCGCGGAAAAATCGAGTGAGACCCTGGTCCCTGGTTGCACTGTCGCTGGTCTGCGCGGCATGTTCTGTGCCGTGGCTGCTCATACACTGGCCTGAACTTGGTTTCCTCCTGCAGTGCGGCTTCGCGGTAGGGTGCCATCAACGAGGCGGGCGTTCGTTCGTCTTGTTCGGCGGCAGCGTCGCCGTGTGTGCCCGCTGCCTGGGAATCTATTTCGGCGTGGCCTTGGGGTCGATTTTGCGCGTGTCGCGACAACTCGCGCGGCAGCTTCTGATCGCAGCCGTTGTCGTCGCTGCTCTTGATTGGCTGGCGGAGCTGGCGGGAGTGCACGGCAACTGGATGGCCACCCGCTTCGTGCTCGGTTTGGCCTTGGGCGCGGCAGGAGCGATGGTGGTTGCCGCCTCAGAGCTTGATAAGACGAGTGGAGTAGCGCTCCCCCGTTGTACCGACTCCTCTTAACGCACCAGGCCAGCCGCGGGAGCAAGCTATCGCGGGCGCTATCCTGAAAAGGCGGGCATCGATGCAGCCCGAAAATGTCCTCCCCCACCCCAGGCTGAAATGGCTAACTAGATCTGCAACTACGCTATCCGCGCGCAGCCTGCACCAATAGCGTTGTCCCAATCAGTATCAGACCCACGTGTGACGATCCCTCGAATTCCGCTTCTGCCCTGGGGGTAATCGGGTGGAAAACTAAGGTCTTCTCCTTCTGCCTTATGTGTCGCCCGGAAGACCATTTTTGCTGCGCAGGCCGCACGCCGATGTTTTTTCGAACGGGCGCGCGTCATATCCCTGCTTGATCGGGGGTCTTAACGCGGCCGGCGATGGCCGCGGGCAGCCGCAGAAAATCCTTTGTGTTCCAGGTGTAGATGGTTTCGGCATCGGCTTTGAGAGCGCAATGACCGAGGATCGAGTCGTAAATGGCGCCGCCGGCGAGGCCCGCCGTAGCGGAAGCTTCGAGCGTTTGAAAGTATTCCTGCTCGTCGAGTCCAACGATCGTGAAACGCTCACGGATGTTGCCGATGAAAAGGAGGGCTTGGTCGCCGCTCGCGCGGCGTGCGGGGACCCGCATGCCGGTCAGGATGGCGTAGACTTCGGCCAAGCTGTGCAGGCCGCAGCAGGCAATTTTTTTTTCGCAGCGGATGAAAAGCTCGAAGCTCGGCTGATGGTGCGGGTGCTCAACGTAGAAGGCGGAGGCCAGCACGGAAGTGTCGAGGAACGATTTCACTCGCTGCCTCCGGCGTTCCTGCGATGGCGCTGCTCGCGGATGTCGCGAAGGGCCTCAGCCGTTTCGTCGGAGGTCAGCACGGAAGTGTCGAGGAACGATTTCACTCGCTGCCTCCGGCGTTCCTGCGATGGCGCTGCTCGCGGATGTCGCGAAGGGCCTCAGCCGTTTCGTCGGAGGTCATAGACCTGCCGGTGCTGAATACCCAGACGCCTTGTTTCTTCTGCAGGGGCGAGGAGCTACGCCGGGGGCGCAATGTGACCGCTTCGCCCTGGACCGAAAGATCGAGGGTGTCGCCTGGAGAGAGGTGCAGCTCGTCCCGGAGTTTCTTGGGAAGGACGACGCGGCCCGCCTGGTCGAGGGTCACTCTGCTGTTCATAGTTCCATTATATAGTGGGTTGACCCATTTGGGAAATGGGATGTCTTTACCCCGTAATCTGATTCCATAAGTGGTGGCTCGCGTGATGCGTCGGCCCCAGCGTGACGTAAGCGCGGGCGAGTTGGAAAAAAGCTGGAGCGCACATGGTCGCTCGAAGCTACAAATCGCGCACGGTCTCGTGGCGGCACACGACCGCGGCATCGCCACCCAAAGGCCGAGGGTCGTCCTCCCCAAGAACCTTCGCGACCGACTTCGAGAGCGGAGTGGCTTCGGTCGTTAAGTTAGCGGCAACGGTCCCGGAGGAGATTTCTTGAAAAGAACCGTCAGGGATTGATTGTAAACCGCTCGATGTACAACGGAATTGCGAGAATTACGTCACCGCGAAAGAGATAGATACAGATTCGTGTTAGCAGTTCACATCAGGGCCTCATCCTTCGCGAAGATCCAGTCAACAGGGGGTAGCACCCTGTACCACTCGCAAACATTCAGCGGTAAGTCGGGAATGGCAGTTCTTCCGAGTTGATGGGCTTCTCATGGGCGTTTCGATTGTCGCCCATCAGGCAAATGTGGATCACCCATTACCTCAAACTGAGGATTGAAAATTTGGCTCTGAGCGAGAATCTGTAACCCCTCCTGATTTTAGCCTCGTCTGAGGGATTCGTGGGTGATTTGCGGCTCAGCGCTGGGGTTGATTGAGGAAGCGGTGGAGTTTGCGGCAGGTCGAATCGAGGGAACGTTGCTCCTCTTCCGAGCCGTTGTAGATCAGTGGGCCGCCGTCG
>Ga0306921_10003176_pt1 | contig 16656 bp, 15 predicted proteins | sample sta12Cox44000080_FD_203760 | JGI IMG/M metagenome (GOLD analysis project Ga0306921, IMG submission 203760) | Lab enrichment of tropical soil microbial communities from Luquillo Experimental Forest, Puerto Rico - statoxic.12C.oxic.44.000.080 (v2)... | ecosystem: Environmental > Terrestrial >...
CGCGGCCTCGATGCCCTGAACTATGCCTGCTACCAGGATGCGCGATTCATGATCGTGGCCACGCCGTCGGGTGTGACGCTCGCCCCCGAAGGCGGCGCGCATCAGAGCATCCACACGCCGCTGATCGGCATCGGCCAGCCCGGGCTGCTATCCTACGAGCCGGCCTTCGTTGACGAGCTTGCCGTGCTGATGCGCTTTGGCCTCGACCACATGCAGCAGCCCAAGGGCTCGTCGCTCTATCTGCGCCTGTCGACCCGCAGTCTGCCGCAACCCGATCGTACGCTGACGCCCCAACAGCAGACCGACATCATAGACGGTGGTTACTGGTACGCCCCGCCCGAGCAAGGCGCCGATGTCGCTATCGTCTGCCTGGGCGCCGTCACGCCCGAGGCGATCGCTGCGCATGAGAGCGTGGCCAAGGATTTCGCCGGCGCCGGCCTGTTGGTGCTGACCTCGCCCGACCGCCTGCATGCCGACTGGCTCGCCGCCCTGCGCGAGCGCGGCCGCACGTCAGGTGTGGTTGATCGTGCCGCCAGCCCGGCCGAGCGGCTGCTGGCGCGGCTGTCGCGCGATGCGCGCCTCATCACCGTGCTCGACGGCCATCCGCTGGCGCTCTCCTGGCTGGGCTCGGTACGCGGCCATCGCGTGGTACCGCTCGGCATCGAGAACTTCGGCCAATCGGGCGATATCCCCGACCTCTACCGCACTTACAAACTTGACGCGGCTGCGATCATCGACGCTGTGGCGCGGTCAATTTAGCAACTCTTCCCCATTCATATGGGGAAGTGCCCGCGTCTTCGCGGGCGATGGGGTCATGGCGCGGGCCGAAGGATCGCAATCCTTGACCCCTCCGTCGCGTATGACGCGACACCTCCCCATTTGAATGGGGAGGGTTCTGATTCTAATTTGATCCCGTGAAAGTCGACGGAAAGCCCTATCGCACCATCTGGCTCGGCAACGACGGCACGACCGTTCAGGCGATCGACCAGACGCTGCTGCCGCACCAGTTCGTCGTGCGCGATCTCAGGACCATGGAGGACGCCGAGCGCGCCATCCGCACCATGATCGTGCGCGGGGCGCCGCTGATCGGCGCCGCGGCGGCCTATGGCGTGGCGCTGGCGATGGCGGCCGATCCTTCCGACGCCAACCTCAAGCGCGCCTACGACGCGCTGCTGGCGGCGCGGCCGACCGCGGTCAACCTGCGCTGGGCGCTCGACGATCTGCGCGCGCTCTTGTTGCCGCTGCCGCAGGCCAGGCGCCGCGACGCGGCCTACAAGCGTGCCGCCGAGATCTGCGACGAGGATGTCGAGATCTGCCGGCGCATCGGCGAGCATGGCCTCAGCGAGATCCGCCGGCTGAAGCCGCGCGGCGAGCGGCTCAATGCCCTGACCCACTGCAACGCCGGCTGGCTCGCCACCGTCGACTGGGGCACCGCGCTGGCGCCGATCTACCAGGCGCACAATGCCGGCATGCCGATCCATGTCTGGGTCGACGAGACGCGGCCGCGCAACCAGGGTGCCAGCCTGACGGCGTGGGAGCTCGGCAAGCATGGCGTGCCGCACACCGTGATCGCCGACAATGCCGGCGGGCACCTGATGCAGCACGGCAAGATCGACTTCTGCATCGTCGGCACCGACCGCACGACGCGCCGCGGCGACGTCTGCAACAAGATCGGCACCTACTTGAAGGCGCTGGCGGCCCACGATAACGGCGTGCCGTTCTATGTCGGCCTGCCCTATCCTTCGATCGACTGGACGATCGAGGACGGCCGCGACATTCCGATCGAGGAGCGCCACGCCCGCGAGGTCTCGCGCATTTCGGGCCGCACGGCCTCGGGCGAGGTCGTCACCGTCGATGTGCTGCCCGAGGGCAGCCCGGCCGGCAACCCGGCGTTCGACGTCACGCCGGGCCGGCTGGTGACCGGGCTGATCACCGAGCGCGGCGTCTGTGCTGCCAGCGAAGCGGGCCTGCTGTCGCTCTATCCCGAGCAAGCAAGAGCCGCTTGAGCTGGGCGGCGTGATCCTGACGCCCACCGCGCGGGCGATCTCCCGCACGATCGGCGGCCTCGGCTTCACCCAGATCGTCGGCTGGGGCACCACCTACCTGATGCCCTCGGTGCTGGGCCGCGAGCTGCAGGCGGCGCTCGGTCTCTCGCCCGAGCTGGTGTTCGGCGGCATCACCGTGATGTTCGGCGTCGGTGCCTTCCTGTCGCCGCGGATCGGCCGGATCGTCGACCGCACCGGCGCGCGCCGGCTGATGACGCTGGGCTCGCTGATCTATGCGCTGTCGCTCGCCGGCCTTGCCGCTGCCCAGGGGCCGGTGAGCTATCTGGCCTGTTGGGCGCTGATGGGCATTGCCTCGGCGCTGGCGCTCAGCACGCCCTCCTCGATCGCCATCGTCCAGGTCGCCGGGCCACGGGCGCGGCAGGCGATCGCGCTGCTCACCATCGTCGGCGGGCTCGCCTCGACGGTGTTCTGGCCGCTCGGCGGTGTGCTCGACGCCGCGCTGGGCTGGCGGCAGACGCTGCTGGCCTATGCCGCCGTCCACCTGCTGGCCTGCGCACCGATCCACTGGTTGATCCTGCCGCGCCAGCCGCCGACGCACCCGATCGTCAGCGGCGCTACGCCGGCCAGCGGCGCCGTCGCGCCGGAGGATCGCGGCCACGTGTTTCTCCTCTTGTCGATCAGCCTCGCCTTCGGCGCCTTCGTGTTCACCGGCGTGCAGCTACAAATGATCGAGATGCTGCGCGGCCTCGGCCATTCGCCCGCCTCCGCCCTGCTGCTCGCCTCACTGATCGGGCCGAGCCAGGTCAGCATCCGCATCTTCGAGCTGCTGTTCGGCCATCGCTACTCGATCATGCGCTCGGCGGTGTTCGGCTCGCTGATGCTGCCGGTCGGGCTCGGGCTCGCCCTGCTGGCCGGCGACGTGTTCGTCGTGGCGCTGGTCGTGGTCGCGACCTACGGCATGTCGAACGGCCTGAAAGCCGTGCAGCGCGCCACGCTACCGCTCGCCTTGTTCGGCCGCGCCCAGTTCGGCGCCTACATGGGCCGGCTGGCGCTGCCGCAGGGCATCGTCGCTGCCGTCGCACCGCCGATCATGGCGGCGGTGATGAGCCGCTTCGGCACCGCCGGCGCGCTGTGGCTGAGTTTCGCCTTCGCGATGATTTCCCTGATCGCCATGATCTTGCTGGCCCGGCGCAGCCGCGCGATACGCTAGCCTGCGCGATTTGCCGTCAAGCTATAAATCGCGGGGGGTGGCGCCCCAAATGGGAAAAAGTGCCAAAAACCCTGATGCCATCGGCATCGGACGTTTCCCAGCGCGCGGTAAATCCGTGGGAAATCCTTGTAACTTTCTGTCGCCTAGCTCTTCGCCACGTAAGGGTGGACCATCTTGGCCGGGTCGACGACCCGATTGAACTCGGCCTCGTCGACGAAGCCGAGCTTCAGCGCCGCCTCCTTCAAGGTGAGGTCGTGGTCCATGGCGTAGTGGGCGATCTGCGAGGCCTTGTCGTAGCCGATCACCGGCGCGAGCGCCGTGACCAGCATCAGCGAGCGCTCGACATACTCGGCGATCTTCTTGCGGTTGGGCTCGGTACCCTCGACCAGAAACTTGCGGAAGTTGGCGCAGCCGTCGGTCATCAGCGTGATCGAGTGAGTGATGTTGTAGATCATCAACGGCTTGTAGACGTTCATTTCGAGATAGCCGCCGGCACCGCCGAAGCCGACCGCGACGTCGTTGGCCATGACCTGGACGGCGAGCATGGTGAGCGCCTCGCACTGCGTCGGGTTGACCTTGCCCGGCATGATCGACGAGCCGGGCTCGTTCTCGGGGATGTTGAGCTCGGCGAAGCCGGCGCGCGGCCCGCACGACATCAGCCGGATGTCGTTGGCGATCTTGTAGAGCGAGGCGGCGAGCGTGCGGAAGGTGCCGGAGAGCTGCACCAGCGCATCGTGGCTGCCCTGCACCGTGAACTTGTTGGGCGCCGACACGAACGGCAGGCCGGTGAGCCTGGCAAGCTCCGCCGCCGCCGCCGCCGCGAATCCGGGCGCGGCATTGATGCCGGTGCCGACCGCCGTGCCGCCCAGCGCCAGGCGATAGACGCCCTTCAAGGCGTCGTTCGAGCGCTCGAGGTCGTCGGCCAGCATGCCGGCATAGCCCGACCATTCCTGGCCGAGCGTGATCGGCGTCGCATCCTGCATGTGGGTGCGGCCGATCTTGACGATGTCGTCCCACGCCTTGGCCTTGGCGTCGATCGCATCGTGCAGCGCCTTGACCGAGGGGATGAGCCGCTTGGTCGTCTCGACTGCCGCCGCCACGTACATCGCCGACGGGAAGGTGTCGTTCGACGATTGCGACATGTTGACGTGATCGTTGGGATGCACCGGCTTCTTGGAGCCGAGCGCCGTTCCGGCGAGCTGGCAGCAGCGGTTGGAGATCACCTCGTTGACGTTCATGTTGAACTGCGTGCCCGAGCCGGTCATCCAGACATGCAGCGGGAACATGTCGTGGTGCTGGCCGGCCAGGATCTCGTCGCACACCTGCACGATCAGCTTGTGGACGTTGGCGTCGAGCCGGCCGCCGGCGCGGTTAGCGTTAGCCGCCGCCTTCTTGAGCTCGGCATAGGCGGTGATCATCTCGCGCGGGATCAGGTCCTGGCCGATGCTGAAATGCTCGAGCGAGCGCTGGGTCTGGGCGCCCCACAGCTTGTCGGCGGGGACAGCCACTTCGCCCAGGCTGTCGGTCTCCTTGCGTACGTCGGTCATGGCGTCACGCTAACAAACGCGACCGGAGGGCGGAAGACCGCTATGCTGGCGACATGATCCGCTGCATCAGGCTGTGGTCCGGCAAGGACGAACAATCGCATTTCGAGGAAGGCTGGATTGCGCTGGCGCCGGGCGCCCACGGCGACCTGCTGAGCGGCAAGATGCCGGTGACGTCGGTGTCGTTCCAGACGACGGCGTCCGGCGGCACGCTCGACTGGCATACCGCGCCGGTGCGCCAGTTCGTCGTTACGCTGAGCGGCACGCTCGATTTCCAGACCCGCGCCAATAAGCACTTCATCCTGAAACCGGGGATCGTGCTGCTGGCCGAGGATACGGTCGGCGGCGGCCATTCGTGGAAGCTGGTCGATGCCGACCCATGGCGGCGCCTCTACGTGATCCTGGCCCCCGGCGTCGAGGTACCGTTCACGGCGGGAGAGCTTCCATGAGCAACGATCAGGTCGACGTCGTCCTGGTGGGTGCCGGCATCATGAGCACCACGCTCGGCGTGTTCCTCAAGGAGCTCCAGCCGCGTCTGCGGATCGAGATGATCGAGCGCATGCCGGGCGAGGCGCAGGAGAGCTCGGCTGCCTGGAACAACGCCGGCACCGGCCACGCCGCCAACTGCGAGCTGAACTACACGCCGCAGCGCGCCGACGGCAGCGTCGACATCGCCAAGGCGCTCGAGGTCAACACCGAGTTCGACCTGTCGCGCCAGTTCTGGTCGTACCTGATCAAGAAGGGCGCCATCGCCTCGCCCGACAGCTTCATCCATCCCGTGCCGCACATGAGCTTCGTGATCGGCTCGGACCGCCAGGCCTTCCTGAAGAAGCGCCATGCCACGATGAGTGCGCATCACTGCTACCGCGGCATGGAGTATTCCGAGGACCACGCCAAGATCGGCGAATGGGCACCGCTGGTCATGGAGGGCCGCGATCCCAAACAGCCGGTGGCCGCCACCCGCATCGTCAGCGGCGCTGACGTGAACTACGGCGCGCTGACGACAAACCTGCTCAACATCCTGAAGAAGCAGGAACGCTTCGCGGTGCACTTCTCGCAGATGGTCACCGACCTGCAGCGCCGGCCTGGCGGCGGCTGGCGGCTCGAGGTCAAGGACGAGAAGACCGGCGCCAAGCGCACGGTCGACACGCACTACGTCTTCCTGGGTGCCGGCGGCGCCGCCCTCACGCTGCTGCAGAAGTCGGGCATCCCCGAGGGCAAGGGCTTCGCCGGCTTCCCGGTGAGCGGCATCTGGCTGCGCTGCGGCAAGCCCGAGCTGGCCGACCGCCACACCGCCAAGGTCTACGGCATGGCGGCAGCCGGCTCGCCGCCGATGTCGGTGCCCCATCTCGACACCCGGATCATCAACGGCAAGCGCTGGATCCTGTTCGGACCCTATGCCGGCTTCTCGACCAAGTTCCTGAAGCACGGCTCGTTCCTCGACCTGCCGCTGTCGCTCCGGCCCGACAACCTGCTGCCGCTGCTCGCCGTGGCGCGCGACAACTTCCCGCTCGAGGAATATCTGGTCGGCCAGGTGCTGCAGACCTCGCATCACCGCTACAAGGCGCTGCGCGACTTCTATCCCAACATGAAGGAGTCCGACTGGGAGCTCGACGTCGCAGGCCAGCGCGTGCAGATCATCCGCAAGGACCGCCTGCATACCGGCACGCTGGAATTCGGCACAGAAATAGTGGCCGCCGCCGACAGCTCGCTGGTCGCCCTGCTCGGCGCCTCGCCGGGCGCCTCGACGGCCGTGTGGATCATGGTGCACATGCTGGAACACTGCTTCCACAAGGAGCTGGTCGGCCACTGGGTGCCCAAGATCACCGAGATGATCCCGTCCTACGGCCATGACCTCAAGACCGACGCTGCGCTCAGCGATCGGGTCCGCGCCGAGACGGCCGAGGTTTTGGGCCTGCACTACGTTTGACCGGTCCATCGTCCCTCAGCGACGCGCTCGACGTCCTGCTGCGCCATGGCGCGCTGATGCTGCGCACCGGCGACTCAGCGTTCCGCGTCCACGACGCGGTCGAGCGCCTGGCGCCCCGTCTCGGCATCGACCATCTCGACCTGCTGGTGACCGTGACCGGCATGACCGCCACGGCACGCCGCGGCAACGAGCAGGTGACGCTGGCCCGGCGTGTCGGGCCGCTCGGCATCAACGCCGCGCGGATGGGTCGCCTGGAGCGCCTCGTCGACGAGGCGCCCGCGGACCTCACGCCTTCTGCACTTGGCGCCCGGCTCGATGCCATCGAGGCGGCGCCGCCCGAGCATCCGATCGTCGTGGTCGCGATTGCCGTCGGATTCGCCTCCGCTTCCTTCGCCTACCTGAACGACGCCAATCTGGCAGGCGTGCTCGCCACCTTCGCCGCCGGTGGCGTCGGCCAGCTGGTGCGTTCGATCCTGCTCGGCCGACACTTCAACCAGTTCGCCGTCACGGCGTTCTGTGCCCTGCTCGCCGCCGGCTTCTACTACGTCGCTGCCTGGTTGCTCGGACGGGCGGGCCTGGATCCCGGGCACGGCATCGGCGTCATCGCAGCCGTGCTGTTCCTGATCCCTGGCTTTCCTCTGGTCGCCGCCCTCCTCGATCTGCTGCAGCACCAGGCGACGGCCGGCGTGGTGCGTCTTGCCTACGCCACGACCTTGTTGCTGGCCGCTGCCTTTGGCCTCGCGACGGTCTTCATCGTGGCCGGCGTGGCCTTGTCGGCTCCCCAGCCCCCGTCGACCGACCTTGCCCTGACGATCACGCTGCGCGGCCTCGCCAGCCTGGCGGGTGGCTGCGGCTTCGCCGTGCTCTACAACAGCACCAACCGCACCGTCCTCGTCGTCGGCCTGCTGGCGCTGCTGGGCAACGAGTTGCGCCTCGGCCTGCAGGATTGGGGCGCCATGCAGCCGCTGGCGACCTTCACCGGCGCCTTGCTGGTCGGCCTGCTGGCCTCGCTGGTGCAGGGCCATCTGCGCGAACCGCGCATCGTGCTCACCGTGCCCGGGATCATCATCATGGTGCCCGGCAGTTACGTCTTCCAATCGGTCGTGCTGTTCACTCAGGGCAATGCGCTGGGCGGGTTGCAGGCTGCCGTCCAGGCGGGCTTCGTGGTCGGCGGCATGGCGCTCGGCCTCGCCACGGCGCGCTTCATCGGCGAGCGCCAGTGGCGGTACGAGTGAGCGGTCGCCATCTCGTCTTGTTGCCCGGGTTCATGTGCGACGCCGACCTGTGGGCCGACATGGCCGCCGATCTCGCCAAGCTCGGCACCGTCCACTACGGCAACGTCTATCAGGACGACACGCTCGACGGCATGGCGCGCCGTGTGCAGGCCGAGGCGCCCGACCGGTTCGTGCTGGTCGGCTTCTCGATGGGCGGGTTCGTGGCCCGCGTGCTCACGCTCATGGCGCCCGAACGAGTGAGAGGCGTTGCCTTTATCGCCAGTTCGGCGCGCGAATACACACCGGCGGAGCGCGAGCGGCGCATAAAGGGCAACCTGCCAGGCGATCGCCCCAAGCGCGCCAACGGCGTGGCCGCGGGCCTCCATCCCGACCGCGAGCGCGATCCCGTCCTGCTCGACCGCCTGCGCGGCATGCAACGGCGGCTCGGTCCTGAGGTGCGTGCCCGCCAGGCGGCGCTGGTGCGGCGCGACGGCTACGCCGATCTCGAGCGCATCGCCTGTCCGGCGCTGGTCATCGCCTGTCGTCAGGACCGGCTGCGCCGCTTCGCCGAGACCGAGCGCATGGCCAAGCACTTGCCGCGCGGCCGCTTCGAGGTGATCGAAGATTGCGGCCATATGGCGCCACTGGAAAAACCTCATGAACTGGCCGAACGGCTCGCCGGCTGGATTGCCCGAGAGGGCCTGTAACGCATTAGATCATTTGATCCGGCGCGGCCCTTGCGGGTCGCTGGTTCGGGCATAACTCTTCGGCATGAGCGAAGCGAACGCCCTGTTCCCGGTCCTGCGCCAGTCGGCCAATGCCGACGCGGCGGCGGCCCTCGAGCGCCTGGTACGCGACGCGCCGGATCATCGCCTGACCCGCATCAATGCCCTCGACTTCGCCAAGCGCGAGCATCTCGATGAGGAACACACCATCGCCATGTTCCTGCATGCCGCCCGGATCGGGATCTGCGAACTGTCATGGAACGTGCTCTGCCCAAGCTGCGGCGGCGTGCTGGGCGCCAACGCAACGCTGAAGAGCGTCCGCTCCAGTGAATATCATTGCGCGTTCTGTGAAGTCGTCCAGGAACCGACGCTCGACGACATGGTGGAGGTGAGCTTCACGATCACGCCGCGCGTGCGCGCGATCGCGGCGCACACGCCGCACCTGCTGCCGATCTGGGAATATTTCCGGCAGGTGTTCTTTGGTACCGGGCTGGAGTTGCCGGTAGACGGACTGCAGTCCGCGTTCGAAGCGGTCACGCTCGACAACGTCGAGCTGCCGGCGGGCGATAAGGCCATCCTGTCGCTGCAGCTGCCGGCCGGGACCGTCATCGTCTTCGAGCCGGTGACCCATGCCGCGCAGTTCATCGAGGTGACGGGCGAGCCGACCCGTGAGCGGCAGGCGCTGACTCTGGTGTACAACGACGTGAGCACGCCCACGGACAGCCTGGAAATGCGGCCCGGGCCGCTGCGACTGTCGCTCGACAATCGCACCAACAGCCGGACACTGCCGTCGATCTGGGTAGTGAACGACGCCCTGAACGAGTTGCTCGGCAAGCGCCGGCCGTTTCTGACCGCCAAGCGCCTGCTCTCCAACCAGACGTTCCGCGATATCTATCGCACCGACACGCTCGATATCGACCAGCGCCTCAAGATCACCAGCCTCACCTTCCTGTTCACCGACCTGAAGGGTTCGACCGAGCTTTACGAACGGGTTGGCGACCTCGCCGCCTTCGACCTGGTGCGCGAGCATTTCCACACCCTGAACGACATCGTCGCCGCCGAGGGCGGTGCCGTCGTCAAGACCATCGGCGATGCCGTGATGGCGACTTTTCCGACGCCGGATCGCGGGCTATCGGCGGCCTTCCGCATGCGCGATGCGATGCACGAGCTCAATGAGCACCATGGACATGGACGCGAGGACCTGGTGCTCAAGATTGGTATCCACGAGGGTCCGTGCCTGGCGGTGATGCTGAACGAACGCCAGGACTATTTCGGCTCGACGGTGAACATCGCCTCGCGCGTGCAGGGGCTGGCCGCGACGCCGTCGATCCTCGCAACCGACAGCGTGGTCGACCACCCGCTGAGCGCGGGCGTGTTCGCCAATGGCCGGCAGAAGCCGATGGCAAAGCAGCACGCGCTGCGCGGACTGGCCGCCGAGCGCACGGTCTACGAGATTCCCTGAACTTAGCGCTTGGCTAAAAGATCGATCTCGACCATGGCGCCGCGCGCCAGGCCGGTGACGCCGATGCAGGTCCGGGCCGGCCGTCGATCGGGCGGGAAGTAGCTGGCATAGACCTTGTTCATGCGCGGGTAGTTGGTTTCGAAGTCCGTGAGGTAGGCGCGGGCGAACACCACGTGCTCGAGCCCGAGCTTCAGCCCGGCCAGCACGATCTTCAGGTTCTCCATCACCCGGACGGTCTGGCCCTCGATGTCGGGCGGCAGCGGCTTCGAATCGTCGTCGGGGAAGGTCGGCATCTGGCCAGTGACGAAGCACCAGCCGTCGGCTTCGACGGCGTGGCTGAACGGCGCGACGGGCGTCGGAGCACCCGCTGCCATGAAGAAAATCGGCGCACTCATTGGTTCCTCTCGGACCGGAACAGCAAACCCGTCATGCGCCCCTTGCCCAGAGCGGCATTGAGCTCGATTGCAGTCACGTAGATCAGGAAACAGGTGAGCAGCCAGACCTGGACGGCGGTGAAGCGATACCAGGTGAAATTGTCGAGCGCCTCCTGGAAGGCGACCGAGGTGCCGCGCTCATCGCGAATGATGTGAAGGAAAACCTCGGCGACACGCACCAGCGTCACGACCACCGAATAGAATACCGTCTTGAACAGGATCGGCCTGATCAAGGGCGGACCGCGATAGCGGTCGATGAAGTGGAACTTGTCGGTCACCAGGATCACCTTGCCGACGATCAGCGCCAGCACCGTGGCGACCATGAAGTTCGACAGGGCGAACCAGTAGTGATGAACCATCAAATTGGTGGTGAAGACGATCAGGTTGAAAGCGCAGAAGAAATAGATCGTCGGCGGCAGGACGATCTTCAGCTCCTTGAGCAGGAACCGTCCTACCGCAGCGGCATTCACATCCGGCCTCCGTCGACCACGAAGTTCTGCCCGGAAATCAGCTGGCTGTCATCGGCGGCGAGGAACAGCGCCATGCGGGCGATATCGGGCGGATAGACCTTTTCCTTCAGCACCTGCGCCTTCATCAGGTCGGCCTCGGCTTCGGGCGTGAGCCAGAGATCGATCTGGCGCTGGGTCATGATCCAGCCCGGCGTGATCGAATTCAGCCGGATCTTGTCGGCACCGAGATCGCGCGCCAGCCCGCGCGTCATGCCGATCGTCGCGGCCTTGGCCGCCTGATAGACGGACAGGTTGGCGGTCATGGTGTGGTAGCTGATCGAGCTGAAATTGACGATCGATCCACCGCCGGCCTTTTTCATGCCGGGCGCCACCGCCTGGATGGCGAAGAAGGCGTGCCGCAGGTTGACCGCGATGCGCTCGTCGAAGAATTCAGGCGTCACATCCTCGAGCTCGTGCCGGTCGTCGCGCGCGGCATTGTTGACCAGCGCGGTGATCGGCCCGTGCTTGCCCGCCACCTCGCCGATCGCCGCCTGGTACGCCTTGACGTCGCGAATGTCGCATTTGATGAACAGCGCGCCGGTCTTGGCGGCGATCGCTTTGGACGCGGGTTCGTCGATGTCGACGAAGCCCACCTTCGAGCCCTGGGCGGCGAAATGCTCGACGATCGACGCGCCAATACCCGAGCCGCCGCCCGAGATGAAGACGCTGCGGTCCTTGAGGCTCGGATAGGAAGCAAATGACGGCATGACCCCTCACAGATTGGAGATACGGAACGCGATCTCGCCGGCGAGCGTCGCACCGGGCCCCAAGGGACTCAAGCCGACCAGACCGTTGGCATGGCTCACCGGTTCGACGCAGAAGAAGTCGCGGCTGGGCGGAACATAGATCACCAGATGGCGAAAGGGCTGTGACGCTTCAAGGGCGAGCTTGAGACGCCGGCTCGGCCAGGTGACCGTCGCATGGCCGTCCCAGCCGTCGAAGCAATTGTCGAGCGCGATGGCGTCCACCTTGCGCGATGTCGTGAAGTCCCACTGCGGCGGCACGGCGATGCGCTCGACGGGAAGCACCTCGGCGTCCGCTGTCCATACGGCCTGGCAGCGACACGCGAGCTCGGTCTCCCTGTCGCGCACGAAGAAAGGATGCAGGCCGAGGCCCGCCGGCACCGAACGGTCTTCCAGGTTCTCGAGAGCCATGCGCACCGTCAGCCGATCATCGTCCAGACGATAGGACTGCCGTGCCTGATAGCGGAACGGCCAGCGCTTCTCGCTGGCGCGCTCGTGCCGGTAGACGATCTCAGCCGAGCGACCGTTGGACGTCTCGACCTGCCAGGACTGCGCCCAACCATCGCCATGCATGGGATGGTTCACGCCCGGCCAATTGCGCTCGAGATGAAACACCTCACCTTCGAAGACCAACTGGCCATCACGGATGCGATTGGAGAACGGGACCAGCGGATAAGCGGCAGCGTTGTTGCCCTTTCGCGAGGCAACATCCGCCTCCGCCATCGGGCGCAGCACATCGCGGCCGTCGACGGTGAAGCGCTTGATCGAGCCACCGGCGGCGGGCGCCAATTCGACGGCGAGTCGGCCTGTCCTCAACGACAAAAGCGTCATAGGCTCGGCTCTAGCATAGTGGCGCGCTCTTTGCAGAGCAGCCCACAGAGGGGAACGACATGAACGACGACTTCATCGCCAAGTGGGAATTGAGCCGACGACGTGTCCTGGCGGGCGCCGCCGGGCTCGGCCTGGCCGGTGCATCCGGCGCGGCGTTCGGCCAAGGCGCCGGGCCGTGGGCGACGCCGCCCAAGAGCAAGGTCGACCGGCTCAACTTCGTCGTCTGGACCTACGGCGATATCTACGCCCGCATCTCAAAGCAATTCGAGACCGACTGGGGCGTCAAGGTCGATTCGACCATCTCCTCGTTCAACGACCATCCGACCAAGCTCGCGACGATGTATGCCGCGGGCGAGAAGATCGACGTGTCGCAATCTTCGCCCTTCTCCTTCCCCAACTTCGTCAACCAGGGCCTAGCCGAGCCGATCGACGACCTGCCGGGCGCAGCCGACTACATCAAGGACTTCACGCCCTTCACCAAGCAGGTCACCAGCATCAAGGGCAAGACTTGGGGCCTGCCCTACTTCTCCGCGGTGTGGGTGTGGAACTACAACACCGAGCTCCTGGAGAAAGCGAAGATCGACAAGCCGTTCGCGAGCTACGAGGAGTTCATCGAGCATTGCGTGAAGGCCAAGAAGGACGGCGTCGCGCGCTACCCGATCATGTGGGTCGCGGGCGTCGGGCTCGAGCAGCTGCCCGGCACCTGGTACCAGATGACCTGGAACAGGGGCGGCGCGTTCTTCGACAAGCAGGGCAACCACATGCTGGGGGCGGGCTCGGTCGCGCGCGAGACGCTGAAATGGTGGGCCAACACCTTCGAGAAGGGTCTCGACATCGCCGATCCCGAATCGCTGAAAGTGCAGTTCGTCGGCTCGGCCAAGGCCTTCGGCGCCGGCAACAACCTCTATCGCGGTCCCAACCATCACTACACGCTCAACATCGCCAACGATCCCGCCCAATCGCCCAAGGCCGGCAAGATCAAGGTGCTGGGCTCGCCGGGCGAGGGCAAGACGATGGGCGTTACCCACGTCTACTTCCTGTGCTCGGCCAATCGCGACAAGGAGTGGGCGTGGAAGCTGCTGCAGTATCTCGGCGGCAAGACCAAGGACGGCAACTACACCCAGGCGGTCGGACTCGCGAAAGACGCGATGCTGGGCTCGGGCTATCAGTCGGTGATGGCGAGCGATGTGATCAAGACCGGCTGGGCACCGTGGGGCGACGTGCCCGAGATCCTCAGGATCTGGGACAAGGCCGCCTATATCGGCGAGGTCTGCTCGTCGGTCTATCAGCCCTGGCACTTCCCGTGGACCGACCAGCTCAATATCGAGGTCCAGAAGTGCCTGACCGGGCAGATCACCGCCGATGCCTGCTGCGACAACCTGATCAAGGGCATTGCCGACGCCAAGCGCAAGGTCTGACGCCCTGACCACCACGGCCCAGCAACCGCTCGCAGCACCACGGCGCAGGCCGTGGTTGCGCCGCGAACTGTCGGCAGGGCAGTTCGCGCTTGCCATGAACGTGCCGACACTGCTGTTCCTCGGCGCGGTGCTGGCGTTTCCCGTGGTCTATGCGGGCTATCTCTCGCTGCACAAGGTCGGCCTCGCCCAGCTCCGACGCGGCGAGTTCCCGTTCAGCGGCTGGGAGAACTACGAGCGCGTGCTCGAGGATCCGCTGTTCTGGATCGCCGTCAAGAACACGCTGGTCTTCACCGCCATCACCGTCACCAGCGAGATCGTACTGGCGGTGGCGATCGCGCTCCTGATCAACCAGGCGGGCGTCTGGACGTCGCGCATCACGCGCTTCTTGATCCTGCTGCCCTATGCCATTCCGCCGATCTGCAACGGCCTGATCTGGTCGTTTCTCTACAACTTCCAATTCGGCTTCCTGAACCGCATCCTGTTCAGCACCGGGCTGGTCCAGGAGCCGGTGAACTGGGCCGGCAATCCCGACACCGCGCTCTACGCGGTCACCGTGCCCTATATCTGGCGCACCCTGCCCTTCGCTATCATCCTGGTGCATGCGGCGCTCCAGGGCATCCCGCGCGAGCTCTACGAGCAGGCCGCGATCGACGGCGCCAACGCCTGGCATCGCTTCCGCCAGATCACGCTGCCGATGCTGCAGCAGATCATCGCCATCATCCTGATCCTGCGCACCGCCTTCGCCTTCGCGGTATTCGAGGAGATCCTGGCGATCACCCAGGGCGGGCCGGGCGATTCGACCTGGGTATCGGCCTGGTACAGCTACAAGATCAGCTTCTCGCCGCCCAACAACTTCGGCATGGGATCGGCCTCGGCGTTCATTCTGGCGCTGATGATCGCGGCGATCGCGCTGGTCTATATGCGCCTGGTCTATCGACGGGTGACGCTCTGATGTTCAGACACGCAGCCCCCGCCCGCCTGTTGCTGCACGTCGCCAATCTCGCGGTGATCGCCGCCATCCTGCTGCCCGTCGTGGCGGTGATGATCGGCAGCATCCAGTCGGAGAAGGCCCTGCAGGCCGACACCCGTCGCGTGCTGCCGCTCGAATTCACGCTCGACAATTTCGTCGTGATCCTGACCCAGGGCGAGCAGAAGGGGCGGATCTTCGAGCAGGCCACCTACCTGCCCGACAACATCAAGAAGTTCTATCGCGCCTTCGCCAACTCCCTGATCGTGGCGAGCTCGGTCACCCTCCTCACCCTGCTGTTCGGCTCGCTGTCGGCCTACACCGTCGCCCGGTTGCGCTTCCGATGGACCCTGTTCCTGATGCAGGCCAACATCGTGTCGCGCTTCGTGCCGGCGATCGTGCTGATGATCCCGCTCTATATCGTCATCCGCTCGTTCGGCCAGCTCAACTCGCTGAGCGGCGTCGTCATCGCGGAAACCGGCTTCCTGCTGCCCTATGCCATCCTGATCCTGGCGCCCTACTTTGACGCCATCCCATCCGAGCTCGAGGAGGCGGCGCGTATCGACGGCTGCACGCGCTTCAGCGCCTTCTTCCATATCATCCTGCCGCTCGCGACGCCTGCCATGGCCGCCTGCGGCGTCATCATGTTCATCGTTTCCTGGCATGAGCTCCTGATCCCGCTGATCCTGAACGCGAGACCCGACTTCATGACCCTGCCGGTGGTGATCGCCAGCCTGGTCGGCGACGTCTTCGTGTTCTTCAACCTGATGATGGCGATCTGCCTGCTGGCGCTCGCTCCCACCGTGATCCTGGTGGTGCTCCTGCAGAAATACATCGTCGAAGGTCTCGCGGCGGGCGCCGTCAAAGGCTGAAGCCGTCCGCACAGCGGCAAGGCGTCGTGGCGTGTGATGTGCCGCCTGACTATGATCCGCGCGTCTCATCCAAGACGAACAGAGGAAACGCGACCATGTCGGTGAACCATCTCAAGCGCCGCCTGCAGGCCGGCAAGGCCTGCGTCAACGGATGGCTCGCCATCCCCAGCGGCTTCTCGGCCGAGGTCATGGCGCAGTGCGGCTGGGACGGTGTCACCGTCGACATGCAGCACGGCGTGCAGGACTACCATTCGATGGTCGCCTGCTTCCAGGCGATGGATAAGCATCCGATCACGCCGCTGGTGCGCGTCCCGTGGAACGAGCCCGGCATCATCGGCAAGGTGCTCGACGGCGGCGCGTGGGGTGTGATCTGCCCGATGGTGAACAACGTCGCCGAAGCCAAGGCGCTGGTCTCCTACGCGCTCTATCCGCCCAAGGGCAAGCGCAGCAACGGCCCGATCCGCGCCGGCGCCTACGGCGCGGCCACACCCTACCAGGCGACCGCCAACGACGAGGTGCTGATCATCCCGATGATCGAAACGCAGGAGGCGATCGACAATATCGACGCCATCCTCGACGTGCCGGGCGTGAGCGGCATCTATGTCGGCCCATCCGATCTCGGCCTGTCGCTCGGTCTGGTGCCCAAGCTCGACCGTGACGAGCCACAGGTCCTCAAGATCTACGAGAAGCTCACGGCTGCCTGCAAGAAGCGCAACCTGTTCGCCGGCATCCACAACGGCACGGCGAGCTACGCCGCCAAGGCGTTCGGCATGGGCTTCCAGCTCTGCACC
>Ga0306921_10003177_pt1 | contig 16655 bp, 19 predicted proteins | sample sta12Cox44000080_FD_203760 | JGI IMG/M metagenome (GOLD analysis project Ga0306921, IMG submission 203760) | Lab enrichment of tropical soil microbial communities from Luquillo Experimental Forest, Puerto Rico - statoxic.12C.oxic.44.000.080 (v2)... | ecosystem: Environmental > Terrestrial >...
CCCTCCGAGCCTCGTCGCGTGCTCCACCTCCCACTCTGTGAGACATCCGGGCTAGAACCTCCGGGCTGGAAAAAGGGCGGCGTATTTAGCTTAAAACAAAAACTAATGCTCCCTTAGGATCGTTGAGTTAGACAGAAAGTGCGTCTAAGTTATCCTATAAGAGGGGATGTCAGGAAAAAATCTCCCGTCCCCTCCGAGGGGAAATGGATGTTGTCCCTTGCATCCAGCTCCGTCTCAGTCCCGGAGGAGTTTTTGTCTTGGCCGCCTTGAGCTCGCTACACATTGCAGCGAGACCAACCCAGGTGATGGTTCCCACTTGATGGTTTCATGATGCGATGGTTCGACACCTTCGCTTCCGGAAGCTTCGCAAGCAGAAGTGTGGGCGAAAGTGCCCACCATGATCCAATCGGAAACTCGAGGCCTATAGCTTTTTTTGGGTCGTGCGAGAGGTCTGTTCAAAGCTTTTTTCCGCCCAGACCTAATTGCAAAACCCGCAGTACTCGACTACAAAGGGCATGTCCTCTCTCCTGAACCGAATCTCTCCTCTCGACCGCAGGTTTGCGAAATCGCTGGTTCGAAAAGAGTAACCCTTGACGCGAAGAATTGTATTTGGTATACGAAATAGCATTGGAGAGGCTAAAGCGCTCGTCGCTACCGTACTTGGATCGAGCTGTCGTCGAGGGCGCAGTTGCGTTGCTCACCGTCAGGGCCGGCGAACGGAGCAACGTGATGACGATTTCCTGCTTTTCGGAAGTGGCTCATCACCCTACAAGCATGTGGGTTTCCGTGGCTCACTCCTCTTATACACATGAGCTTCTGGCTGAAACTGGAAAGTTCAGCTTCATTGCTCTCCATCAGCATCAAGCGGCAATCGCTTTGGCATGCGGAACTGAAAGTGGTAGAAAGCGGAATAAGTGTTCCGCACTTGATCTGCTTGAGACCGACGAGGGAGACCTCTTTCTCAGAAACGCGATTGCTTGTACTGCCTGTCGCGTCATAAGATCGGTCGACCTTGGGGATCATACTCTTTTCGTGGCCGCCATGGTGAACGGCGTAATGGACACTCGCTCGGGCCTCTATCGCCAGCTCCTTCTTTCGGACCTCCTCGTAGCTCTATGATCATCCCTTGCAGGAACATTTGGGACACCCGCATTCAGTGTGTCTGCGGAATCGTATTGGCTCGAGAAGGGTCGCAAACGGACGCTTGGGCGTGTGGTAACTATGGACAGGTGTCACTCGATCCGCCGCGCATAATTGTCAATCCAAACCGACTCTATCCGATCGAGATGATGCTTCGGCGGACGCGCCGATTCTCCCTAAACGTGATGCCGGCTAGTGCCCGCGAGGAAGTACTTCGCTTCATGCGGCTGCGGCGACGCGAGCCTCGCAAGATAGAACTCATGGGTTGGGGGACCAAAGGTGCGCACGGAGTGCCATTTCTCCCGAACGCGTTGCGCTCTGTCTTTTGTGAGATTGAGGAAATCTTGGAGACGGGTGACCACACTGTCATGATTGGCCGTGTGCTCGAAAGCCGGTCTCACGCCGCACAGTCGGCCAGCCCACCGTTGATGAGCCGGGAAGTCTTCGGCGGCGGAACCACGCCATTGCGACGGCATTTTCGAAAGGCTTTAGTAGCCTCTGGCTTTCTTGATGTGGTTCGCTCAGTTTGGTATAAACGTCGGCCTCTTCCCGCGCCTGACCTTCCCGGAACGACTTATCAGATCGGCGGCCAGACTGACGACGAAGTCCGCCAGATCATGTCTTACGGGGGATTCGACCATAGCCGTCGGCTGCAGGCTCCGCCAAAGCCCATCAAACCAAAGCGGCCGGTTGCGGTCTGCGTCGTAGGGACGCGATGGGGTGCATTTCATTGCCAACTGGTGCGAGAGGCTGACCCATCGGCCCGCTTGTTTGTGTGTGGACGCGAACCGGAACGGACTCGCCGTCTTGCGACGAATGTGAGGGCCGAAGATTGTTTTATCGGACTTGATGCGGCGTTGCAGGATAAGCGTGTCGAGGCCGTCGTCTTGGCCCTTCCGGCACACGATCATCGCACTGCAGCCGAGATGGCTCTCGCTGCCGGGAAGCACGTTCTTGTAGAGAAACCGATCGCCCCTACTCTGGAAGATGCCGACGCGATGATCGATGCAGCCCATCGCTTCGGTCGAGTGCTCATGGTCGCCGAGGACATGCATTTCCGCCCGGCTGTTTCGCTTGTGCAACACCGGATTGATGCCGGTGATATCGGTGAACCCCTGCATTTGTTGATGCACACTGGCGCGATTAACCGGCCGCAGGGTTGGGTCGCCGACCGATCTAAACTTGGCGGTGGCGTGTTCATGGATATCGGGGTCCACTATGTCCGTGCCCTCCGGCTCTTACTCGGGGAACCTGACGACGTGTCTGTCTTCCCCGGCATGCAAATCAATACGAAGATGACCGGAGAAGACAGTCTGCAGGCCGTATTTGGCAGTCGCTATGGGTGGCAGGCTCATCTTCTAACCACTTGGTCCAGCAATTTTGGGATCTTGCCGGATATCATCTTGATGGGGGAATCAGGTACTTTTCACTTGTGGCCTGGTAGAAGACATGTGGACTACTATCCGGCTGCACCAAGATGGCCTACACAGGTGATTTCCTACGTCCGCCCCTATTCACTTCAGGCTCGACTGATGCGTCCATCGTTTCAACGTGTGCGCCTGTCGCTGGGGAAGGATGCCGCCACGGGATACTTGGGGGAGATGCGCGAGTTCCTGGCTACCATTGCCAACGAGAGTGCGCCTGTATCTGACGCCGAAGATGCCCGGCGCGACCTGGAGATTGTCCTGACCGTCTATCGAGCGCTCGCCAGCGGTGTCAAAACCGCTGTCCCGGAGATTCGCGATTCACCGTCGTGGGCGACGTCAGTCTGCGAAGTTTGAGTTTGGCGGAAAGAGGCAGCGCTCCTCTCTCTGGCGCTTGCGATAGTGTTTATTGAACTAATCGCGATAAGTGGCCAGTTGCCAGCTCCACTTTGTGCGCGGGGTTTCACATTCAAGAGGGTCCACAAGGGGGTCATCTATGATGGGAACCGACCCTGATGCGCTCGCCTCGCGAAATCAAATTTCGACTGCGGCAGGAGGCCGCTAACGCTCTCCTCGCGCTCTCCTCGCCAAACTTGAACCTCTCGGCGGATACGCCGCTGCCGTTGTTGCCTGCTCCGGGTGCCATTGCGAATGGCGTTGGCAACTCCGACTTTGCCCGGGAGCTCGTCCGCACCGCCGACGAGATTCTCCAAGGAAGGGTGCCTATCTTCGGCCAGGTGATCGACTATGGCTCCAAGGTGGCCTGGCGCCGCGATCCGCAACGGGCAACTGAGACTCCGGCCGCATATTTCCGCCGCATTCCTTATCTCGATGCCGCGGCCGCGGGCGACCACAAGTTCATCTGGGAAATCAATCGCCATCAGCATCTCGTCCTTCTGGCGCAGGCATACGTGATTTCCGGCCGCGACGAATTTGCCCAATACGTCTTCAGCCAGCTTGAAGATTGGTGGAAAGAGAACCCATTCCAGCGCGGCATCAACTGGGCCAGCGCACTCGAAGTGGCATTTCGTTCGCTTTCCTGGATCTGGATATGGCACCTGGTTGGCGACAAAATGCCGGCGGCTTTTCGGCACCGCTTTTTAGCAGAGCTCTACCGGCACGGATTGCATCTCGAATACAACCTCTCGATTTACTTTTCACCGAATACGCATCTGCTGGGAGAGGCTGTCGCGCTGCACGCATTGGGTCGGCTGTTTCCTCGATTCCCTCGTGCCGATCGCTGGCGAACTCTAGGCGGCGATATCGTTTGTGAGCACATGGATTCATGCGTAAAGCCAGATGGCAGCTACTTTGAACAGTCCACCTATTACCACGTTTACGCGCTCGACATGTTTGCGTTTCATGCCCTGTTGGAAGACCTGCCCACCTCGTATCGCGATGGACTTACCCGCATGGCGGAATTCCTCGCGTCGCTGCTGAGTGATAGCGGCGATCTCCCGTTTCTCGGCGACGACGATGGAGGGCGCTTCTTTTCTCCGTACGGAGAGCGAAGCCGATTCGCCCGCGCCTCCCTGGCTGCGGTTTCGTTGCTCGTCGGCAAGGGCTTTTTCCCTTACACGGCGAACGACCTCCACGAAATCGCACTGTGGTGGCTTGGGCCCTCACGCTGCAATCAAGAACTGGCTAAGGTCGCTCCGCGAACTCCGAGCTTCTTTCAGGACACCGGCATTGTGGTTATGCGCCGCGGTCCCGTCGTCGCTCTGTTCGACGCTGGGCAGTTCGGTCCGGGTGGAGCGGGTCACAGTCATTCCGATACTTTGTCCTTAGTGGTCACCATGGGTGAGCGTGAACTTTTGATTGACTCCGGCACATTCAGTTACATGGACCCACAATGGCGACCGCTGTTTCGAGGATCGTCTGCCCACAACACAGTTCGCACCGCGGGCTACGACCAAGGCGTTGTGAGTGGTCCGTTTCGCTGGGCACAAAAGCCCGAAGTGAAGTTGCTGGAGTTCACCACCGACGCTAGTAAAGACCGCGCCGTGGCTCTTTGCCGTTACCGGGGCTTCACACACATGCGTACGGTCGAGTTTGCTAATAACCAATTCACCATCGTCGATAAAATCGAAGGGCCCGCGGGTGAGCACAATATCGAGCAGTTCTGGCACTTCGCCATCGAGCCTCGCGAGCTCTCGACCGGGAAGTGGGCGATCGCAGACATCGCCGAATTCACCGCAGAAGGCTGCGTAGTCGAGCCGTCATGGCGCTCTCGCGGTTTCGGCGCGAAAGTACCTGCCTGGACCGCGGTGGTTCGCCGACGCTCCGGGTTGCCACTAACTCTTAACGTCCGGTTTCACCTCAAGTCGTGACGGGAATCCTTGCCGGAAAAGGGAAAGGTGCAAGAAACATCGGCCCAAGAAACGAGGTGGATTACCCCAGGGTGCTCCTAATGTATAGAATCAATGATTCGCGTTCATCGGGTGAGCAGTCCGGTGTGTCGCATTTATAGGAGACGCAATCATGCACGTAGCGGATCCCGCGTTGCGGGACGTGAGCACGTTTCAGGCGCTGAAGGACAAAATCGAGTCGAAAACTGCCCGCGTGGGCATCGTTGGGCTGGGCTACGTAGGTCTTCCGCTCGCCGTCGAATTCGCCAAGGCCGGCTTCCACGTTACCGGAATCGATTTGCAGCAATCACGTGTCGATCGCCTGATGCAGGGCGAGTCTTACGTGCAGGATGTGCCCAGCGGTGAAGTTTCAAAGCTGGTGAAAGATCGACGTCTCGACGCCACTACGGACTTCTCCATCGTACGCCAGCTCGACACCATCAACATTTGCGTTCCTACTCCGCTGCGCAAGACCAAAGATCCCGACATGAGCTACATCGTGTCGGCCGCTGACGAGGTCGCAAAGTACTTCCATTCCGGCCTGCTGGTCATTCTCGAATCGACAACCTATCCGGGTACGACCGACGAACTTCTGCTGCCGACCTTTGAGAAGCACGGTGTCAAAGTTGGTGAGGACTTCTTCTTGTGCTTCTCACCCGAACGCGTCGATCCAGGAAACCCGATTTATCAGACCTCGAACACGCCGAAGGTAGTGGGAGGGATCACTCCCGCCTGCACCGAGATGGGCAAACTGTTTTTCTCGCAGGCGTTGGAAAAGGTCGTCCCGGTCAGCAACACTCGGGTTGCTGAGATGGTGAAACTGCTGGAGAACACCTTCCGCATGATCAATATCGGCCTGGTGAACGAGATGGCGCTGATGTGTGATGGCATGGACATTAACGTTTGGGAAGTGATTGACGCGGCCGCGACAAAGCCGTTCGGGTTTATGCCGTTTTATCCCGGCCCCGGACTCGGCGGCCACTGCATTCCTATCGATCCGTTCTACCTGTCGTGGAAGTCGAAGCAGTCGGGTATCGAGGCACGCTTTATCGAGCTCGCAGGAAACATCAACGGAAACATGCCGCACTTCGTGGTCGGCAAGATACAAAATGCGCTCAACAATCACGGGAAAGCAGTCAAAGGCGCCAGCATCCACATCTTCGGTATCGCCTACAAGCGCAACATCGACGACATGCGGGAATCGCCGGCGCTTGATGTGATTCTGTTGCTGAAGAAGCTGGGAGCAGAGGTCAGCTACAGCGATCCCTACGTGCCCGAGGTGAGGCTGGATAGCATCGACCTCAGGTCGCAAGATGCTCTGTCTTCCGCGAAGAAGGCTGACTGCTGCGTCATCATTACTGACCACTCGAACTTCGATTACAAGGGACTGGTGGATTCAGCGAGCCTGATCGTCGACACGCGAAACGCCTTGCGCGGATTCGAATCAGACAAGATCGTGCGGCTGTAGTCAAACAACCTGTCGTCGTCACTCCGCCCGCATGACAGTTGTGGGATCTACGCGGACCGCCTGCAACGCCGGCACCACTGTACCGAGCAGTGTCGCCGCGAAGCACAAAACGGTCGCGCTGGAGAAGGTCAATAAATCGCCGGGCTTCACCCCCGCGAGCAGGCTCTCCAGCCAGCGCGCGGCGAAGTAGGCCAAGACGAGTCCGGGTATAAGGCCCGCGACGGCAAGGATTGCTCCTCTGCTGAGCACCATTTTAAAGATGTCGCTCTGACGTGCTCCCAGGGCCATCCGGATGCCGAACTCCTGTTGCCGGAGCGAAACCGTAAACGATAGCAGACCGTAGATGCCCAAGCCAGCCAGCAGAATCGCAACCCCCGTAAATGTCATCAGCACGCGGGTCTGCACGGCTCGCGATTCGGTCTCGCCGGCGACGATTTCCTCCATGGTTCGAACGTTGGAAATGGGCTGCTGCGGGTCCGCACCTGCGATGATTTGGCGCACTTCTCTAATGAGTTGCGGTGGCGGCAAGGTGGTATAGATTGCAAGATCTTTCGGCAAGTAGCCAATCAGCCATCCGTCCGGAACCTGCTTATAGGGCAGGTATACTTGGGGCTCGCTGGCACGCTCAAGTCCGCGTACCCGCACATCACCGACTACGCCGACGATTTCGCGGTCATGCAGGCCAAAGTTGAAATGCCTCCCGATTGGGTTCTCATCCGGCCAGTAGCGACCCGCGAATGACTCGCTGACCACAGCGACATAAGGAGTGTCGACTGTGTCCGATTCGCTTACGTCTCGTCCTCTCTCGACCGGGATGGCCATGGTTCGAAAGAAGCCCGGGGTGACGTAACGCAAGCTGGCCGATGTACCCTCCGCCCGGTTCTGTGATCGGCCATTGACCTCCACGGGCCAGATTCCTCCCCGCCACACCATCGGCAACGCACTGATATAGGCTGCATCGGTTACGCCCGGTAGCCTGCGCACCGCCGTCAGCACCTTGGTATAAAAGTGTTCGCGGACATTTGTCTTTTCGTACTTGGGAATCGGGAGCGCCGTTCGCACGGTCAGAATATCCTCTGTTCTGAAGCCGGGATTAACGGCTTGTACCGTCCACAACGCACGTATCAGCAGGCCGGAGGAAATCAAGAGCACAACCGAGATCGCCACCTCAGCGATCACCAACGCGGAGCGCGTCTTGTGGCTTCCGACGCCGCCCGTCCGTACGCCGTCTCGGAGACCACTGAAATTCGCATTCCTACACGCACGGATTGCCGGCGCCACGCCAAAAGCGGTGATGGTGATCGCCGTGAGTCCCAGGGCTAATAGCAGAAGGCGCACGTCGACCGGAGGCACTTCTTGAATCGGCAGCGCATTCGGCACGAGCCGAGAGAGCAACGGCAGAATTCCGCCAGCAACGCCGACTGCTCCCATGCCGCCGGCGACTCCGAGAAGAAAACTTTCTGACAACAGTTGCCGCAGAAGGTAGCGCCGGTTAGCGCCTAGTGAGACGCGAATTGAGAGTTCTTTTTGTCGCGCCAGAGAACGCACCAACAAAAGGTTGGCGAGATTGGCGCAGGCGATCACCAGGAGACAAACGGCCGCTCCGCAAAGGGCCAGAAGTAAAAGCCGTGATTGCTGGCTGACCTCATCGCGCAGCGAGACGACAGTCGTACCGACTTTCTCGTTTTCTTTGGGATACTGTGTCTCCAGTCGGCGTGCGATTAACTCCATCTCGGTGCGCGCCTGGGCGACCGTTACACCAGGCTTTAGTCGACCGATGCCGACAATCCAATTGTCATTGCGGTCCTGATAATTCTCTTCCTCAAATCGAAACGTCTTCCAAAACTTGGTTTCTCGACTGGGAAATTGAAAATCAGGCGGCATCACACCGACAACCGTGTAGGACGCGTCGTCGAGGTTGATTGATTTGCCCAAGACGCTGGAATCTCCGCCAAACTCGGTCTGCCAAAATCCATAGCTCAGAAGCGCGGTTGCGGGTGCGCCGGGGCGATCATCTTGCTCGGTAAAGCAGCGGCCAATCCATGGGGCCTTGCCCAAGGTTGAGAACAGATCTGCGGTGACGATGGCGCCTTCGATGCGCAGGGGTTCGCCCTGGCCGACGAGGTTCATGTCAATGTCGGTATAGGCCGCCAGCGAGGCGAACGAATTAGCAGCCGCCTTGAAGTCGCGGTAGTTCGCTGGAGAAAGCTCCATGAACGAGTAACCTGGGTGCTTCTCCCAAACTTTTACCAGCCGTTGTGGCTCTGGAAACGGAAGCGGCCTCACTAAGACAAAGTCCGCGAGGGTGAAAATGGCGGCATTGGCTCCGATGCCGATGGTGACGAGCAGAATCGCTGGGATTGCGAAACCGGGCGAACGCAGCAGCGATCGGAAGGAGTAACGCAAGTCGCGTCGGGCAATTTGCCAGTGAACTGCAACCGCATTCGACAGCACTTCGACGAGAGCAGCGATCCATAGACCGCATTTCGCCAAAGTTCCGCCGGCCATGGCCAGCTGCTGCTCGAAGACGCCACACATCTCATCGCCGTATTCGGCACGATACGAAGACGGATACAGATGCAGCAATGTCCGATAGACGTTCATTAAGTGGTCCTCGGCACGACCCCGCAGGAACGCGCCATCTTGAGCAGACTGTTCAGTCGTCCTGCCTCAGCCTTAGCGACCGCTGTGCCCAACGGCGTAATGCGGTAGTACCGACGACGTACATCGTCCAACTCGGGAGCAGGCCGGGTTTTCGTTTCGATAATGAGTCCGAGTTCCAGCATGCGCTGAATCGAACGGTAGAGTGTACCGGCGCTGAGTTTAATTTCTCCGTTCGTGCGACGAGCCACGTCGAGAATAATGGCGTAGCCGTGGCGATCTTCGTCTGCCAGGGACAACAAGATGTGAAAGGTTGTGGGTTGAAGCGGAAGCAGCGAATCAGGGGTATCCGACATACCGCTAATTATATGCAGAGTGGATATAGTTACAATGCATAGATGTGTCCAGCAGGTATAGAGTGCGGTTTTCCTGCTGCGAGCTGCCAAGTCGACAAGGTGAGCAGCGTCTTTTGTGATGGTGCAATTCGCGCAGACGCCAGGCGAGAGCTTGCAGGCTGTAAGCCACGCGGAATGGTCAGATGGTTGCGAGCACGATGAAAGTTGCCCCCGCAGGCATATCTGCCGCGAGGCGACTTACATCGCGGCCGGGATCGACTTTGAGGCTATCTGCTGAAACATCTTCGCAGAACGCTCGCAAGTTATGGCACTTAGGGACGAGTATTCGGCAAACCAGAGTTGACAGTTCCCATAGAACCATCTAGCATCAACCTAGATTGGAGGAGAAACATGAAAACCGTTGGACTGTTTCAAGCCAAGCAGCGGCTTTCCGAGCTCGTCGAGGAGGCGGAGCGGGGGCAGCCTGTGGGCATCACTTGCCGGGGCGTCCTGAAAGCTGTCCTCATGCCTGCTCCCCGCAAAGCGAAACGGCCTTTGGCGGACATCTTTGACTCTCTGCGGGGAAGCATGCGGTTGCCCAGCGGCGAAACCGTCAAGAGCTTGATTGAGGAAGGCCGTCGCTAATGAAGGATTTCGTTCTGGATGCTTCAGTTTCTTTGGGTTGGCTGATCGACGATCCGCCTTCCCCCTACGCAGGACGCGTTCAGCAGCTGATGATCAATGGAGCGCGACCGTTGGTGCCGGTCCATTGGCATCTTGAAGTTGCTAATGCGCTGCTCACCGCACAACGGCGAAAACTCCTGCGCCGGGACCTATCTGAAATTTTGGCAGACATCCATGCTCTGATGCCATTCATTGAGACCGACGATCTCCCTGACGATATCGGCGCACTCGTTGGTTTGGGCCAGCGCCACCAGCTCACAGCCTATGACGCGGCCTATACTGCTCTTGCCGCGCGCCGCAACGTGCCTTTGGCCACACAGGACACGGCCATGATTTCGGCCGCCCGAAGCCTCAAGATTTCAATTCTTCGCTAGCACACGAACGAAGAGCAGCCCAGTCAACGGCGCGGTTCTCGATTCAGCCGGGCTCAACGTGGTTTCCGCGTGATCGTCGAGAGCGGCCGTTTTTGGAGTGCCGCCAAAGAATCGATTCGGCTTTTTCCCAAGCGCAACTGGACTTCAATTACACCTCAGGTGCTAACGGAGGGCGCCTTACTATTCCAACTGAAGTCACCACCACATCTCCCTCGGAACCAGACATAACCAAGCTCCTTTTGGAGCTTGAAGTCCCGTTTTCACCGGATCAGGTCCAGTGGCGGGTCACTAACACCACCAACGACGAGAAACGCGGGCAGGTTGTGCCCTACGCCGATCCGCGCGCTTACACGGATCGCCTCAACGCCCTGTTCTCTCCCCAGGGCTGGACGCGTGAGTACAAGGTCGAGACCATGAGCAACATCACGCGTGTAAAGAAGGGTGAGAGCATCGTCTCGGGCAAGGTGCTGGTCACCTGTACCGTCACGATCTTTGGTCTGTTGTCGCATTCCGGCACGGGCGAAGAGTGGGCAGACGATGACAACGGGCAGACGTCAGCGGACGCTCAAGCCTTCAAACGGGCTTGCTCCTGCTTTGGGCTAGGCCGCTACTTCTACGACATCCCGCTACGACATCCGCCAATCTGGGTTGATTTGGACCAATACCGCCAGCCTGTCAGAATGCCGGCGTTATCGGCTTGGGCACTGCCAGAGAATTGGCGCAAGGGAATGCGGCTTTCGGGCAAGAACGGGAATAGAAAAGCCAGCACATCGGAACGAGGTGTGGGTTCGAACGAAGGACGCAACGGCAACCATGGCCAGACTACGAATAGTCCAACTCGGCCAACAGACGGCGGAGGGAACGGGCATGCGCAAACCGCAAGGTCGAAGGGATCGGGTGATTGTGGCTCGGGCGACGATCTCGACGCGCGCATTCTGGGATTGGAAAAAGCCGTCGGCACGGCGCTATTCAGAGGCATTCTGCGGGTCGGGCCTGTGTAATTCGTCTCCGGTCCGGTGCATCGCACTATCGTGAACGGGATTTTGTAATGTGCTGCAATAGCCGCTGCGCTCCTCTCTTCCTGCTCGCGAACGGGTTGGCCATAGTCAATGAACAGCCCACTCACGTCATGTCCGAGCTGCTTATAGAACGCGACACAAGCAGCGGAATCGATCCCGCCGCTCAGCAATACGATCGCGTGCATTATTTAACCTCAGGCTCACTCCGAAGGTAGCAGGGCATTTGCGAGCATAGTCAGGCCCGAACAGAACTTCCAAAAACCAAAGTACCGAACGAAACGCAATTGTGCCGCCAAATTGATTGGCCATTGCACGCAACGATCAGTTCGGCGCAATCATCGCGATCGCTTCATCCGTGGCTCTCGTTTTCAGGCCGCTTCCGGGACCAACTCAAACAATCTCAAGCCACGTGGTGTCACCATATGTACTGCGGTAAAAATCCACATATTCCGTTACGCCGTTGTATGCAGCCCAAAGTGTCCCGCGTACACCTTTTAGGTCATTGCCTTTCCCTTCGGTAAACAACCGTGCTGATTCCTGCCGATCGCGTTGCGCTTGTGCAAGAGCTTTCTTGAACCGCTTCTCGCCAGTCTTTGGCGATGGATCCGGGAACACTGCCTTCAAGTACGTATGTAGCGTCGCTTCGGCAATCTGCACCGCGAGCATCGCTTGAAATCGACGCGCGAGTTCGTCGAAATGCCGCTGGATGGCCTTGAGCACGACATCACCTGCATCTTCCAATCGGACCTTCATGTCTCGCGTATGCGCAACTCTTATCGCCGGCCCTCGTTCTAGCGCCTCGTTAAGTGTGTTCTTACAAACGACGCGAACTGGCGTGAACTTCACTTAAACCGATTCAGTATTGTCATGGGTGTTGCTGAGCAACACAAATCTAGCAATCGTATCGTCTTTGGTGATTTGAAGATCGTTACGCAGACGAGCCATAACCCATACGCGTTGGCCTTTCTTCAGCTCACCAGCGCTCTCGTAGAACGCGGCTTTCGTTTTGACGATTGGATCAAAGAACGCAAAGGCGTCGACGTTCTGTAGTGGCGTATACGACTGGCTTACTGTTCCGAACAGGCCGTCCTCATTAGCAACCCAGCGGTCTTCGCGAACGATGGCGTATTGCCCGGGCAGCGGACGGTGTTCAATCAAGCCGCACAGCTCGGATCGCTTCCTCTGCCGTGGGCGGTTCTTTCAACCGCGTTCCGAGGCCATGCCAGGGCATATCTCCGACGTACATCATTCCTGCCTTGCCATGCGCATCAATTCACAAATCGTGAGACATGCCGACTCCGCTATTCTGCCAATGCCTTAAACACTGCATCGGCGGCGTCTTTGTAAAACTCAACGTTAATCTTCGCCCACAGCTCGGCCGGTAGCTTGTTTAGCTGACGACGAGCGACAATCGGCATTAATAGCCTGCTTGGCTATGGCTAGTTCAGCAATGCGAACCGCATTGGGGATCATCTCGACCGATCCGAAGGTTGAGTTCTCCGACAGCGCTCGTGTCTTCCCAGCCTCACACACTAATTGCATGAAGCAGAGGGATAGATTCTTGTCACCTCGTTAATCCTAGAACACCCGAGCCCAGCAGAAGTAGACTCGACGGTTCCGGAACGGGCACGGCCGAAATGTCGAACGCCAGATTGGTGCTTACAGGCGAAGTGACTCCGAAAAATGTCTGATATGTACGGATATTGTGCACGCCGTATTGCTGGCCGGTCTGACCGGGCTGCTTCAGCTTGGGTTCGGCAAGGTTGATTTAGTCCTGCTTGCCTGTGTCCTGCTCGGCTCCATCCTGAGTAGGCTGCTCGGAGCATACTTAACGCGATATCTGCCGTCGCAGTGCTTCCAACAGATGCTTTGCACGATTCTGGCGTGGTCGGAGCCAGAATGTTGTAGCTCTCGGTTGCGCACGCCCACTGAATCTACGTCATTTCCCCATCGTTCTGAAAAATCCAGTCTACGGCTTCCGGCAGAGAGCTGACGCGAGCGTCAGCAGGGTTGGTAGGGCCCCGCTCGGCATAGCCACGATCGATCCAGATGGTTTTGCATCCGGCATTGGCGCCAGCATCAATATCACGCCAACGATCGCCGATCATGTAACTGTGGCTCAGATCAATGCCGTATTGTTGGGCTGCGCTTAACAGGAGGCCCGGTTTCGGCTTCCGGCAATCACATTCGTCTCGATCATCGTGATAACACACGAGGATGGCATCCAGAGGCAGCTCGGCGCTCAGCCGGCGTCCGATCTCTTCTACGCTCTCTCTTTGCTGAATCCCGCGGGCGACGTCCGGCTGGTTTGTCACTACCAATAGAAGGAAATCGTGTTGCTTGAGGCACAAAAGAGCTTCCGCAGTTCCCGGAGGGATGCGCATCTCGGCCGCGTTCAGAGGGGGATACGGCTTGCCGTCTCGTATAATCGCGTCGTTCAGAACGCCATCACGGTCGAGAAAAACGGCACGCGTCAGCTGGGGCAAGGGCGATTCTCCCGCGTCGCAGTGTTCTGTTCTCTGGATTTCAAGAACTCTGCGGTGTCCCTCAAGCCGTCCGGAGATCCGATTTCGTAGAACCGCTCGTGTACTTCGAAAGCTGCCAGTTCTCCTCGATTGAGCAAACCCTGGTAGACAGAGGTCAGGTCGCGCACTTCACCTTGAGGAATCGACGCGAAAACGCCGCGCCAAAACACGCCAAGACCATAATCGACGTAGTGCATCTCCGGCGCGCCATTTCGCTTGTCGTAGCGGAGAATCCGAGTGCCATCGAATTCTACGTTGCTTCTGTCATATTGGCCTTCGTTTTGGTACACAGTCATCAGTCCCGGAAGTCCGTCGCGATGAAACGCTGCTTCTACAGCTTGGTAATCGCAGGTGAGATAGGAGTCCCCGTAGAGCACGAAGAAGTTCTCTGGCAGCAGCGGAAGTGCCTGCCGGATGGCCCCGGCAGTCCCCAAGAGATGGGGGCCATCAAAAGAATAGTCGATTCGAATGCCGAGCTCGGAACCATCTCCAAACTGCTGCTGAATCCGATCGCCCAGGTAGCCCACTGCCAATACAACATGGCGAATGCCATGACTTTTCAACAACTTAAGTTGGTGCCAAAGAAACGGACGCCCGCCGACCTCAATCAACGACTTCGGTATCTGCTCGGTAAGTGGCCGCATGCGCGTGGCGAGACCACCCGCCAGTATGACGGTCGGCATCAGCTCAGAAAACACGCTCATTGTTTGATGATACGACAGCAGGAGACCGGTCGCAGCAGCGTGGCAACCGCATCTTCCGAAGTATACGCTAGCGATTCCTCAAAGAGTGAAGCCAGACTTCACTGCATCCTGATGGAACATCTTGACGGTGTCCAGCGAGTATTCGTGTAAGTCTTTTCCTACTAAGCCGAGCTTTTGCAGAATATCGTGCGTCACCGTGATAATGTGACAGCCAATGGCGTCGGCTTGGAAGATGTTCAGCAATTCGCGAGGGCTGGCCCAAATCAGTTCTACGTTCGGATACATCCGCACAATTTCAACCGCGGCGCTCATGAGAGGAACCGGATCACGGCCGGTGTCTGCCACACGACCTGCGAACAAGGAGACACATGCAGGCTTTCCCCCCTCAAGCGCGGCACAGACATCTCTGATCTGGTCAAGTGTCAACATGGCTGTGATGTTGAGTTGGACTTCAGGTGTGAGCTTGGCAATCAGATCGAGGGAAGGCTCGCGTTTGGTGTTCGTAACCGGAATCTTGACATAAACATTTTCGCCCCAGGTCGCGATTTTGCGTGCTTGCCGCTCCATCTCAGGAAATTCGTCAGCGAACACCTCGAACGAGATCGGCCGGTCTTGGACAGTCTTCAGAACATCGTGCGCAAATGCTTCATAGTCAGTCAAACCGGCCTTGCGCATTAGCGTGGGATTCGTGGTGAAGCCCTTAATGTGGGGCTGACGGTATAAATCTAGGATCGTGGCTTTGTCGGCGCCGTCACCGAAAATCTTCACCTTCAAACCAGAAATGGGTGTCACGGTCAGCTCAGATACCGACGTCACGGTTAGTTCGGATACAGACATCACAGTGTTCTCCTCGAATTCACTTCACAGACTCCCATTTGGTTTCGCATTGTTTTAAGGCGGGATGCGATACGAGAAGGTGCCAGACGACCGCTTGAAACGCCTCTGAATGAGGGGTGACATGCTCTGGATTCACTGTGGGCACGATAACACACGCATCGGCAACTCGCGCGGTGTATCCACCGTCACGGCCAACTATTCCGACGATTCGGCAGCCAACTGATTTGGCCAACTGGAGAGCGGCCACAAGGTTGGGACTGACGTTTTTTTCTAGATTTCCTCCACCCACGGAAAACACAAGTATCAGGTCACGCTGGCTCAAGTGACTGGTACGAAGCCAGGCATCAAAAACTCCGGCCCATCCTTCATCATTGGTTCTCGCAGTCAGTTCGGCAACGTTATCGGTGGGTGCATATGCCTCGATGCCAACGATCTTGCGAAAGTCGTTGACCGCGTGTGATGCGTTGGCCGCGCTGCCGCCGACGCCCAGGACAAACATCCTTCCTCCCGCAGCACGAGTCTCCGCCAATATTCCGGCGACTTTCTCGATCACGTTTCTGTCGAGTTGCGCGACGACCGTTCGAGCTTCCTCAAGGTATTTCTCGGCAAACGTCTGAGCTTCCATCTGTCCCCCGGTACTTTCACCGCATGGTCAATGTGACCCGCAATCGCTGCGGATCTAAACGAGTTTATCAATTGAGGGAATCAATTCGAGTCCGCGGGGCACGAGTGCGGATAATGTGCCGCGGTCGGGCCGTGTTCTCGCTAATAACCAGCGAGAAATCCCCTTCCCTGTCTCCCGTCGGTTTCCCCGCTTGACCGGTTCAGCAACACCATTGCCGATAGCCTGCTGAATCCCAAGGCCGTAAATCGCTGGTTGGTGTTGGCGGGTGCTTGATTTCCGCATGCGCAGTTGGTGCTGGTCGTGAGCAAGTATCGTCAGTGCCGCTAAACAGTGCGACTTGGCAGTGGCGCGCTCCGGTCAGATGCAAATTGCCCAGGCAGGCACGCGCACCTGCCGTGGGGCAACATTCTAGCGCCAGCTGGATCGATTACGAAGCTATCTGCCGAACGTCTTCGCAGGACGCTCGCAAGTCCTAGCCCAAGTTCGTCACGACTGAGTGGCTACGATAGCTAAGTCGTTCAGAATCAGCTCAGGCAGTCGAAAAGTCTACACTACATTTTCGATTCAGTTC
>Ga0306921_10003180_pt1 | contig 16649 bp, 11 predicted proteins | sample sta12Cox44000080_FD_203760 | JGI IMG/M metagenome (GOLD analysis project Ga0306921, IMG submission 203760) | Lab enrichment of tropical soil microbial communities from Luquillo Experimental Forest, Puerto Rico - statoxic.12C.oxic.44.000.080 (v2)... | ecosystem: Environmental > Terrestrial >...
AGTCCGAACACCGTGCCGGTCAGAAGCGACAGGCCCAAAGTGAATCCCAAAACACGCCAGTCGAGGTCTACATTGGAGCCCCCCAGACCGATGCGCGGGATGTTGTCGGGGATGAGGGCCAGAATGGTGCGGATGCCAACGTAGCCTGCCGCCAGGCCCAAAACCCCGCCGACGAGCGATAGCATCAGGCTTTCGGTAAGAAGTTGCCGGACAATCCGTCCGCGGCTGGCCCCCACTGCCACCCGGATCGCAATTTCCCGTTTCCGAGCCGCCGCACGCGCCAGCAGTAAGTTGGCGACATTGGCGCAGGCGATCAGCAGCACGAAGCCGACCGCGCCCAGAAGGATCAGCAACGAATTCCGCACGCCGCCCGTGATGCCACTCTTTAAAGGCTGTACACCGAACCGCCTCTCAGAGGAGGAATCGTCCGGCCACCTGCGCGAGTACTCTTGATAAGTGGCTTGTAACTGAGCGTTCGCGGCCGCCAGGGTGACGCCGGGCTTTAGGCGCCCGGCTACATTGAAGTAATGACCATGACTCGCGCTGTTGGGGTCGAGCTGGAATGGAAGATAGACGTCCGGTGGCTCGTAGATTTCGATATCGCCGGATAACGAGGATCTTTCGGTGATCTGACCGTCTGGGAGTTGGGGGCCCAGGACACCGATGATTTCATAGCGCACGCCGCTCAGCGTCATGCGCCTGCCGACCACCTTCCGATCGCCGCCAAAGTGCCGCTGCCAGAACGCATAGGCGAGCACTGCGGTCTTCGGCGCATTCGGCACGTCGTCGGCGGCCTCGAAGGTACGGCCCTCGATCGTATTAGCACCGCACAGCCGGAAGAAGTCTGCACTGGCGCGCATCGTTGGGATCTGTTCCGGGAAGGATTCGCCGGTCCAGTTGACAACGTTGAAGTCGTACGCCGAAACTTCCCGGAACGCTTGGGTCTGTTGCCGCCACCAATTGAATTCCGTAGGCGATGCGCTGCCACTGCGGCCCGCACGAAAGATGTTCTGAAACATCACAATCCGGTCAGGATCGGGGTAAGCGAACGGTTTGAATAGGACCGTATTCGCCACCGAGAAGATCGCGGCGTTGGTGGCCATCCCGAGCGCCAGAGCAGCGATCGCGGCGATGGTGAAACCTGGCGTCTCGAGGAACATGCGGGCAGAGTGCTTCAGATCCTTGAGAAAGGCATCCATGACGCGTTTAAAGCTCAGATAAGAGTCACCTCCGCTGGAGCCAGGCGCGCAGCTCCCTGATGTCCCTCATATTCTGCAGATCGAGAATTTTCTCAATTAATGCCTGGCTGGCCGATTGGCCGATGAAAGGCGCCATGAGATCACGGCTTTTGGCTACGACCTGGTCGCGCGTCATCGGATTATTCATCGTGCCGAGCACAGCACTCACATCTTCGCTCAAATGCGTTCCATCCGACAGCGCAACTACAACCAACGGTTGGCCGGCAGCAGGAACAAGCCTTACCTTCGCACGCTGCCGAAGAATCTCCGGGTCCTCCATGCGTGGCTTATCATGCGCCGAACGGAAGGTCACCGTCTTGTCGACCAGCATCACGGCGATCATGTGCTGAATGCAGACATCCGGCATCTCCCGGTTGTCGACAACCGATCCCGGGTTCATCCGGATCGTCACTTCCCGTACCTGGTCAGCCTTGAACGGGCGCCTTTTCAAAAGAATTTCCAGAGCATCGAGCGGCGCCTGAATGGGCGATCCCACACTCCACTTCTTGATGCTGGTGCGCATAATCTCGTAGCGTTCGCCGAGCTTATCGACCAACAACGCTCTATCGCCGTAGGGCGCGTTAGCCAACAGGAAATTGTCATCTCCCGACAGGATGTCGTCGATTCCGTTCCAGCCGGAGTCGACCAGCAAGGCGGCGGTAACACCGCTGCGTGCCGGCATTCCACCAAATACGAAGCCTTTCTCAATGTGATCGGTATCACGGTCCCACGCCGCGATGCCCGACGATTGCTGTGCCGAGTAGTCGAGCAGCCAGCGCATCTGCTGGGCATTCAGACGAGCGGCGCAGCCTGCGGCCGCAGCCGCGCCGAAGACCCCTCCGATACTGTGGGTGCTCTTGTGCGTCTCAAACACCCCAGGGCGCAACACAGTGAGCACACGCGCTCCCACGTCGTAGCCAAGCGCGACCGCACGCAGGAGGTGGGTTCCACTGATCCCGAACCGCTCCCCGGTCGCGAGCGCGGCCGGCACCACATTGCAGCCGGGATGCCATCCTCCCGGCCATGAATCGTCCGTCTCGTCGGCATGCGCCAGCACGCCGTTAGCTAGCGCCGCTTCGATGGGTCCGCACAGGACGTTCGAACCCACGACGGTTGCCACCCTCTCACCGCCGTAGGCGCGAGCGAACCGGATCGCGGCACGCCCGGGCGGCAACTCAGAGCCGGAGATCATGGCGGCAATCGTGTCGAGGATATGATGCTTCGTCTTCTCGATCACCTCGCCCGGAATCGCATTGTCCCGGGCTGCGCTCATGTAGGTGCTGAGCGTCGTCGTCACGGTGCTGGCGGGCTCCGCCGCCCTGGCGATTCCCCCGGACACAACCCGACCAACAGCAAACCCCGCCAGGCCTCCCAGCAGCGTACGCCGCTTCAGGATTTGATCTTCTTCCATACGCACTCTCCATCTCGTTCGTAACGGCGAACAGTCCGTGTCTTGGTCGCGCCCCCTCCGCGATCACCGGGCAGTGCGGAAACAATCGAGTCGTTGCTGGACTCTGGCCGAGGAATCTCTCCCTGCCAGTTCCCGAGCGATCCGCGCGGACCGACTCCCACCGCGAATGCCCGCCCGCATCGCCACGCCCCCCGGTTCAACCCGTCCAAGGGAGCGCGTTGCAAAGCACCACTTTCGTCACCGGGCGGAATTCCTTTACCTGCGCGGCAAGTCAGAGGCTGCCAGGCAGCCCCAGCGGAACGGCCGATTTCACGCTCATGGCACTTGCTCCGCACCGAAGCTTATCAGGAACAGGGTCGCGACGCACCGGATCACGACTCCTCGCGAAGTCGAATCCGCGGCCGATGCCGAATCCAAAAGCCAGGTTAGGCACCAAGCGCACTGCGCCCTGTTCGAGAACCGCTGTCGCCGCTCGGTTGATTTCCAATGGCTGAGGGCGGAGCAAACAACCCAGCCGCGGGTTTCTCGCCCGAGTCCCAGCCTAGAACGTGAATCGCGCGATCACAGTGCCGGTGCGCGGCAATCCGCCGAGTGCCGTGTTGTAGTTTCCGTTGGATGGCGCGGATGGAATAGCCCCCGAAGAAACTACGTCGTTAATCACTCCGAAGCCACCTATCAACTGACCGTTGAGATTGCGGGTCAGGGTGTTACCCACGGGCAGCGTTGTGCTCGGGTTGCCCAGGTACGTGCGGTTAAAGATGTTTACGAACTCGGCACGGATCTGCAGGTTGTACCGCTCCTTGACCCGGAAATTGCGGCCGATGTTGAAGTTCTCCTGCGGCCGGCGAGGTGCCCGGAAATCACCGTAGAGCGCATTGGTCCCAAACATGCCGGGAACTGGCGGACTGGTCCACGCGGCTGCGTTGAGCACCTGATCTTGATAGGGGTTGATGCAGCCGCAGTTGGGATTCTTCAGATAGAGCGGCTGACCCGGAACCCGGATTTGGTAGTTCGCGGTTGTGCCCCCATTGTTCGCCATTAGCGGGTTGGGCGTATTGGAATTTGGAGGAGTCAAGGGCAGGCCGCTGGCATATTGCAGGAACGCGCCAACCTGCCAATCCCGCGTCGCCCAGGATAGCGCGCTGTGATTTTCGAACAACTTCGGCACCGTGTAGACGATATTGGCATTGAGCAGGAACGGTTGATCGGTATTCTGGTAGGTCTTCGACGAACTCGTCGGATCCCAGAAGTTCTGTCGCGTGGAGATCAGCGCTTTGGACCAGGTGAACGTCCCGGTGGCCTGTAATCCATGAGAAAAACGCTTGGTCGCCTTCGCCTGCAACGAGTCGTACCACGTGTCGCCCGTGGGTGCACCGGTCACGCCGAGAGGTGCGGGAGGACCAAAGCCGCCGGACACAGCACTGAACTGCGGAAACGGCCGCAGGGCGTTCAGAAGGCTTTGACTGGCCGGAAACCCCGGGTAGGGAGAGACGTTCCCCACCCGCGAGGTTACCAATTTGGAACTGATGGCCCCGCTCAGTAGCGCATTGTCGGCGGGTATATGGTACGGATCAAGGCCCAGGGCTTGAAACGTCGCCGGCGAGACTTCGTTCAGGTAGCCCAGATTGGCGCCGAAACCAATCCCCGAGCTCGACCACCACACCCCCCGGTTGCCAACGTAGGCGGCCTCGACTACCAGGTTGGTTCTGATCTCCCGCTGCAAGCCGAGGCTCCACTGGTTCTGCCTCGGGGGCCGGCCTGCATTGCGATCGAGCGCTTGGGGGGCCGAGCTGACCGTGCCCGGTTGAGGATACAGTGAAGGATTATAAACTGGCCACCTTGGCTGCGGCAGCGCGCCCGGCGCCAAGATGTTGGTGTACGCCCCCGGCGCATTCGTGCCATTGATCGCCGAGGTCGCGGCGCTGCCAGCGACATCCGCGGTAAACCCATACACCACGCCCCATCCGGCGCGCAGCACGGTCTTCGGCGTAATCTGATACGCAACGCCGAGCCTCGGTCCAATCGCGTAAGGATAATTGTCGGCGAAGGTGCACTGACAGGTCGCTTCAAAAATGGAGCCGCCCAGGTGGCCGCCGGCCGAGGAATTCACCACGCTTGGGCTGAAATCGGCAGCTCGCCCATACTGTTCCCTGCCGTACGTCCCGTAATCCCATCGGAAGCCGTAATCGACTGTCAGCTTGCGCGTGACTTTCCAGGAATCCTGCAGGAATGTCGCCAATTGTGACTTTCCGATGCGGTACTCAGCGCCGACGTTCTGCTGGAGCGTTACAAAATCGCCCAAAAGGAAGTTGGCATAGCCGAAGCCAACGCTCTGACCGCCCAGACCGCTCAAAGGAGTGAAAGTCAGACCGGTAGCTCCTCCTTGGCTGAGGGGGCTATTAGCCGCCAGCAGAACGGCCGGAAGATTATTGGAGATAGCCCCTTGGAAATAGACTTCCCCCCCGGCCTTAAACGTGTGATTTCCGTGGACCCCGGTAGAGCTGGCATTCGCCGATGGCTTCTGGCTATACGGCCGCGACTGGATCCCATTGCTCGTCCCGATCGGTTGCATTCCCCCGAGACCGGGGCCGCAGCCAACGGCACCCGGCGGCGGGGCGGGGCACATACCGGAGATGTACGGGAAATTGCGGTTGCTCTGGAACCCAGCGACACCAAGCTGCTGCTGGGCGTTGAAGCTCGTGTACGGCGCCGTATCGGGCGCAAAAATCTGGTTGTAGCCTGCGCCCAAGTGGAGCAGCAACGTCGGACTCAGCGTATGGTCGTAATTGAGGCGCGCGACCCAGTAATGGAAGAATGTTCCGCGCGCCCCGGAAATCTCGTCGGGCAGGCCGTCCGCATTGCCGTTGGGGGAAGAGTATTGGCTGTCCGTCTGCGTCTGCGACCAATAAAAAGACAACCTTCCTTTGGAGCCCACGACCTGATCGATCTTGAGCGATGGAATCACCGTGGTCCGCCGGCTCAGGTTGGTCCCGACTGCATTGTTGACATAGTTAGCATTGATCGGGTTCGGGAAAAGGCTCTGGATCTTCTGCGCCACCGGACTGATCATGGTTTGTGGAATGATGTTGTTCTGGAAGGGATCGCGCACCGTCCCGCCATTTGGCGCTGGCCGTTCCGACGAGGGATCGTAAATGGTGTTGGCGTAAATGGGCCGGTTCAGCGCGTCTACCGCGGGAAGCGGACCCTGCGGGACACCAAGAAGGACGGAGTTGGTTCCGCCGTTGGGCGATATGGCTGAGAAATCACCCTGACGGTAGGCTGCAGTGGGCACCGTCAGAGAGAAGGGCAGCGTGCTGGTTTCGAGAAACTCCTCCCAGTTGAAGAAGAAAAAAGTCTTGTCGTGGCCGTTATAGAGTTTGGGAATCCAGACGGGACCGCCCAGCGTTCCGCCGTAGTCGTTGCGACGGTTTCGCGGACGGACCTTATTCCCTGCTCCGTTGTTGGAAAACGGATAGCCCGCATTCAGGGCTTCGTTGACGAAGTAGTCATAACCGCTGCCATGGAACTGATTGGTTCCTGACTTCATGGTGATGTTAAAGAGACCGCCGCCCGCCGTACCGAATTCCGGCGAGTAGTTGCTGGTCTGGACGGCGACTTCCTGAATCGCGTCCGCGCTGGGCTGCATTTCCTGAAGCGCGAAGGATACAAAATGATTCGTCATATCCTGTCCTTCAATCCGGTACCCAGCCGTGTTGCTGGGCGCGCCGTTGACCACCATCGTGAAATTGGCGCTGTAATTCGTACCCGGAACGAGCAGTGCCAGGCCATACGGATTACGGATGCCGGAGCTACCCGCATTCGCGTTGCCGATTCCTAAAATGGGAAGGTCATCGAGGGCCTCAACAGTGATGTTCTGGGCCAGGTCGCCGCTTTCCGTCCTCAGCATCGTCGCCTCCGCCCGAACCGTGACGGTTTCGGTAGAGGCGCCCACTTCCAGGGCGACATCCAGCCGGAGGACCTGCGCGACTTGCACCGTAACGCCCGACCGCGTGTACGTCCTGAAGCCCGGCACCATCACGTTGATCTGATATGGCCCAGGAGGCAGTTGAGCAATCGTGTAATTACCGGTCGCGGTAGATGCACCCTTATACTGGATGCCTGTATCCGTGTTTTTAGCGACCACATCGGCGCCTGCGACCACGGCGCCCGCCGGGTCCTGAACCGTTCCGGTAATGGTGCCCACGCCAGTCTGACCAAAGGCGACAATAGCCATCAGAAAAACCCAAATCGTGACAACGAGTGAACGCATGCTACCTCTCCTCCGGCAGAACGAAGCCTGCCAGCCATACTCTTATTTGCCCGTCCAAAACCGATCCGCCCTGCGGTTGCACTACTCAGCGGCAGTAACGGCACCAAAACGAACGAACCTGGGATGAGATTATAGGGGGCTCCTCGCCCCATGGTCAATGGGTACCGGGGTTTGTTACAGCTATTGCGGCGGAACTCTAAGTAGCCACGGACTGAGCCTATGGCGGGCGATAAGAAGTTCGCTAAATTTCACAACACACCATATGCCGACCTAAAGTATAGATTCAAAAGCCAGGTTTTCTCTATCACTTGGCTCGAGAAAGCCACTTCGCCTGCCATTTCTTTCTCAGCGCAGCTCGATCGAGTTCTTGCCCGCGCAGGTAAACCCGATTGATCCGCCGCGTATTGCCGATGTTCTCCAGCGGATTGGCGTCTAGGACGATAAAATCGGCGCTCCGCCCGGGCGCCACCATACCCGTGTTTAGATGTGCTGCCTCAGCCGAATCGTGCGTCGCCGCGACGATCGCCTCCATCGGCGTTAACCCCATCCACACCCAGTTTTCTAGTTCCAATTGTCCCATCCAGCCGATAAAGAATCGTGTCTGCCCCGTGTCACTGCCCAGTACAATCTTCATGCCGGCAGCTCGCAGCTTGAGCGCGTTCGTCGCGCCCATCTGGCGGAGATTGCGGCGCGCTTGCTCCACGCGGTCCGGTGTCAGTTTCGCCAGATAATCACCCCATTGCTTCTCGACTTGTTGAGGCGAGATCGTCTCCCGCAGCAGAGGGTCGTCCCAAACCTCCCGGCTCGACGCTGCCCACCCCGCTCCCGGGTTGAACCACAGATTCGGGCGGTCGTTCGTGGCGATCCGGTCCCTAATGATCGCAAGCAATTCCTCATCCGGCACCTCACCATTGCGAACCGGAAGGTGCAGCCAACCCTCCACGCCCGCTCGCATCAGCAGTTTGGCATCCGCCAAAGTGACGTTGTGCGCGGCAACCGGAACATTGTACTTGTGCGCCTCCTGGATAACCGCCAGATACAGGGGCGGAGTGAGTTTCTTCGTGCGCCCGCCCCGGTCATCCACCCAGATCTTGATGAATTCGGGCTTGATGCGGACATTATCCTGGACCGCCGCACGCGCTTGCTCTGCGGTCGTTACCGGGTAAGGGACGTCGGTTCGCGATGGGTGCCCGTTGGCCCCGGATCCCGGCCACGCAATTCCAGTGCCTGCCGTTCGGAACACAGCCGCGCCAGGTATGATCTCGTCCCTCACCCGAAGCGGCACATCGCCCCAGCTGGTCCTGCCGCCGTGAAGGTCCGATCGATCCACCAGATCTCCAATCCCGATAATCGCGCTGAAACCGTAATACGCGAGCCGCTCGAGATGGTCGACGAGATTCGCCCGCGTGTAATACTCCTTCGCCATGGTGCCGTCCACATCGTGCTGGAAGCCGATATGTCCATGGAGGTCGACCTTCGCGGGCATGACGGTTTTGCCGGCGAGATCGATTCGCGACGCGTTCGGCGGCGCCTCCACTTCGCCCCGCTTCCCGACCTGAGTGAACTGGGTATTTTCAACAACAAACGATGAGTTCTCAATAGGCGGGCTGCCGTCGCCTGTGATGAGCCGTGCCCCTTCAAAAACCGTTACGCCATTAGCTCTGACAGCTTGGGCTAACGCCTGCCAATTACCCGTCGCCAGCAACACACACGCCATCAAGGGCGCAAATGGCCTTCGGTTCCCTCTGAACATGGAGTCTTCCTCCCTAATCCTCGGACATCGCTAGTCTATATCACGATCTAGGGCCGCGCGTGATGACTCCGTACGATGATCTTGCAGAGGATACTTAATCGCGGAGGCGGCATGGGCCATCCAAAGTATTCGGTCTTCGGGCTGTTGCTTTCCCTGCTCGCGACCCAGTACGACCCTGTGGATCGGGTATCAGCCGAGGCGAAGTGTGCCTCCACGGCCCCCCTCGTCACTGCGTTGCCAACCGGCCCGTCCGGTTGCACTCTGGCCGACACCCAAAAGGGCATCCAGGCCGCGCTCAGCCGGTAGAACACGCCTCAAAGCCAGGGATGGCCGGGAATCAGCGTATATACTACCAAGAGAGCGAATGGGGCACGAACGAAAGGTGGCGCTGGTTACTGGTGCGTCGAGCGGGATCGGGCGCGCGGCGGCGCTTGCGCTGGCCAAAGCCGGATTCGATGTCACGATCAATTACAGTCGCAGCGAGGACGCCGCCCGCGAGACCGCCCGCCTGACCGAGAGCCAAGGGGCAAGGACCCTGCTTGCTTGTTGCGATGTCAGCGACGATTCCGGAGTGCGGCAAATGCTGGGTGCCATCGAACGGGAATTCGGGCGGCTGGATGCGCTGGTAAATAACGCGGGCACCACGAGCAATGTGAAACCCAAGGACCTGGACGGCATGACTCTGGAGGAGTGGGATCGTGTTTTTCGAGTGAATGTCCGGGGAGTCTTTCAAGTTACGCGCGCGGCCGTGCCGCTCCTGCGGAAGGCTGGGGGAAGCGTGGTGAACACGGCCAGCATTGTGGGTCTGCGGCCGGGCCCGCAGCCGCTGCCTTATGCCGCCAGCAAGGCTGCGCTCATCAATCTCACTAAGCTGCTGGCTCTCAATCTCGGACCGGAAATTCGCGTCAACGCGGTGGCGCCCGGATGGATGGAAGGAGATTGGATGATGCGCATGCTCAAAGACCGGTATGGCGATCTGATGGCGCGTCGAGCTCGGAGCACGCCGCTCGGCCGTTGTGTCACAGCCGAGGATGTGGCTGAAGTGATCGTCGGCCTGATCATCGGAAACTGTATGGTCAACGGCGAAGTCATCGTGATTGACGGCGGCTACGCGGCGACCAATTGAAGGAGCAAGCCCCATGCTGGAAGGCGTAGTTCCTTTTCCTCCAGAACTCGCCCGGCGTTACCGGGAGCGCGGTTACTGGGTCGACCGGTCATTGGCCGAAGAATACCGAGTGGTGTTGAAGCGGTACGCCGATCGTGTCGCGCTGATTGATCGGGCCCGCGTCATTACCTACGCTGAACTCGACGGGCTTTCAACCAATCTCGCCTTGAATCTGCTCGCCGCCGGCATGACGCCGCTCGACCGGATCGTGGTGCAGTTGCCGAATGTGGCCGAGTTCGTGATTCTTTACGTGGCCCTACAGAAGATCGGTTGCATTCCCGTCGCGGCGCTGGCCACGCACCGGTACGCGGAAATCAGCCAGTTCGTCCAGCTCTCTGGAGCCGTCGCATGCGTGATTCCGGATGCGGATCACGATTTTAATTACGCTGCCATGGTGGAGCGCATCCGACGGGAAAACCCTGGGTTGCGACACGGCATCACCCTGAGCCAGCTGGCGGATCTAATCGCTACGCCCGCTCGGTTGCCCTCATCGGCGTTGGCAGAGGTTCGCATCGAACCCACCGATCCTGCCGTCTTTCAGCTCTCCGGCGGTACCACTGGGATTCCCAAGCTGATTCCCCGGACGCACAACGATTACGCGTACAATTCCAAAGCGGCAGCGAAAGTGTGCGCGGTCCACCAGGACTCGGTGCTATTGGTTGTGCTGCCGATCGCGCACAACCTGCCGTTGGCTTGCCCGGGGGTGCAAGGATTTCTCTTCTCCGGCGCCAGCGCAGTGCTCAGTCGCAGCGCCAGACCGGAAAATATCTTCGCCTTGGTGGAGAAGCATCAGGTGACCCATTTAAAGGTGGTACCGGCGTTGCTGATTCGTCTGCTAAACGACCCGGTTTTGGCTCGTTATAACCTGTCTTCTCTGAAAATCATTCAGAGCGGCGGCCAGTGCCTGCAACCCGAAACGCGCGCTCTCGCCAATAAACTAATCCCCAGCGCTTTTGTGCAGGAAAATTTTGGCATGAGCGAGGGCGTCATCATGTTTGTCCGGCTCGACGATCCTGAAGACGTGCGCATGGGTACGGTCGGACGCCCTGTTTGCCCCGATGACGAAATCCAGTTGATCGATGAGGATGGACGCGAGGTCGCTATGGGCGCCGTGGGCGAGCTATCGTGCCGCGGCCCTTATACCCTGAGGGGGTACTTTGGAGTACCCGAGTATAATGCTCAGGTTTTTACACCGGATGGGTTCTACAAGTCCGGGGACCTGATGCGCCAGCATCCATCCGGCAACTACATTGTGGAGGGTCGCAAGAAAGATCTGATCAACCGTGGCGGCGAGAAAATCAGCGCCGAAGAGGTCGAGAACCTCATCCTGTCGCATCCGGCCGTTCAAAACGTCGCCTGCGTTCCCCTGCCGGATCCCACGATGGGCGAGCGGATGTGCGCCTGTGTAATCCTCCGCAACGGCCAGGAGCTCACCTTCGAAGAGTTGAAGAGCTTCTTGCTGAGCAAGGAAATCGCTAAGTACAAGCTACCCGAGCGCTTGGAGATTGTCAGAGATTTTCCTTTGTCGACTTTTGGTAAAGTTGCAAAAAGCAGGCTCGCCGATCTGGTATCCCGCAGGTGAGAATCATCGACTTGCATTGCTACCCGAACACGAAGGAGTGGATCGCCTGCCAGCAGCCCTACGTGGATGCTCTAGCCAAGTACTGGAAGCGGCAGTGGCGGGCGAGGCCCGAAGAGGAGGTTGTCGAGGAGTTCACTACTGCGGGGGTGGAAGCGTTGCTGGTGGCGCTGGATCTCGAGACTACAGCCGGGACGCCGCCTTGCTCCAACGATTTTGTGTCGGGGATGCAAAAGCGTCATCCGGATCGCATCATCCAGTGCTGGGCGGCAGTCGATCCTTTGAAAGGGGAAATTGCACTTCGCGAAGCCCAGCGCGCGGTCCAGGAGCTGGGCATGCTCGGATTCCACTTTCATCCGATCATGGGTCACTATGCAGTCAACGATAAGCAGCTCTATCCGCTTTTTGAAATCATCAACTCTTTGAAGGTGCCCGTGATGATTGACGTGGGGACCACAGGCATGGGGGCCGGCATGCCAGGGGGGATGGGCGCGAAAATCCGGCACGCCCATCCTGCCGCGATCGACGAACTGGCAGCCGATTTTCCGAATTTAACCATTATTGCGGCGCATCCCGGCTGGCCCTGGGTGGACGAGATGACAGCCGTGGCCCTGCACAAGGGCAACGTTTTCTGGGAACTCTCAGGCTGGGCCCCCAAATATTTCCCAGCTCAACTAAAGGCCGACATCACTGGTCGACTAAGGGATAAAGTGATGTTTGGTAGCGACTATCCGAGCATCCCTTACGACCGATTGTTTCGCGAATGGGACGAGCTTGGGTATTCGGACGAAATCAAGGAGCGGATCTTCCACGGCAACGCGGAGCGCATCCTAGGCCTGTAGAGTGATCGACATACTGACTGAGATCGAGAGGGCACCCATCGGGCGGTATCGCTATGTCATCGGTAGCCTTATCGGTCGCGCGGTTTTCTTCGCACTCCTTGGTCGCTATACGGACCACCTGATCGGCAGCATGATGGGTGTTTTCGCGCAGGACCAGAATGTCAACGTGTGGCTAGTGCCCCATGTTTTGCGGGTGGTCATAAGGGCCGGGCGGGGGCTAAGCCCACAGGATCAAGAGGATACAAATTGTCCGCAAGGCTGGCCTACAAGGTGCATTCACCTGTGACCGATGGAGATTACCAGCCGCGGTCTTGAGTCGGCGAGGGAGCGTTCGTGCGGACCCTGTTGAAACCTATTTGGGCGCTCGGCGTGCTGGCACTCGGCGGATTCCCGGTCACGCAAAGAGGGAATGCGATTTTGGCGTTGCCCCGCCCCAATGCCACGTCGTATATGACGTTCCCCGTTGATTTTTCGAAGCTGAACGACCTCGGTAAGGAGTTTCCTGGACAAACCAGACTTTTGAGAACTCGGTCTCGGCCGGCAACATCCCCAACTTCAGTCGATTGGACCTGAATCATGGCGATTATGCGCTGGGACAGGGTAAATCCGGGGGCCGTCCGGATCAACGGCCGCGCGTTGGCCACCAACACTACGTTCTTAGTGCCGGTTCACGCGACGCGCAACCGGTTCACATCCAGGGTTCAAGTCTTAATTGAGCAGCAGGCAGCTGTGGTCGACCGAGATCCCGTGACCAACAAGCTAATCGCGGTCGACCCATTGCGGATGAATACGGCGTTGTTTGGTCTCCAGTTCGTCCAATAGATCGTGAAAGGAAACAAAACCATCATGGCGAAATATCGAATGATTCTCATGCTTCTGGCGTCAGGGGCCATGGCTGCCGACGCCGGCAACATAACAGGCAGAGTCACAGCCGGAAAGGGAATTTCGGTGGTGTGGGTAGAAGCCGTAGCAGGCAAAACCTTTCCCAAGCCTGACAAGCCTCTCACCATGGACCAGAAATCGCTGCTGTTTCAGCCGCACATCCTGGTGGCACCGGTCGGTACGACCGTGCAGTTCCTGAACAGTGACAATGTTCAGCACAACATCTTCTGGCCGGCTATCAGTGGAAACAAAAAGCTGACCCACAATATGGGCACGTGGCCCAAGGGGCAGATCCGCAACTTCCAGTTCGACACCCCCGGAGTGGTGCCTCTGTTGTGCAACGTGCACCCCGAAATGTCAGGCTACGTCATCGTTACCCCAACACCGTATTACGCCGAAACCGACGATTCGGGCAGCTTTAAGATCACCAACGTCCCCGACGGCAGCTACACCGTCACCGCCTGGCACGAAGGGTACAAGAACCAGTCCAAACCTGTCGCGGTCGGGGGTGACGTGACCGTCGAGTTCACACTCTCCAAGTAAAGACCGGGCGAGGCTGTCATGCTGAGCCGATTCCGTGACAAGAAAGTCGACCGAGACTGGCTGGAGAGCAACTTTCCGTGCATGATGGCCTGCCCGGCGGGGACCAATGCCGGTCGGTATGTGGCCTTAATCGCGGAGGGGCGTTTTGAGAAAGCCTATCGTTATGCGCGTGACCCAAATCCCATGGCCAGTATTTGCGGGCGAGTCTGCGCGCATCCGTGCGAAACGGCTTGCCGGCGAGGCGCCATCGACAAGCCGATTTCGATTCGCGCGCTGAAGCGCTTTCTCACCGAGCGTTACGGCCCGGAATCGCGTCAGCCCCTCCAAATTGGGCGCCCGCCCGTTGAGCGAATGCCGTTTCGCATAGCCATCGTCGGCAGCGGCCCAGTCGGCCTTTCGGCCGCGCATGATCTGGCCCGGCTGGGTTATTCGATAACCATATTTGAAGCTGCTTCCGTGCCCGGCGGCATGCTTAGCTTGGGCATTCCCGAGTATCGCCTGCCGCGCAACATCGTGGAATCGCAGATCCGCGAGATCCTCGAGACCGGCGACGTCACGCTCCAGACAAATCAGACCGCGGGCCGCGATTTCACGATCCGCGAGTTGCGCGACCGGGGCTTCGACGCTATCGTGCTGGCGGTAGGCGCGCATCGCAGCCGGGATCTCTCCATCCCCGGTGTCGACCTGGATGGCGTCCACAAAGGGATCGAATTCCTGTTGAATGCCAACCTCGGCTACCGCTTCACCATCGGAAAGCAGGTGCTGGTAATCGGCGGCGGCAACGTGGCCATGGACGTGGCGCGCTCAGCGGCGCGTGAGGTGCTCAAACAGCACCGGCCCGACGCACCCGAACCCAATCCCGCGAGCATCAGCGCGGTCGCCACACACGAGATGGTCGACATTTCCCTCTCGGCTTTACGCCTGGGAGCGCGGGAAGTCAGTATTGTCTGTCTGGAGCGGCGTGACGAGATGCCTGCGGCCTTCGAAGAGGTCGAGGAAGCCGAGGCCGAGGGTATCCGACTGAGAGACGGCCTGGGTCCCGCCCGCGTCCTCGGCCAGAACGGCAAGGTGGTCGGGCTCGAAACGGTCCGTACCAAGTCAGTATTCGATGCCTCCGGCCGGTTCAACCCGACATTCGAAGACCACAGCGAATCGACCATACAATGCGACACCGTTATTCTGGCGATCGGCCAAACGCCGCGACTCGACTTCCTGACGCCGGAGGACTGCGTTGAGATTTCAGGCCGTGGCCTGATCGTCGTGGACCGGAATAGTTTGATGACCACCGCACCCGGTGTATTTGCCGGGGGCGACTGCGTGTTCGGTCCGCGCCTCATCATCGACAGCGTAGGCGACGGCAAGAGGATCGCAGCCGCCATTGATCGCTATTTGACCGGGCGTGAGCGCCCCGAGCCTGAGGTGGAAGTCGAAATCCTTGACCACCACCGCATGTTCGCCGATTTCATGAATCTGGACCGCGAAGCGGTGCCCATGCTGCCGTTAGATCGCCGCACCGGCATGACCGAGGTCGAGATTGGTTACAACCAGATCTCAGCAATGCGGGAGGCCCGCCGCTGCCTGCGGTGCTGGATCAACACCGTGTTTGAGGGCAACGAGACGGACGGCTCGCAGTGCATCCTGTGCGGCGGCTGCGTCGACGTCTGCCCGGAGGGGTGCATTCAACTAGTGCCGCTCGAGAGCATCGAATTTCCCCCCGAGGTTGTCGCGCTACTCGAAACCTCGCGGTCGAGCTTCCGCGTGGAGCTTGACGATGTGGCAGCCCATGAACTTGGCATCATCACTGGAGCGGCCATGCTCAAGGACGAAACCCGCTGCATCCGTTGCGGGCTCTGTGCCGAAAGATGCCCGGTCAACGTGATCACCATGGAAGCTTATTCGTTGCGTTGCGTGGAGGCTGAATGAGTGAACCGGTTCGCAAGGAATCGAAAAACCCGGACGTCAGCCGGCGGCAGGCGTTCGTGCAACTCGGAGTCGGCTCAATCTGTGCGGCAAGCGCTGGCGCCATGGTGTTTGGCTACGAATTTCTAACGCCCAACGTCCTGTACGAACCCTCGCCGATCGTCAACGCCGGCAAGCCCGACGGTTATCCGCCAGGCACCGTCACCCAAGACCTGCCGTCGGGCCTTTACATCGTGCACGGGTCCGAAGGCCTCTATGCCCTATCCGCGGTCTGCACGCATCTCGGCTGCCTGACGGCCTGGAAGCCGGAGTTGGGAATCGTCGCGTGCCCGTGCCACGGCAGCAAGTTCCGGCGTGATGGCTCCAAAATCGAGGGGCCTGCGCCGCGGCCATTGCGTTGGTTGAAGATGTGGCTGAGCGACGAGGGCGATCTGCTAGTGGACCGCTCCGAGGAGTTAAGCCGGAAGCAGTTTGTAAGGACCTGACATGGCCAATACTCTGGAGACGCAGCTCGCGAGGGGGCGCGTCTGGCAATCGATTTTTCGCAGCGGATTAGGAGACACCAATCTGCGCCGCGCGCTCGCTATCCAACAGAACCTGTTCCTCCATCTCGCCTCGGTCAAGGTGAGGAAACGCTCCCTGTCGTTTCGAGTCACCTGGTTTCTCGGCACTCTGAGCCTGGGAACGTTCGCAATCCTGGTGGTGACCGGCGTCCCGCTGATGCTCTACTACCATCCCTCGGTTCCGCAAGCATACACCGACATGAAAGATCTGCGCTTTGTGGTGTCGGCGGGCCTTTTCCTTCGCAACCTGCACCGTTGGTCGGCCCACTCGATGGTGCTGCTGGTCTTTGCGCACATGTTCAAGGTCTTCTATCGCGGCGCCTACCGGCCGCCGCGGGAATTCAACTGGGTGATCGGCGTGGTCCTTCTGCTGCTCACGTTGTTCCTCAGTTACACCGGATATTTGCTGCCGTGGGACCAACTGGCGTTCTGGGCGATTACCGTTGGCTCCAACCTGATTTCGGCGATGCCAATTGTGGGTGC
>Ga0306921_10003184_pt1 | contig 16625 bp, 11 predicted proteins | sample sta12Cox44000080_FD_203760 | JGI IMG/M metagenome (GOLD analysis project Ga0306921, IMG submission 203760) | Lab enrichment of tropical soil microbial communities from Luquillo Experimental Forest, Puerto Rico - statoxic.12C.oxic.44.000.080 (v2)... | ecosystem: Environmental > Terrestrial >...
GCGCACCGGCCCGCTGATGGTGGCCGGCATGGTCGCGCTGGCGGTGGGGAGCACTGGGTGCGCCACGATCCTGGGCCAGCACAAGATCGCCGCGTCACACGCGTCGTCGGCCGCGCAGGGCAGCGGGACCGCTGAAGGCGGCACGGGGAGCGCAGGCAACCTGGCGTCTGCCGCTGGGACGAACAGCAAGGCGCAGAGCCGGACAGGGGGCACCCTGGCCGGCGTCGGCAACGGCGTCATGTTCGGCGGCGACGTGCCACTCGTCTCGGAGGAGTCCGCGCTCGGGCGCAACTTGGCGATCGTCCGCGTCTATGACTTGCTGGGCCAGTCGTTCGTGAACCGGACGATGGACAGCTTCATGGCGCACGGCACCACGATCCTGGCCAGCCTGGACGTCTACCCCGGGATGCCGACCTACGCGTCGATCGCGGCCGGCCAGCACGACGCGACCATCGCGTCGTACCTGGAGTCGATGAACTCCTCGGCGATCCACTACAAGCTGCCGGCCATCTACTTCACCTTCGAGCACGAGGCGAACACGCCGGGGCACCACACCGGGCTCGGCACCCCCGCCCAGTTCATCCAGGCGTGGGATCACGTCCACCAGATCGCCGTCGACCACCACCTGCTCTGGAACCAGGGCGGCCGGATTCACTTCGTCCTGATCCTGACCCATTTCTTCTACAACAACGGCAAGGCCATCCAATACTGGCCGGGCACCAACGAGGTCGACATCGTCGCGGCCGACGGCTACAACACCGGCGGGTGCCGGATCGCCAGGAAGCAGCACCGTCCGTTCACCTACGGCGTCACGCCGGTGGAGAGCCCGGCCTCGCTGTTCAGCGGGGTGGTCCACTTTGCCGCCGCGCACGGCGGGCTGCCGGTATTCATCGCCGAATGGGGCAGCGTCCCGTGGGCCAACCCCAGCGTGCGGGTCAACTGGATCCAGTCGATGCAGTCCTTCGTGGCGGCAAATCCGGCGATCCACGCCACGCTGTACTGGGACAGCCGGGTTCTGCAGTGCAACTACATCCTCAACGGCTCGGCCACCTCGCTGTCCGCGCTGGCCAGCATGGGGCACTCAGCGCTCATGCAGGGCAAGCCAGCCTGACCTTCCGCGACCCGCCCACGGGGCCCGGCCGACGCGTTCGGCCGGGCCCCGTTCGGCTTCCGGGTAAAGTTTGCGCCGTAGCATTCCCGGGTCGTCTAGCCAGGCAGGACAAGCGGTTTTGGTCCGCTCAACCGAGGTTCGAATCCTCGCCCGGGAGCCATCAGATGCGCGCCGTCGCGCGGGCATCATCGCCGTAGAGCGATTGAGCGGGCCCGGCACTATCTCATAATGTGAGACCACGCGGTATCCCGCGGATGTGTCATGGGCCACTTCTTGGTGAAATCTGAGTAAGTCCCTTGCCCAACTTACGGTTTCGTAGGTTACGGTGGCGTAAGCGTATCCGGCCCGCGACAGCGGCAACCGGCACGTGGCCCGCACCCAGCACCCGCCCTGGAGCGTTCACCCCGCCCGCGGCGCCCGAGCAGAGCGAGGACCACCATGACGGCAGTTCCCGACACCCTCGTTGCTGGCCCGCCCGGCCCGCGGAGCGGGCCGCTCCCGGACGTGGAGCCCGAGCCCAGCTCCGCCACGAGCCAGTTCCTGGTCGGGCTGTTCGTCGTGATACCGCTGCTCGCGCTAGCCGCCGCCGTCCCGCTGGCCTGGGGGTGGGGGCTGGGCTGGCACGACGTGGCGATCGCGGGCGTCTTCTACGTGGTCGCCGGCATGGGCATCAGCATGGGCTTTCACCGCTACTTCACGCATAACTCGTTCAAGGCGGCCAAGCCGCTGCGGGTCGCGCTCGGCATCGCGGGGAGCCTGGCGATCGAGGGCCCGCTGCTGGTCTGGGTCGCCGATCACCGGCGGCACCACAAGTACAGCGACCGGGAGGGCGACCCGCACTCGCCGTGGCGGTTCGGCAATGACTGGAAGGCGCTCACCAAGGGTTTCCTGTACGCGCACATGGGCTGGATGTTCGACCCGAACCGGACCTCGCAGCAGAAGTTCTGCCCGGACCTGCTGGCCGACCGCACCATCCGCCGGGTGTCCAAGACGTTCCCGCTCTGGGCGGCGATCTCCCTGTTCGGGCCCGCGCTGATCGGCGGCCTGTGGTCGATGTCGCTGGCCGGGGCGCTGACCGCCTTCTTCTGGGCCAGCCTGGTCCGCATCTGCCTGCTGCACCACGTCACCTGGTCGATCAACTCGGTCTGCCATACGTTCGGGAACGAGGACTTCGAAGTCAGGGACAAGTCGCGCAACGTCGCCTGGCTGGCCATCCCGTCCTTCGGCGAGTCCTGGCACAACCTGCACCACTGCGATCCGACGTGCGCCCGGCACGGGGCGCTCAAGGGCCAGATCGACATCAGCGCCCGGGTCATCCGGTGGGCCGAGCAGCTCGGCTGGGCCTGGGACGTCCGGTGGCCGGACGAGCGCCGGCTGACCGCCAGGCTCACCGGCCAGCGTGACGTGTCCCTGGGCTCGATGACCAAGTCCACGGCCACGCCTGGTGACCGCGCGGCGGCATAGCCGCAATGATGGATGCGTGACCAATCCGACCGCTGGCAATAACCACCGCAAGCGCATGACCGGCCGGGAGCGCCGGGAGCAGCTGCTCGACATTGGGCGCAAGCTATTCGCCGAGCGGGGCTTCGAGGGCACGTCCGTCGAGGAGATCGCGGCGCAGGCGGGGGTTTCCAAGCCCGTTGTGTACGAGCACTTCGGCGGCAAGGAGGGCCTGTACGCGGTCGTAGTGGATCGTGAGGTGGAACGCCTGCTTACCACCGCGACGGCCATTCTCGGCGGCGCCAACACCAGGGAGAAGTTCGAAGCGGCCGCGGTCGCGTTGCTCCGGTACATCGAGGACAACGCCGACGGCTTCCGGATCCTGGTCCGCGACTCCCCCGCCCCCGGGTCCGGCACGTTCGGCAGCCTGATCAGCGATATCGCTAGCCAGGTCGAGTACATGCTCGGCGACTTCTTTCGCGCCCGCGGCTACGACCCCAAGCTGGCCCCGATGTACGCGCAGATGCTGGTGGGCATGGTGGCCGTGACCGGGCAGTGGTGGCTGGACGCCCGCAAGCCGAAGGTGGAGGTGGTGGCGGCCCACCTGATCAACATGGCCTGGAACGGCCTGTCGCAGCTCGACCGCTCGCCCAGCATCTCGGCCAAGGCGGCCAAGGCGACCGCGCCACGGAGCTAGGCCCTTCACTCCGCCTGGGCGACCACGAAGACCCGGCGGAACGGCAGGACGGTCCCGTAGGGCGCCGGCGGGTATGCCTCGGCCACCCGCTCGCGGTACTCGGCTATGAACCGCTCCGCCTGCGCGGGGTCGAGCGCGGCCAGCACCGGGCGCAGGCCCGTGCCGCGGTACCACTCCACGACCGGGTCCTCGCCCAGCAGCATGTGCAGGTACGTGGTCTCCCAGGCGTCCACCGAGCAGCCGGCCCGGGCCAGCAGGTCGAGGTACTCGGCGGGGCCGCGCGCCTGACGGTTAAGCGCCACGCCGCCCAGCAGCGGCGCCCAGCGCGCCGACCGCACCAGGTCGAGCAGGATGGCATGCGTCGGCTGGTCGAAGTTGCCGGGAAGCTGGAAGGCCAGCCACCCGCCCGGCGCGAGCAGCCCGGGCCACTGCCGGACCAGGTCGAGATGGCCGGGCACCCACTGGAGGACGGCGTTGGACAGGAGCACATCGACCTTGCGGTCCGGCCGCCAGTCGCGGATGTTGGCGAGCGTGAAGCTGAGCCGATCCCGTTTCCGGGCCTCCGCCTGCGCCGCGTCGATCATTTCCGGCGAGTTGTCCACCCCTACGACCTCGGCGGCAGGCCACCTATCGGCCAGCACCGCGGTCAGGTTCCCCGGCCCGCACCCCAGGTCGGCCACGTAGCCGGGATCGTCCACCCCCACCCGGCCGAGCAGGTCGAAGAAGGGCCGTGCCCGCTCACCGGCATACCGCAGGTACTGACCCGGATCCCACATGCCACTCTCCAAGTCTCTCGATATCAAGCTACTTTCTTACTCTCGATAATTCTTGATGTCAAGAGATATCCTTGCCCGATGGAGCATGCGGCAAGCACCTCGGCGGACGGCGGGGCGGCGGTTCGCACAGGCCGCGGGACCGAGCGCGCGGACACCGCGGCGGGTCCCGCAGACGACGCGTCGGAACAGCGTGCGAACCGGCACCCGACGGACGAGGTCGACGATCTGGTGGCCGCCTGGCAGGCCGAGCGCCCCGACCTGGACGTGCGGCCCATGCAGGTGCTGAGCCGGATCTCCCGGCTGGCCCGCCACCTCGACCGGGAGCGCCGCAGCGCGTTCGCCGCGCACGACCTGGAGTCCTGGGAGTTTGACGTGCTGTCCGCGCTGCGCCGACAGGGCGCGCCCTACGAGCTGAGCCCGGGCGCGCTGCTGCGCGCCACGCTGGTCACCTCGGGCACGATGACCAACCGGATCGACCGGCTTGAGGAGGCAGGCCTGGTCCGTAGGCGGCCCGACCCACAAGACAAGCGAGGCGTGCTGGTCACCCTCACCGTGGCGGGCGCGGCCCGGGTCGATGCGGCACTCGCAGACCTGCTGGGGGCCGAGCGGGCTCTGCTCTCTAGCCTGCCCGAGAGCAACCGTCGCACCCTGGCCGACCTGCTGCGGACCCTCCTGGCCCCGCTCGACGCCGAGTGAGCCTCTGGTCATCCGTGCTGCGGCGCCGACTCCCGATTAGCAGCCCTTCAGCGCACACCGGACACCTGTGGCGGCTCAGCCTTCTGCAGATTCGGGGCCGCTGCCGGAATGTTCTCCGCCCATGCTTCGTGGCCCGGCGAAGGTGATTCGGTCGCCGCCCTCAGTGGTACCGGTGATCACGATCATCGACCCCTCGTTGCGCGCGGTGCCCAGATCGCTGATCGTGACCGTGATGTTCATGGTTGTGTTCGGGTCCTTACAGGCCGCTGGGCGGGCACCCTTCGGGATGCCCGCCCAGGACCTCTTACTCGGCCTCGCGGCCTACAGGGTCAGACCAGCTTCACCTGGTCGTTGTTGATGGCGTTGAAGGCCTCCGCTGCCAGTGCGGTCAGCGCCTGGTTGCCTCCGTAGTAGACCTTGGTGGTCGCGTTGTACTGACTGGCGACGTACTGCAGCATGGCCAGGACGGTCATGCTCGTCTGGTTGTTGAACGCGGCCTTCCATGCGGTCGTGTCGATCGTCATGTTCCCGATCGGCTGCTGGAACGTGCCGTTGCCGTTGAACGCGCCGATCTTGTTCCCGCCCAGGCCCGGGTCGGAGAAGTACACGTTCAACGCGGTGGCGAACGACTGGGCCCTCAGCATCGCCGTGCAGTTGTTGCTGCAATTGGCGGCGCTGAACACCGTCAGGAAGTAGGCCGCGACCTGGCTGCCCGAGGCACTTGCGCCACCTGGCATGGCGGCGTAAGGCCCGTTCGCACCACCGAAGGTGTTGTAGAGCCACGGACCCACACCGGACGACTTCGTGATGATCCCCTGGCCGTTCATGTTGTGCCAGAAGCCCATCGTCAGGCCGCCGACGCTGCATTCGGTCACCTTGGCCGAGCTGGACTGCCCGGTCTCCTTGATCGTTGCAGTGTTCGGGAAGACCTGGCATCCGTTGGTCGGCGGCTGGATCTTCCGGCTGTAGTTGTAGACCGTGTTGATCGGGAACGGACCCGTGTCGGAGCCCGTCAGCGTGCACGGCTTCGTGGTGTCGAGCGTGCAGAGGTTGACTGGCGCACCACCGTTGAACGCGTCTTGTGGCGTGATCGTTTGGTTGTGCTTGGTCGGCGTGGTGCTCCCGAAATCGAAGTTCGCCGTTGCCTGGGTACTAGTGTGCTGCGTTCCGCCACCCGTCCAGGTACCCGTCACGGTGTTGGTACCGGCCAGGGGGCTTGGCGCTGCGGTGTAGGTGCAGGTGTACGGGAAGTCCTGCGAACCCGGTGTCGTTGGCGAAGTGGCTGCCGGAATGGTGAACGGCAGCGCGGGGCCACCGATCACACAGTTGGCGTTACCGTTGTTCACCTTGTCCGTCAGGTTCGTGAGCTGGATGCCCTCGAACTGGTTCGGGTTGCTGACCGTGATGTGACCCGAGACCACCCAGTTGCCGTCTTTCACGCCGGTCTGGCTGACCGTGACGCTGTAGTTGGCCGTACCGCCGGGGTTGATCTGCGGCGGGGTTTCGGTCTTGCTGATCGACCAGAGGTAGGTACGGTCGAAGGACGGGTTCGCCGTCTTCGCCGCGGTCAGGTCGAGAGCGATGCAATCGGTGACGTTCACCGTGTTGGAAGGCGTAGTGACGTTCAGGGTGTTCGTGGTCACGCTCGCCTGGTTCGAGTGAATCGTGCACTGACCGCCCGGGTCGTTGTTGAACTGCCGGGAGTACGTGAACACCTTTGTCGGGTTCGCGTTGGACAGGTTCGCCGTACCCAGCAGCTGTGCCGGGCCACCGTCCACCGAGTCGAAGACGTTAACGCTGCCATCGATAACGGTCGGCGTTTGGCCGCTCCACAGCCAATCCGCGGAACCACTGGCCGAACCACTCGGGGTGGCATACACGGCGTGGTCCCAGCTGGCCGTGGCAACGTTGGTCTGGTGATCCGCTGCCGGAGCCTGGCTGTACGAGCAGTCGTACGAGAACACCTGCGAACCGCCCGCCGGAATTGTCTGCTGGCCCGCGGCCGGAGACGTGATACAGGTGGCGTTCGGCTCGTTCTGGATGACGTCCTGCAGCGGTTGGATCGTGATGTCTTCCCAGTCGTTCGGGTTGCTCACCTTGATCGTGCCGCCCACGTTCCAGCCACCCAACGTGCCACCGTCATGCGTAACGGAGACGCGGTAGTTGAACACGCCCGGCTGCGGGCCGGTGAGCGCGAGGTTATCCACGCTCTTGACGGCGCTCCACTTGTAGGTGTTCGTAAGGGTTGGCGTGGCCGTCTTGGTCACCGACAGGTCCTGGCCGACGCACACATGGACGTTCTGACCGGCCGACGTCGTGTTACCAACGCTGTCGGTCAGGGTTGCCAGGTTGGGGTAGTCGGTGCAGGTGCCCGATGGGGCGTTGAAGGTGTGCGGGTAGTTGACGATGATCGGGTCGGGCATGCTCACGTCGAAGGGACCGAAGGTGCCCCCGACCGTGTCAGTCACGCTGGCCTGGTCGCCCACGGAGGTGACCACGGCGTTGGCGAAGTCGCCATCCTTCTCGCCGGTCGCTGAACCGGTGGCGGTGAAAGCCTTGGCGGGATCCCATTTGGCCGTGGCGACATTGTGGAACGTGCTCGGGCTCGGCGGCGAATAGTAGGTGCAGGTGTAGTTGTACGTCAGCGACCCGTTCTTCGGAATCACCAGCCCGGGGCTGCCGTCCACCTCACAGGTCCCGCCATTGTCGATCGCATCCTTTAGATCAGTCAGCGTGACGGCTTCCCAATCGTTCGGGTTGCTCACGGTGATCGTTCCGGTGACCTGCCAGCCGCTGTCCACGCCAGCACCGTGGTTGATGGTGAGGGTGTAGTTGGGCGTCACTGAGGCCGGGCCGGTCCCGCCCTGGCCAGTGCCAGGCACGTTGAACACCGGCTGGTCCACCGACTTGGCGATGGTCCAGTGGTAGGTGCGGGTGAGCGACGGGGTGGCCGTCTTGGCCACCGTCAGCGGGGCGCCCACGCAAACCTGGACGTCCTTGCTGTCGCTGCCAGTCACCGGGGGGGTCGAGGAGTCCGGGCCCGTGGTGGTGAACGACGCGACGTTGTGGTGCGTGGTGCAGGTGCCCGCTGGGTCGCCTGAGTAGGTGTGCGAGTAGGTGAACGTGTGCGGGCCGCCGCTGGCACACACCGGGCCGAGGTCGCCAGCCACCGAGTCGGTCACGTCGATGCAGTCGTTGACCTGGTTCTGCGTGAACACGATGGTGCCCGTGGTGAAGTCGGTGCTGTCAGCGGCCAAGTGCAGCCCGCCGACCATCTGGTCGGGCCAGCTGACCGTCACCGTGTTGGTGAGGTTGCTCAGGCCGGCGTTGTCCGGGAGATTGCAGGTGTAGGGGATGTTTGGGTTGTCTCCTGGCGCCAATTGCGCAGGCGGGTTCGTGACCTGGCAGATCACGCCGTTTGACAGCTGATCGACGATGCTCCCGACCGCGATAGGGGCATTGTTCGGGTTGTTGATGTCGATCGTGCCGGCCACCGTGACGTTGCCATTGCTGGAGGTGGGGGTGACAACCACGGTGTAGTTGAACGTGGCATTGCCACCGGGGGGAGCGTTGATTTGATTCTGATCGACGCTCTTGGAGATGCCCCAGGTCCAGGTGGTGGTGTAGGCCCCGGCTGCGTTCTTGGTGACAGTCGGTGCCTGGGCCGCAGGCGGCGCGGACGGTGGGGCACAGCCGTGGCTGATCTTGAGGCCCCAGGCGCCGGTCCCCGTGCTGAGGATGTACATATCGGCATTGGCGCCCAGGGTGTTGTCCGGCGTGTAGTACGGCGTGATGAACTTGATCGAGTTACTGGTGGATGAGCTGTCGAAGTTGACGTCGGGCTGCGGGATGCCGTTCACAGTCAGGTGCAGCACTGGCAGCGGCGGCGGGTCTGTGGGCTGTGTCGAGACCGACCCGCCGTCCGTGGTGAGCACCCAGTACAGGTACGGCGTGTTGGCCGGCTGCCCATTTGGCTGCTGGGACGCGGAACATGCCCCGGTGCCATTCGGGCTTACGGAGGTGGCCCCTTGGCCCGTCCAGACGATGTTCTGGGGGCCGGTCCCAGGCGGTTTGCCCGGGCTGTTGAAGGCGAGGGCTGCGGTCGCGCCGATCAGCGCGATCGCAGTGGCGCCCGCGACTACTGTCGCGGAGCGCCGGAGAATTGCTCGTTTCATCATTACTCCTTTGGCCTCACTTGCGCGGTGAGGCCGTTAGTCATACGGACGCCGCTTGGCATTGCGAGAATGTGCGGCGTGATAAAGAAATGACCAGATTGACCCTCCCCCCGCCCCGGTCATTCGCGGCTTCGCTGCGCCGCGCTAGCTATGCGTGCTAGGCGCCCTGGCGGCCACGTTGAGCCTGTCCCGGGTCGGTCCGCCCAGGCCGCTATCGCGGCCAGGCCGGGCGGCCGCCCGGCGGCACGCACCGTCCACCGGCGCCGAGCCACGTGGCTCATCCGTGAGTGCGGCAATGCATGGTCACCTTGCTGGACGCCCTGCGAGTGCGACTACCGCACGAGAGCATGAAGCATCCGGCGCACCGAGCCGCGCCAAGAGAAAGCGTGATACATCACAGATCCCCCCCCCACCTCACCGATGAGGTGGCCCTCCCTGGGATAAAACTCAACAAAGAGTATCACCCCCGATGAGGTTTGCCGGAAGCCCTATTTAGTAATCGAACCATCACAAAAAGTATTCAACACCGCGGCACACGGCGGCTTTCGCCTTGCCTTGCCGCCAGGTGGCTAGAACGCCGCAGGGCTGAATAGCGTTACACAGGACAGAACGCACAGTGCGCCCAGGGCTTCATTCAGCCATATCGCGATACGATACATAACCGGATGTGCAGGGGTTGATTTCGACTTAACGGGCATAAATCGCACCTTATTATGTACTACGCCTACCTCAGTGGTGCTCGCTCAGCGCTCAGGCCACCCTGCCTCACAACCGCATCAACAGACCCTTACGTCCTCTCGCCTTCCTCAGCAACCCTGAGCCAGTCCTCTTCCAGGCGCGCCTTCTCCGCCTGGACGCCGCGCAACTGCCCGCCAAGCTCGACCAGGCGCGTGTAGTCGCTCGCGTGCGCGGCTAGCAAGTCGGTGAGCTCTTTCTCCCGGGCGGTGAGCCGCTCGATCTGGCGTTCCAGCCGCTGAAGCTCCTTACGCGCGGCACGCTGCCTGCCCGCGGCCCCCGGCGCCTGGCCAGCCACGGATCCCGCTTCACGTTCCGAGCCAGCCCCGGCCCCGGAACCGGCTCCCGGTAGCGCTGCCGGCCGGGCTACCTGCCCCCGGGCGGTCCGCCGCTCCAGGTATTCGTCGATCCCGCCGCCCAGGAACGACAGCTTCCCGTCCCCGAGCAACGCCACCACACGATCGGTCACCCGCTCCAGGAAGTACCGGTCATGGCTCACCACCACCAAGGACCCGGCCCATCCATCGAGCAGGTCTTCCAACTCCGTCAACGTGTCCACGTCAAGATCGTTAGTCGGCTCGTCCAGCAGGAGCACATTGGGCTCCGCTACCAGCACCTCCAGCAGCTGCACCCGCCGCCGTTCCCCGCCCGACAGCTCCCCGGCCGGCGTGAACTGCGTGTCCCCCCGCAATCCGAGGCTCTCCAACAAGGTGCCCACCGACCCCGCACCCTCCCACGCGTCCAGATTCCCCCGGACCGCGGCGACGACCTCCCGCGCATTCAGCGCCGGATCGAGCCCTTCGCCCTCCTGGTCCAGGTACCCGAGCCGCACAGTCTTCCCGCGCACCACCCGCCCCGAGACCGCTAGCGGGCCTTCCGCCCCAACCGCCGCCCCGGGAACTGGCGCGGGGTCGGTCGGTGGGTCATCTGGCCGCGGAGTTCTGTCCGCGGCCAGATGACCCTCCGGACGGCCCGCATCCCCGGCCCCCGCCCCGGCGAGCACCCGCAAAAACGTCGTCTTCCCGCTCCCGTTGGGTCCCAGGATTCCGACCCGGTCCCCCGGGCCAAGCTGCCACGTCACGTCGTCGAACAAGACCCGCCCGGCAGCCCTCGCCGACACATCGAAAACGTCGATCACCGTCTTCCCCAGCCGCGCCGTGGCCAGCCGCACCAGTTCGACCCCGTCTCGGGCCGCCGGCTCGTCGACGATAAGCGCGTTGGCGGCCTCGATGCGGAACCGGGGTTTGCTGGTCCGGGCCGGCGGCCCGCGCCGCAGCCACGCCAGCTCCTTGCGCAGCAGGTTGCGCCGCCGCCGCTGCGTGGCGTCGGCGATCCGGGCCCGCTCGGCGCGGGCGAGCACGTAGGCGGCGTAGCCGCCGTCGTAGGAGTGCAGCCGGGCGTCGGCGAGTTCCCAGGTCCGCCCGGTGGCGGCGTCGAGGAACCAGCGATCGTGGGTGACCACCACCATCGCCGTGCCCTGGTCACGGAGGAACCGGGCCAGCCAGTCCACGGCTTCCACGTCAAGGTGGTTCGTGGGCTCGTCGAGCAGCAACAGATCGTGCTCGCCGGCGAGGAGGGACGCCAGCGCCACCCGGCGAGACTCTCCCCCGGACAGTCGTTCTGCTGCTGAATTGAAATCAATGCCGGGAAGCAGCGCGCTGATCACCGAGCGGATGCGGGGATCGCCGGCCCATTCGTGCTCCGGCCGGCCGCCGGTCACCAGGGCGGCCACGGTCCCGGTCAGGTGATCGGCCTGGGGGAGGTGGCCGACACGCAAGCCCCTGGCCTGGGTGACCCGGCCGGCATCGGGCCGCTCGGTCCCGGCGAGCAGCCCGAGCAGCGTGCTCTTACCCGCGCCGTTCCGCCCGACCAGGCCGATCGCCTCGCCCGCGGCGACCCCGGCCGAGACGCCGTCGAGCAGCACCCGGTGCCCGTACCCCTTGACGACGCTCTCCAGGTTGACCAGGTTCACGCGCGCCCCGCGCTCACACCGGCTCCGTCGCGATGCTCGTCACGCTGGCGCCCGGCACCGGGCCGACGACGTGGACCACGGTGCGGCACACCCCGGCCCCGGCGAGCGCGACGGCCAGGGCCGCGGCGTGGCGCGCGTCCCGGGCCAGGTAGGCGCACGTCGGCCCGGAACCGGAGATGATCGCGGCCAGCGCACCGTGCTCGATTCCCGCGGCCAGCGTGCGGCGCAGTTCCGGGCGGAGCGAGATCGCGGCCTGCTGCAGGTCATTGGTGAGCAGCGGGCCGACCTCGGCGGGGTCGCCCGACCGCAGCGCGGCCATCAGCCTGTTGTCCACGCCCAGTGGGCTGGGCGGGGCCGCGGGGCCACCGCGCCGGGCCCGGGCGGCGCGCCCCGGCTGCTTGACCGGCGCGGCCCGGCCCCCGGCCACGGCCTGCCCCTGGCTCGCGCTGTCCTCGACGCCGCCTCGCGCGGCGCGGATGCGGTCGCAGGCGGCGTAAACCTGAGCGGTGGACAGCCCGCCGACCGCGAAGGCCAGCACCCAGTGATACGTCCCGGCGGCCAGCGCGGGGGTGACCCGCTCGCCCCGTCCCACCCCGATCGCGGTGCCGCCGACCAGCCCGAACGCGACATCGCTGCCGATGCCCGCGGCCAGCTCACACAGTTCGGCCTGGCTCAGGCCGGTGCGCCACAGTTCGTTGCAGGCGACCAGGGCGGCCGCGGCGTCGGCGCTGCCCCCGGCGAGGCCGGCCGCGACCGGGATCCGCTTGCTGATGCGGATGGCCAGTCCGGGGGAGTCCTTGGCCCCCGGGCCCACCGCGCGGAGCAGCCCGGCGACGGCCTGGGCGGCGAGGTTGGTGTCGTCGGCGGGGACGCTGTCGGCTCCCTCGCCGGTGACGACCAGGCTGTCTTGATCGGCGGGGGACACGGTCACCTCGTCGAACAGCGATACGGCGTGATAAACGGTGACCACGTCGTGGTAGCCGTGAGCCCGCGCCGGACCGACGGCGAGTTGCAGGTTCACCTTCGCCGGCGCTCTGGCGGTGACGGCGGTCACGGGGGTAGCGATGCCCCGATCCTAATCGCCCGCCCGGAACAGGCTAGCGAGACTCGCCAGGCCAGCCCGCTGCGGCGTCGCCCTGGGCAACCGCTATCCGGGCGAAGTCCGCCACGGTCAGCGACTCGCCACGGGCGCCGGGGTCCACCCCGGCCGCGCGGAGGATCCGCTCGGCCTGGTCCGCGCCGCCGGCCCAGCGCGCCAGCGCCGCCCGGAGCGTCTTGCGCCGCTGGGAGAACGCGGCGTCGACCACCGCGAAGACCTCTTCCCGGCCGGCGCCGGTATCGGGCGGCGGCCGCCGGGAGAACGCCACCAGGCCGGAGTCCACGTTGGGCACCGGCCAGAACACCGTCCGGGGCACGGCGCCGGCCCGGCGGGCGGACGCGAACCAGGCCAGCTTGACCGACGGGACGCCGTACACCCGGCTGCCGGGGGCCGCGGTCATCCGGTCGGCGACCTCCGCCTGCACCATGACCAGCCCCCGGGCCAGGGACCCGAACGTGCCGAGCAGGTGCAGCACGACGGGCACCGCGACGTTGTAGGGCAGGTTCGCGACCAGCGCCGACGGCGGGTCGCCGGGGAGGCTGGTGACCCGCGCGGCGTCCGCGTTGATCACCTCCAGCCGCGGCCCGAGCCCGGGCGCCACGTCGGCCACGGTCCGCGGTAGTTCCGCCGCCAGGATGTCGTCTACCTCGACGGCGATCACCCGGCGCGCGGCGGGCAGCAGGCCGAGCGTCAGCGAGCCGAACCCCGGGCCCACCTCCAGCACGACATCCTCGGGCGAGAGTCCGGCCAGGGCGACGATGCGCCGGACGGTACCGGGATCGATGACGAAGTTCTGGCCCAGCCGCTTCGCCGGACGGACGTCCAGCCGGGCCGCGATCTCGCGAACCGCGGCGGGCCCGAGCATGTCGCCGTCGGCCACGGCGCCTTACCAGGGACCGAACACGCGCGCACCGGTCGCGGTGACCAGCGCGCACACGTCCGCGACGGCAAGCTGCTTGACCTCGGCGAGGCAGCGCACGGTGTGCGCCACCATCGCGGGGGTGTTGGGCTTGCCGCGGTGCGGCATGGGAGTGAGGAACGGGGCGTCGGTCTCGACCAGGAGCAGGTCGGCCGGTGCCGCCGCGGCGGCCTCGCGCAGCGCCGGGGCGTTGGCGAAGGTGAGGTTGCCGGCGAAGCTCATTACGTAACCCGCGTCGGCGCACCGCTTGACCATCGCGGCATCGCCGGAGAAGCAGTGGAACACCACCCGCTCCGGCGGGCCATCGGCCTCCAGGATGGCCAGCACGTCGTCGTGCGCGTCCCGGTCGTGGATCATCAGCGCCTTGCCGGTCTGCTTGGCTATGTCGATGTGCGCGCGGAACCAGTCCCGCTGCACCTCCGGGGGGGCGTGGTCTCGGTAGTAGTCGAGGCCGGTCTCGCCGACCGCGCGCACCTGCGGCAGGGCGGCCAGCTTGGCGATCTCGGCCAGGACGTCGTCCCGCTGCGCGGGCGACGAGGCGGCCGCGGCCGTCTCGTTGGGGTGGACCGCGACCGCCGCGTAGACGCCCTGACCGGGGTTGGCGATGCCGGCCGACCAGCATGATGAGGGAACGTCTGTGCCCACGGTGATCACCCGGGTGATGCCCGCCGCCCGGGCGGCGGCGAGCACCTCCCCCGTCGGCTCCTCGATCAGGTCCAGGTGGCAGTGGGCGTCCAGCGCGGGAGCGGGCAGCGGCTCCGGTGCCGGGGCCCGCCCCGGGCCGGGAACGCCGTCCCGGGCCGCGCGGGCAGCGGTCACGAATCCTCCAGCCGCTTCAGCTCCTCATCCACGACGGAGGCGTCGAGCTTGGCGAACAGCGGACGCGGCACCGCGAGCGGCGTGCCCGGCCTGACCGGGACCGACGCCCACCTAGCGACGTCGGTGTAGTCGCCGGTGATCACCGGGTAGGACGGCCCGCCGTCCTCGTCCACCTTCTCGATGTGCGGCATCCCGGCCCACTGGCCCGTGCCGCCCAGCATTTCGTGCACCTTGGCCGACGAGCGGGGCAGGAACGGGGTGAGCAGCGTCTTGGCGTCGTCGACGAGCTGAAGCACCACGTGCAGGATCGTCCGCATCCGCTCGGGGTCGGACTCCCGCAGCTTCCACGGCGCCTGATCGGACATGTACTTGTTCGCGTCGGCGACGGTGCGCATGGCCTCGGTCGCCGCGTTCTTGAACCGTGACCGCTGCAGCTCCTCACCTACTTTGCCGAACGACTGGCGGGAGCGCTCGAGTACCTGGTGGTCGGTCTCGGTGAGGGGGCCGGCCTCGGGGATCGTGCCGATGTTGCGGGCGCCGAACGACACCGCGCGGTTGACCAGGTTTCCCCAAGTGGCGACCAGTTCGTCGTTGTTACGCCGGACGAACTCGCTCCAGGTGAAGTCGGTGTCCTGGGTCTCCGGGCCGGCCACCGCGACGTAGTAGCGCAGCGCGTCCACGTCGTAGCGGGCCAGGAAGTCGCGGACGTAGATGACCACCGAGCGGGAGGAGGAGAACTTGCGCCCCTCCATGGTCAGGAACTCGCTGGCGACCACGTCGGTGGGCAGGTCCAGCGCGCCGAGCGAGCCCGGGGTGCCCCCCTTGGCGCCCTTCCCGCTGTACCCGAACAGCATCGCGGGCCAGATCTCGGCGTGGAAGACGATGTTGTCCTTGCCCATGAAGTAATAGGACTCGGCGTCGGGCGACTGCCACCAGGCCCGCCAGGCGTCCGGGTCGCCGGAGCGGCGCGCCCACTCGATCGACGCCGACAGGTAACCGATGACCGCGTCGAACCAGACGTAGATGCGCTTGTCCGGGCGGTCCCGCCAGCCATCCATCGGCACCGGCACGCCCCAATCCAGGTCCCTGGTGATCGCCCGGGGCTGCAGGTCGTCGAGCAGGTTGAGGGAGAACTTCAGCACGTTGGGCCGCCACAGCCCGGCCTTGCTCTGCAGCCAGGTGCCGAGCACCTCGGTGAACGCGGGCAGGTCGAGGAAGAACTGCTCACTGTCCACGAACACCGGCGTCTCCCCGTTGATCTTCGACCGGGGGTTGATCAGATCGATCGGGTCGAGCTGGTTGCCACAGTTTTCGCACTGGTCGCCGCGCGCGCTCTCGAACCCGCAGATCGGGCAGGTGCCCTCGATGTACCGGTCGGGCAGGGTCCGGCCGGTGGAGGGCGAGATCGCGCTCTTCGCGGTGCGGGGGAAGATGTAGCCGTTCTGGTAGAGCCCGGTGAAGATCTCCTGGGTGACCGCGTAGTGGTTGCCGGTGGTGGTCCTGGTGAACAGGTCATAGGACATGTCGAGGCCCACCAGGTCCTCGCCGATCACCTGGTTGTACCGGTCGGCCAGCTCCCGCGGCGTCGCGCCTTCCTTGTCCGCCTGGACCTGGATCGGGGTGCCGTGCTCGTCGGTACCGCTGACCATCAGCACCCGGTTGCCCGCCATCCGCTGGTACCTGGCGAACATGTCGCAGGGCAGCCCGAATCCGGAGACATGGCCGATGTGGCGCGGGCCGTTGGCGTAGGGCCAGGCCGGCGCGGCAAGGATGTGACGATTGGTCGCGGACATGCGCTCCAGCGTAGCGGGGCGCGCGGCCCGCTCCCGCATGCTTAACCGGCCCGGCTCCCGGCTACCACGGCGTTGTAGACCTCCCGCTTGGGCAGGCCGGATTCGGCGGCCACGGCGGCGATCGCCGCCTTGCGGGGCGTCCCCGCGGCCTCCCGGTCGGCCACCTCTGCCACCGCCTCCGCGACGCTGGCCGCCCAGCCCGGCTCGCCGGGCCGTGGTTGCGCCCTGGCCGGCGCGCCCGCCACCACGAGGGTGATCTCGCCGAGCACGCCGCGCCCGGCCCAGGCGGCCAGTTCGGCGAGCGTGCCCCGGGCGACCTCCTCGTGCGTCTTGGTCAGCTCGCGGCAGGCGACGGCCTGGCGGTCCGGCCCGAACGCGGCGGCAAGCTCGCCG
>Ga0306921_10003187_pt1 | contig 16618 bp, 16 predicted proteins | sample sta12Cox44000080_FD_203760 | JGI IMG/M metagenome (GOLD analysis project Ga0306921, IMG submission 203760) | Lab enrichment of tropical soil microbial communities from Luquillo Experimental Forest, Puerto Rico - statoxic.12C.oxic.44.000.080 (v2)... | ecosystem: Environmental > Terrestrial >...
ATCACGCGGGTGCGGCCGTACCCCATCAGCGTGGCGTTTCCGGCAGAAAGCCCCAACGCGCAGGTCATCCGCATCAGCGGAGAAGGACGAGCGGCGCTGTTCGCGGAGTTGGGGGTGGAAGCGTCGCTGCTGGGTGTCGGCGTGGACCGTCTGGATTACACCAAGGGGATTGTCGAGCGATTCCGCGGGATTGAACGGTTTTTCGAGTTGTACCCGATCTATGAGCGGCGCTTCTGTTTTGTGCAGATCGGAGCGCCGAGCCGCACGGTGATTCCGCGCTACCACCAGTTTCTGGACGAGGTCACCGCGGAAGCGGACCGCATTAACGCGCGGTTCCAGGCGGGACGCTGGAAACCGATTGTGTTGCTAAAGCGGCACCACTCGCACGAGGAGATTGAACGGTATTTCCGCGCGGCTTCGGTATGCCTGGTGACCTCGCTGCACGACGGCATGAACCTGGTGGCGAAGGAGTTTATCGCCTCCCGGACGGATGCGCGGGGCACGCTCGTCTTGAGCACCTTCACCGGCGCGGCGCATGAGCTGAACGATGCGCTGCTCGTCAATCCGTACGATGTCGATCAGCTGGCGAACGCCATCCGCCAGGCACTGGAGTTTGACGAAGAAGAGCAATATCAGCGCATGAGCCGGATGCGCAAGATGGTGTACGAGAATAATGTGTACCGCTGGGCGGCGAACCTGCTTTCGGACCTGACGGACATTCGCGTGGACAGCGGCGAAAAGGGCGAGGTCGCCCGCGCGTCGTAACGGAAGAGAAGCCGCTTCAAGCCGACAATTTGTGCAGGGCTTGCTCGAGATCGGCGATGAGATCGCTGGTGGCTTCCAGGCCGATGTTCAAGCGCACAATGCGGTAGTCGTACGCGGGACGGCCGGGAAGACGGCCGAGGTTGTAGGCGACCGCGAGACTGGTTACCCCACCCCAGCTATAGCCGATTTTGAACAGCTGCAGAGCGTCGACGAAGGCGTAGACCTGCTGTTCGGTCGGGCCCGGTTTGAAAACCAGGGAGAACACGCCCGAGGAGCCGAGGAAGTCACGCTTCCAGAATTCGTGTCCGGGGCACGAGGCCAGAGCCGGGTGAAGGACGCGTTCGATTTCGGGGCGGCCGGAAAGCCATATGGCAATCGCGAGGGCAGAGGATTCGATTGCGGCAAGGCGGACCGCGAGAGTTTTCAGCCCGCGCAAGGCCAGGCTGCAATCGTCCGGGGACACCGCGCAACCGATGACCTGCTGCGCGGCGCCGAGCCGTTGGTGGAGCGCGTCGTCGCGAACGGTGATGGAGCCCAGCAGCACGTCGCTGTGGCCAGCGATATATTTGGTGAGCGCTTGCATGGTGACGTCTACGCCGTGGGAGAAGGCGTCGAGGAGCACGCCGGCGGACCAGGTGTTGTCGAGGACCACACGCACGTTGCGTTCGTGAGCCGCGGCGGCAATGGCGGGTAGATCCTGGATTTCCATGGTGATGGAACCCGGGCTCTCGCACCAGACGAGGCGCGTGTTTTGCTGGATGAGTTCCGCAATGCCGGCGCCAATCGTTGGATCGTAAAAGTCGGTCGAGATGCCGAAGCGAGAGAGCAAGCGCGTCGCAAGTTTGCGGTTCGGGTAGTAGGCGCTCGCGGGTATGAGCATGTGGTCGCCGGACTGCAGAAATGCCAGATCAATGAGGGAGATCGCGGCCTGTCCGCCGGGCGCGAGAAGGGTGTGCGTGCCGGATTCGAGTTCGCAAACACGGGCTGCGAGTTCGAGCACCGTGGGGGTGCCGTAAAGGCCGTAGGTGTAGCCGACGCGCTCCTGATCCCAGGTATCGTTGACGGCGGATGCCGAGGGGAACAGCGTGGTGGAGCCGCGGAAGGTGGGAGTCGTGAGGGAGCGGTAGCCTTCGGGGACTTTGGCGTCGGAGTGAATCAGTTTCGTTTTCCAGGTTTTGCTCATGCGCTGGGCTCCCAGGGCCCGATGAAAGGAGGAATTATAGCCAGTTCCGCGGGGATTCGCGGGCCCGGGGAGTGCGGGGGTTCCGGGGGCCGGCGGGAAAATGCGGTTTTCGCGGGAGCGCGCGAAGAGCAAAAAATCCTTCGAGCGTACCCACGCGAGGAGCATGGGCCTTCATTGACGGCGTGTTCCGGCGAATGATATAAATAACAATTCTGTGAGGCAGCACAAGGCCCACCGTACGCTCCTACCGGGTTAGGGAGACGGCGTGGCTGCCCACCCGGTACTTTTAGGCGCCACAATTCAATGACCTTAGTTCACCAAATTGGGGAACTGTTCCTCAGGGCTGTGCCCGTAGTCCTGATTGTTCTGATTTTTTATTTCATCCTGCGATCCTTTTTCTTCAAACCTCTCCTCGAAGTGATGGCGGAACGCCAGGCGCGCACCACGGGAGCGCAAAAAGCTGCGGAAGCGGCGCAAGCGGCTGCGGCGGAGAAAGTAAAGCAGTACGAAGACGCTCTGCGAGAGGCGAAGGCCAAGGTGTACGCCGAACAGGAAGCGGAGCGCAAGAAATTGCTGGACGAACGCGCGAATTTTCTGAAAGACACGAGGAACCAGGCGAGCGCCGAGGTAAACCGCGCGAAGGAAAACGTTGCCGGTCAACTGGACGCAGCGAAGAAGGACGTCCAGGGCAACGTGCCGGAGCTTGCCGCGGAAATCGCGCGGCGCGTGCTCGAGGTGCCCGCAGGGTCGGGACCTGGCCGGGAACTGCGATGAAGGGACCAGGAAAAGCGATGTGTCGAGCCGCCGGGGTACTCGCGATGTTGCTGCTCGCGGGCTTCGCTTCGGGCGCCGACGAAGGCGGCAGCTCCGCCGGGCAGGTCATGAGCCTGGACGCGTTTAAATGGGTCCATTTCGTGATCGTGCTCGCGCTTCTCTATTGGGTGTTTTGGAAGGTGCTGCCGGAAACGTTCCGGCGCAACGCGGACAACATCAGCGCGGCAATCCGCAAGGCCACCGCCGCCAAAGCGGAGGCCGACCGGCTGCTGAAGGAAGCGGAGACAAAACTGGCGACGCTCGAACAGGAAGTGGCGCGATTCCGGGCGCAAGCCCAGAAAGATGCGGCCGCGGAGATCGAACGGTTGCGAGCCCTAACCAAAGCGGACGCGGAAAAGATCGCGGTCGCGGCCAAGGCGGAAATCGAGGCCGCGGAACGCGCGGCCCGCGTGGCGTTGAAGGAATTGGCAGCGAAGCTCGCCGTGGACCACGCGGAGACCCTGGTAGCCAAGCAGTTGACCCCGGGCCTGCAGGCAGCGATGCTGAACGAGTTTGTCGAGAGCCTCGAAGGGAGGGCCAATTGAAGTCCGCGAGCCTGCAATACGCGAACGCGCTGGCGGATATCGTGCTCGAACAGGGCGCGGCCGAACCCGCAATGAAGCAGCTGGCGGATTTCGCGGCGGCCTATGCGGAATCGGCGCCGCTGCGAAATTTCCTGGCCAGCCCCGCGGTGACGCGGCAAGAAAAACATGCGGTAATCGAGAAACTGGTCGCTCGCCTGGGAGCCAGCAAGATTATCCGGAATTTTCTGTTCGTGGTGGTGGACAATCAGCGCGCGCACCTGCTGCCGGAAATCCTCCAGTCGTTCGAGCACGTATTGCGGCAACGGCAAGGCGTGGCGGAAGCGCAGGTGGCCTCGGCGGTGGAGTTGAATAACGCCCAGAAGTCGACGTTGCTGAAAACGCTCGAGGGGCTCACGGGCAAGAAAGTTCAGGCCACCTACACGCTGGAGCCGGGACTGCTGGCGGGAGCGGTGGTTCGCATCGGGGATACCATTTACGACGGGTCCGTGAAGAAGCGGTTGAACGTGTTGCGCGCGCAGTTGACGGCAGAATAAGACGTCTCGAACGGAGCAGGTATGGCACACATCAAGGCAGACGAAATCAGCAAGATTCTGCGCGAGCAGATCGCCAATTATGAGCAAACCGTCGCGGTGGACGAAGTGGGTTCGGTTATCGCCGTCGGTGATGGAATCGCACGCATTCATGGCCTGGAAAGGGCCATGTTCGGGGAAATGTTGTCGTTTCCGCATGACGTTTTCGGAATCGCCATGAACCTCGAAGAAGAGGAAGTCGGTGCCGTGCTGCTGGGCGAGTCGTCGGAACTGAAGGAAGGCGATACGGTGCGGCGCACCAACACGATTATGTCGGTGCCGGTGGGCGACGAGCTCATTGGGCGCGTGGTGAACCCGCTCGGCGAGCCGGAAGACGATAAGGGACCGATCCAGGCCAAGCAGCGCAATGCGCTCGAAAAACTTGCGCCAGGCGTGCTGGACCGGCAACCGGTGCGCGAACCGCTGCAGACCGGCATCAAGGCCATCGACTCCATGATTCCGATCGGTCGCGGACAGCGCGAGCTGATCATTGGCGACCGGCAGACCGGGAAGACCGCCGTCATTCTGGATACCATCATCAACCAGAAGGGCAGCGACATGATCTGCATTTATTGTGCCATCGGGCAGAAGCGCTCGACGATCGCGCAGGTCATCAAGACCTTGACCGATGCAGGCGCGATGGACTACACGATTATCCTGGCCTCTTCAGCGGCGGAGCCCGCGTCGCTGCAGTACATTGCCCCGTATGCCGCGTGCGCCATGGGCGAATACTTCCGCGATAACAAACGGCACGCCGTGGCCTTCTACGATGACCTTTCGAAGCATGCGCAGGCGTACCGAGAGATTTCACTGTTGTTGCGCCGGCCACCCGGACGCGAAGCGTTTCCCGGGGACGTTTTCTACCTGCACTCGCGGCTGCTGGAGCGTGCCGCGAAGCTGAATGACAAGCTGGGCGCCGGGTCGTTGACCGCCTTGCCGGTCATTGAAACGCAAGCGGGCGACGTGTCCGCCTACATTCCGACAAACGTGATTTCGATTACCGATGGTCAGATTTACCTCGAAGCGGACTTGTTCAACGCCGGCATTCGCCCCGCGATTAACGTCGGTATTTCGGTGAGCCGCGTGGGCGGAAACGCCCAGATCAAGGCTATGCGACAGGTGGCGGGAACCTTGCGCCTGGACATGGCGCAGTTCCGGGAACTCGCGGCGTTCGCGCAGTTCGGCACGGACCAGCTGGATAAGGTGACGCAAGCGCAGTTGGCGCGCGGTCAGCGGCTGACCGAGGTGCTGAAGCAGGATCAGTACGTGCCGTTGCCGGTCGAAAAGCAGGTATTGGCGATTTACGTGGCCACCAGCGGCGCTCTCGACCAAATTCCGGTCAGCGAAGTGCGGCGATTCGAAAAGGAATTCTTGCAGTTTGCGGAGACCAATTACGCCGCGATGCTGAAGGAAATCGCGACCAAGAAGGCCCTGGACGACGGCATCAAGGCGAATATCAAGTCCGCCGTGGATGCGTTCAAGGACCGTTTTACGGCATCGCTTGCCGCAGCAGCCCATTCGTAATCACAGGAGTTCATGGCCACCTTACTCGATTTTCGGCGCCGCATCCGCTCGGTGAAGAATACCCAGCAAATCACCCGGGCCATGAAGTTTGTCTCCGCGGCGCGTTTGCGGCGCGCGCAAGAAGCGGCCCTGGCGGCGCGGCCCTATGCCAAGGAACTGGCGCGCGTGTTGCGATCGATCATGACGCGAATCGAATCGCCGGAACACCCGTTGCTCGAAAAACGGCCGGAGGAACGGATTCTCGGGATTGTTCTTGCCGGCGAGCGCGGGCTGGCGGGTGCGTTCAACGCGAACATACTGAAAGAAGCGATGAAGTTCTTCCGCAGCAAGAAGGATAAAAAACTGGTAGTGATTCCGGTGGGCAAGAAGTCCCGGGACGCGTTGCGAAAGGCTGGGTTTGAAATTGCCGCCGAGTATGTGAATGTGCTGGCGCGGGTAGACTTGGGAGTGGCCCAGGAAATCGCCAAGGTGGTGACCGAACTGTACGCCGAGGACAAGGTCGACGCGGTGTACATCATTTTCAGCGAATTCAAGAATGTGCTGGCGCCCAACCTGATCACGGAAAAGTTGCTGCCCATCGAGAAGATCGAAGAGTCGGGTGAACCCGGAAAAGGCCCGGAGGCCCTGGTCGACTATATCTACGAGCAGCCACCCCATGTGATTCTGGACCGTCTGCTGCCGCGCTATGCCGAGACGGAAATCCTGCGGGCATTGCTCGAGTCATCGGCTGCCGAGCACGCCGCGCGCATGACTGCAATGGAAGCCGCGACGAACAATGCCGGTGAAGTGATCGAGGGGCTGACGCTGCACATGAACAAGGTACGGCAGGCGGCCATTACGAAAGAGATTATTGAGATCGTGAGCGGCGCCGCGAGCACGGCGTAGGAGAAGGTATGACTGAGAAACATGGAGCCATCGGACGAGTGGTGCAGGTCATCGGGCCGGTGCTGGACATTCAGTTTGAAGCCGGGCATTTGCCGGCCATCTATAACGCCGTGCACATCACGAGCGACGGGTTCCAACTCCCGGAGCCGCTGGACATCACCGCGGAAGTGCAGCAGCACCTCGGCGAGGGCCGCGTGCGCGCGATCGCCATGGAGCCGACCGAAGGCATGGTGCGGGGCATGAAGGCGGAGGACACCGGGCAGCCGATCGCGGTGCCGGTTGGCAGGAGCACCCTGGGCCGGGTGTTGAACGTTCTCGGCAAGCCGGTCGACCAGCTGGGCCCGGTGAAATCCGACACCTACTACCCGATTCACCGGCCGTCACCACCGCTCGAAGATCAGTCGACCACGCTCGAAATGTTTGAAACCGGAATTAAGGTCGTGGACCTGATCCAGCCGTTCCTGAAGGGCGGAAAAATCGGACTGTTCGGCGGCGCGGGCGTCGGCAAAACGGTATTGATTCAGGAATTGATTCACAACGTCGCGCTGAAGCACGGCGGCGTGTCGGTATTCGCCGGCGTGGGCGAACGGACGCGCGAGGGAAACGACCTTTATCTGGAGTTCCAGGAATCGGGAGTGGTGGTGGCGGGCCAGCCCGAGAAATCGCGCGCCGCGTTGATCTATGGACAGATGACCGAACCGCCCGGAGCGCGTCTGCGCGTGGGACTCACGGGGTTGACCGTGGCGGAGTATTTCCGCGACCAGGAACATCTGGACGTACTGCTGTTCATCGACAATATTTTCCGTTTCGTGCAGGCGGGGTCGGAAGTGTCGGCGCTGCTTGGCCGCATGCCTTCCGCGGTGGGATATCAGCCGAACCTGAACACGGAGATCGGTGAACTGCAGGAGCGCATCACTTCGACGAAGACCGGTTCGATCACCTCGGTACAGGCGATTTATGTGCCCGCCGACGACTACACCGATCCTGCGCCGGCGGCGACGTTCACGCACCTCGACGCGACCACGAACCTGAGCCGGCAAATCGTGGAACGCGGCATTTATCCGGCGGTCGATCCGCTGGCCAGCAGCTCCCGTATTCTGGATCCCCGCGTGGTCGGACAAGAACATTACGCCGTGGCGCGTGCGGTGAAATCGATTCTGCAGCGCTACAAGGATCTGCAGGACATCATCGCGATTCTCGGTATCGAAGAACTGTCGGATGACGACAAGCGCACTGTGGCGCGCGCGCGGCGCATTGAGAAGTTCCTGTCGCAGCCGATGTTCGTGGCCGCGCAGTTTACCGGACTCGAAGGCAAGTACGTGAAGATCGAAGATAGCGTGCGCAGCTTCAAGGAAATTGTCGAAGGCAAGTACGACGAGATTCCCGAGCAGGCGTTCTACATGGTGGGCACGATCGAAGAAGTGCTGGAGAAGGCCGACAAGATGAAGGCGGGCGTTTAAGGCGAAAGCATGCTTCCCGAAGCAATAGAACTGACGGTGGTGACGCCGGAGCGGGAATTGGTTAGGGAAACGGTGGTGGAAGTGACCATTCCCGGGCTCGAAGGTGCGCTCGGGGTCTTGCCGGGCCACGCGCCGCTGGTGACGGAATTGGGAATCGGGGAATTGAGCTATCGAACGGGAACCTCGAGCCGGCCGAGTTCTCTGGCGGTCATACGCGGCTTCGCGGAGGTCTTGCCGGACCGTGTCACGGTGCTGGCGGAAACCGCCGAGCGCGCGGAAGAAATCGATGTCGCGCGGGCGGAGGCGGCCAAGGCGCGGGCGGAGAAGCGGCTGGCCTCGAATGATACGAACCTCGATTGGGACCGCGCGACTATCGCCTTGCAGCGTTCCTTGATCCGCATCCAGGTGGCGAGGAAGCACCGCGGCGTGCCGGTGGAAGCGCACTGATGCGGGACGCGGAAACTCCAGGGCAGCACCCGGCACAATCCGGGAATCCGCACGATGCGACGAAGTCGGTCATCGTTTACGGGGCGCCCTGGTGTCCGGACTGCCGACGGGTGAAATATTTCCTGAAGGAGCGCGGCGTCGACTTCCACGAGGTCAATATCGAAGAGAATGCGGAAGCCGAAAAGCTGATACTTCGCGTAAACGACGGGCGACGACGCGTGCCGACACTGCAAGTGGGTGAGCGCTATTTTGCGTGCAGCCCGTTCAATCCGTTCCTGCTGGCCAAAGAACTGCAAATCCCATTGAACCTGTGAAGCGGCGAGGAGCAGGGTGCGAAAAAGAACGGGCGGGACCGCCGTCCCGCCCGCTCAACGAAAATCGCGTCCTGGTTACTTCGCCATTTCGAGACTTGCGACGGTCAGTTTGTCGCCGTCGAGGCTGCCCTTCACAGTGACATGATGGCCCGCGTGCGCGGCGACCTTGTCCTGGTCCGTGATGTTGTAGACCTGGTGATTGGCATCATTGACGAAGACATAGGAACCGCCTTTTTCCTTGACGCACTTGGCCGCGCAGTCCGCGTGTTTCTCATTGACACCTTTGGCGCCGCAGTGACTGTCGGAGATATATCCCGTCCAGCTCCCCTCTGCGCCGAGGGCCAGTGTAGCTACGGACAGAGCGAACAGCAGTGCGGTGGTGAGTTTTGCTTTCATGGTCTTTCCCCCTCTCCTAACGAAGATGTGTTTCAGATCTCCCTCCGACCGGCATTAAGGTTGGCACAGAGCCGGCAAAGCGTCCAGCGTCTCGAGCCATCGAGAAACCGCCATCTCGCGAGCCTTAACCAAATGAGAAAGGGAGGGGTCGCAGGACCCCTCCCTTTCTCGGGGTGTTCTCTCTCAGGAAACCAGGGCTATTGAGATTGCGGAGTCGCGTTGCTGGCAGAAGTCGCGGAGCCGGCGGACTTGGGAGTCGAAAGGTAGCCGGTCACCTGGTTCTTGCCAACATCGAAGACCACGATTTCGAAAGGAGCGTAGCGGGCCGTGCCCTTGACGTAGAACTGCACGGGTTCCCCGGCGGTCTTGTCCTTCTTCTCGATCGACTTGTCGTCCGCCAGAACGGTCATGGTGTACTTGGATCTCTTGGGATCGGTTTTGCCGAGACTCATCTGCACCGGGCCGACGTGCTGCCCATTCTTCGACTTTTGCAGGGTGAATTCGAAGTAGTTGCGATCGCCCTTACGCTTGAGTTCTTCGAGATCGTCGTGGTTGCGGGCGATCAAACCGCTCATCACCCCCATGTCTCCGGTAGCGCGTTCGAGCTTGGACTTGGTGTCTTCGAGATCGTTCTTCACGCCGCTGACATCGCCGCTGACCTTGTTGAGGTCGTCGGTGCTGGCTTTACTGGCGAGCTGCGAATGGACGTTGCTCTCGAGGCCACTCAACTTCTTGTTGTACGCCGCGGCGGACGCCTTGGAGGCCTGGCGCGCCTTCTGCAAATCTTCCTGGGTGACATTCAGCTTGTCGGTTACGACTTTAAGGTCACTTTGCAATTGCTGATTCTGTTCGTCGGATTTGGACAGGCGCTGGGACAGCATGTCGTTCTGCTGTTTCAGCGAAGCCTGGATGGAATCATCGGTCGATTTGGCATGATTCAGCGCGGTGACGCCGACCCCCAATCCGATCAGCGACACGCCACCGAGAACGGCGATCGCCAGGCCGACCCAGCGGGGGACGGCCGCAGTAGTCTGGACATCCGATTCGGGAAACTCACTCATTGAGGTCATCTCCTTGTGGCACTTTGGCCTTGTGAGGAGGAGGAGGGCACCCGAAGAGCCAAAGTCCTCCTTTGCGGCCAAAATGCGACAAAGACCACGATTTTAAGACTTTAGAGTCAAACGGAAGGAAAGATGGAGGTAATCCTGTAGGTACTAGTACTAGTAAAGATTACGTTCCGCCGGTTGCACATGCAAATTTTGCAGAACATTGACCTGATTTTCAAGTGAACGGCGAGACCCGCCAGCAAAGAAAAGAGGCGGGATCGCATCAGGCGGTCCCGCCTCTCTAATCTATTGAATCGATAGGTGCTTAGATTATGCCGCCTGGGAGTCCCGCTCGACCTTGGGAGGGTTGAAGTAACGATCGAGGGTGGTGGTGGCCGCTTCTAAAACGAGGCGGCAGTCCCCGCAGGTCGACAGGTGGCGCTCAATTTCCGCTTGTACGGAAGCAGAGAGCTTCCCCTCTAAGTACATGCAAATCAAATGGATGGTGTCCCGACAACTCATAACTCCGCCCCCAGTACCCGTACCCACAAAACTGTATCCACACGGGAATGTTGCATTTAGGAGGCCAAAGAAAGGGCAGGTAGAGAAAGGAGGTAAGCTGCTGAAAGTGCTGTGATTGGGTCAGTGGATCAGTACTAGTCGAAACGTACGGGTCTGGAAAACTTTACCACGAGATGAACAGCCGTTCACGGCACGAGAATTTCTGTGCACTCCCTCTGGTGGCGCCGTTAGCGCAGCGGCGTGCTGACCATCTCCTTGAGGGCAGCGATGCGGTCTTCAAGCGGGGGGTGGGTGCTGAAGAGCGAGCTGATGGTGCCGCCACCGAACAGCGGCTTGACGATGCAGAGGGAAGAAGTGCTCGGCGAGATCGCCGAGGTGGGAATGCGCTTGTTGTACGCGCCGAGTTTTTCAAGCGCGCTGATCAGGCCGTAAGGCTGGCCGACCATGCGAGCGCCGGTTTCGTCGGCGGCGTATTCGCGAGTGCGCGAGAGAAATAGTTGCAGCAGCAGGGCCGCGAAGGGCGCGAGGAAAATCATCAGCAACGCGGAGAGTCCGCCGCCCTCGCGGTCATCGTCGCGGTTGCCTCCGAAACCGCCGAAGAGCATGGCCCACTTGCCCATCTGGGCCATGTAGGTGATGGCGCCGGCGACGGTGGCGGCAATCGAGCTGGTGAGAATATCGTAATTTCGAACGTGCGAGAGCTCGTGCGCGATGACGCCTTCGAGTTCGTCGTCATTCATGATTTGCAGCAGGCCTTCGGTGACCGCCACGGAAGCGTGTTGCGGGCTGCGGCCGGTGGCGAAGGCATTGGGCGCGGCGTCCGGGACCGCATAGAGCTTGGGAACGGGAATATGCGCTTTGGCGGCCAGGCGTTCCATCACCTCGTAGAGGCGCGGTAATTGCTCGCGCGTGACCGGTTGCGCGCCGCTCGATGCCAGCGCGATCTTGTCGGAGAAAAAATAGGAAACGAAATTCATGACTCCGGCGATGATCAGAGCGATGGTCATGCCACCGCGTCCGCCGAGAGCGCCGCCGATAATGACCAGAAGCACGCTAAGCAGAATGAGAATCGCGCCGGTACGAAGAACCTTCATCGGAATAACCTTCCTGGCGGAAAAAATCAGTCTAGAAGTCAGGCCGAGGAGCGTCAAGCCGCCGCGCTCCTCGCCGGTGTTGTTTAACGCGTTGCTGCGGCCGCCGGTGCCTTGGCCGGGACGCGCTCGAAACGCATGGACTCCTTGCTGCCGTCGCGATCGACGCGAACGTGCTCGCCGGGCAGGACCGCGCCTTCGAGAATCTGCATCGCCAGCGGATCCTGAACGAGCCGTTGGAGGGTGCGACGCAAAGGGCGCGCGCCGTACGCCGGGTCGTAGCCTTCGCGGAGCAGCAGTTCCTTGGCGGCGGCCGTGAGTTCGAGGGTAATCTGGCGTTCCGCCAAAAGCTTCTCGACGCTCTTGAGCAGGAGCAGCACGATGCGCTCGAGTTCCGCCTTGCCGAGCGGGTTGAAGATCACGATCTCGTCGATGCGGTTGATGAATTCCGGGCGGAACGATTGGCGAAGCGCTTCGAGGGCTTCGGTTCGAGCGCGCTCGGGATCTTTTCCCGCCAATTCGAAGATCGCGGTCGAGCCCACGTTGCTGGTCATCACCAGCACGGTGTTGCGGAAGTCCACGGTGCGACCTTTTCCATCGGTCAGACGGCCGTCTTCGAGAATCTGCAGCAGGACGTTGAAGACGTCCGGATGGGCCTTCTCGATTTCGTCGAACAAGATGACGGAATAAGGATGACGGCGCACCTGTTCGGTGAGCTGGCCGCCCTCTTCGTAGCCGACGTAGCCCGGCGGGGCCCCGATCAAGCGCGACACGGTGTGCTTTTCCATGTATTCCGACATGTCGATGCGAATCATGAGCTTTTCGTCATCGAAGAGGAATTCCGCGAGCGCCCGCGCGAGTTCCGTTTTGCCTACGCCCGTGGGGCCGAGGAAAATGAAAGAACCGATGGGGCGCTTGGTGTCGGAAAGTCCGGCTCGGCTGCGCCGCACGGCGTTCGAGACCCGCGCGAGGGCATCGTCCTGCCCGACGACGCGCTGGCGCAGGCGCTCTTCCATGTGCACGAGTTTTTGCGCTTCGCCCTCGAGGAGCCGGCCGACGGGAATGCCCGTCCACTTGCTGACCAGTTTGGCGATATCTTCCTCATCGACTTCTTCCTTGAGCATGCGCTTGTCTTTTTGCATGGCCGCGAAACGTTCCTGGGCCTTTTGCGCTTCCCGTTCGGCTTGGGCGATTTTGCCGTAACGGAGTTCCGCGACCTTGGCAAGATCGCCCGAGCGCTCGTAGCGGTCGGCTTCCGCTTTCATCTGCTCGATCTGCTCCTTGAGCTTGCGGATCTCGGAAATGGCCTGCTTCTCGGCTTGCCAACGGGCTTTGCGCGCGCTGGAGTCCTCGCGGAGTTTCGCCAGTTCCTTATCGATCTGCTTGCGGCGCTCGACGGAATGCTCGTCGGTTTCCTTGAGCAGCGCCTGGCGCTCAATTTCCAGTTGCAGGATGCGTCGTTCGATTTCGTCGATTTCCGTGGGAAGGGAATCGATCTGCATGCGCAGACTGGCGGCGGCCTCATCGATCAGGTCGATGGCCTTATCCGGGAGGAAGCGATCGGAAATGTAGCGGTGCGAGAGCGTGGCCGCGGCGATGATGGCGGCGTCTTTGATGCGCACACCGTGGTGCACTTCATAGCGGTCCTTTAGGCCGCGCAGAATGGCGATGGTGTCCTCGACGGTGGGCTCTTCGACGAGCACCGGCTGAAAACGGCGCTCCAGCGCAGGATCCTTTTCGATGTACTTTTTGTATTCGTTGAGGGTGGTGGCACCGATCGCGCGCAATTCGCCGCGAGCCAGGGCGGGCTTGAGCATGTTGGAGGCGTCCATGGCGCCTTCGGCAGCTCCCGCGCCGACCAAGGTGTGCAACTCGTCGATGAACAGAATGATTTGTCCTTCGGCTTCGGAAATCTCTTTCAGCACCGCTTTCAGGCGATCTTCGAACTCGCCGCGATATTTCGCGCCCGCGACGAGCGCGGCCAGGTCGAGCGCGACAAGGCGCTTGGTCTTGAGCACGTCCGGTACATCCCCGGCGACAATGCGCTGCGCGAGTCCTTCGACGATGGCGGTCTTGCCGACGCCGGGCTCGCCGATGAGCACCGGATTGTTCTTGGTGCGGCGCGCCAGGATTTGCATGACGCGGCGAATTTCCTCATCGCGACCGATGACCGGGTCGAGCTTGGAGCGGCGCGCAAGGTCGGTGAGATCGCGAGCATACTTCTCGAGAGCCGCATAGGTGGTTTCCGGAGTCTGCGAAGTCACGCGCTGGCTCCCGCGGACGCCGGCGAGAGCCTGCAAAATAGCTTCGTGCGAAGCCCCGTGCTTTTTCAAAAGCTTGCCGGCGGGGTCGCGGTCGGCCGCGGCAATGGCCAGGAAAAGATGTTCGGTCGAGACGTATTCGTCCTTGAAGCGGGTGGCTTCGTCGAAGGAACCTTCCAGCACCTGGTTGAGGGCCCGGCTCAAGGTTTGCTGCGTAAAGCCTTGCACCTTGGGCAGGCGGCCGATTTCGCGCTCGATGTCTTCGGCGAGGAGTTCACTGCGGATGCCCAGACGAGCGAGCAGCGGCGGGACCACGCCGTCCGGCTGGTGGATCAGCGCGGATAACAAATGCAGCGGCTCGACGGACTGGTTTTCGTGCCGCGCGGCAATCTCCTGTGATTCCTGAAGGGCCTCTTGGGCCTTCACGGTCATTTTGTCGAATCGCAACATACTTCCCTCTCGGAACTCTGTGAAAAAGGGGCTGGCATGCGCGCCAGCCCCCTATGCTATCTCACAGCGGCCTGGGCCGCTTGAGCCTTTCGCAGATTTACCGGCCCGCCGCCGCGGCCACAGCCGGGGCGCCAACCTGGACTTTGATCTGCTTGGGTTTGGCTTCCTCGCGCTTGGGAATGCTAAGCGTCAGGACGCCGTCCTGGTAGTCGGCCTTGATGGCCTCCGTGTTGACGGTGTTTGCGAGCGAGAAGTTGCGGCTGAAAGAACCGTACGAGCGCTCCACGCGCAGGTAGTTGTTCTCATCGACCTTCTTCTCGAACTTGCGCTCGCCGCGGATGGTGAGGATGTTCCTCTCGACGCGAATGTCGAGTTCCTCAGGCTTGACGTCCGGCACATCGGCCTTGACGACGAGTTCGTGCTCGGTCTCGTAGATGTCGACGGCCGGAGCCCAAGGCGTCAAGCTGCCCCCCTCGGAACGATCGAAGGCTTCATTGAAAAGCCCATTGATCTGATCCTGGAGAGAGGAAACCCCGCGGAAGGGTTCAAAGCGAGTAATCGAAGCTCTCATGGTGAGCCAACCTCCATAACTGATATCGTCGTAATCATAAAATCTTAGTGTATAACTGTCAAGTATAATCTTTGACCTCCACAAAATAAATGTAAGTCATTGTTTATGTGCATGGTACGTATATGCAAGCGATTCTATAGGACGGCCTTGGGAGCAGACACGGGCTCCAACGGAGTTGTGAGTGCTGGTGTATATTGGATTTCATGCGGGTCGAAGAGCTGAACTATTCTTTGCCGCCAGAGCTGATCGCGCAGCAGCCGCTCGCCGAGCGGGATGGCGCGCGGATGTTGGTTCTTGCCCGAGGCCAGGATGGCTGGATGGACCGGCGATTTCTCGAGCTGCCGGATCTTTTGCGGGGCGATGAGTTGTTGGTCTTCAATAATGCGCGGGTTTTGCCGGCGCGCTTATTGGGGCGCCGTGAGGGCGTGCATGCCGAGCGCCCTTCGCGGAAAACCGCCAGAGAACATCTGACCGGCCGGGTCGAAGTTTTCCTGACCCGCCAGGTTCGAGAGGACCTTTGGGAGGCCCTGGTGCGGCCGGGCCGGAAAATGGCGGTCGGGGAGCGCGTGATTTTCGGCGAAGGCGAGCTTCGAGGAGAAATTGTTTCACGCGGAGAACTGGGGTTGCGGGGCGTTCGTTTTCATGCGACCAACGGACTGAGCATAGCAACGAATATCGACAAGCTGGGGCACGTGCCGCTGCCACCCTATATCGATCGCCCCGATGAAGAATCCGACCGGGAACGGTATCAAACCGTATTTGCCGACAGGCCGGTAGCGGTCGCTGCGCCTACCGCAGGTTTGCACTTTACGGCAGAAATTTTGCAGAGGATTCGCGAACGCGGTTGCCAAACGTGCGAAGTGACATTGAACGTAGGCCTCGGCACGTTTCAACCGGTGCATACGGAAATTCTCGAAGAGCACAAGATTCATTCGGAGGGGTATGAGATCAGCGAAGAAACCGCCGCCAAGGTCGTTGGTGCGAAGCGCGACGGGCGGCCCGTGCTGGCGGTGGGCACAACGGTGGTGCGCACTCTGGAGGATGCGGCCACGCGGGCGGGACGGGAGGAGGCGTTGCTTGCGGGACGTGCGGAGGCGGAAATCTTCATCGTTCCGGGGTACAAATTCCGGATGGTGGATCAGTTGTTGACGAATTTTCATCTGCCAAAATCGACGCTATTGGCATTGGTCGCGGCATTTGCGGGGAAGGAAAATATTCTGGCCACCTACCGGCATGCCGTGGAGGCGCGGTACCGTTTTTACAGCTACGGGGATTGCATGCTGATTCGCTAGCACGAGCGAATAGGGAGAAATCAGGACACCGCGCTTGAAGTCCTGCCTCAGAGTATTTCGCCGAAAACCGCTACTCGAAGAGTTCGCCGGAGAGCGAAAGGAGGAGGGAGGAGGCTGAAAGAGCCGACAGCCTCCCCTCGGTGTGGGTGCACTAACGAAAACTTTTACTGGCTAAGTACGAAAACGCTTTTCTTGCCTTCAAAGCGGAGTTCAATCACTTTGCCGTCGCTGTCGGTCACGACGCTGGTGTAAGGAGACTTGGCGTCGCGATCCTCCCAGCGACCGTTGGACTCGGCCACCATGCTGTTGCCTTTCAAAATGGTGAGATGCTCGCCGTCGATCTTGAAACGGTATTCGCCGGCCTTCAAGTCGGTCTGCCCAATCTTCGCGGAATGCGTGAGGGGAAGCGTGGTCGACATCGGCTTGGCGTAGAGAGGTACGGCGACGGCGAGTGCGCCACAAAGAGTGAGGTTCGCCAGGAGCG
>Ga0306921_10003188_pt1 | contig 16617 bp, 15 predicted proteins | sample sta12Cox44000080_FD_203760 | JGI IMG/M metagenome (GOLD analysis project Ga0306921, IMG submission 203760) | Lab enrichment of tropical soil microbial communities from Luquillo Experimental Forest, Puerto Rico - statoxic.12C.oxic.44.000.080 (v2)... | ecosystem: Environmental > Terrestrial >...
CTGAGAATCGACTAAGAACGCCACACGGGGCCCCGGGTGGGCTATAAAATTCGGGAGCGGCGTTCGTCCGGGGGGACGGACGACGTCGAGCCTATCCGGGGAGCCGAATGTCATATGTGATCGCATCGCCCGAGTACGTGGCGGCAGCCGCTACGGATCTGGCGAATATCGGATCCATGATCGGCGACGCCAACTCCGCGGCGTTGGGCACGGCGTCCAGCGTGCCTCCTGCGGGTGCTGACGAGGTATCAGCGGTCATCGCTTCGTTGTTTGAGTCGCACGCTCAGGCGTATCAGGCGCTCAGCGCCGCTGCGCAGGTCTTCCACAACCAGTTTGTCGAGCTGATGAGTGCGGGTGGGGAGCAATATGCCATCGCCGAGGCCGCCAACGCCACGCCCCTGCAAACGGCCGGCGAAAGCATCCTGAGCGGGGGCTCCCCCATTCAGGCCCCCGTTCAGGCTTTGGAATCGGCGGCGACAAAGGTGCAACCGCTGCTCGGCAGCGTGGCGTCGGCCGGTTCGGCGGCGGCGGGGGTGCCGGTGTCGATGGCGGGCCTGGCGGGTGGTTCGGCGGCGCCGGCCGTGCCGGCGGCAAACGTGGCGGCGGTTACGCCGGCGGTTACACCGGCTGCGTTCACACCATTAACGACGACGCCGGTCGCGGCCGCGGCGCCCGTCAGCGCGCCGGTCGCCGCGTTGCAGGCGATAACGCCGGCTTACTCCCCGCCCTCGGTGGGGCAGGTAGTGCAGGCGGCGGCGGCCAGTCCGCTCGCGGCGCTGTCGGCGGAAACGCCGGCATTCACTCCGCCGGCGGCACCGACCCTGCCGGCCGTGACGCCGATTACGGGGGCGCCCGCCGCCTCGGGTGCGGCTTATACTCCGGCGACGGGCCCCTATTCGCCGGCATCGGGAGGGTCGGGCGAGCCTGCCAAGCAGCAGTCGGGGGCGACCGGGGAGCACGTCGAAACGCAGTACTACTCAGGCTAATTCGCTTCTACGAATTCGGCCGCGCGGTGCCCGAGCATCACAATGGTTGCGTGCGGTCCACGGCTGGTGATCGCGGGCAAGATGGAACCATCTATCACCCAAAGGTTTTCGATTCCGTAAACCTGGCAGCGCGGGTCAACCACGGCCCGTGGGTCGCCGTCGGAGCCCATCGGGGCGCTGCCGCAAAGGTGTTGGGATGTGGACCACACCGGCGGCCCGACATGTGTTGCCGCGCCGGCTAATTCGCGGGCCAGTTCACTGCCCCGGCGCAGCGCATCGACATCCTCGGGCTCGCTGTCGTAGCGATGCTCGATTCGCGGCTGCACGCCCGGATCCGGCGAGACCAGCGTAATGCGCCCGCGTGCCCGGGGCCGCATGAGCGCCACCCCGATGTGCGGCCAGTCACGATGACCTGCCGTGCCGTCACCGGTCATCGCAATGAAACCGCCTGTGTACGGCCTTATCTCAAGGTTTTCGGCAGTGCTGAGCACAACCTCTACCACGGGTCGCCCGGGGGCCACCGTCCATTTGGTTGGCAACACCCATTCGGGGTGATCACTGCAAAACATGCCCACCGGCAGCGGCGCCACCACTGGCACGCCGACGGCCCGCAGCGTTGCTTCATCACCGATGCCGGACAGCATCAGCAGATGTGCCGACTCAATCGCACCGCCGCACAACACTATCCGGTCGGCGCCGAGCGCGATTGGGCCGTCCGGGCCGATCGCGTCGACGCCGACCGCTGCGGCACCGGAGAAACGCAGTCGCACCGCCCGCGTCTGTGCCAGCAGCGTCAGATTCGATCGTCCCAGGGCCGGAACCAGGTAGGCTGAGCCGGATCCGATGCGTACCCCATCGACGATGTTGAGCGGAATGGCGCCGATGCCCGAAACCGGCTCCGCCGCAGGGTCGTTGAGGTCGGCGATCCATTGGAATCCGGCGCGCTCGGCGGCGGCGATGAACCGCTCGGTGGTACCGGTCATTTCGCGCGTCCGACGAACCAGGATGGGGCCACCCTGGCCGTGGGCGGGTCCGTCGAAATCCAGGTCGGTCTCGATGGCGCGGAAGCTGTCCAGCACATCCGACCACGCCCAGCCGGGCAGCGCGGCGCGATCGAAGTCGCCCGGCCAGGCACGACAGAAGTAGCCGCCGTTGATCGCACCCGAGCCGCCGACCGTCGATCCGCGCACGATCGGCAGTTTGAGAGCGTGTCGGTCGGTGAGCCGAGTCAGATAACGCCGCGCCAGCGGGCTGCCGACCCCGATCGGCAGTTGCAGCCCGTTGGTGGTCTGATCCAGCAGCTCCGGATCGGCAAGTGCGGGCCCCGCCTCCAGGACGGTCACGACGCGCTGGGGGTCGGCGGAAAGGCGTTCGGCTACAACCGATCCAGCACTGCCGGCGCCGACGATCAGCACATCGCTGTGCAGGACGGCTGTGGTCAAGGCGGTGGCTAGGTCCGAATCTGCGGTTTGAGCGCGCGGAGGTTACGCTCGCGCACCACACCCCACCAGAGCCCGAGGCCATAGGCCAGGTCATCGACGCGCTTGAGCAACAGGTAGGTCGGCAGCCCGATCGGCTCGGCGTCGTCGCCGGTGGCATCGCGGCGGCGAAGCCAGTCCACCACGCCGTCCATGACGGCCGCGACCAGCACCACCCGTCTACAGCGGCGCGACAGGACGGCCGCGACCAACGCCAGCGGCCAGTAATGCCGGCAAAGGGCCGACGCCAGCTGCAGCGCCGCCGACCACAAACCGCGGGTCGCGATCACCAGAACGTCGGCCAGCGACGTCTCGGCGCCGCGCATGGCCTTGGCGATCCGCCGCCCGGTCAGCAACGCGACCACGATCGACGCGAGTTGAGACAGGCTCGTCCCCAGCGCCATGAGAATCCAGGCCATCAATGCCCAACCGGAGATCACCACCGGCGCCGTCTTGTCGGGGTGGCGCACCGACAGCGGAGCCGCCGACCCGCCATAAAATGCCTTGCGCGCAAGCCAATCCCGTAGCTCGGTGCGGTGATCGTGGGCGACCAGGGCAATCGGCTCGTACCGCAGCCGGGCGCCCGTTTCGACGAGGCGCCAGCAAAGGTCGACGTCCTCGCCGGCCTGCATGGTCTCGTCGAACCCGCCGACGTCACGGATTGCCGCGCAGCGACAGATGATCGCCGCGCTGGGAACGTAGGACACCGTGCTGTGGGGTAACACCGGCGCTTCGCGCTCACCGAGGTCCAGTGACGAGTGCACCGCCTCATAGCGCGCCACCACATTCTCGCTCTGCGACAAACCGACGATGCGTGGTGCGACGAGGGCGACGGTGGGATCGCAGAAGTGACCGAGCAGGGCTTCCAGCCACCCCCGGCGCGGCGCGACGTCGGAGTCCAAGAACGCGACGAAGTCCGTCCTGCAGGCGGCCAGCCCGGTGTTGCGTGCCGCCGCCGGACCCTTGCGATGGGGGTGACGCAACACTTCGACATCGCAGTGTGCGCCGACGAAGTCTTCCGGCTCAATCGGGGGAGACGATCCGTCGTCCACCACGATGACGCGCAGTCCGCGCAGTGAGCTCACCAGGTGTCGCACACCGGAAACGTTGTTGCGCACCGGAATCACCACGGTCACGTCGCGGTGGGACGGGCCACCCGCGGGCCGGGGGTGGGCCACCGTGGCGTCCAGCAGGGTGCGGGCCAGTTGCGCGCTGAGGTCGTCGCGAACCTTCAGCCGACCATCGGACAGCATGTCCTGGGCGGCGGGGGCCAACTTCAGCAGGCGGGTCGGCGACCCACCGAGCAGGGCCGAGCCGTCGCCGAGCACCCGCACGCGGCGATCGACCTGGACGGCGAACCCGTCCGGCAGCCGGAGATGACTCATGTCAGCATCCCTTCGCGTCCGGGCAGCCACCGCACGACCCGGCGGACACACTCGTCGACCATCTCGGAGAAGATGCGCTTGCCCTCTCCGGCGGTCGCTGTCGTCGGGTCGCCCAACACGCCCACCCGGCTGACCGCCGCGACTCCCCCGCGGCGCATCGATGGCAGCAATTCGGGCAAGGGCGCCCGGTTGCCGGCGAGCCACCGATCGGTCAGCACATCGGCCGGCGAGAGATGTAGCAACACCGATGTTTCGGTATGGCCGGCATGGGCATCGCCGCCGGCGGCGACGCAGGGACACCATCCGGCGTCTCGGCTTTCGGCGCGCAGCGTGTGCACCGCGGCGTTCAATGCGCCGACGTTGCCGCCGTGGCCGTTGACGAAGACCAGGCGGTGCGCCCAGCAGGCGGCCGACCTGCCGTATTCGACCAGCAGCGTCATCAGGGCTTCGGTGCCGATGGAGATCGTTCCGGCGAAGTCCTGGTGCTCACCGCTGGCGCCGTAGGCGAGGGCGGGCGCCACCAACCACTCTTGCCCGAGGCGGGACCCGAGGCGGGCGACGGCCCCCCGGGCGACCGCGGTCGCGATCCGGGTGTCGGTGTCCAACGGCAGGTGCGGACCATGTTGTTCGATCGATCCCAGCGGGATCATTATCGACGGCGAGGTGCTTGATAGCTGACTCGACGTCGCAGTTCCTAATTCGCCGAGAACGGGCACTGGCTGATGGTAGGCCGAATTCACCTGGCGTGCACCAATTGTTGACCCTTCTAACCAAATTTTTTCTGCCCCGTTCATCGGCTGGTCAAAATTGGCGACTCTTGCGTCACGGTTACCCCGCGGGCACCACAAATTTCGCGGCCGCCGGGGCGGTATCAATTGAATCCGGGCAAAGATACCCAACATGACAAAAATTCACGCCGGCGCCCCCAGCGCCCGGGTGAACCCGGCCGGCACCAGGATGTCGTCCGGGCCGAGCTCGTGAACCGCGGAGTGCCCCAGACCGATCAGAGCCGAGTCGATACCACCGCGCAAGATGTCGAGGACGTTCTCGACGCCGGCTTGGCCGGCCGCGGCGAGGCCCCACAGGTACGCGCGCCCGATCATCACCGCGCGCGCCCCGAGCGCCACCGCCTTGACGACGTCGCCCCCGCGCCGGATGCCGCCGTCCAGCAGCACCTCGACCTGCCCGCCGACCGCAGCGGCTATCGCGGGCAGGGCGCGTATAGTCGCCGGCGTGCCGTCCAGGTTGTTGCCACCGTGGTTCGACACCGATATCGCCGAAACACCCGCGTCCACAGCCCTTTTGGCGTCGTCGACGCGCATCACACCCTTGAGCATGAACGGTCCGCCCCACAGGTCGCACAGCCACGCGATGTCTTCCCAGGTCGGCGGGGGTGTGCCCATCCACTCCCCGTATGCGGCGAAGAAGGGGGGACCGGGCTCGCCGCGGCGGCCCTGGTTGGGCACCCGCAGCTCCGGCGGCCTCAGCGTCTTGCCGAACTTCCAGAGCCACCTGGGCCGCACGATCGCCTCCGGAGACAACCGCAGGATGGTGCGCAGGTTCATGTCCTCGGGGATCTTGGGGCTACCCCAGTCGCGGCCATGGGAGAACGTCCAGTCCGTGGTGACGATCAGACCGACCGCACCGGCCTGACGCGCCCGTTCCACCCGCTCGGCGATCGCGTCGCGCCCGCCGAGCCAGTACACCTGGAAGAAGACCTTGGGGTTGGCGGCGACGACCTCCTCGATCGGTTTACTGGCGAAAGAGGACAGCCCCATCGCCGTCCCCCGGGCCGCGGCGGCCCGCGCGACGGCCACCTCACCGTCCGGGTCGACCGCCTGGACGCCGGTCGGCGAAATGATCACCGGCAGCGAAATATCCTGTCCCATCACGGTAGTCGACAAATCGCGCTTTTCCTGCGCACCGATGACATGGGGCGCGAAGCCGAGTTCGCCGAAAGCCGCGACATTGTCGGCCACCGTAATTCCTTTTTCGCTCGCCGAAATCAAGGATGAATAAACGGACCTTGGCAGTCGTCGCTTGGCACGTTGCTGGGCGATTGCGACCGTTTCGAACCATTCGTCGGCCATGACTACAGTGGGCTTTCGTTGCATAGGCGCGCCGGCGGGCGCATGGACAGTGTCAGGGGCACCGGTTCGCGCCGCCCATGGGAGTGGTCGGCACGGGGCCGAGGTGTCTCGCGCTTGTAGGCCAGCGCTGACGTGCTGTGCCCTTGAACGCATTCGGGGTCCGGTCCGTCCAGGGGCAGGCCGGTGAAGAATTTGGCCGCCATGCACCCGCCCCGGCAACTGTCGTAGTGCCCGCAGCTGCCGCAGGCCCCCGCGGACTGCGGCTCACGCAGCTCGCGAAACAGCGGAGCGTTCTTCCAGACGTTGTCAAAACCACCGTCGGCCAAGAGGTTTCCGGCCAGGAAGCGGTCGTGGATGGCGAACGGGCAGGCGTACACGTCGCCGACCGGGTCGATCAGGCACACCACCCGGCCGGCCCCGCACATGTTCAGGCCGGCCAGGGCACCGGACTGGCCGAGCGGCGACAGATGAAAGAAGGAGTCACCGGTGAGCACCCGCTCCCCCTTGGCGACCAGCCAGTCATAGAGCTGAACCTGCTGGGCGGCGGTGGGGTGCAGGTCTTCCCAGACATCCGCGCCCCTTCCCGAGGGGCGCAGCCGGGTGATTCGCAGGGTGGCACCGTAACCGCTTGCCAGTGCCGCGAATTCGTCGAGCTGATCGACGTTGTGCCGGGTGACGACCACGGAGATCTTGGCGTCACTAAAGCCCGCCGCGGCGAGGTTCTCCAGCGCCCGCAGCGCCATGGCGAAGGACCCGACGCCGCGGACGGCGTCGTTGACCTCGGCGGTGGCACCGTCGAGCGAAATCTGGACATCGACGTAATCGCTGGCCGCCAACCGGGCGGCGACCTCGGGTGTGATCCGCACCCCGTTGGTCGAGAACTTCACACCGACATGGTGGGCCGTCGCGTAGTCCACCAGCTCCCAAAAGTCCGGGCGCACCGTGGGTTCGCCGCCGCCGATGTTGACGTAGAACACCTGCATGCGTTCCAGCTCGTCGATGATGTCCATGCATTGGCGGGTGGACAATTCGCGTGGATCGCGTTTGCCCGACGACGAAAGGCAGTGCACGCAAGCCAGATTGCACGCGTACGTCAGCTCCCAGGTCAGGCAGATGGGCGCGTCCAACCCGCGCTCGAACTGCTCTATGAGCCGCGGCACAGCGGTTGTCACTGATCCTCCTTGGCTACCAGCATGTTGGATTCGGCGAGCACACCCAGCGCGTGCAAATAGGGTCCCTGCCCGGCGTCGTCCACGCCGGCGGCGCGACAGGCCGACCGGGCATCGGGATGCTCGGGCAGCGACCGCACCACCGTGAGAATGGTGCGGTCCTTCAGGAAGGACAGCTTGCGGGTGCCGAAGTGGTAGAGCAGCGCGCCGAATGGCTCCGGCCGAACCGACACCTGCGGGTGCAACCGCCAGCCGCGATCGGGATCGAACACGCGGTCAGTAGACCCCGCACATTCCGTCGATGGACACCTCTTCGACCAGGGTCTCGGTGACGAGTTCGGCGTCGGTCTCGGTCTCGTGTTCCATGAAATTCTGCCTCCTGGGACTCGACAAGGATGAATCGTTCTGGCCACAATATGGCATCGAGTGCCGCAATGGAAGGGCGGGTCTATGTTGCCGCAGTCGCGGGTGGGCAGACGCCGCTCGACGACGCCGGAGCACATCACCGACGTTGCCCTCGAGTTGTTCACCGCCCGAGGGTTCGCCGAGGTGAGCGTCGACGACGTCGCGCAGGCGGCCGGCATTTCCCGCCGCACGCTCTTCCGTTATTACGCGTCCAAGAACGCCATCCTCTGGGGCGATTTCGAAGCCCACCTCGCGCACCTGCAAGATCTGCTCGACAATGTCGACCCGAAGGTTCGGATGGGCGAGGCGCTGCGCACGGCACTGTTGGCGTTCAACACCTTCGACGAGTGCGAGACGGTGCGGCACCGCCAACGCATGCGGGTCATCCTGGAAACCGCTGAGCTACAGGCCTATTCGATGACGATGTATGCCGGCTGGCGCGAGGTGATAGCGGGCTTCGTGGCCCACCGATTGAGCGTCAAAACGACCGACCCACTGCCCCAGACCGTCGCCTGGACCATGCTGGGGGTCGCATTGAGCGCTTACGAGCACTGGCTGGGCAACGAGTCCGTGACGCTGCCCGAAGCGCTTGGGAACGCGTTCGACGTCGTCGGCGCCGGGCTGGAAAGGCTGGACCGGTGAGCTCCGGCATCGAGCACCTGCTGCACATGCTGCGGTCGCAGGGGCGGTTCTGCGCCGCCTCCGGCTCGGCGATGTACGGCGAGCTGTTCGAGCTGGTGGCCAACGACGTCGAAGCCGGCGGCGTCTTCGCGACCATTTTGTCGGGCCACGAGGACGATCCCTCGCGCCACGCCGTGCCGCTGCGCCTGCTCGGCGGGCTGCACCGGCTGGTGCTCGACGGCCGGGCGGCGGAATTGCGGCGCTGGTATCCCAGCACCGGGGGCACTTGGGACGCCGGCTCGGCCATCCAAGCCTGGCCCGAAATCCTGCGCACTGCGACCCGCAGCGGCGACACGCTGCGCGCGGCGCTCGATCAACCACCGCAGACCAACGAGGTGGGCCGGTCCGCCGCGCTGATCGGTGGGTTGTTGCGGATCAACCGCGGATTTGACCTGCCAATAAGGCTTTTCGAGGTCGGATCGAGCGCCGGGCTGAACATGCGGGCCGACCACTACCACTACCGGTACGGCCGCGGCGAGTGGGGACCGGTCGACTCGCCGGTGACCATCGACGACGCGTGGCACGGGGCGCTGCCGCCGCATGGCGCGGTGCGAATCATCGAGCGGAACGGGTACGACATCGCGCCCATCGACGTCACCGGCGCCGACGGGGAAATGACCTTGTTGAGCTACGTCTGGCCAGACCAGGACGCACGGCTGGACCGGCTGCGCGGCGCCATCGCGGTCGCCCGGAACGTCCCGGCGCGGCTGGAACGCAACACGGCCGCCGAGGCGGTGGCCGGTCTGGGGCTCGCCGACGGCGCCTTGACCGTGCTCTGGCATTCGATCACGTGGCAGTACATGTCCGACGACGAACGCGCCGCCGTCCGTGAGGGTATCGGCGCCGTGGGCGCGCAGGCCGATGCCGGCTCGCCGTTCGCCCACCTCACCCTGGAGCCCGCGCGCGACGGCCCCGGCGCACCGATCAGATTTTTGGTGCGAGCCCGTTCGTGGCCCGGTGGCGAGCTCGCGGTCCTCGCCGAATGCCATCCGCACGGCCCGCCGGTGAACTGGCGCTGAGGGTTGCTGCTGATGTAACGCCTCCAGCCGTTGGGTGCAACGACAACTGTCACAACAGTCACACCAGTCTCGGCATGGCGAGGCCGGTCATTGTGCCCACCTCACAGCGACAAATCGCCTGCGCGCCTTACTTTGTCGCTGTGAGGCGGGCAAAATGTGCACCGGTTGGATCCAGAGAATCCTGTGGCAGATGTGATTACCGCGCCCATGCCGCTGATGTGATCGCTAAATCAGCAGCGCCCTAGATTGCGTTGGCGATCCGAATGGGCGTCCCGTCCAGCCAGGCCACCACGGCCTCGATGGTGTCCGCGTAGAAGGCACCCAGCATTTCGCGGGTGACATATCCCAGGTGTGGCGACAACGTCACATTCGAAAGGCGTCGCAGCGGATGGTCGGGCGGAGGCGGTTCGATGTCGTAGACGTCGAGCCCGGCTCCGGCGATGCGCCCGGTCCGCAGCGCGGCGAGCAGGGCGGCCTCATCGACGATCGGGCCCCGAGAAGTGTTGATCAGGTAGGCGTGTGGCTTCATCAGGGCCAGCTCGGCTTCACCGACCAGACCTCGCGTGCGCTCCGAGAGCACGAGGTGGATGGACACCACGTCGGATTCTTCGAACAGCATCACTTTCTCGACCCGGCGCGCACCCGCCGCCGCGGCGGCCTCCTCGGTGAGATTTTGGCTCCACGCAATGACCTGCATCCCAAACACTTTCGCGTATTCGGCCATGCGCCTGCCGGTCCTGCCGAGGCCGAGCAGTCCGAGCGTCTTGCCGGCCAGCGTCATACCGGTGGTGGATTGCCACCCACCGTCGCGCATGCGCCGATGCTCTTCGGCCAGATTGCGCACCGTCGCGATCAGCAACCCCCAGGCGAGTTCCGGGGTGGCGTCGCGCACGGACCGCGGTCGCGGGTTGGCGAAGTCCGAGTGGGCGACGAGGACGCCGCAGTCGCTGGCCGCGGCCATGTCCAGGTTGGGCAGGCTCAGGCCGACGATGGTGATCAGTTTCAGGTTCGGCAGCCGCTCGATGAGCGTGCGCGGGAGCGCCATGCGCTCCCGCATGGGGCAGATCACGTCGAAGGGCCGTAACGCTTCGGCGGCCTCCGCCTCGGACAGGTGCCGATCGAAAACCGTTACCTCGGAGCGGGTCTGCACCGGCGACCAGTCGGCGAGGTCGAGAGCCAGGCCGGCGTAATCGTCGAGGATCGCCACCTTGGGCATGTGCGTGTCAGCCCAGCACCTCGGCGATGGGTACGGCGGCCGCGATCTTGCCGCGAGCCTTCATCACCTTGCCGGGCATCCCGCCGCCGACCACGCCGACCAGCACCCCGTCGCGCTCGTAATAAGCCAGGAACTTGCGTCCGTCGTCCTCGACGAGGTGCACGATATCGTCGGCTTCCGGCTCGCCGAGGCACTGGATCTTGACGTCGTATTGGTCGCTCCAGAAATACGGGACGACCACGGCCGACGGCACGTCCTGGCCAAGCATCGCGGGCACCACCACGCGGGCCTGGTCGGCGACGTTGCTCCAATGTTCCACGCGCGCTTGGTGTCCCGTCGCATCACGCCAGGAGGCGACGTCGCCCAGGGCCCACACATTGGGCGCGCTGGTGCGTCCGGCCTCGTCGCAGATGACACCGTTGTCGACTTCGATGCCGCTGCCCTCGAGCCACTCGGTCGCGGGCCGCGATCCGATGCCGACCACGACCAGGTCGGCCGTCAGCTCCGTGCCGTCGGTGAGCACCACGGTGTCGACCCGCCCCTGGCCGCGGACTTCTGCCACACCGACGCCGAGGCGGACGTCGACGCCTTCGTCGCGATGCAGCCGCGCCACCAGTTCGCCGATCTGCTCGCCGAGCACCGATGCCAGCGGGGTCGGCTGCGGCTCGACCAGCACAACGTCCACCCCCAGACTGCGCAGGCTGGCCGCCACCTCGCAGCCGATGAAACCCGCGCCGATGACTACGGCGTGCCGCGCGGCGGACGCGTGCCCGCGCAACGCCATGCTCTCGTCGAACGAGCGCAGCACCCGAATGCCTTCGAGATCCGGGAACGCCGGAATGCGCCGCGGCACCAACCCGGTCGCGATGACGAGCTCGTCGTAGCCGAGCACGCTTCCGTCGTCGAGGGTCACCGTCTGCTCGGCCGTGTCCAGACCGGTGGCGGCGGCACCCAGCCGCAGGGTGACGTCCTTCTCGTCGTACCACTCGCGCGGTTTGAGGGCGACGTCATCGACCTCCTTGCGCAGCACCTCCTTGGACAGCGGCGGGCGATCGTAGGGCAGATGCACCTCGTCGCTGACGATCGTGATGCGGCCGGTGTATTCCGCTCGGCGCAGCTGCTCGGCGGTGCGGGCGGCGGCAAGCCCGCCGCCTACGATCACAACCCCTTTTTCAAAGCCCTTTTCAATCACGTCGTGTTCATACCACGATCGCCAGTTAATACTTCAAGGCGCCCTTGTCAACGGGGATCTGCGTGCCCGTCAGTGTGCCCGAGCCGTCGCCGGCCAACCAGACAACCACGTCGGACACCTCATCGGCCGTCATGAACCCCTTGTACTGCAATGGCATTGGCGGGAAGCTGTGCACAAAGCGGGGGTGCTTGGCGAATGTCTGCATCATCGCCTCCGGTTCGATCATCGGGGTGTCCACCGAGTACGGGTGGATGGAGTTGACCCGGATGTGGTATTCGCCGAGCTCGATCGCGAGGGTGTTGGTCAGCGCGGTGAGCCCCTGCTTGCTGGCCGCGTAATGCCCGTTGCCCGGCGTGGCCTTCAGGCCCGCCGCCGAGCTGACGACGATGATGGAGCCCCCGTTGCCGGCCTCGATCATGGCCGGGATCGTGGCGCGCAGGGTGCGCCACGTGCCGGTCAGGTTGATCCCGATCACGGTGTCCCACTGCTCGTCGGTGAGCTCCCAGACCCGGCCCCAGCCCAACACCCCGGCGTTGGCCACCAGAATGTCGAGCCGGCCGAATTGTTCGACGCCGTCGGCCACCAGTTGCCGCACCGCGCCGTCGTCGCGGATGTCCGCCTCGCGGGCCAGCACCTTGCGGCCCTCGGCCTCCACCAAGCGGACGGTCTCGGCGAGATCCTCGGGTGTGGCCGGCGGGTAGGTCAGTGTGTCGGATGCCGGCGCGCAGATATCGAGCGCGATGATGTCGGCGCCCTCACGGGCGAGCCGCACCGCGTGCGCCCGCCCTTGCGCTCGGGCGGCTCCGGTAACGAACGCCACCCGTCCCTGCAGTGATCCATCCTGTGCAGCCACGAAGACAGGCTAGCAGCGAAACTGAAACGTGTTCTAATCGGCTTGGCGTCGATGACTGCCCCGCGCGCCTGCGGGTTCAGAGTTCGGAGATGAGCTTTTCCCGCTTCGCGGTGTATTCGCCATCCGAGATCACTCCGCTGGCGCGCAGTGTCTCCAGCTCCTGCAGCCGCTGTGCAACGGACGGTGGCGGTGGCGCGGCGACCGGTGGTGGCGCGGCCGCCGCCCCGGCCGGGGCGGGTGCGGGCTGCTGCTGGGCAGCGGCTCGCCGGACCACCGCCATGATCTGTTGGCGCACCGCCGGGTAGGAGCGCAGGTCAACTGTCCCCCCGAACGGCAAGTTGTTCGCTTTGTAAATCTGCAGGATCTCCATCAGCGGGCCGGCCTGTCCGCTCAGGTCGTAGGTCTTGTTGTCCTCTACGCTCGTGAACTGCGCGGGGACCACGCCATTGATCAATCCACTGGCTTGCCAGTTGATCTCGTACTCGCCCGTGTTCGGGTCAACTATCACGACAAGCTTGCGTGCCGTGATGACGGCCTGCTTGGTGAGGTCGACAATCACCTTTTTTTCGGTGTCGAACCCGAACCCGGGCCCGGCGATGTGCAGGTTCACGACGGCCACCGGCCGGTCGTTGATGCGCATCCCGGTCTCACGCAGGCCCGTGATCTGGGCAATCGTCAGCACCCCGGTCTGGTAGAGCGCCGCGGTCCTGGCCGAGGACTTGGCGCCGCGATTGGCCAACCACAGTGCAACGAGCACGTCGGCGATCGTGATCAGCAGCCCAACCCACAGCAGCCAGGCAGTGGACCGTTGCCACATCGAGGACACATAGGAGCCGGAAGAACCAAACTGAGAACCGATCAGGTTGGGAAGCGCGAAGTGCGCGATCAAAAAGATCGGCCCGACCAGACCGCCGCATAGCAGAACGACCAACTGTGCCTTCAGGTAGCGCGCCAACATGTGCCCCTCCTCGCCCGACTGGAAAGTCGGTGTCAGACTAGCGCCCATCCTGGCGCTACCGATCACATATTCGGCAGAGCGCGCAAACGGCGCCCACCCGCCGGGGTGAGCGCCGTTTGCGTTGGATCCGGTACCCCTACTTGATGATCTTGACGACCCGGCCGGCGCCGACGGTGCGGCCACCCTCGCGGATCGCGAACCGCAGGCCCTCGTCCATCGCTACGGGCTGGATCAGCTTGACGTTGATGTTGGTGTTGTCACCGGGCATCACCATCTCGGTGCCCTCCGGCAGCGTCACCACACCGGTCACGTCGGTGGTGCGGAAGTAGAACTGCGGGCGGTAGTTGTTGAAGAACGGCGTGTGCCGGCCGCCCTCGTCCTTGGACAGGATGTAGACCTGGCCCTCGAACTCGGTGTGCGGCGTGGTCGTGCCTGGCTTGACGACGACCTGGCCGCGCTCGACGTCCTCGCGCTTGACACCGCGTAGCAGCAGCCCGACGTTGTCGCCGGCCTGCCCCTGGTCGAGCAGCTTGCGGAACATCTCCACACCGGTGACGGTCGTCTTGGTCGTCGTCGGACGGATGCCGACGATCTCGACTTCCTCGTTCACGTTGACCACGCCGCGCTCCACACGACCGGTCACCACGGTGCCACGGCCGGTGATGGTGAAGACGTCCTCGACGGGCATCAGGAACGGCTTGTCGGTCTCGCGAACCGGGTCCGGGATCGACTCGTCGACGGCGGCCATCAGCTCCTCGACGGATGCGACCCACTTCTCGTCGCCCTCGAGCGCCTTCAGCGCCGAAACCCGGATCACCGGCGCCTCCTCGTCGAACTCCTGGGCGGCCAGCAGCTCGCGGACCTCCATCTCGACGAGCTCGAGCAGCTCCTCGTCGTCCACGGCGTCGGCCTTGTTCAGCGCGACCAGGATGTAGGGCACCCCGACCTGACGGGCCAGCAGCACGTGCTCACGAGTCTGCGGCATCGGGCCGTCGGTCGCGGCGACCACCAGGATCGCCCCGTCCATCTGGGCCGCGCCGGTGATCATGTTCTTGATGTAGTCGGCGTGACCGGGGGCGTCGACGTGCGCGTAGTGCCGCTTGTCGGTCTGGTACTCCACGTGCGCGATGTTGATCGTGATACCGCGCTGACGCTCCTCGGGAGCGTTGTCGATCTGATCGAACGCCTTCGACTCGTTCAGGTCCGGAAACTTGTCATGCAGGACCTTGGTGATAGCCGCGGTCAGTGTGGTCTTGCCGTGGTCAACGTGACCAATGGTCCCGATGTTGACGTGGGGCTTGGTCCGCTGGAACTTCGCCTTCGCCACTTTTGTGTCCTCCGACTTGTTGGTGCTTTGTTAAGCAGTTTTGATGTTTTCAGTTGTGCCGCGCCCAGGGCTCCTAGTGACCCGGCAAGGTTACTCCGACCAAATGTTCACTGGCCCGTCGCCTTAGCGATGATCTCCTTCGACACGTTCGCCGGCACTTCGGCATACGAGTCGAACACCATGGAGTAGTTCGCCCGGCCTTGAGTCTTGGACCGCAGGTCGCCGACGTAGCCGAACATCTCCGACAAGGGCACGTGCGCCTTGACGACGCGCGCACCCGCCCGCTCCTCCATGGCCTGGATCTGGCCACGGCGGGAGTTCAGGTCGCCGATCACGTCGCCCATGTAGTCCTCGGGCGTGGTGACCTCGACGGCCATGATCGGTTCCAGAATCACCGGCTGTGCTTGCGCGGCAGCCTTTTTCAGCACCTGCGAACCGGCGATCTTGAACGCCATCTCGGACGAGTCGACTTCGTGGAAGGCGCCGTCGAGCAGGGTGACCTTCAGGTTGACCAGTGGGTAGCCGGCCAGCACGCCGTACTGCATGGCGTCCTGCGCACCGGCGTCCACCGAGGGGATGTACTCGCGTGGGATCCGGCCACCGGTGACCTTGTTCTCGAACTCGTAGGTGGCGCCGTCTTCTCCGGTGAAGGGCTCGAGTTTGATGAGCACCTTGGCGAACTGGCCCGAGCCGCCGGTCTGCTTCTTGTGGGTGTACTCGACGCTGTCCACCACGCGGCGGATCGTCTCCTTGTACGCCACCTGCGGCTTGCCGACGTTGGCCTCGACCTTGAATTCGCGGCGCATGCGGTCGACCAGGATGTCCAGGTGCAGCTCACCCATGCCGCCGATCACGGTCTGGCCGGTCTCTTGATCCAGGTGGACCTTGAAGGTCGGGTCCTCCTCGGCCAGCTTCTGGATCGACAGGCTGAGCTTCTCCTGGTCGCTCTTGGTCTTCGGCTCGATGGCCACCTCGATCACCGGGGCGGGGAAGGTCATCGACTCGAGGACGACCTGCTTGTTCGGATCGCTCAAGGTGTCACCCGTGGTGGTGTCCTTGAGCCCGATCACCGCATAGATGTGGCCCGCCGAGGCGCGCTCCACCGGATTCTCCTTGTTGGAGTGCATCTGGAACAGCTTGCCCAGCCGCTCCTTCTTGCCCTTGGTGGCGTTGATGACCTGGCTGCCCGACTCGACGGTGCCCGAGTACACCCGGATGTAGGTCAGCTTGCCGAAGAACGGGTGCGTCGCGATCTTGAACGCCAGCGCGGCGAAGGGCTCGTCGGTCGTCGCGTTGCGCACAACCTCCTCGTCCTCCTTGCCCGGGGGGTGCCCGACGGCCGGCGGCACATCCAGCGGTGAGGGCAGGTAGTCGACGACGGCGTCGAGCATGGGCTGCACGCCCTTGTTCTTGAACGCGCTGCCGCACAACACGGGGTAGATCTCGGAGGCGATCGTCAGCTTGCGGATCGCGGCCTTGATCTCGTCGACGGTGATCTCCTCGCCGCCGACGTACTTCTCCAGCAGTTCCTCGTCGGTCTCTGCGACCACCTCGAGCAGCTTGGTGCGGTATTCCTCGGCCTGCTCGGCAAGTTCGGCCGGGATCTCGATGGTGTCGTAGGTCTCGCCCAGCTTGGTCTCGCCCCGCCACACCTTGGCGTTCATCTCGACCAGGTCAACGACGCCCTCGAAGTCCGCCTCGGCGCCGACGGGCAGCTGGATCGGCACGGCCTTGGCCCCGAGCCGCTCCTCCATGGTGCGGACCGAGAAGTAGAAGTCGGCGCCGATCTTGTCCATCTTGTTGACGAAGCAGATGCGGGGGACGTCGTACTTGTCGGCCTGCCGCCAAACCTGCTCGG
>Ga0306921_10003191_pt1 | contig 16610 bp, 9 predicted proteins | sample sta12Cox44000080_FD_203760 | JGI IMG/M metagenome (GOLD analysis project Ga0306921, IMG submission 203760) | Lab enrichment of tropical soil microbial communities from Luquillo Experimental Forest, Puerto Rico - statoxic.12C.oxic.44.000.080 (v2)... | ecosystem: Environmental > Terrestrial > Soil...
GACCCTCGGGCGATCGAGCGGATCGAACGTGGTCTGCGTCACCTGCCCCTTGCGATCGCGCACCTGGCGGGGATTGCCGTTCTCGTCGTAGAGCAGCACGCTCGCCGTGTGCAGGAGGGCATCGGCGCGTGACAGCGCTCGATCCATGGAGTCCGCAGTGAATTGCGTGAGGTTGCCCCTGGCATCGCGCACGCCGGTGAGATTGCCATTCCGGTCGTAGGTGAGCTGGGTCACCGCGTTCATCGGATCGATGATCTTGGTCACCTGATTCAACGGATCCCATTCGTAGCGCGTGCGGTGCCCGAGCGGGCTCGTCACGCTGATCAAGCGGCCGCCCGGATCAGTGAAGCGCGTCGTGACTTTACCCAGGGAGTCGGTGATGGTGGCCAGGTCTCCCTGGTCATAGGAGAGCTGCATGGTGCCGGCCGGTGTAGTGACCGTGAGCGGCTGGCCCTGGGCATCGTGGGTGAAGCTCGTCCGATGGCCGAGCGGGTCGGTGATGCTCTCGAGATTGCGCGCGCCCGATGCCTCGTAGGTGAAGGTCGTTGTGTGATTCAACGGGTCCTGCATGGTGGCGACCCGGTTGAAGGCGGGCTCGTACGTATAGGTCGTCGTGACGGGAGTCGTGCCGAGGTAGCGCGTGACCCTCAGGACATTGGCCAGCGCGTCATGGGTCAGATCGGTGCTGCGGTTGAGGGCGTCCGTCATCCGGCTCACCAGATTGCTGAAGGGTAGGTTGGGAACACTTCGCACATAGCTGGTCTGCTGCGCTTCGGCGGTCCCGAGGGCTCGCGTGTCGCTGAGCGGATAGCCGGAGGGATTGAAAGTCACGCGGCGGACATACCCGCGCGGGTCGGCCACATCCGTCTGCGTGATGAGGCCAGTGCCGTCCACCGTATAAGTGAACTGGTAGGCGCCGCCGTCGGCCATGGTCTGCCGGGTCACCCGGCGGTTCGTCACGTCCCACGCATTGCTCAGATACACGATCTGCCGCGCGTCCTTGATCGTCTCGATCAGCGCGTATTGGGCGCCTTGCGGGTGATAGGTGTATGTGGTGACGCCGCCGCCCGCGTCCGTCACGGTCTGCAGGCGAAACTGCGCATCGTAGCCGTACGAGACCGCGCGGCCCAGGTTGTCACGGATCTGTTGCACCACGCCGTTGGTCAGGTCGTTGGTGAAATCGACCCAGCGCCCATTGGGCGACGTGATCCGGTCGACGAATTCTCCGTGCGTGCCCGAGCGAGTCACCGTGAGCAGATTGCCCTGCCGGTCCTGGACGCCGGTGAGCGGGTTACCCAGGTGGCCGAGCGCGGCGAACTGATAGACCGTCCCGTCCTTGAAGAGGATGTCCCAGCCCGGGCGGCCGGCGTTCCACCGCAGCACCGAGCCGTAGAAACCGGTGGGCGAGGCAGGATTCTGCGCGGAACCCGTGTGCGCCAGCACCGCCGACTCCTTGTCGGTGCCGGGCGAGGTGCGCTGATAGTACACCTTGGACCCATTGCCCAGCACCAACTCGGCGAACGCATAGGTCGTCTGGTCGCCCGTCAGCATCATCTGGTAGAAGAAGCTCTGAGCTGTGCCGTACTCGCCGTTGCGACGTATGGCATCGTTCTGCCGATACTCCCGCTTGATCACGATGGGGATGACATCGGGCAGGACCAGGTCGGTCTTCTCCATCACGAAGATGCCGGTGGCGGCGTCGACGGGCTCGCCGACCCGCAGGCCGCCGAGGACAGCCGCCGCGAAATTGAAGTTGCTGGGAAGGCCCAGCGTGAAGTAGCAGGTGACGCGGTGGAACTCCACGCCTGCGTCGGGCACGATCTGCATGCCGTCTGCACTCACCAACCCGAGGCCGTAGCCGTACCACTTCCTAGCCGGCTCGTAGCTCTGCAGCGCTACGCGCGTGCCGGGCGGCAGACCGTTTACGTTGGGAAGGATGAAGCGGACGCCGGTCGGACTGGGCGTCCCGTCAGGTCGCTGGACCAGCGCGCCGTGGGCCTGCGGCGTGAAGGAGAACGTCGCCCCCGGAGGCAGCGGGAAAGGCGGCCGGTCTATCGGAATACGCGTGAGCGGCATCGAAGTCAGCGGCCCACCCGAGGTCTGAAGGACGACATTGCCAGGGATGCGCACCTCGAGGCCCGGGATCTTCGGGGTCCTCGCCACCATCGGCACCGGGGTGGGGACCGGGATCACCGTGGCGTTTCTCGTGTCGAGCAGCGGCATCCAGATCGTGAAGGGGAGGGCTGTGGTCTGCCCGTCGTCGATATCGACGTAGTATTCGAAGATCCCGTAACTCCGCCCCGGCCGATTCGCTGTCGAGCCATCCATGATGAGCACCTGATCCCCGCTGGCGATGCCCGTCAGCAGGAAGCGTCCCGTCGAATCGGTCCGGGCGCTCTGGGTGCCGATCATGAGCGTGGCCCGCGCCAAGGGCTCTCCGTTCAGACGCAGCATCTGTCCGGCGAGCGCGGTGATCCCGCGCGGCGCCTTGAGCGGTGGCAGACGCTGCCATCTCGAGCAGGGCTTGCCGTCGCAGAGCTCCCCGCGCCACTCCTCATCGATCTCGCCGGGTGCCCCCGCCCGGATCGCGTTCAACGGATGGAAATGGGTCGTCTTTGGCGCGGGAGCCGACACGACGCGCACCCCGGCGCCTATCGCCGTCGGCGGGCTCGCCGTCTGGAAGGGCACGATCGTAAAGGGCACGAGGAGTCCCGTGGCATCCACGGCGCCGTTCACCGTCAGCGTGTAGGTCGTGCCCTGCGCCAGTGGGGATCGCGGGGTGACGAAGATAAGCGTGCCACCCTCGGCGGCCACGACCATGGCGCCCTCTGGGCCCGCGGGTCCGGTCAAGGTCACGGTCCCGGCTATCGTCGGGTCCACGCGAAGTGGTTTGGAGAAGCGGAGCGCGAGCACGCTGTCCGGCGGCACGCCCACCGTGCCGACCAGCGGCACCGAAGTCTCGAGTTGGGCGGTGTCACTCGGATCCGGCGTCGTGGGCCTTGCAGTCACATAGGCGAAATTACCCTGCTCCGGATCGAACACGTCTCCCGCGGTCAACGCCGCACCGGTGGCACCGGTTCCGCCCCAGAGAAGCACACGCCCGTCAGCGAGGAGAGTCGCCGTGCCTCCGCGCCGAGGAGTCGAGAGGGGCTGGACAGCCTCGACCGCAGACGTGACTGGGTTGAACAGCTGGGCGTCGCTCAGCACTTGGCCTTGCGCCGAGAGGCCGCCGGCAAAGAGGACACGGCCGTCGGTGAGGAGCGTGGCGGTCTGTTCGGCCCGCGGCACGAGGCCAGGTGCTGGTATCGGATGGAAGGCTTGCACGGTCGGATCGAAGATCTCGAGGACGGTGGATACCTGCCCACCTGAGCCGATGCCGCCCGCGATGAGTACCCTGCCGTCGGGGAGCACAGTGGCCGTGTGCCAGGCGCGACCCTGGAGCAAGGGCTGCGTGATCGATGTCAGGCTGCTGGTCTGTGGATCGAAGACGGCGGCGCTAGCAAGTGGTCCCTGCCCTCCCTCTCCACCGACGAGGAGCCAGCGTCCATCGGATAGGAGGGTCCGCGATTGCCCTGGCACGACAGGCAGCGCCGGCTCCGCACCGAACCTGCCCGAAGCATTCGGCAGAAGTGTCATTGACAGGAGCAAGCCGTGGGAAATCGCGCGACAAAGTCTCATGGGTTGGTCACCTGAATGTCGAGGGTGCCGATGTTGGCCTTGTCAGGATCGAGCAGGAGCGTATAGGTCGCCGTCGCTCCCAAGGTCGTAGGTCCGAGCGTGAATGAGGCACCGCACACCGGCGCCCACGAGCTACCGCCCCCCGCAAAGGTCAGAGCGATGTTGTTGAAGCACCCGACCGAGCTGTTGCTCGCGCGGATCGTCACGCTAAGCCCCGCCGTGCCCGTTAGAGTCAAAAGAGCCTGCTGGCCAGGAGCGACGAAGGCGATCGTCTGCGGGCTCGCGTCGATGGTGAGTGAGCCCGTGATGTCCGGCGGCACCTCGTAGAGCGTCAGCGTGAGGTCCCCGGGCGCGGAGGGATCGACCAGGATCGCGTAGGTCTCGGAGGCCGGCAAGGTCAGTGGCCCACCGAATCCCACTTGACTCGCGGCGACCGAGAAGAGAGTGGCGAGGAAGGAACCGTCCGCACGCAACAGCGACACGGCCGCTCCCGGCGTGGTGACGCCCGTAGCGCCCAGACTCACACGCTGGGTTGCCGTGCAAGGGAAGATCAGGCGCGCCCGCTGCCCGGCCCGCGTCATGCTCACCGGCACGGCCGCGCCGCCCGGGGCGATGTTGCCACTCACCTCGGCCGAGAGGATGTAGGTGAGCGTACCGGTGGAAGGATCGGTCGGCTCGAGCAGGAGCGTATAGGTGCCCGTCTGCGTCAGCGGCGGAGTGTGGAGCGCCGCAGTGCCATTTCCGCCACTCTGGCTCACGACCGTGCTGCCGTCGGGCGACAGAAACGTCGTCCGCCAGTTCGGCAATGTGCTGCCTGTCACCCCCAGGTCGAGTTGCTGGCCGGCGGTGGCTTCGAAAGTAAGCCGCGCGCGCCGCCAGGGCTCTTCGACGGCGACCGCGACCGCCGCGCCACCAATGACGATGCTACCGGCGATGTCCGACGAGAGCCCCAGCGTTACGCTCATCGGAATGCCATGGTCGGGATCGATGAGAATCGTATACGTGCCCGTCGCGGGCAGCTGTGGCACCGTCAGTGCACCGCTGGCCAGCAGCTGTGAGACGAGCGCGCTGCCATCTGGGTTCAAGACCGAATACGTGGCCGAGCGCGTGGCATTCACCGTGCCGACGGTTAGACGCTGGCCCGTGCTCCCGTAGAAGGTCAGCCGCACCCGCTGCCCTTGGCGCGCGATGTTCACGTTCACTGACGCGCCATTGATCTGGATGACACCCAGCGCGAGATCCTGGGACAGCGTTAGCGGCGCACTACCCGTGAAGGTCCCGGCAGGGGCGACCAGGATCGTGTACGTCCCGGTCGCGGGCAGCCACGGCACGTGGAGCGATCCGCCGCTGATGTCCGTGCCGCCCGACGTGACCACACTGCCGCCCGGGTTGTAGATGGTCGTCGTGACGCTCGTGATGCCGCCTCCGATGCCGAGGCTCATCTGCTGGCCAGCCGAGCCGTCGAAGACGACGAGGGCGATTCTCCCCGCCGTCGCGAAGCTCGGCGTCAGCGTCGCTCCGCCCAGCGCCAGGCGCCCCGTGAAGACGACCTGCCCCGTTGTGTAGCCCGGCGGCGGAACGAAGAAGTCGTCGCTGCTCTGCGCCTGTCCGCTTGGCGTGGCCACCGCGAGTCGCCCGGACGTTCCGCCGCCCGGTACCGTCGCCGCCAGCAGGCTCGGGGTCGCGGTGGCAACGGGCGCCTGCGTCAGGTTGAAGCGGAGACGATTGTCGGTCGGCCGCATCTCAAAGTTCGTGCCATTCAGCGTGACGGCCGTCCCCGCTGTGCCGATAGCCGGGCTGAAGTCCGAAATCGTGGGCGTCCCACTCGCGCCCGTGACCGTAAAGGATGAGCTACCCGTCGACGACCCGCCCGCGGTGGTGACATTGATGGAGCCGGTGGTCGCTCCGGCGGGGACGGTGACGGTGAGCTGCGTGGTGGTCGCCGCACTCACCATGGCCTGCGTTCCGTTGAAGCGCACCGTGTTCTGGCTCGCCGTGGCACTGAAGCCCACGCCCGAGATAGTGACCGTGGAGCCGACGGGACCCTGCCCCGGACTGAAATCGACGATCAGGAGGGCCGTAGCTGCGTAGCGTGTGATCGACAACAGATTGCCCACGGCATCGTAGGCGTAGACGGCCGTGCCCGTCCCAGGGACGACGACGGCGATCAGCCGTCCCGTGGCATCGTAGAGGTAGGAGATGCCCTGTGCGCGGGCGAACATCGGCGGGCCGACCAGCCAACCCACCAGAACGAGCGACACCAGGATGGAAATACTGATGCGAAACAGCGTTCGAAGATCAATACACCGCATGTACCCTCCGCGCGGTCGCAGAATGTCGCGCGACTGTGCGGTGAGTACGACGATGCGTCAAGACGTATCACGACGGAGACGCAGACTGTCGTGCGACGGAGACAGCGCGGTGGGACGCTGGGCCACTATCTCCAACTCGAGACGGCTCGGGCGATCAAGCGCAAGAGCGAGACACCGACGGCCCCGTCGACGGCGATGCTGAGCAATGCGCGCGAGCGTCTTGGGGGAAAAGCAATGCCACCCGGGCGCGTGGGTCCACGCGTGTGATATGGTACGCGGCACCTTTTCCCCTTCATCGGAGGTGCTCATGGGGCAGTGTGCTAGACGATCACGGCTGATCCTGACCTGCTTCGCCATCGCCGGCTTGCTCGCCGCGATCGGTCCCGCCCACGCCCAGGACAAGCCGCGGTACGGCGGAGAGTTGGTCTTCGTGGGCGCGGCCGAGCCCCCGAGCTTCGACGGCCACCGGGAAGAAACGTTCGGCATGCTCCATCCCGTGGGCCCGCACTACAACACGCTGCTGCGCGTGGATCCCACCGACAAGACGGGAACCAAGGTCATCGGCGATCTCGCCGAGTCGTGGACGGTCTCCGCGGACAAGCGCACCTACACCTTCAAGCTGCGTCACGGGGTCAAGTTCCACGACGGCAGCCTCATGACCTCCAAGGACGTGAAGGCCTCCTACGACAAGATCATCTTCCCCGCCCCCAACGTGCCCTCGAGCCGCCAGGAGCAGTACAGGGCCGTGGAGGCGGTGGAGACGCCCAACGCGGACACCATCATCTTCCGTCTCAAGTATCCCGAGGGCTCGTTCCTCGCCAGCGTAGCTTCACCCTGGAACTTCATCTACAAGGCGGACATCCTGGCCAAGGACCCGCGCTGGTACGAGAAGAACGTCATGGGCACGGGACCTTTCAAGTTCGTGGAGTACGTGCGCGGCTCGCACTGGGTGGGCAAGAAGAACCCCGACTACTGGGACAAGGGCAAGCCCTACCTCGACGGCTATCGCGTGGTCTTCATCCAGGATGCCGCGGCGCAGGTGGCGGCCATCCGCGGCGAGCGGGCCATGATCCAGTTCCGCGGCTTCACTCCCCAGCAGCGGGACACCCTGGTGCAGGCGCTCGGCAACAAGATCACCGTCCAGGAGAGCCCCTGGAACTGCTCCATCCAGGTCGCCCTGAACCAGAATCGGAAGCCCTTCGAGGACAAGCGCGTGCGACGCGCGCTCTCCCTCGCCCTCGATCGCTGGAACGGCTCCAAGGCGCTGTCGCGCATCGCGCTGGTGAAGGAAGTGGCGGGCATCCAGGTGCCGGGGACGCAATGGGCGACGCCGCCCGAGGAGCTCATGAAGCTGGCGGGCTACGGCACCGACATCAACGCCGCGCGGGCCGAGGCGCGCCGCCTCCTCAAGGAAGCCGGACAGGAAAACCTCTCCTTCACCCTGACCAACCGGGCCACGCCCATGCCGTACGAGCCGGTGGGCGTCTGGCTCATCGACCAGTGGAAGCAGATCGGCGTCAACGTGAAGCAGGTGTTCCTGGAAACAGCCGCCTGGATCATGGCCCAGAAGGCGGGGGACTTCGAAGTGTCCACCAACGCGCCGTGCAATTCCATCGTCGAGCCCGACATGGACCTGCATTGGTTCATCACCACCTCACCGGTCAACTTCAGCAAGCACAAGGACACGGTGATGGACGATCTGTACATGAAGCAGTCGCGGGCCACCGATCCCGAGGAGCGCAAGAAGATCCTGCGCGCCTTCGAGAAGCGGCTCTACGACGAGGAGGTGCACTACTTCCACACGCTGCAGTGGCACCGCATCGTGCCCTACAACAGCAAGGTCCACGGCTACACGGTGACCCCGAGTCACTTCCTGAACTGCCAGCTCGACACGGTCTGGCTCGCCGAGTAGTGATCCCGTATCGATCCGGCGACGTTGACGGCTCGCGCGCCGGGTCGCTACCCTGATGGCGATGTCCCCGGTAATCGAGCCTTACGGGGAAACACGCCGCTGGCGACGGGTAGAGTACGACCGTCTGGTGGACCTCGGCATGTTCGAGGGCGAACGACTCGAGCTCCTCGACGGGCTGCTGGTGCTCCGCGAGCCTCAGGGCAGTCCCCATGCCGCGATCGCCGCTCACATCGGTCGTGCGCTCGCCACGGCCTTCGGTCTCGGCTGGCACCCGCGCCTGCATTCGCCGCTGGCCCTCGACGACGAGTCTGAGCCCGAACCCGACGTGGCCGTCGTGGCTGGCATTCCTCTTGACTACGTCGGCGCGCACCCCTCGACCGCTGGTCTCGTCGTCGAGGTCGCCGAGTCGAGCTTGAGGCTCGACCGTGTCAAGGGGGGCCTGTACGCTCGAGCCGGCATCAGGGAGTACTGGATCGCAAACTTCGTCGATCGTACGCTCGAGGTGCATCGGGAGCCGCATTCGGCGGCGGAGAGCACGCATGGCTGGGTCTATCGCTCCGTTGAGCTCCTCGGTTCGCCCGCGACGGTGACCCCGCTGGCCGCGCCCACCGCGCTGATTCGCGTCGCAGACCTTCTGCCCTAGAGCATCTCTCGCCTTCGGTTTCCCCTCACCCTGCCCTCTCCCCCTTCGGGGACGAGGGAACCAGGACAAACCCCGTGCCGAAGGCCGGCTTGGCTGCTAGAGTGTCAGCCCCGGGGGCACTCAAGGACTCGCAAAGGAGACCACATCCATGGCCACCATCACGGGATCCGAGGTACTGGCGCAGTCGCTCAGGTCGCAGGGCGTCGACACGCTCTTCTATCTGATGGGTGGGCCCATGCTGGAAACCGAAGCCGCCTGCATCAGCCTGGGCATCCGGGCTATCGATCACCGGCACGAGCAGGCCGCCGCGCTCGCCGCGCACGCGTGGACCCGCGTGACCCGGCGCCCCGGCGTGTGCATGGGCTGCTCGGGTCCCGGCGCCACCAACTTGCTGACGGGCATCGCGAATGCCTTCACCGACGCCGCGCCTGTGCTCGCCATCGGCGGGTCCAGCCCGCGCGTGTACCTCGGCATGGAAGCCTTCCAGGAAATCGATCAGGTCGCGGTCTTCCGGCCTGTCACGAAGTGGGCGGAGCGGATCTACGATGCCAAGCGCATCCCCGACATGGTCCAGACGGCGCTGCGCCAGGCCACGACCGGCCGTCCCGGCCCCGTGTATCTCGACCTCCCCGGCGACGTGCTCGGCGAGAAGGTGGAGGAGGAGAGCATCACCTACCCGGCTCCGTGGCGCCCGGCGCCGCGCACGCTCGGCGATCCGGGGGCGATCCGCGAAGCGATCGCGCTCCTCGGCAAGGCTGAGCGGCCCATTATCCTGGCGGGCAGTGGCGTGTGGTGGTCGGACGGCGCCGCGGCATTCCAGACCTTCGTCGAGGCCACGGGCATTCCCTTCTACACCACGCCGATCTCGCGCGGCCTCATCCCCGAGGACCACGAGCTGGCGTTCCTGAACGCGCGCAGCAAGGCCTTCACCGAAGCGGACGTGGTGCTGGCGGTGGGCACGCGCTTCAACTGGATGATCCAATTCGGGCGGCCTCCGCGCTTCGCGGCCGACCTCAAGGTCATCCACGTCGACGTGAACCCCACCCAGCTCGGCCACAACCGCCACGTGGACGTGCCCATCGCAGGTGATGCGCGCGCCGTGCTCGAGCAGCTCCACGCAGAAGCAGAAGGCAAGATCGGTCCCAAGCGCTATGCGGCATGGACGGGCAAGCTCCGCGTCCTGGATGCCGAGAAGTCCGCGGAGCAGGACAAGGCCATGTCCAATGACAAGACGCCGATCCACCCGCTGCGCCTGTGCAAGGAGGTGCGTGACTTCCTCCGGCGCGACTCCATTCTCGTGGTGGACGGCCAGGAGATCCTGAACTTCGGCCGGCAGGCCATTCCGACCTTCACGCCGGGCCACCGGCTCAACTCCGGCGCCTTCGGCACCATGGGCGTGGGCCTGCCCTTCGGCGTGGGCGCCAAGGTGGCGAAGCCGAACGCGCAGGTGGTCGTGCTCCACGGCGACGGCTCCTTCGGCATCAACGCCATGGACATCGACACGGCGGTGCGTCACAACATCCCCGTCATCGTGGTGATCAGCAACAACGGCGGGTGGACCGCGGACGCGCCGTGGACGCGCCCGCTGCCCAAGCCCGGGCGCAACCTCGGCCACACGCGGTACGACAAGCTCGCGCAGGACCTGGGCGCGCACGGCGAGTTCGTGGAGAAGCCGCACGACATCCGCCCCGCGCTCGAGCGCGCCGCCGCGTCCGGCAAGCCGGCCGTGGTCAACGTGATCACCGACGACAAGGCGCGCGCGACGACCGTGCGGTTCTCGGCGTACACCACGTAAGCCAGGGAGAAGCACGATGCCCAAGGCCCTCGACGGGATTCGCGTCCTCGACCTGACCCAGTACGAAGCCGGCCCGAGCTGCACCCAGATGCTCGCGTGGCTCGGCGCTGACGTGATCAAGATCGAGCCGCCCACGGGCGAGCCCGGTCGCACCGCGCTCTCCGACAAGCGCGGCGAGGACGCGTGGTTCTTCCTCCTCCTGAACTCCTGCAAGAAGGGCGTCACCCTCAACCTCAAGTCGCCGCGCGGGCGCGCCATGTTCGAGGAGCTGGTGAAGCAATCGGACGTGGTGGTGGAGAACATGGGGCCCGGCGTCATGGACCGCCTGGGCATCGGCTACGAGGCGCTCAAGCGCCTCAACCCGCGCATCATCGCCGCCTCCGTGAAGGGCTTCGGCAGCGGCGGCCCGTACGAGGACTACAAGAGCTTCGAGTGGATCGCCCAGGCGATGGCGGGGGCCATGGCCATGACCGGCTCGCCCGACGGGCCGCCCACCAAGGCCATCGGCGGCCTCGCCGACACCGGCGCGGGACTCCATACCTGCATCGGCATCCTCGCCGCCATCATCCAGCGCCAAGCCACCGGCGTGGGACAGCAGCTCGAGGTGGCGCAGCAGGACTCCGTGGTCAACCTCCTCCGCATCCATCTGCGCGAGACCTACGTCTCGGGCAAGGCCGCCCCGCGCCAGGGCAATCGCTCGGCGGCCGCCGCGCCGTCCAACATCTATCGCTGCCATCCCGGCGGCGCCAACGACTACGTGTTCATTCACTGCGCGACGGCGGAGATGTGGAAGACGCTCACGCGCATCGTGGGCCACCCCGAGCTGGGCGACGATCCGCGCTACGCGGACCGGCGTGATCGCGTCGCCATCGTGGACGACATCGACGCCAAGATCGAAGCGTGGACCTCGCAACGCTCCAAGCACGAGGCGCTGGAGATCCTCGCCGGCGCGGGCGTGCCGTGCGGGGCCGTGCTCGACTCCGCCGAGGTGCTCAAGGACAAGCACCTCCGCCAGCGCGGCTTCATCGTCGACCTCGAGCATCCTCGGCGGGGCCCCTATCCCATGCCCGCCAACCCCGTGCGGCTGTCCGATTCCCCCACCGACGTGGTGCGCGCCCCGCTTCTCGGCGAGCACAACGCGGAGGTCTACGGCAAGCTGCTCGGCTACGGCGACGCGGAGATGGAGACGCTTCGGCGCGACGGCGTCATCTAGCTTTACGCAACACAAGCACGTAGCAGGAGGCGCGATGCAGCGCGGGTGGCGACACATCCTTCGCTCGGCCGCTCTCGTCATCCTCCTGGCGTCGCCGGTCTTTGCCCAGCCGGCCGGCACCGTCACGTTCGCCGTCCACGTCACGCTCGCCACGCGCTGGCTCGACCCCGCCGAGACGGACGCCGAGATCACGCCCTTCATGATCTTCTACGCGCTCCACGACGCCCTCGTGAAGCCCATGCCCGCGAGCCTGAACGCACCGAGCCTCGCCGAGTCGTGGACCATGTCGAAGGACGGCCGCGTGTGGGAGTTCGTCCTGCGCAAGAACGTGCGCTTCCACAACGGCGAGCCCGTGACGGCGGAGGACGTGAAGTTTTCGTTCGAGCGCTACCGCGGCGCGGCCGCCCCCATCCTGAAGGAACGGGTGCGGGAGGTGCAGGTGATCGATCCGGGCCGCGTGCGCTTCATTCTCAAGGAACCCTGGCCCGATTTCATGACCTTCTACGGCACCAGCGCCTCCGGCGCGGCGTGGGTCGTGCCGAAGAAGTACTTCGAGAAGGTGGGCGAGGACGGCTACCGCAAAGCGCCCATCGGGGCCGGGCCCTACAAGTTCGTGAGCTTCCAGCCCGGCATCGAGCTCGTCCTCGAAGCCTTCGACGGCTACTGGCGCAAGACGCCGTCCGTGAAGCGGCTCGTGCTGCGGAGCATCCCGGACGAAGCCACGCGGGCGGCCGCGCTCAAGCGCAGCGAGGTGGACATCGCCTACTTCTTGAACGGGCCCATCGCCGAGGACGTGCGGCGCACGCCCGGGCTGACCCTGAGCGCCATGCGCACCAATGGCGTGCTGTTCCTCATGTTCCCCGACCAGTGGACGGCGAGCTCGCCCTGGGCGGACCGCCGCATCCGGATGGCCGCGAGCCTTGCCCTCGACCGGCAGGCTATCAACGAGGCGGAGTCGCTCGGCTTCTCGGGCCCCACCGGTAACATCGTGCCGCGACATCAGGAATTCGCGCTCCCCATTCCGCCGGATCCCTATGACCCTAAGCGTGCCAAGGCCCTTCTCGCCGAGGCCGGGTATCCGTCCGGTCTCGACGCGGGCGACTTCACGCCCTTCCCTCCCTACAACTCGATGGGCGAGGCGATCGCCAACTACCTGAACGCGGTGGGCATCCGGACGCGCGTGCGCACGATGGAGCGCGCGGCGCTACTCTCCGCTTGGCGGGACAAGAAGCTCAAGGGGCTGTTCGTCGGGGCCACCGGCTCCGCGGGCAACGCCTCCACCCGCCTCGAGGCGTTTGCCACCGCGCGCGGCGTGCTGTCGTACGGGTCCATCCCCGACGTGGAAACACTCTTCGCCGCTCAGCTCCAGGAGATGGACCGGAAGAAGCGGGAGGAGATGCTGCACCAGATCCAGAAGATCGTGTACGAGCGCGTGATGTTCGCGCCCATCTGGGAGAACGGATTCATCCGCGCCTTCGGACCGCGCATGGAGGAAGCGGGGATGACGCTCATTCCCGCCTTCCCCTATGCGGGTCCCCTCGAAGAGCTTCGACTGAAGCGCTAGTCCAGGAAAGGAGCCTTGACATGGCCCGCCCCTACAACGTGATCGACGCCGATGGACATGTGCTGGAGCCGGTGGACATCTGGGACAAGTACATCGATCCCGCCTTCCGCGAGCGCGCTCCCAAGATCATCGTGGACACCGACGGCAAGGAGCGCCTGCGCGTGGGCGAGCAGGTGCTGGGCAGCCAGAAGGGCTTCGGGGTGATCGGGGCCATCGGCTCTCGCGACCACGAGATGCCGGAGGAGACCATGAAGTACATCGACGGGCGCAAGGGCGGCTTCGATCCCCACGCCCGCATCCCCGACATGGACCTGGACGGCATCGACGCCGCCTTCCTCTATCCGAGCGTGGGCCTCTTCTCCGGGGCCATCAGGGAGCCCAAGCTGGCCGCCGCCGTGTGCCGCGCCTACAATCGCTGGCTCGCGGACTACTGTGCGCCCTATCCCGATCGGCTCTTCGGCGTGGCCATGCTGCCCATGCAGTCGATCGAGCTCGCCATCGAGGAGATGCGCTTCGCGCGCAAGGAGCTCGGGATGTGCGCCGCGTTCCTCCGCCCCAACCCCTACAACGACCGCATGTTGCATCACCCGGACTACGAGGTCTTCTGGAACGCGGTGGAGGAACTCGACGTGGCCATCGGCCTCCACGAGGGGTCGAGCGGCGGCATGCCGCAGGTGGGCGTGGACCGCTTCGAGACGCGCGGCGCGAAGCACATCATCTCCCACACCATGGAGATGATGCTGGCCGCCATGAGCGTGATCTGGGAAGGCGTGTGCGACCGCCACCCCAAAGTCCGCATCGGCTTCCTCGAGTCGGGCGGCGGCTGGATCGCCGGATGGCTCGATCGCATGGATCGCCACTTCGACGACAAGGGCTTCAACGACTCGGGGCTCTCCCTGCGTCCGAGCGAGCTCTTCCGCCGCAACTGCTGGATCTCCTTTGAGCCCGTGGAGCGCAGCCTCTCCGTGCTGGCGGACTACATCGGACCCAACAAGATTCTCTGGGCCACCGACTATCCGCATCCCGACGGCTTCTTCCCCGGCGCGCCCAAGATGATCGCGGACCGGCCGGAGCTCTCCGCGGAAACGAAGCGCCAGATCCTGGCCGGCGGCGCCAAGGGCTTCTACAAGCTGAACTAGTAAGGGGGCGAGTCTCTACCCGCGAAGCTTCGGCAAGATCCGCGTAGCCGCCTCGTCGATCTGCGCGAGCTGATCGCCGCCCGCGAAGCGCAGGGAGAGATGCGTGCAGCCCGCGGCGACCCAGCGCTGGAGCCATTCCACACAGCCCTCGATGGGGCCGGCATAGCTCGCCTGTCGCTTCATGATCACGGCGGCCGGCGTGGCGTAGTACGTCTCCAGGAACTCGTGAAGCCGCTTCTCCGCCACGGCCGGGCTGGGGTCGAGCGCCACCGTGACATAGGCGGCGCCGGTGACGGCCTTGGCCGGGCGCCCCGCCGCGCGCGCGGCCGTTTGGATCCGCGGGAACTGCTCGGCGAGGAACTCCACGCTCGGTCCGGTGGGGAACCAGGCGTCGAAGCGCGCGGCCTCGCGCAGGGCGATGGGGCCGCTGCCGCCGATCCAGATGGGCGGGCCGCCGGGGCGATGCGGCTTCGGGTCCATGGTCACGTCGTCGAGAGAGAAGTGCTTGCCATGGAAGCTGACATGGTCGCGGCTCCACAAGGCCTGGCAAATCTCGAGGAGCTCGAGGAGACGGCCCACGCGCCGCTCGAAGGGCACCCCCACGTGCTGGAACTCCTTGCGGATGTTCGGCACGTCGCCCGCGATGCCCACGCCCAGGATGACCCGTCCCTCCGCGATGCGATCGAGCGTGCCGACGACATGGGCGAGGACCACGGGTTGGCGCAGAGCGGGCAGGAGCACGGCCGTGCCCAGGCGCACCCGCTTGGTGCGCGCGGCCACCGCGGCGAGAAGGGTGAGCGGCTCGTGGCGTGGCCGCGCAGTGATGGAGTCGCCGATCCACACGGAGTCGAACCCGCGCGCCTCGGCGCGCTCCGCCATGGTCAGGAGAGGGCCCGTCTCCTGACGTCCCGACATCACCGCCTCGCGCGTGGGGATGAGCAGGCCGAACTCGATGGTCATCGCGATGCCTCCTGAGTCAGGGTGGGGGCGCGCGGCTTCTCCGCGCGGACGTAGAGAAAGAGACCGGCGTGGTCGCGCCAGCCGCGCTGGCTCGGATGGGCCTGGCAGTAGGCCTCCGAGGGCCGCGGCTCCTCGATCCGCCGCAGCACGAAGCCGGTCCCGATGAGGGTGTTGACGTATTCGGAGAGCGTGCGGTCGAAGCGCGGCACGGCGAAGCGCGGGGCCTCGGCGGACGCGTCGGTGAAGCGCCAGCCGTCGATCCACCGGGCGGGATTGAAGTACTCGCTCACCACCCAGCTCACCTTTTCCCCCGCCTCGTTGTAGTTCCAGTGCGAGCCCTTGGTGATGAAGCACGGATGCGTGATGCTGAAGGCGAGGAGACCGCCCGGGCGCAGCACGCGAAAGACCTCACGGAGGGCCTCGCCGAGGCGCGGCCCGTCCATGAGAGCCATGAACGAGACCACCGCATCGAAGCTCGCGTCGGCGAGCATGCCGAGCTCCGCGTACGATGTGCGCAGGTAGCGAATGCCCAGCGGCGCGCGGCGCTCTTCTGCCGTGGCGAGCTCGATCATGCGCTCGGAGAGATCGACGCCGGTCATGCGGGCGCCCGCGCGGGCGAGGAGGCGCGTGTTGTAACCTTCGCCACAGCCCGCGTCCAGCACCTCCCGGGCGCGGAGATCGCCCACGAAAGCGAGGAACGCCGGATTGTTGAGCCACTCGCGGGCCACGTCGTGACCCTGGCGCACCTCCTCCGCCCAGGGGCCGGCGTTGACGTCCCAGTAGCGTGCGACGTCGTCCTCGGTGATCTCGGGCTCGCTCATGGTCAACCACTCGCCCCGGTTCGTGCTTCAATGGACACCATACCAGCCCCTGGGACCGCCATCTCGTGAAGATCGCGCGCCTGCTGTGTGGCCTGCTCGCCCTGGTCATGGCGGCGCCGGCTGTCGCCTCGGCCGCCATCGTGGAGATCCGGCCGTCCTCCGTCGCCTGCGGCGAAGAGTTCGTGGCCGCGGCCGCTCGCCTCCAGCCAGGCGACGAGCTCGTGCTGCGGGGAGGAATTTACAGCCAGTCCTGTCGCCGCGCCATCACCGTCAACGGGACGGCGGCCGCTCCCATCGTGATCCGCGCGGCCGCGGGCGAGCGGGCAGTGCTCACGCGGCCGGCCGACACCATGGACACCCAGAACAACATCGAGATCGTCGCCTCTTCTTACCTGACCATCCGCGGGCTCGCCTTCCAGGGAGGGAGCAGCGGCGTGCGCATCATGGGCGGCCATCACATCAGCATGGAGGACTGCGAGATCTTCGAAACGGGCAACAACGCGATAGCCGTCAACTACGACAGCGCGGACGCCCTCGTCTTTCGTGGCAACCACATCCACCACACGGGACTCA
>Ga0306921_10003192_pt1 | contig 16605 bp, 18 predicted proteins | sample sta12Cox44000080_FD_203760 | JGI IMG/M metagenome (GOLD analysis project Ga0306921, IMG submission 203760) | Lab enrichment of tropical soil microbial communities from Luquillo Experimental Forest, Puerto Rico - statoxic.12C.oxic.44.000.080 (v2)... | ecosystem: Environmental > Terrestrial >...
GGACTCGTCTGACCTTGAGCGAAATCGTCAGCCGCGCTCTGACCGCAATGCTCGACCGAGGGCGGAGGCGTGGCTGAACGGCGGCCACAACGGGCGCCGTGTACGATTCATCTCGAACATCATTTATTTCGATCGTTTGTTCCCTGCGAAACTCACACAAACTTACCGAATTGCTGGTCCCCGACAAACGCTGGCCCCTGCGCAACTCCCAGGAGGTAATCCATGGGAAAAGTGGCGGCATCCGCGAGCGTGCCACGCATTTTGCGGTGGCCACCGATCACGTGATCGAGTCTTTTCGCAACGAATTGTGGCCTGGGTACAAGACCAGCGCCGGCATTGAACCCGAGTTGTTGGCGCAGTTCCCGCTGCTCGAAGAAGTTCTCTCAGCGGCGGGCATCGTTGTCTGGCCGATGGTGGAGTTCGAGGCGGACGACGCGCTGGCTGCCGCAGTGATTGCCGCTGCTGGCGATTCTCGTGTCGAACGCGTGATTATATGCACGCCGGACAAGGACCTCCCCCAATGTGTGCGTGGGGAGCGTATTGTCCACTTGAATCGCCGTACCGGCGGCATCCTGGATGAGACTGGGGTGGTCCAGAAGTTCGGCGTCTCGCCGGCATCAATCCCCGACTATCTGGCGCTGGTGGGTGATGCGGCAGATGGATATCCAGGTTTCCCCGGCTGGGGTGCGAAGTCTTCCGCGACTGTGCTGGCCAAGTTCATTCATCTCGAATGTATCCCTCGCGACTGCCGCGAGTGGCGCGTAAACGCCGCCAACGCGAGCGCGCTCGCAGGAACGCTTTGCCGTGAATGGGACCGCGCAGTGCTTTTTGGGACACTCGCCACGCTCCGTACAGACATCGCGCTCTTTGACGACGTGGAACCGTTGCGCTGGAACGGCCCGACACCAGCTTTCGACGCGCTCGCAGCTCCAATTGGACAGGGCGCCTACTAGAAAGCGGCGGCCAGTAACTCGACGTTCTCCGAGCACACCCGTTCCTCGATCCGCGGCTCACTGACAAGTCGCCACATTGCCGTTGTCGACCCGTGAGAGGCCAAAGGGTAAGCTGGATAGGAAGGTTGATACGCCATGAAGTTCGAGCATTTCTCACTCGGGAAAATTCAGATCGATGGCATTGAGTACGGCTACGACGTCGTGATCGACGGGGGAGAGATTCGGGAGCGCAAGAAGAAACACTCCAAGAAATTCAGGGACCGTTTCGGTCATACGCCGCTCTCTCTGGAAGAAGAGATAGCGTGGAAATGCCGACATTTGGTGGTCGGCACAGGGGCGCGGAGAGCCTTGCCAGTAATGGACGAGGTCAGGCGTGAGGCTCGGCGTCGCAAGGTTGAATTAATCATCTTTCCAACGGAAGAGGCCATGGAGCACTTGAATCAACAGCCCGAAAAGACCAACGCCATTCTCCATCTAACCTGCTGGGATCCGTCCCAAAGGGGCTCAATAATCTTGTTTCCACTGACTGAGGACCGGATCTGCAGCGACAAATTGATGCGCGATTTCGTCTCGGCATGCCGCAAGATGTCTCCGCTGGTCGAGTTCACCACTAAGGCCCGAGGGCTAAAATTCTAGGTGAGCAGGAACCAATGGTTGAGGCAGCTCCTAAAGTCGATCGCCACGCAGCTGATGACGGGGCAAGTACGTAAGTATTGAGGGCAAGTCTGTATCTGTCCGACGAACGAGTAGCCAGCGACTGAAAACCGTCGCGTTCAGCGTTGGAGGGCATGAATACCAGGCAATCGAACAGAACCCGGAGAAGCCCAGCCGCTGGGGGCAGCTGGCTCGGAGCGGACATCAGGTTGTGCAATTCAAGGACGTAGAGCGCAACAAGTTCGTGGCGGTTGTCGTCGATGGCGAGGTTACGACCTATGGCGTCGGCAAAAAGCGACCGTGACCTGCAGCGTCAAAAGGCGAACCCTAAAGTCGGGTAATACGGCCACGCCAGTGGGTGAACGGCCCTTCGGGCAAATGCCAGGTGACCTCGCCTAATTTTGAGCCTCGTCTTACAGGGGACGTAAGTCGCGCAGAAAAGCCTGTTCCGGGATGTAGTACGGATTGTGTGTCAGGTGGTCGCCACAGACGGCGAGCGGATGGGTCTGGAACCCACCTTTCAGGATGAGCCTGCCGGGCAGCGTGTTCACGTCGTACATGCAGACCACGACGGCAGGAAACTGCCTGGCGAGTGCGGTAGCCTTCGCTTCCAGTTCAAGCACATCATCGATTCCCCTGCCCGGCAGCGGCGCCTCGCCCAAGCCGAGGTTGCCGAGATAGCGAATGGCCGGCGCTCCTGCACGCACAGCCGCCTGAAAGATGTCAGCGATGTCCGACAACGTGGTAGGCGCCGGAGCTTCCCTTCGCAGCAGCGTAATCCGCCGCTTCTCGATCAGGGCAGGCACATCGAAGCCTTTTACGGCAAGAGTTCGAAAAACCTTATCGGTCGCCTCCCGGTGTCCGAAGACGACACAGTGGTCCCGACCACGCAGCCCGGGCTCCAGAAAGCGCACGCCGCGTTCGAACTCCTCATCGTTCTGCCAGAAATGGATCAGGTGTGAGCCTAAGTCAATGCGATCGTCCGTTATGCCCAGCGGAATACCGCAATAGGAGACTTCGCCAACGGTCTCGAGATGCGCGCGCAACCTGCGATAAAGCCGGCGCGAAAAACCTTGCGGAACATCCACCAGACCGTCGTCCCCCAGCGCCTGCACGACCATGCGAGTTTCGCCGAACACCCGTGCGCAGGTGTCACAATCCGCAAGGTGGCGTGCCACCCTGCTGCGCACATCAGCGGGCAACTCTCCATCCAGATAAGCGGAGAGATTACCCAGCGCTTCTTCGCACTTGATGACTGCGGCCACTGCGATTTGTCCGACTGCGCTTCCGGTTCAAAGTGTACACCGAGACAGCACGCTTTCGGTCGCACTTAAGGACGTATGCCTTTGTCGCCCGGGCGTACCGGTTCCATGGTTGCGATGTGCGAAGCGCGCAACACGGGCGTGCTATCCGCCTCATCCATGTGCGAGATAGTTGGAGCGCGGACAGTCTGGAATTGCACGAGATCCTTCGTGAACAAAAGATCCAGAGCCCAATCCAGCGCAACACCAAGCTTCTTCTCGAATCGGGAAGTTTGCTTCTCCACATCCACCAGGTGATGAATCCGGAAAAGTTGATTCCGAAAATATTCGCGACTCCAGTTCGCCGCCCAATGGCAGCGAGCTGACCGATAGTCGAAAACGAGAATGGTATTGCCCGGTCTTTCCATCCGGCACGAGCGCACAATCACCAAACGCCCTCACTCCCGGCCATTCTGGCACGCGCAGATTCTCGTCGACCTTCAAACGTCCACGTTCTCTTCTGCAGGACAGCGAATCGAGCACCGGATTCGGCGAAGTACCGGCAGTCCAGATCAGACTTTCTGCACGTCGCGAACCAAATATCTAAAGGTCTGCGACTTCGCAGAAAACCTTGATCGAGCCATTCGGGCTTGTGAGCTTTTTGAACAGCTCGGCGTAGTTCTCAAGCCCACGCACCGGATCTGTCAAAAGCCGGCTCAGCCATCCTGGATACTCAGCCTCGGCCTGCGCCATATCGCGCACGCCCGACTCGAAGTATTCGCGGTTCGCGTTCACAGTGCCGACCATCACCTTGTTGCCAAGCACGAAGTCGAGATTGATGCGGTCGGCTGGCACTTCCACCTTGCGATCACCGCCGGTAACGCTGGAGAGCACCAGCACGCCGTTCTTGGCCAGCCCCTGCATGGAGTCGAACACCACCATCGAATTGCCCGTTGCTTCAAAGATGATGTCGTATGGGCCGCACTGCTTCGCACATTCCAGGATGGGCGTCTTTTCTGTGGCGTGATAGTGCGCGCCCAGCGCCTCCACGAGGTCGGCGTTGCGGCTCGGTTTGCTGCTGCGGGCAAAGGTGTCAACCTGTAACCCGCGCAGACGTAGCACCAGGGTAGCGAGCAGCCCGATGGTCCCGGCGCCCATAACGGCAGCGATACGCGGCCGCCACACGCGCAGGCGCCGCTGAATCTCGTAAGCCTGCACGATGCCCTTCTGGACTACGGTCATCGGCTCAAGCAGCACGGCCACGTCCTTCAGTCCTTGCGGGACCTTCACGATGTACTCGGGATCATCCACGTAATACTCCGTCAGATACCCATGGCGCCGGCTGATGCCGCGTTCGAAGTATTCGTCGTCCGTGGTCATGTCGTAGGTGCCGATCTGGTCGTAGATGCTTCCGCCGGGACGGCGCACGGTAGCAACCACGAAATCGCCGCGCTTGAACTCAGTGACGTTGAGACCCACTTCCTCGACCTGGCCGAAGCTCTCATGGCCCAGCACGAGAAAGTCATAGCCGTCCGGCGCGATACCGTACTCCGCGGCGTTGATCTCCTTGTCGGTCCCGTCGATGCCGACGCGGAGCACGCGCACCAGCACGCCCCGGCCGTTGGGCACATCGTCCACGCTGGGTTTCTTCAACTCGGCCAGATGCACCGAGTCCGGTTTACCAGGAATTACTGCGATGGCTTTCATTGCGTTCTTCCCTCCTTATTACGTATTAATCTGCCGCGACAGCGGCGACTGCCTCAGCCGACGTGAAGTTCTTTTCTCCACTCTGCTGAATAAGCTTGGCCACGAGGCCGGTCCAGCCGGTCTGATGGTTCGCGCCGATACCGGTGCCGCTGTCCCCGTGGAAGTATTCGTGGAAGAGCACCAGCTCCTGCCAATGGGGATCGGACTGAAACTTTTCGATCTCGCCAAACACTGGCCGACGATCGTCGGCGTTGCGCAGGAAGATGCTGCTTAGCCGGCGCGAAAGCTCGGCCGCGACCTCCCACAGCGTCAGCATGTTTCCGGACCCGGTGGGAAATTCGACCTTAAAGTCGTCGCCCAGGTAATAGTGGAAGCGCTGCAGCGACTCGATGAGCAGGAAGTTCACCGGAAACCAGATCGGGCCGCGCCAGTTTGAGTTGCCACCGAACAGATTGGAGTTCGACTCGCCGGGCAGATAGTCAACCCGGTATTCTGTGCCGTCGGCGCGGAAGATATACGGGTCGGTCTCGTGAAACCTGGAAACGGAGCGAATGCCGTAGGGGGAAAGGAACTCATGTTCGTCGAGCATGTACCTCAGGACGGAGCGCAGCTTGTGCTGGTCCACAACCGATAACAGCCGGCGCTCGCCCTGGCCCTCGGTCCGCATGCAAGCCGCATTTGCGGTCAGGTCGGGACGGTTCTCGATGAACCAATGCATGCGTCGCCTGAACGAGGGCATGGCATCGAGCAGCTCAGGATCGAGCGTCTCAACTGCGAACAACGGGATCAGGCCGACCATGGAGCGAACCTTCAGCGGCTCGCGGCTTCCATCGGGCAGGTGCAGCACGTCATAGAAGAAGCCGTCTTCTTCGTTCCACAAGCTCTGGCCGTCGTGGCCGCGATGGCTCATCGCGTTCGCGATGTACAGGAAGTGCTCCCAGAACTTACTGGCCACGTCCTCGTAGGCTGGATCCTCCTTGGCCAGCTCCAGCGCAATGGCCAGCAGGTTTAGGGTGTACATGGCCATCCAACTCGTGCCATCGGATTGCTCGATGTGACCCCCAGTGGGTAAGGGGGCGCTGCGGGCAAAAACCCCGATGTTGTCGAGTCCGAGAAAGCCGCCTTGGAAGACGTTCATTCCTTCCGCATCTTTGCGGTTCACCCACCAGGTGAAGTTCAGCAGCAGCTTGTGAAAGACGCGAACCAGGAATGCGCGGTCGCCCTTTCCGTTCCGCTTCTTGTCGATCTTGTACACGCGCCAAGCGGCCCAGGCATGGACGGGAGGATTCACGTCACCCAGAGCCCATTCATACGCGGGTAGCTGACCATTGGGATGCATATACCACTCGCGCGTCAGCAGCACGAGCTGTTCCTTGGCGAACTCTGGATCAACCAGCGCCAGCGGCACGCAAAGAAAGGCCAGGTCCCACGCCGCGTACCACGGATATTCCCACTTGTCGGGCATGGAGATGACGTCGGCGTTGAAGAGGTGCGGCCACTCTTTATTACGGCCCTGCAGCCGCTCTTCTGGCGGAGGCGGTCCCGCGGGATCACCGTGCAACCACTCGCGCTGAACGTAGTGATAAAACTGCTTCGACCACAAAAGTCCAGCAAGGCTCTGACGCATGACGTTGCGTGCGTCTTCGCTCAGGTCGGAAGGAATGATGTGGGAGTAATATTCGCCGGCCTCAAGCTTGCGCGTGGTGAACACGCGTTCAAATTCGTCATTCAGCGGGTCTCTGGTCGCCGGCCAGTTCTGCTCCGTCAGCCGCAGCTTGACGGTGACCGTCTCGCCCGGAGCAATGCTGTACCGGTAATCCGGGGCTGCCTTGGTTCCCACGTTGTCGGGATCCACAGCATCCAGGCGACCGTTGACTACGTAGTCGTTGATGCCGTCCTTGCAGAACACCGGCCCGGGCGCATCATAGAGCCGCCGCTTGTTGGTCTCATTGTTGGTGAACAAAAGCGCCGGTTTGTTTTCGCAGTACAGATAACGCCGTCCGTAACTTGGGTGCTCGATGTTGATGACGGTGTCAGGACGACCGTTTGGCCCTTTCCGGAGCGTGGGCTTCATTTCGGTGTTGGTCCACGACCAGGTGTTGCGGAACCAGATCGTAGGAAGGAGATGGAGCCGTGCCGGCTCCGGCCCGCGATTGGTAGCGCTGATGCGAATCAGCAAATCTTCCGGAGTCGCCTTGGCGTATTCCACGACCACGTCGAAATAACGGTTGTCATCGAAAACGCCGGTATCCATCAGCTCGAACTCGGGATCGTCCTTCTCGGCGCCGGTTCTCCTCCCCAAGTTGGGCATAGGGAAATTCTGCCTGCGGATACTTGTAGAGGAACTTCATGTAGGAGTGCGTCGGCGTGCTGTCGAGATAGAAGTAATATTCCTTGACGTCCTCACCATGATTGCCTTCACTGCCGGTGAGCCCGAACAGCCGTTCCTTTAGGATCGGGTCTTTCTCGTTCCACAGCGCTAGCGCGAAGCAAATGTACTGGTGACGGTCGCACACACCGGCGATTCCGTCTTCATTCCAGCGATAGGCCCGGGAGCGAGCGTGGTCATGCGGCAGATACTGCCAGGCATCGCCGTTGGCGCTGTAGTCCTCGCGGACCGTGCCCCAGGCGCGCTCACTGATGTAGGGTCCCCAGCGCTTCCAGTGCGCCTTGCGTTCGCGGCATTCTTCCAGCCGTTTCTCTTCTGCCGTTATTTGATTTTTCGTTGACATTCTTCTCTCCTCACATCTATTGCTGCACCAGCAGCAGGAAATGTCCGTCGGGATCGCGAATGAGCCTGGCCTTGTTCGCGTTCCGCGGCAGCCCTGGGGCTCTCTGAATCTCTTGCAAAAGGGGGAACACGCTTGTCGCCGGCAGACTTGCACTTAGCGTATCCAGGTCCTCAACTGCGACGACCGTCTCGTGGTGCGCGATATCGGTTGCCGCTTGATTCGCTGGAGAAGGCCGCCCATCGCGCGGTGCGAGGTACTCGAGAATTTCAACGCCTATGCCCGATGGGCCACGCAGCGAAGTGATTCGCAGGTGTGCGCTGAAGACGTTGTTCAGATGCTCCTGCTCGGCGCCGTAGTTCTCGCTCTCGCCAGTGACGTGCATGCCCAACAGGTCCCGGTAGAAAGCCAGACTGGCTTCGGTATCCGAGACCACGATGGCAGTGTGGTCGATTCCAAGGAACAACCTGCTTGTAGCTTCGTGCCACTTTGCCGCGCCCTTGTCCGGCGGAAATTGAAGGATCTCCAGCGGATGCCCATCCGGGTCGTTGAAGTAAAACGCCTTGATCCCGGCAGCCGCGTGGTTCCATGCCGGAAGTATTTGCGGATATGCCGACACGTGCGCAACCCGCTTTTTGCGCAGCACGCCATATGCCGCATCCATGTCACTGACAATGATGGCAATGTGCTGGAACGACAGATCGTTACTTCTCGCATCGGCCTGAATGGGCGTGCTGTTCACGGCAGCAAATTGCAGCAACTCGATGCTCTCATCGCCAAGTTTCAGGTCCACCACGCGCAAATGAACATTCGACAGGTTGTAGAGCTGTTCATAGTCGGCGCCGGAACGCTCGAAGTCTGCGGTCTGCTGGAACGTCAACACCCGGGTATAGAAATCTACGGCGCGGTCCATATCGCTCACGGTCATGATCACCGGACCGACATACTGCGCCGGGTGGATGCTTCGTGGGGTTTGCGAGAGGAGCGAGACAGAGGCCGCCCACAGCGCAAGCCACAACACCAACAATCGGCGGATTGACGCGCTAGACGGCACTCGCCACCTCCGAGCCAATTCGCTGTGGAATAGCACTTTTGCTCGCCCCCAGGCGATCGAACAGGTGATCTCCCACACGCAGCGCATTAGCCATGATGGTCAGCGCCGGGTTGACGGCGGCGCTTGAGGGGAAAAAGCTGCCATCCACCACGTAGAGATTGTCTACATCGTGGGTCTTGCAGTTGACATCGAGGGCCGAGGTCGTCGGATCGTGCCCGAAGCGAATGGTGCCGTTCTGATGGGCTACGCCAGCCAGGGGAATTCTCTGTCCAACATAAAGGTTGCGATTGAAAAGTCCCTGATGACATTCATGGCCGTGGATGGCACAGTGCTGCTGCTTCATCGCCTCCTGCAGCTTGGCCTTCAGGCGCTCGTGCGCCTCCAGGTTGTTGGGCGTGTAGGTGAGGACGATCTTGCCGTGGCGATCAACTGTCACGCGATTGTTCGGGTCGGGCAGGTCCTCCGACGTCAGCCAGAAGTCGAGCGAGTGCTGCGCCATCAACTGCAGGGTGAAGTTGGGCGCGATGGCCGGAGCTCCCGCGCGTAAGGTGACAGCATCCAGCTTACCGACGAATGAGATGTGCCCCATCGGATGCCGCCAGTCGGCTGATCCGAAGTAGAAATCGTTCACGGCCAGCGTCTTCTGAAAGATGGTGGGATTGGGACACTTGGAAATGGCCATCAGCACCGAGTTGGTGTGACCCATGTAGTGGCGTCCGACAATGTCGGAGCTGTTGGCCAGCCCGTTGGGATGCTTGTCATTGGCCGAGCGAAGCAGCAAGGCCGCCGAGTTGATGGCGCCTGCCGAGACCACGATCACATCGGCGGAATAGCTCTCCGCCGCACCGTTGCGCTGCACTATCACGTTCTTCACTTCATGTCCCGAGGGATCCGTTTCCAGCCGGCTCACCACGGCATTCGTGAGCAGAGTGACATTGGGATACTTCACAGCTTCGTCAACACAGAGCACCTGCGCATCCGACTTGGCATAAACCAGGCAGGGGAAGCCGTCACAGGTATTGCAGCGAATGCAGTGACTCTTGACGGGATTCTTCTCGTCGAGCCGGACGCCCAGTGGGACGTGAAAGGGCTTCAGCCCGGCTTGTACGAAATCCTCTGCCAGTTGTTGAATTCGCGGCTCGTGGCTGACTGCAGGCCAAGGATAGGACGTGCTTGCCCATGGTTCGGTCGGATCCTCCCCGCGATTGCCATGAACCTGGTAGAGCTCCTCGGCCTGGGCGTAGTAGGGCTCGAGGTCGTCATAGCTGATGGGCCAGGCGGGAGAAAGGCCTCCGCAGTGGCGAATTTCGCCGAAGTCCTCTTTGCGCAGCCGAAACAGTGCCGCGCCATAGAACTTGGTGTTGCCACCGACGTAATAATTGGTGTGCGGATGCAGTTCCTTGCCGTCCTTGTCAAGCCAGGTCTCCGTCGTGTTGTAGTGCGCATCAACATTGACGACCTTCGGGTCCCAGTTCGCCTTTTCGCGTGGCACGTAGCCGCCGCGCTCAAGAATAAGGATGCGTTTGCCCGAAGGAGCCAGGCGATAGGCCAAAGTGCCTCCGCCAGCGCCGGTCCCGATGATGATTACGTCGTAGTGGTTATCGTTCGACACAGTTCTCTCCTTGCCCGAAAGGGGCTTTATCCGGCCGACTGAGATAGAGACCGTTGTTGCGCAGCCCCAGGAACACTCCCAGCGCGAGCGGTGGCCTGCTGCTGCGCGTACCCACAGCGGAAGATGCATCGCGCCGTGCCGCCATGGTTCAGCTTGGCGCAAATCACCGAGTGGATGCCTTTAGTTCTGACGTATAACTCCGCTGCCGCCATCATCCCCAGCAGCGGCGCGGTGAAGTAAATCCACAGCCCGTACCATTCCATGCTGACCACCGCGGTTCCGAAGCTCCGCGCGGGGTTCATGCTCATCCCGGAAAGCGGCGCTTCGAAGGTGATGAACAACATCACCAGCACGCCGGCGGCGAGACCGGTGTAACGCGCCAGTCTGGGGTGGTTCGAGAACCGGAGCACCGCCGACATCATCAGGAAAGAAATGAGCAGCTCGGCCAGGAACGCAACCAGTGCCCCGCGCTGGCCGGGCTGGGTGACGGCGAAATTGACTTCGTGGTGTGCCAGGGCCATGCGTAGCAGCAAGAAGGCGACGGCAGTTCCAGCTACTCCTCCAGCGAACTGTGACATCACGTAGAAAATCGCATCCCAGCCGATCACCTTCTTCAGCCGGTAGAAAGTCAGCGTTACCACGGGATTCATGTGTGCCCCCGACCGCATTCCCAGCCGCGAATAGATGATGGTGACGGCAGTCAGCCCATTGCCAGGCCGGCCAGGAAGTAGCGGAGGTTGGCCTTGTCCACGCTTTGTCTGACCGGCGACGCCGGATGCTGCAGCAGGACGGCAAAGAAGCAGGCGGAAATCATGAAGGCGCTGAGGCAGAGGCCTTCGCACAGATACTCGGGCCAGTGGGTGCTGAGCGCCTTTCCGGCCCTGCCAATCCAGGCTTGCCGGGGCTGGTTGGCCGCCAGCTCGCGAAGCAGTTGGGCTTTGAAAATCGCTACTGCTTCCGCCGGTGTGCATCGTGCATCGCCTCTCATGCGGCGTAGGATTCGCCTGTTTCAGAAAAGTTCCAACGGCAGATGTCAAAAAGTGCAAGTCGATGGTGGCTGGCTTTTGCTGCAGCGCTGGGATTGAGTACAATTCAAATGCTTCCCCGGGGGCGTACCCACATATAGCCGGAAAAAAACCACATGTCAGCGCCCAACACTGTTACCGACATCCGGGAAACTGAACTGATTCAGCGCGTCTGCAGCGGCGATCATGAGGCTTTCTACGAGCTGATGAAGCCGTACGAGAAGGCGGTCTACTTCGCGGCCAGGAGCGTTGTGAACAATCCTGCGGATGCCGAGGAAGTCGCTCAGGAAGCGGTCCTGAAGGCATTCAACAATCTTTCCCGGTTCCGTCTCGAGTCGAAGTTCAGCACGTGGCTCGTCCAGATCACAATCAATGAAGCGCGTATGCGCCTGCGCAAGGAGCGGCGGCACCGGTACGAGTCCATCGACGAGCAGGCCAAAGACGATGAAGGCGATTACATTCCCAAGGACTTTGCCGACTGGCGTGACATTCCGTCGGAGGAGTTGCAACGCAAGGAACTGCGCGATGCCTTGGAGCGTGCCATGGCCGCATTAGGCTCCAAATACCGGGAAGTCCTGATCTGCCGCGACGTGCAGCACCTCAGTATCGCCGAAACTGCGCAGATACTCGGAATTACGGAAGCTTCAGTCAAGACGCGCTTGCTGCGCGCTCGCCTGCAAATGCGCGACGCCCTGGCGCCCGGCTTTGATGGTTCGTGGACGACCGGCAGGACAGAATTCAAGAAAGTGAGACCCTGGTAATCACCGAATCGAGCGGGCGTAACATATTTACGAATGGTGCATCCCACTATGGTGATCGAAATCAGTTGTCTCGAAGTTTGGCAGGAAATTTCGAGCTATATAGATAATGGCGTAGATCCCGAACTACGCGCTCGCATGGAGGCACACTTCAAGGTGTGCCGGCACTGCTCTGCCATTCTGGACGGTACACGCAACGTCGTAAAGTTGATTGCCGATGGCGCCGAATTCGAGGTTCCTCAGGGCCTAAGGAGCAGGCTCTACGCGAAGCTTGATGCGCAACTGAAGCAAGGATAACTCCTTATCTTAAAGCCATATCTGGCACAATCTTAAACCGTATCTGGAATGTCCACATTATCCATGAACCTAGTGATGCGCCAAGCGCCAGTCGAGTCCTTCCCCCAGAATTCCAGGTAACGGGTTCGCTTGAAGACAGGTTCGCCGCCTGCCTTGGGCCTGAGTGTCAGCTCGTGCCAGCCGTAATCGTAGGCGACATCACCCAGCACGACGATTTGAATAATGATGACATTCAAGTGCGCCTGGTAGGTTCGAAACACTTCCTCTAGATAAGTACGCAGCTTTATCGGCGCATCGGCCGCATAGCGGCTGGGCCGGCCGTCGGACATGTCAGTGAACTCGTTGGCGAAGACCTTCAGTATCCGGTCCACATCGCCGGTGGTGAGTCCCTCCCGGTACTCCGACTTGGCTACGTTGAGCGCATAGGTGTCGTCCATCTCGGGCCGCTCCACTTTCCTCAACAGACCGTCCATTATTGCTCACCAGCGTGAGCCTGCGGACGATTTTCGGCTGTTATGCGGTAAACTTCCGGCCGCGACGCCGACTCCCCGCAAGCAGGACATTGGTGCAGCTCTACGACCACTCCCCCGATGATGTCGTCAGCCGGCGCTGGAGATGTTTCATACATGAGCTTGTCCGCATGATGATTCATGCGAGCGCGGCATCCGGGGCACTTCATTTTCTCTGTCTTTGGCATTACGCAACTCCGTGTTTAGTTCAGTTCGATCTGTTCGCGCCCGTGACGCAGCGTCTTTGACATCCAGATGAGCTCTTTCAGGAATTTGTCGATTCGGCGGTAGAAGGAGTCATCGAGAAGCTTTCCATCAACGTCAAAAAGCTTCCCTACGTTGGTGAAATTCACATCCCAGAAGATGGTGACCAGGCCGAGTTCCCGCAGGACCGGCAGCAAGTCCTGAATGCCGCGGGCGCCACCGAACGGCCCCGCGGACACTCCGGCAATTCCCACCGCCTTGTGAATGTATTCCTTCAGACAGCTGTCCAGCACATGCTTCAGCAGCCCGGAATAACCGTGGTTGTATTCCGGGGAGACGATCAGCAGCCCGTCGGCCCGCTTCATCTTCGCCGCAAAGCCAGCCTCCTTGATCGCCTCCCCTGCGTCGTTGGTTGGCAGAGGCAAAGTTGCAATGTCAATCAGCTCGGTTTGGACCTCGGGCTGCTTTGCCAGCACTTGTTCCAGCAAGCGGGCGGCATGCAAGCTCATTCTTCCCTGGCGCGCTGTTCCAAGGATCACGGGAATAAACAGCGGACGTGCCATCTGTAGCTCCAATCCCGGCGTTGAATCGTGCAGTGACCCGCCTGACCGGCACCTTTGCATACGCCGGTCGCCAATGTGATGCGGTAACAGCAGCCTTGTTACACGTCTGTTCGGGCCAAGCGACTCGACTGATCGGATCGCCCCCTCGTATCCGACGAGTGAAACTTTTCTCTACTGCCGATCTGATGCGTAGGGGCTGCCGAACGTTACGAACTCAGAAATGTCGTTTTGCTCGCCTACGTGTTTCCGCTACCCTCATTTCATGGCATGCACAACAGAGCTAGGAGAGGTGGTAGCAGCGATCCTGAACACACCTATTGCTAGCGGGTACAAGGCACGCCTGGTTGCAATCAGTGGCATCGACTCTTCGGGCAAGGGCTTCATAGCGTCAAAACTGTCGCAGAGTCTTGATTTACTGGGTGCGCATGTGGCGCTGATCGGAATCGACGGTTGGCTGAACTTGCCGCCGGTACGCTTTGCTAGGGACGATCCTGGGCGCCACTTTTACAAAAACGCCTTTCGGTTCGACCAGATGTTTTCTCAATTGATCGATCCACTGGTACGAATGGGCTCCATAGATCTCCTAATGGACTTTACCGGAGAGAGAGCAGACGACTATCGCAAACACAGGTGTGTGTTCGCGGAGGTAGACACTATCCTTTTGGAAGGAATTTTTCTCTTTCGGCACGACCTGCGATCCCGTTATGACCTGAAGGTCTGGATCGATTGTAGCTTTGAAACAGCGCTACAACGCGCGATAACACGCTCCCAGGAGGGACTCAATGCTGAAGAGACAATCGCGGCTTATCAGACGATCTATTTCCCTGCGGAACGAGTCCATTTGCTCGATGACGATCCCCTAGCCTACGCGGACTTCATCTTTAAGAACGACGTCGATGCGCATTAGGACATCTTCGCCGCAAAGTCAGCCTCCTTGGTCGCTGGCCCTGCGTCGTTGGTTGGCTGAGGCAAAGTTGCAATGCCAATCAGCTCGGTTTCGACCTCGGCCGCTTTGCCAGCTCTTGTTCCAGCAAGCGGGCGGCATGCAAGCTCATTCTTCCGTGGCGCGCTGTTCCGAGGATCAAAGGGATAAACAGTGGACGTGCAGTCGGCAACTGTAGCTCCAATCCCGGCGTTGAATCGTGCAATGACCCGCCTGACCGGCACCTTTGCATAAGCCGGTCGCCGATGTGATGCGGGAACCGCCCAGTTGTTACACCACTTGACTCAAATCTTCTGATCGCTCGCTTATAGCCCGGCGACGAAACTTTTTCCTGCTCACCGAATCCCACAAGGCACAACCCAAGTACAACAACCAAGAAGATAATGAAATGAAACGTAAGTCTTGGATCTACGGTCTAGTTACTCTGGCAGCAGTCGTTGCCTGGGCTGCCTTCCGACCAGAACGCCTGTTCGTTAACGCCAAAGTGAATGAAACGATGCCTGCGGTCGGCCCCAGCAACGCCCCGGAGACCATTCTGAGCTCCGGCACTTTCCATGGTGTCGCTCACAACGGAAGCGGGAATGCGAACATTTACCAACTATCAGACGGCCAACGCATCCTCCGCTTCACCAACTTTCAGACCTCCAACGGCCCCGATGTGCATGTTTATCTGATTGCTGCCAAGGACGCGACTGACAGCGAGTCAGTGAAGAAAGCCGGTTTTCGCGAGATTGGAACGCTGAAGGGCAACATTGGCGACCAGAACTATGAAATCCCGTTCGATGTCGATCTTGCGAAATACCATGCGGTTACGATTTGGTGTCAACGCTTTGGAGTGAACTTCGCTACGGCCCCGTTAACCTCACCGGCTGGATCAATGGCCGCGATGAATCACTGATTGCCTGAACCCCCAGCGGAGATAAGGTTGGGTGACTCTGGATGCAAGGCTTTTCTGAACATAGGGTGGAGATTCGCTTCCCCACCCTTCTATTGCGCAGTGCGGGGAGCACCACGCCCGGCGGTAGCATCTGATATGTGCGTTCACCGCCAAGTATTGAAGGGCGCCAGGACAATCATCTGCTCATTTGTAAGCCTGCAAGTGTTGGCGCGCCGCGTAGGCTGCTACCTTTAGTCGGTTTCCACACAGTTGCATGCTGCACCAGCGCCGAGTGCCTTTCTTGCTTGTGTCATAAAAATGTAGTACGCATTGTCCACACTTGCGGATACGGTTGCGATCCATATTGGCAAACAATGTCGCTGCACTGTGTGCCAGCGGGGCAAACAGGTCTTCGGGCCGACGCGGTTCGAACCACAGCTCGGTCGAAGGCGCACTTCCACTCGCCTTCAGCCTGGTAAGCATGGGATGCTTCGCCAACAGCCGATTCAGTTCGTCTATAGCCGAGTGATGCACTGTGCCACCACGCTCCCAGGTGACTGCCTCTCTCCTCAGTCTTTCCCGCAGCCCCCGAAAAGCTTCCACGGTGCGTCGAGCCCGTGCAGAGTCTCCCCACTCTTGCAAAAGGTCCTGTACCTCAGGACAGGTAAGTAGTCCAGCTGCCTCAAACCAACGTAAGAGAGCGTTGAAATCCGGAAGTAATTCCGTGGGTTCACCATCCTGAACTGGACACGTATTCAGGAAATCGAGGGCCAACTGATTGCCGACGAAGAGGAAACCGTCTTTCCAGTCGGGATTGCGAATTGTCCCTCCCGGGGTCATCTCTGCACCTCCGCAGTGGATTGTAACACCGTTGATGAAACTTTTTACCGGTTAGCCTATCTGATGTCCTGAAGGCGGGGAAATTATCCGCGACTGCAAATCCTAGAGGAGGTTCATTCATGACCAAGTACCAACATGCCACCGTTGACGGCTCGAAGATTTTCTACCGTGAAGCCGGTCCTGCGTCTGCTCCCAGCATTCTCCTTCTTCACGGCTTCCCGACGTCATCCCACATGTTTCGCAACCTTATTCCAGCATTGGCCGACCGCTACCACCTGGTCGCACCTGACCTGCCCGGCTTTGGCTTCTCGGATGCACCCGACCGCAAGGCGTTCCGGTACACGTTTGAGAACCTGGCCAAAGTCATCGACCGTTTCACCCAGGCCATCGGGCTTGAGCGCTACGCGATTTACGTCTTCGATTACGGAGCGCCGGTTGGACTCCGCCTCGCATTGGCGCATCCGGAGCGGATCGCCGCCATCATCTCGCAGAACGGCAACGCCTACGAAGAAGGCCTGAGCCAGGGGTGGAACCCGATCCAGAAATACTGGAAGGAGCCCACACCGGAGAATCGCGCTGCTCTGCGCGAATTCCTCACGCCAGAAGCTACTCGCTCCCAGTACCTACACGGTGCCCAGG